>Ga0187776_10000027_pt1 | contig 79966 bp, 76 predicted proteins | sample 0216_BV02_MP12_2_FD_132426 | JGI IMG/M metagenome (GOLD analysis project Ga0187776, IMG submission 132426) | Tropical peat soil microbial communities from peatlands in Department of Meta, Colombia - 0216_BV02_MP12_20_MG | ecosystem: Environmental > Terrestrial > Soil > Wetlands > Peat | place...
CGAGGTTGCGATTCTCAACGCCAACTACGTGGCGCGCCGTCTGGCGTCGCACTACCCGGTGCTCTACACCGGCCCCGACGGCCTGGTCGCGCACGAATGCATCCTCGACCTCCGCCCGCTGACCCAGAACACCGGGGTGACCGCGGAAGACGTGGCCAAGCGGCTCATCGACTACGGCTTCCACGCGCCGACGATGTCGTTCCCGGTGGCGGGCACCCTCATGGTCGAGCCCACCGAGAGCGAGTCGAAGGCCGAGCTCGACCGCTTCTGCGACGCGATGATCGCGATCCGCGCCGAGATCCGCGCGGTCGAGGAGGGGCGCATGGACCGGGAGGACAACCCGCTGCGCCATGCGCCCCACACGGCCGCGGCGACGTGCTCGGACTCGTGGAGCCACGCCTACTCCCGCGAGCTCGCCGCCTATCCGGTCGAGTCGCTGCGCGCGGGCAAGTACTGGCCGCCCGTGGGGCGCGCGGACAACGCCTACGGCGACCGCCACCTGGTCTGCACCTGCCCGCCGACGGCCGACTATTCCTAGGGCCGGGCCCGCCCCTCACTTCCAGCGCCAGAAGTCGCCGCGCTCCTCCATGAACAGGCGCGCGAGCACCTGCTGGTGCACCTCCGAGGCGCCGTCCACGAGGCGGGCCTGGCGCGCGTAGCGGTAGATCCACTCGAGGGGCGTGTCCTTCGAGTAGCCGCGCGCCCCGGTGAGCTGGATCGCGCTGTCGGCGCAGAGGTGCAGCGTGTCGGCCACGTGCACCTTCGCCATGGAGATCTCCTTCCGCGCGAAGTCCCCCTGGTCGAGGAGGGTCGCCGCCTTCATCGTGAGCAGCCGCCCGATCTCGACCTGCATGGCGCAGTGCGCGAGCTTCGCCTGCACGGATTCGCGCTCCGCGAGTCGCCGCCCCTGGGATTCGCGCTCGGCCACGTAGTCGGCGGCCACGTCGAGCGAGCGGCGCGCGAGCCCCAGCCAGCGCATGCAGTGCGTGAGGCGCGCGGTCCCCAGCCGGATCTGGGTCGCCTTGAGGCCGTCGCCGACCTCCATCAGCCGGTTCTCGTCGGGGATCTCGAGGCCGTCGAACTCGAGCTCGCAATGGCCGCCGTGCTCCTCCGGCCCCATGATCGGGATGCGCCGCACGACCCGCCAGTCGGGCTGCGCGGCGTCGAAGAGGAACGCCGTAAGGCCCCGGCGCATGTCCTCCGACGTGCGTGCGACGAGGATGAAGTGGCGCGCGATCGCGGCACCCGTGATGAACCACTTGCGGCCCTCGATGAGCCAGCGGTCGCCGTGGCGCGTGGCGGTGGTGAGCATCATCGACGGGTCCGACCCGGCTCCGGGATGGGGCTCGGTCATGGCGAAGGCGGAACGCACGCGCCCGTCGACGATGGGCTGCAGCCAGCGCTCCTTCTGCGCGTCGGTGGCGACCTTCTCGAGCAGGATCATGTTGCCGTCGTCGGGCGCTGCGCAGTTGCACGCGACGGGGCCGAAGAGCGCGTAGTTGAGCTCCTCGTAGCAGGCGGCCATGCCGGCGACCGTGAGCCCCTGGCCGCCGCGCGAGACCGGCATCTGCGGCGCCCAGACGCCGGATTCCTTCGCGCGCTCGCGCAGGGACTCGAGCAGGTCCTCGCGCAGGTTGTCGTGCTCGTCGAAGGACTCGGGGGTCGTGTCGTAGGGCAGGACCTGCTCGCGGGCGAAGGCCCGGAACTTGTCCCGCTGGCGGCGGATCTCGGGCGGAAGGGCGAAGTCCATGGCGGGGATTCTAGCCGGGCGGGGCCGCGGGCGGAGGCGCGCTCGCGCACGGTATAATTTTCTCCCGCATGCGCATCCTCCTCTCGAACGACGACGGCTACTTCGCGCCCGGACTCGCCGCCCTCGCCGAGGGGCTGGAGTCGCTGGGCGCGATCACGGTCGTCGCGCCCGAGCGCGACCGCAGCGGCGCCTCCAACTCGCTCACCCTGGACCGGCCCCTGATGCTCAGCCGTGCGCCCAACGGATTCCGCTACGTGAACGGCACGCCGACCGACTGCGTCCACATGGCGGTGACGGGGCTGCTCGATTTCGAGCCGGACGTGATCGTCTCGGGGATCAACTCGGGGTCGAACATGGGCGACGACACCCTCTACTCGGGTACGGTCGCCGCGGCCACCGAGGGCTACCTGCTCGGCATTCCGTCGATCGCGGTTTCGCTCGTGGGCCAGGAGTTCCGCCACTTCGCCACCGCCGCCCGCGTGGCGCGCGACCTGGTGGAGCGCCTCGCGCGCGAGCCGTTCGGCGCCCCGGTGCTGCTCAACGTGAACGTGCCCGACGTGCCCTACGACCGCCTGCGGGGCATCGAGGTGACGCGCCTGGGCCGCCGTCACAAGGCGCAGCCGGTCGTGGAAGGGAAGAACCCCCGCGGCGAGACGGTTTACTGGGTGGGCGCGGCGGGGCCGGCGCGCGAGGCGGGCCCGGGAACCGACTTCAACGCGCTCGAGCGCGGAGCCGTGTCGGTCACGCCCCTGCAGGTGGACCTCACCCACGGGAGCCAGATCCCGCTCGTGGGCGAGTGGCTCGGGCGATGAGCGCGCGGAGCTATCGATGACGCGGCGCCCCGCGCTCTCCGGCATCGGCATGACCTCGGAGCGCACGCGCCTGCGCATGATCGAGGCGCTGCGCAAGCAGGGCGTGGTCGACGAGCGCGTGCTCGCCGCGATGCTGGAGATCCCACGCCACCGTTTCGTCGACGAGGGGATCGCCTCGCGCGCCTACGAGGACGTGGCCCTGCCCATCGGCCACGGCCAGACCATCTCGAGCCCGACGACGGTGGGGCTCATGACGCAGCTGCTCCTGGAGAAGGGGCCCATGGGCAAGGTGCTCGAGATCGGCACGGGGTGCGGCTACCAGACCGCGGTGCTCGCGCGCCTCGTGAAGGAGGTCTACACCCTCGAGCGCATCGCACCGCTCATGGACAAGGCGCGCAGGCACCTGCGCGACCTGCGCTTCTACAACGTGCGCTACAAGCACGCGGACGGGCACGCCGGGTACCCCGAGGGCGGGCCCTACGACGGCATACTCATGACGGCATCGGCGACCCATGTGCCCGAGGCTCTCAGGCGCCAGCTCGCCGTCGGGGGGCGCATGGTGCTGCCCGTGGGAACGGAGGACCAATGGCTGTACGTGGTCGATCGCAAGGACGGCGGGTTCGTCGAGCAGAAGCGCGACCCGGTCCGCTTCGTGCCGCTGCTGCCGGGGCTCGCGTGATGCGCGCGCCCGCGGCCGTGCTGGCTGTCGCGCTGCTGCTCGCCGGATGCGCGGCGCACGAGGCCGCTCCCGTCGTGGAGCGTCCTCCGACGCCCACCGGCGCGCCCGGGGCGGCACCTGCGGCGCCCGCGCCGGCACCGTCCGCCGCCGCGCAGCCCGCGGTTCGCACCCACACGGTGATGCGCGGCGAGACGCTCGTGAGCATCGCCCTGCAATACGGCCTCGACTACCGCGAGCTCGCCGCGTGGAACGGCATCAAGGATCCCGCACGCCTCAGCGTGGGCCAGGTGCTCGTGCTCGCCGCTCCGCCGGGCGTGGCGGTCCCCCCGACGCCGCCGGCCACCGTGACGACGCCGCTCGCGAGCGTGGGCCCGCCGATCGAGGCGCGGCCGCTCGCGAACACGGCCACGCTCAAGGTCGAGCCGCGCGGCTTCAAGGTGCCCTACTCGGACAAGGCGATGGAGGACTTCTCCGTGCCCGAGCCGCCCCCGCCGCCAGGCGCGGTCGCAGCGGGCGCATCGCCCGCGCCCGTGCCCGGGCCGACCGGCGCGACGCCTGCCCCCGTCCCCGGACCGGGCGGCGCGCTGCCCGCACCGGGACCGTCCGCCGCCGCAGTGCCGCCGTCACCGGGTCCCGCGCCCGAAAAGGGAACGGCGAAGGAGGACGTCGACTGGATGTGGCCGGTGAAGGGCAAGGTGATCGCGCCGTTCACCGATGCGGCCAAGGGCGTGGACATCGCCGGCAAGCGCGGCACGCCGGTCGTCGCCGCGGCGAGCGGCCGCGTGATCTACGCCGACGCGGGGCTGCGGGGCTACGGCAAGCTCGTCATCATCCGGCACAACGACACGTGGCTGTCGGCGTACGCGCACAACGACGCGGTCCTCGTGAAGGAGCAGCAGGAGGTGCGCAAGGGCCAGAAGATCGCCGAGATGGGCTCGACCGACGCCGACCGCGTGATGCTGCACTTCGAGATCCGCCGCCATGGCAAGCCGGTGGATCCCGAGAAGATCCTACCGCCCATGTAGCGCGGCCTCGAGGCCGGAGCGAAGCTCGCCGAGCGCGGCGTCCCATGCGCCGCCGGCCTCCTGGCGGTGCACGCGGGCCTCGGGGAACCACGGCGACCCGGGTCCCACCGCGGCCCAGCGCCATTCGGCCGGGTAGGGCACGAGCAGGCGCATCGATCGGCCGGTGCCTGCGCGCAGGTGCACGTTCGCGTTGCTCACCGCCACGTAGTCGTCGACACAGGACTGGATCGCGAGCATCCGCTCGAGGTCGTCGTTGGCGGCGCTCCAGTCGTGCACGGGCGCGCCGAGCGCCTGCGCCACGGCCTCGTAGTCGCCCGCACGGGGCAGGCGCTGCACGCCGATCCACGTCGCGCGCAAGCCTCGAAGCGCCGCGCCGAGCCGCGCCGGCGCGATCTCTTTCACCTGCGTGCGCGACGGACCCGTGGAGGCCACGCCCGCGCGCCACGTGAGGGCGATCCAGGGCCTCGGGCCGAGGGCCTCCAGGGCGGAGCGGGTCTCGTGCGCGCGCCCCGCGAGCGGCGCGAGGGGCAAGGCGCGGGGAAAGCACGCGGGATCCCGCGCTTCGAGCAGCCACGGGAGGTCGCCGAGCGCGAGCGGCTCCATGCCGGCCGCAGCCTCGCCCTCGCGCGCGACGCCGAGCTCGAAGAGCCCCGTGCGCTCCACCATGCCGTGCAGCCGCGCATCGCCCCGGAACGCGAGTTTCGCGCCGCGCCCCGCGAGCTCGGGCGCGAAGCGCAGGAAGAAGAGCACGTCGCCCAGCCCCTGCTCGGCGAGGAGCGCGAAGCGGCGCCCGGCGAGCGAAGGGCCGAACGGCCTCGCCCCCGGGTCGGGCGCTGAGGGCGCGAGCCCCTGGGCGAGCAGGCGCCAGCGGTACTGCTCCCAGCCTTCGGCGTAGTCGCCGCGTGCGACGAGTGCCCGGCCCAGGTTCTGGCGCGCGGCGGCGAAGCCGGGCTGCGCGGCGATCGCCGCGCGCCACGCCGCGATCGCCTCGTCGGAGCGTCCCGCTGCCTCGAGCGCGAGGCCGAGGTTGTTGTACGCCTCGTACCAGCCGGGGTCGACTTCTAGGGTGCGCCGGAAGCAGCCGATGGCTTCGTCGAGGCGCGTCGTGTCGCGCAGGAGCAGCCCCAGGTTGTTGTGGAAATCCGGGATCGAGGCGTCCGCGGCGAGGGCCGCGCGCATCATGGACTCGGCCTCCTCGATCCGGCCGCGTTGCCACGCCGCGAGGCCGAGGTAATGCGTCGCGACGGGATGGCCGGGCTCGCGCCCGAGGATCTCCCGGTAGCCGCGCTCGGCCTCGTCGATGCGTCCCTGGCGGTGCGCCTCGAGCGAGCGGCGCACGAGCGCGTCGAGGGTGGGCTCGGCGGCGTCGAGCCGTCCGTGGCAATCCTTGTAGCGCCGCCCGCTGCCGCAGGGACAGGGGTCGTTGCGTCGGATGGGGGCGGCCAAGGCGCGCGGCTTTCGGCGGGCGGCGCGCGCCCTACGCGGCGCGGAATCGGCGCACGCGGTCCGCGAGCTCGCGCACGTCCTCGCGCGACGGGCGCGGGCCGTAGCGGGCGGCGACGTAGCGGCGCGTGATGTCCTCGGCGCTCTCCGCCCACTTCGGGCGCGCCGCCTTCACACGCGCGAGGAAGTCGAGCGGGCCTTCGTGCGGCGCGCGGGCGAGCCCGGCGCCGGCGAGCTTCGCGCAGTAGCGGTTCCACGCGGCGAGCGACGGATCGGGGCGGCGCGGGCGTTCCCGGACGAGCAGCCCCACCGCGACCGCGCCGCCCACCACGAAGGTCGCCACGAGCAGCCACAGGCCCAGCGTGCGCCAGTCGATCGAGGCGAAGCCCAGGCTCGCGAAGAAGTCGCGCTGGCGTTCCGTGTCGTAGCCCACGACCCATTGCTCCCAGCGCCCGTTGAGCGCCTGCCAGCCGAAGCGCAGCGTCGCGAGCAGGCCCAGCCGGTCGGCCGCGATGATCGAGGGGATGACCCCGATGGGGCCGAGCGCCGCGTTCACGCCCTGCTCGACGCGCAGGGGCGAGACCGCCGCCGTCGGATCGACGCGCACCCACCCCCGGTCGCGCAGCCAGATCTCGGTCCACGCGTGGGCGTCGGCCTGGCGCACGATGAGCTCGTTGCTGAACGGGTTCACCTCGCCGCCCTGGTAGCCGGTCACCACCCGCGCGGGAATGCCGGCCGCGCGCATGAGCAGCGCGAAGCTGCCCGCGTAGTGCTCGCAGAAGCCGCGCTTGGTCCCGAAGAGGAAATCGTCGTAGGGATCCCGCCGGCCGAGCGCCGGGGGCTCGAGGGTGTAGGTGAACTCGCGGTTGAAGAGCTGGATCGCGCGCTCGACGATGGCGCGCGGATCCGGATCGGCGGCGGCCCACGAGCGGCCGAGCGCCACGGTGCGGGGATTGCGCGCAGGATCGAAGGCGCTCGCCCGGCGCAGCGCCTCGGGGGACTCGCCCGCGCCGTAGCGGTAGTCGAGCCACGAGGTCATCTCGTAGCGGCGGCGCTCGTCGGTCGGTCGGCGCGCGCGAAGCTGCATGTCGGCCGTCTCGATCGCGTCGGGCGGCGCCTTCGCCGGCGCGTCGATCGCGAAGAGATACGGCTTGCTGCTGGGCTCGAGGAGCACGTCGTAGCGCGCGGGCTGCTGCGCGCGCGCGAGCTGCGGCGCCGAAGACGGCCGCTCCGGCGCCATGCGCCACGTCCGGCCGTCGAAGTCCGTGAGGACCGGCCCGCGCCAGTAGAGCGCGGCGTACGGCGGGCGATCCCCGTGGAAGCGCACGCGGAACGCGACGGCGTCCGACTTGATGAGCTCCGAGATGTTGCCGGGCGACATGCTGTCCGAGAGCCCCGTCCTTCCCGCGAGCGTGTCGCGCGGCAGCGCCCACAGCGGTCCGTGGACCCTCGGGAACAGCACGAAGAAGGCGACCATCAGGGGCAGGGCCTGCACGACGAGGGCCGCCGCCGGCCGCAGGCGCTCGGCGAGCGTCGGCACGCGCCCGGGCCGGTTGAAGCCGATGAGCGTGGCGGTGAAGATCCAGACGCAGGCGAGCATGTAGGCGCCGAGCGGGATCGACTGGGAGAAGAGGAAGTTCGTGAGGACGAGGAAGAAGCCGAGGTAGATCGCGAGCGTCACCTCGCGCTGCGTGCGCATCTCCAGGAGCTTCAACGCGGCCATCACGACGAGCAGCGTCACGCCGCCCTCGCGCCCGGTGATGCGGCCGTACTGGAGGAAGGTCGCGAGGGTGGCGGCCCCCGTGATCAGCACCACCACGAGGCGCGAGGGGAAGCGGCCGGCCGACCACGAGATCCACGCGCGCCAGCCCACGATCGCCACGAAGAACGCCCCCACCCACGCAGGCAGGCGCAGCAGGTGCGGGGCGACCACGAAGACCATGGCCGCGAGCAGCCATGCGACGTTGCGCACGTCGAGATGCGGCGAGACGGCGCGCGCGGTCATCGCGGCGCCTCGAAGAGCGCGAGCGCTTCCAGGCAGCGCGCCCGGTGGGCCTCTCCGCGTCCGGGCGCGACGCTCACGCCGGGAAGCCGCAGCCCGTACGCGCGCCCGAACTCCTCCGCGTGCAGCACCCATTGCGCGAGGATCGACAGGCGGGCCTCGGCGTCGCGCGCGCGGGCGTCGTCCCAGTCGAGCCAGAGCTCGCTCGAGGCGGTGGCGCTGAACTCCTTCGTGAGCAGCCCCCGTTCCCGCGCGAGCGCCTTCCACGCGATCTGCCGCGGCGCGTCGCCCGGGCGATAGGCGCGCAGCATGTTGAACTCCTCGTCGCCGGGCACCGGGATGCCTTCCTCCGAGGCATCGCCCGTCGCGCCCGGCGGCGCCCCCGCGTTCTCGTCGGGCTTCGGGTAGACGACGACGGCGAGGTCGAATTCCACGTACGACCAGGCGTGGAAGAGCCCGAGCGGGTAGCGGGTGAAGACCTCGAGGCGCCCGCAGCGCGCGAGGCCGCGCCGGCGCGTGCGCAGCGGCACGGCCAGCGTGACCGGCTCGCCCACGCCGATGTCGGCGTGGATCGGCTCGTCGCCGCGGCGCCTGAGGCCGATCGCGAAGCGCTCGAGCGCGGGCGATTCGAGGGTCACGCCGAAGTGCGCGATGTCGCCCGCGAACACCGCGTCGCAGCGCCCGGGCCGCAGGCGCAGGTGCGCGAGGTTGCGCCACGTATGCAGCATCGCGACCCCCGCCATGCTCGCGAGCAGGAAGGTGAGCACGAAGCCCAGCGAGAGGCTGTAGTTGATCGAGGCGACGAGCAGCAGCACGATCATCAGCCCGAACCCGTAGCCCTGGCGCGTGGGCAGTATGAAGATCCGTCGCTGGACCAGCGTGACCGGCGGGACTTCCGGCACGGCGGGCCGGAAGATCCAGTCGGCGATGGACTGCCTCAGGTCGGCGAGCAAGCGCGGGGGGCGGGCAGGGGGCTCAGGGGATCGGGACGGCGGCGATGAGCTCCCGGGGCGCGTCGAAGCCGCTCTTCACCGCGTCCGCGTTGCCGTGCAGGCGGTGGCCCACCACGGCCGGGAGCGTGGCCTGGACGTCCTCGGGCAGCACCTGCCGGCGTCCCTCCATCATCGCCCACGCCTGGGCCGCGCGCAGCATCGCCACGCCGGCGCGCGGCGACAGCCCCTGGGTGAAGCGCGGCGAATGGCGCGAATGGTGGATGAGCGCCTGGACGTAGTCGAGCAGGGCGTCGGAGGCCTGCATCGTGGGCACCGCGTCCTGCAGCTCCTTGAGCTGGCCCGCGGTCATGGCGGGCTGCAGGTGGGAGATGAGGTCGCGCCGCTCCGCCCCCCGCAGCAGCTCGCGCTCGGCCTTCGCGTCCGGGTAACCGAGGCTGATGCGCATGAGGAAGCGGTCGAGCTGGGATTCGGGCAGCGGGAAGGTCCCGACCTGGTGCAGCGGGTTCTGCGTGGCGATCACGAAGAAGGGCTGGGGCAGGGGGCGCGTGGCGCCCTCGGCCGTCACCTGGCGCTCCTCCATCGCCTCGAGCAGCGCGCTCTGCGCCTTGGGGCTCGCGCGGTTGATCTCGTCGGCGAGGATCACCTGCGCGAAGATCGGCCCGGGATGGAAGCGGAAGGTCGACGTCTCGCGGTCGAACACGGATACGCCGATGATGTCGGCGGGCAGCAGGTCGGAGGTGAACTGGATGCGCTGGTATTCCAGCCCCAGAAGGCGCGCGAGCGCATGAGAGAGCGTGGTCTTGCCCACGCCGGGGACGTCCTCGATCAGCAGGTGGCCGCGCGCGAGGATGCACGCCATGGCGAGCCGGATCTGGCGGTCCTTGCCGAGGATGACGCCGCTCGCGGCCGCCACGACCGCCTCGGTGGGACCGGCGGAGATGCGGCTTCGCGGGTCGATGAGCATGGACGAACTCGGGTGCCTCGTCGGCGATTCGCGTTGCGCTGGGTCGTGCGAGCACGAGGATATCACGCCCCCGGCGCCGCCCCGGGGCGCCTGCGGGCGGGAAGTCTGCCTTAAACTCATGGTTTGAGCCGGGCCGTCGCGCCCGGACGGAGACGACCGGGATGCTTCGACGATTGCTCGCGACGGCGCTCGCCGCCCTCGCGCTTCCGGCCGCCGCCCAGGTGGCGCCGGCGGCCGACTACACGGACCTGTGGTACGTCCCGGGCGAGTCCGGCTGGGGCGTGAGCTTCACCCAGCATTCCGGCACCGGCCAGGTGTACGCGGTGTGGTACACGTACGATCCGCGCATCCCCGATCCCGCCCTGGCGGGGCGCTACAAGCCGCTGTGGATCGTGATGCCGGGCGGCACCTGGACCTCGCCCACGTCGATCACGGGGGCAGTGTACGTGACGGACGGCGCGCCCTTCTCGCAGCCCGGGTCGAACACGCGCGCCACTCGCGTGGGGACGTTCACATTCACGTTCTCCGGCGGGTCGAGTGCGTCCTTCTCGTACCAGATCGCGGTCCCCGCGGGCCTCGCCAGCGACGACCCCGCGTTCGGGCTGCCCGCGTTGTCCGGCGCCAAGTCCATCAGCCGCCAAAGCTTCTAGAAAGCCCTAGAATCGGCGGATGACGACCGTCCTCCTCACCCATCCCGATTGCGCGCTGCACGAGATGGGCTCCGGGCATCCGGAGTCGCCGCGTCGGCTGAAGGCGATCCTCGCGGCGCTCGAGTCCTCGGGGCTCGCCGCGAAGCTTTCCGTGCGCGAGGCGCCCGAGGCGACGCGCGAGCAGCTCGAGCGGGTGCACCAGCGCGAGCACGTCGACTTCATCTTCGAGTCGGCGCCCGCCAGCGGCTACGCCTACCTGGACCCGGACACGTCGATGAACGCGCGCTCGCTCTCGGCGGCGCTGCGCGCCGCCGGCGCCGTCGTGGCCGCGACCGACCTCGTGGTCTCGGGCAAGGCCGCACGCGCCTTCTGCGCCGTGCGACCGCCGGGGCACCACGCGACGCGCGAGCGCCCCATGGGGTTCTGCCTGTTCAACAACGTCGCGATCGGCGCGGCGCACGCGCTCGAGGCGCACGGCCTGGAGCGGGTAGCGGTGCTCGACTTCGACGTGCACCACGGCAACGGGACCGAGGACGCATTCCACGAGGACCCGCGCGTGATGCTGTGCTCTACGTTCCAGCATCCCTACTACCCGTACTCGGGGGCGGATTCGGGCAACGAGCACATCATCAACGTGCCGCTTCCCGCGATGACCGACGGCCCGGGCTTCCGCGCGGCGGTCGAGCGCTTCTGGATGCCCGCGCTCGAGGAGTTCCGGCCGCAGCTCGTCTTCGTCTCCGCGGGCTTCGACGCGCACCGCGACGACCCGCTCGCCTACTTCAACCTCGAGGACGAGGATTTCCGGTGGGTGACCGAGCGCCTCGTGGAGGTGGCCGAGCGCCACGCGGGCGGCCGCGTGGTCTCCACGCTCGAGGGTGGCTACAACACCGACGCGCTCGCCCGCAGCGTGGTCGAGCACGTGCGCGTGCTCATGGGCTGAGCAATCGCCGCGGGTCGGCGCCCGGGTCGCGCACCTCGAATCGCTTGTCGCGCGATCGCGCCCCGTGCGCGAGCCTGACGGAGCGCCGAGGCACGCCCAGAGCGCCGGCGATGAAGTCCGCGAGCGCCTCGTTCGCGCGGTCCTCGAGCGCGGGAGCCTGCACCCGGATCCTGAGCGCCTCGCCGTGCAGGCCGGCGACCTCGGTGCGCCGCGCGCCCGGCTGGGCACGCACGCGCAGGATCCACGCGCCGTCGGGGGCGCGCTCGTACCACGGGGCCACGGGAGCTAGCGTGCGGCGACGACGCCCTGCTTGTACACGAGGGGCGACTCGAGGCCGATGAGGGACCAGTTCTGGGTGTTGATCGCGGTGTGGATGATGCCGCGGTAGCGCACCGCCTGGGCGTACGCCCAGGGCGAGGCGAGGAAGTTCTGGTAGAGCTCCTCGAAGCTCGCGGAGCTGCAGTAGCCGCCATAGGCGCAGGCGAGCTGCGGCTCGCTGCTGAGCGAGGTGCAGTCCGGCCCGAAGTCGCAGGCGACCAGCGAGAAGGCGCCGAGGAAGGCCGAGGGCTCCGGCACCTCGCCGTTGGGGCCGATGTGCAGCTGGCTCGCGATCGCCGACTGCGCGAGGAACTGCCCCACGATGATCATCGCCTCGGGATCGCGCGTCTCGAGCAGGCCGATGATGCGCGAGATGTCGTCGGTGCTCACCGAGGGGGCCTGGGCCGGATCGGCGCGCTGGCCCGCGGCGAGGTTCTTGTTGAGCTCCGCGACCAGCAGGCGCGCCTGCGCGCGGACGTCGCCTTCCTGCGCGGCCTGCTGGAGGAGGTCCTGGATGTCTTTCGGCGAGATGTTGGCACCCTGGAAGCGCGCGCAGCGCTGCGTGTTGTCCACCGCCTCGTAGGCCGCGATGCGCTTCGCGTTGTTCGGGTCGTTCTGCGGCAGGCTCGCGAGGAACTGGCGGCGCTGCTTCGCGGCGTAGCTCGTGATGTCCTCGGTGAGCGAGGTCGCGAACTGGCATTCCTCGAGCGCCTTGGCGAGGAGGTAGCGCTCGTCGCCGGTGAGGGAGTCCTTGTGCGCCATGAGCCGGTCGACGAACGCCTTGAGGTCGCGGGCCTGCCGGAACTCGACGGCGACGGCGGAGGTGCCGGAGCCCTCGGGGCGCTCGATCGGCGGGGGAAGGACGACGCGGCGCGGCGCGGGCTCGGCCCGCGGGGGAGCGGGCGCGGCGACGGCGAGCGGCGTCGGCGCGGCCGCCTGCGACGGCTTTTCATCGCGCGCCGCGGAGACGACCCCGGCATACTTGATCGCGATCAGCAGCCCGTAGGCGGCGACCGAGACCAGGCCGATGGCGCTCAGCCGATTCATGGGAGGGGAGTTTCCAGAAAAAATCCCGTTTCGTCAATGATTTCTGCGCCGGGGGCGGGCCCGCCTTGCGCCGGCGCAACCCCGGGCGCCGTCAGCGAATCCCGTCACTTCAATGGTGCAGGATTTTCGACAGGAACACCTGGGCGCGCTCGCTGCGCGGCTTGCCGAAGAAGTCGTCGGTCGCGCAGTCCTCGACGACCTGGCCCTTGTCCATGAACACCACGCGGTCGGCGACCTTGCGCGCGAATCCCATCTCGTGCGTGACCACCATCATCGTCATGCCGTCGCGCGCGAGCCCCACCATCACGTCGAGCACCTCGTTGATCATCTCCGGGTCGAGCGCCGAGGTCGGCTCGTCGAAGAGCATCGCCACGGGGTCCATGCTCAGGGCGCGCGCGATCGCCACGCGCTGCTGCTGCCCGCCCGAGAGCTGCGCCGGGTACTTCGCGCTGTGCGCGGCGAGCCCCACGCGCTCGAGCAGCTTCATGCCCTTCTCGGTCGCCGCGGCGGGCGGGCGCCCGAGCACCTTCACCTGGGCGAGCGTGAGGTTCGCGATGACGCTCATGTGGGGGAAGAGCTCGAAGTGCTGGAACACCATTCCCACGCGCGAGCGCAGCTTCGGCAGGTCCGTCTTCGGGTCGCCGACCGAGATGGCGTCGACGACGACGTCGCCCTTCTGGAAGTCCTCCAGGCCGTTCACGCACTTGATGAGGGTGGACTTGCCGCTGCCCGAGGGCCCGCAGACCACCACCACCTCGCCCTTGGCGACCTGCGTGGAGCAGTCGGTGAGCACCTGGAAGGCGCCGTACCACTTGGAGACGTTGCGGATCGAGATCATGGGCTGGGGGGAGGGATCGGGCATCAGCGCACCACGGCGATTCTGGCCTGCAGCCGCCGCACGGCGAGCGACAGGCCGAAGGAGATGACGAAGTAGACCACCGCGACGAAGCTGTACATCTCGACGAGGCGGTAGTCGCGGTTGGCGATCTTCGCGGCGGCCCCGAGGAAGTCGGTCGCCGAGATCACGTACACGAGCGAGGTGTCCTGGAAAAGGATGATGGTCTGCGTGAGGAGCACGGGCAGCATGTTGCGGAACGCCTGCGGCAGCACGATGTGGCCCATGGTCTGCCAGTAGTCGAGGCCGAGCGCGTAGCCCGACCAGACCTGGCCGCGCGGGATCGACTGGATGCCCGCGCGCATGATCTCGCAGTAGTAGGCCGCCTCGAACATCGTGAAGGTGATGAGCGCGGAGTAGAACGTGCCCACCGGGATGGGCCGCGGCTCGCGCAGGATCCACGAGCCGAAGAAGGGCACGAGGAAGTAGAACCAGAAGATCACCAGCACCAGCGGGATCGACCGCATCAGGTTCACGTAGCCGCCGGCGACGGTCGAAAGCCACCGCAGGTGGGAGAGCCGCATCATCGCGAGCAGCGTGCCGAAGACGATGCCGCCCGCCATCGCGAGCACGGTGAGCTTCACCGTGAAGACCATGCCGACCTCGAAGAGGTACGGCAGGTTGGAGGTGATCTCTCCCCAGTCGAAGCCTTCCATCAGTGCGCCGCCTGGACGCCGCCCGGCTCGGCGATGAGCCCGGGCACGCGGACCTTGCCCTCGAGCCACCGCATCGCGAGGACCACGACGAGGTTCGTGAGCATGTAGATCACGGTGGCCGCGGCGAACGACTCGAACACCTGGAAGCTGAATTCCTGCATCGACTTGGCGCGGCCGGTGAGCTCCATGAGGCCGATGGTGAGCGCGACCGAGGAGTTCTTGATGATGTTCATGAACTCCGAGGTGAGCGGCGGCAGGATGATGCGGAAGGCCTGCGGCAGGATCACGTGGCGGTAGGTCTGCCACTGGGTGAGGCCCATGGCGGTGCCCGCGGCGCGCTGTCCCCGCGGCAGCGACTGGATCGCCGCCTTCGTCTGCTCGGCGATGCGCACCGACGTGTAGAGGCCGAGGCAGAGCACCGCGGGGACATAGGAGCCCCACGGCGGCGGCATCTGCTTGATCCAGTCGCCGATCGCCTCCGGAAGCAGCTCCGGCACCACGAAGTACCAGAGGAACATCTGGACCAGCAGGGGGACGTTGCGAAAGAGCTCGACGTAGCCGTCGCCCAGGCGCACGACCCAGCGGTGGCTCGTGGTGCGCAGCGTGCCGACCGCGGCGCCGATCGCGAGGGCGATCACCCAGGCCGCGAGCGCCGTGGCGAGCGTCCAGCCGAGTCCGACGAGAAGATAGTACAGGTACGTGCCGCTTCCGCCGGGCTCCTGGGCGAACAGGATCCCCCAATTCCAGTGGTAGTACATGCGCGGTGGCGGGCCGGAAACGAAAGCGGGGGACCGAGGTCCCCCGCGTCACGCGTGGGCGTTACTCGTAGGCCTTCGGGTCGCCCGAGTCGGTCGGGTGGGCGATGACCTTCTTGAGCTCGGCGCTCATCGGCACCTTGAGGTCGATCCCCTTCGGCGGGATCGGCTTCTCGAACCACTTGGCGTAGATCTTGTTGATCTCGCCGGACTTGTAGACGTGCGCGATGGTGTCGTCGACCAGCTTCTTGAACTCGGGATCGTTCTTGCGCATCATCATCCCGTAGGGCTGGAGCGACAGCTGCTGCTTGCTGATCACGAACTCCTTCGGGTTGCGCGAGGAGGCCTGCAGGCTGTAGAGCAGGATGTCGTCCATCACGAACGCGACCGCGCGTCCCGTCTCCACCATCTGGAAGGCCTCCGGGTGGCCGTTCGCGGAGATGATGTTCATCCCGAGGTTGTCCTTGTTGTTGACCTCGGTGATCTCCTTGAGGTTCGACGTGCCGGCGGTGGAGACGACGGTCTTGCCCTTGAGGTCCTGCAGCGAGTTGATGTGCGAGGACTTCTTCGAGATCCAGCGGTTGCCCGTCACGAAGTACGTGTCGCTGAAGTCCACCTGCTGCTGGCGCTCGAGGTTGTTGGTGGTCGAGCCGCACTCGAGGTCCGCCGTCCCGTTCGCGATGAGCGGGATGCGGTTGGCCGAGGTGACGAGCTGGTACTTCACCTCGAGCTTCGGCATCTTGAGCTGCTTCTTCACCGCGTCCACGACCTTCATGCACAGGTCCATGGCGTAGCCGACGGGCTTCTGGTTGGCGTCGTAGTACGAGAACGGGATCGACGCGTCGCGGTTGGCGATGGTGATGAATCCCTGGGACTTGACCTTGGCGAGCGTGCCTTCCTGCGCGAGGACCGGCGCAGCGATGAGGGCGCAGGCGAGACCCGCGGCAAGGACCATTGTCTTGCGAAGCATGGTTGTTACCTCCTCTTTGGGAAATTGCATGCGGGATCGTTGCGCCTTCGTGGGGCCGGGCAGCCGCATACGGCGGCTAGGATACTCGCGCTGCGTTTGGAGGACAATAACGCTTTGCCCCGGGGAGGCGCCCCATGGATTCGCCCGTGCGCGAGCAGAAGCAGGCTCTCCTGGAGCCGGTGCTGCGCATCGCCGGGGAGCGCCTCGCGCCCGAGGCGGCCCGCGGGGCCCGCGCCTTCATCGCCGCCTACTACGAGCAGGTCGACGCCGAGGATCTCGCCGCCCGCGCGCCGGGCGACCTCTACGGGGCGGCCATGGCGCACCTCGGCCTCGCGCGCGAGTTCGCGAGCGGGACGCCGAAAGTTCGCGTCTACAACCCCCGCGGCGCCGAGCACGGCTGGTCGAGCCCGCACACCGTGATCGAGATGGTGAACGACGACATGCCCTTCCTCGTCGATTCGGTCACGATGGAGCTCAACCGCCAGGGCTGCACGCTGCACCTGCTGAACCACCCGCTCTTCGCCGCGCGCCGCGCCCCGGACGGGCGCCTCGAGGCCTTCGGGCCGCCGGGCTCCCCCGGGCGCCCCGAGTCGCTGATCCACGTCGAGATCGACCGCGAGATCGACGGCGCCCGGCTCGAGGCGATCGGCGGCGGCATCCTCTCGGTGCTCGCCGACGTGCGCGCGGCCTGGGAGGACTGGGAGGCGATGCGAAGCCGCATGGACGCCATCGTGCGCGAGCTCGCCGAGCCGCCGGCCGTCCTCGCGGGGGAGGAGACCGAAGAGGTCCGCGCTTTCCTCGCGTGGGCTTCGGACCACCACTTCACGTTCCTGGGCTATCGGGAGTACGAGCTCGCGACGGTCGACGGCGAGGACCAGCTGAGGATCGTCCCGCGCTCGGGCCTGGGGGTGCTGCGGGAGCCCGCCCTGGGGGGCCTGTCGCGCAGCTTCGCCGAGCTGCCCCGCGAGATCAAGGCGCTCGCGCGCGAGCCGCGGCTGCTCGTCCTCACGAAGGCCAACTCCCGCGCCACGGTCCACCGCCCCGGCTACCTCGACTACGTCGGCGTGAAGCGCTTCGACTCCGCCGGGCGCGTCGTGGGCGAGAGGCGCTTCGTGGGCCTGTACACCTCGTCGGCCTACCACGCGGACCCGCGCGAGGTGCCGCTGCTGCGGCGCAAGGTCGCGCGCGTGATCGAGCGCGCGGGATTCCGTCCCTACAGCCACGCGTACAAGAACCTGGTGTCGGTCCTCCAGGACTACCCGCGCGACGAGCTCTTCCAGGTCGACGAGGACGCGCTGCTCGACACCGTCATGGGCGTGCTGCGCCTGGGCGACCGGCGCAAGGTCCGCGTGTTCGTCCGGCGCGACGTCTACGGGCGGTTCTTCTCGTGCCTCGTGTACCTGCCGCGCGAGAGCTTCAACACCGACGCTCGCCTGCGCATCCAGGAGATCCTCAGGCGGCGCCTCGACGGCACGGGCACGGAGTTCACGGTGCACCTGTCGGAGGCCACGCTCGCGCGCCTGCACATCCTGGTGCGCTCCAGCCCCCGCGGGGCGCCCGGCTTCGACCTGCGGGCGATCGAGGCCGAGATCACCGAGGCGACGCGGCGCTGGGAGGACGCGCTCAAGGGGGCACTGGTCGAGGAGCTGGGCGAGGAGCGGGCGGTGGCGGCGCTGCGCGAGTACGGGCAGGCCTTCCCGGTCGCCTACCGCGACGAGGTCGGCGCGCGCGTGGCGGTGCGCGACATCGCGTTCATGGGCGGGCTCGGCGCCGGGCGCACGCTCGCGGTGAACCTCTATCGCCCCGAGGGCTGCGGCGAGCGGGAGCTGCGCCTGCGCGTCTATCACCTGGACGCCCCGGTGCCGCTGTCGGCGAGCCTGCCCCTGCTGGAGAACATGGGCCTCGAGGTGCTCGACGAGGTCTCCTACGAGGTCGAGCGCGGGGGCGGCGCCGGGAACGTGTTCCTGCACGACTTCGGCCTGCGCAGCGCGCGGCCGATCCCCGACGTCGAGGCGGTCACGGCGGTCACCGAGGAGGCCCTCGTGCGCATCGCCCGGCGCGAGGTCGAGAACGACGGCTTCAACCGCCTCACCCCGGGGGCCGCGCTCGGAGCCGACGAGGTCGCGATCCTGCGCGCCTACGCCAAGTACCTCAAGCAGGCGGGATTCACGTTCAGCCAGGCCTACATCGAGCAGACGCTCGCGGCGCACCCGGCGGTCGCGGCGAAGCTCGTCGGGCTCTTCCGCGCGCGCTTCGATCCGGCGCGGGAGGAGGGTCGCGAGGCGGCGCAGGCCGCGCTCGAGCGCGAGATCGCCGCCGACCTCGACGCCGTGGCGAACGCCGACGACGACCGCATCCTGCGCCGCTTCCTCGCCCTGGTGAAGGCGACGCTGCGCACCAACCACTGGGTGCGCGACGCGGCCGGGGCGCGCAAGCCCTACGTCTCGTTCAAGCTGCGCTCGGCCGAGGTGCCCGAGCTGCCCGAGCCGCGCCCGCTGTTCGAGGTGTGGGTGTACTCGCCGCGCTTCGAGGCGATCCACCTGCGCGGCGGGCGGGTGGCGCGGGGCGGGCTGCGCTGGTCCGACCGGCCGGAGGACTTCCGCACGGAGATCCTCGGGCTCATGAAGGCCCAGATGGTGAAGAACGCGGTGATCGTGCCCGTGGGCTCGAAGGGCGGGTTCGTGCTGAAGAGCGCGCCGCCGCCGGCCGAGCGCGAGGCGTTCCTGCGCGAGGGCGTCGAGTGCTACCGCGACTTCCTGCGGGGGCTGCTCGACGTGACCGACAACCTCGTGGGCGGGACGGCCGTGCCCCCCCGCGACGTCGTTCGCCACGACCCGGACGATCCCTACCTGGTGGTGGCGGCCGACAAGGGCACGGCGACCTTCTCCGACATCGCGAACGGCGTCTCCGCGGAGTACGGCTTCTGGCTGGGGGACGCCTTCGCGTCCGGGGGCAGCGCGGGCTACGACCACAAGAAGATGGGCATCACGGCGCGCGGGGCCTGGGAGAGCGCGAAGCGCCACTTCCGCGAGCTGGGCGTGGACACCCAGGCGCAGGACTTCACGGTCGTGGGCATCGGCGACATGTCGGGCGACGTGTTCGGCAACGGCATGCTGCTGTCGCGCCACATCCGGCTCCTCGCCGCCTTCGACCACCGCCACGTCTTCCTCGACCCGAGCCCGGACCCGGAGAGGAGCTTCCGCGAGCGCGAGCGGCTCTTCGCGCTCGCGCGCTCCTCGTGGGCCGACTACGACCGCGCGCTGCTTTCGAAGGGCGGCGGCGTCTACCCGCGCACGGCCAAGTCGATCGCGCTCTCGGCCGAGGCGCGGGCCGCGCTCGGGGTCGAGGCGGCGGAGACGACGCCCGCGGAGCTGATGAAGGCGATCCTGCGCGCGCCCGTGGACCTGCTCTACAACGGCGGCATCGGCACCTACGTGAAGGCCGCGCGCGAGTCCCACGCCGATGCGGGCGACCGCGCCAACGACGCGATCCGCGTGAACGGCGCCGAGCTGCGCTGCAAGGTGGTGGTCGAGGGGGGCAACCTCGGCCTCACCCAGCGGGGCAGGGTCGAGTACGCGCAGGCGGGGGGGCGCATCCACACCGACGCGATCGACAATTCGGCGGGCGTGGACTGCTCGGACCACGAGGTGAACATCAAGATCCTGCTCGGGATCGCGGAGGCCTCCGGGGCCCTCGACCCGGGCAGCCGCAACCGCCTGCTCGCCGACATGACCGAGGACGTGGCGCGCCTCGTGCTGGCCGACAACTACTTCCAGACCCAATCGCTCGCGGTCTCGGGGATGCGCGCGGAGAAGCTCCTCGACCAGCAGGCCTCGCTCATCCGCGCGCTCGAGAAGGCCGGCAAGCTCAACCGGGCCGTGGAGTTCCTCCCGGACGAGGAGGAGATCGCCGAACGCCGCCTCGCGCGCACGGGGCTCACCGCGCCCGAGCGGGCGGTGCTCCTCGCCTACTCGAAGATGGCGCTCTTCGAGGAGCTGGTGGGCTCCGCGCTCGTCGACGACGAGTACGTCGCGCGCGCGCTGGCGGACTACTTCCCGCCGCTCCTGCGGGAGCGCTTCGCCGCGCTCATGCCGCGGCACCCGCTGCGCCGCGAGATCGTCGCCACGGTGGTCGCGAACGCGATGATCAACCGCACCGGCAGCACCTTCGTGCACCGCATGCAGGAGGAGACGGGGGCCGCGCCCGAGGAGACGGCGCGCGCATGCATCCTGGTGCGCGACATCTTCGGGATCGACGCGCTGTGGAGCGCCATCGACGCGCTCGACAATCGCGTGCCGGCGCGCCTCCAGGGCGAGATGCTGGTCGACGCCGGCCGCTTCCTGCTGCGTGCCACGCTCTGGTTCCTGCGCCGGCGGCGCGAGCGCCTGCCGATGGCGCAGGTGGTCGCGATCTTCCGGCCGGGGCTCGCCGCGATCGAGGGGCGGCTCCCGGGCGTGCTCTCGGCCGAGGACCGGCGGGCCTTCGAAGGCGCGGCGCGTCGCCTGGCCGGCCAGGGCGTGCCCGAGGACCTCGCCCGCCGGCTCGCCGGGCTCGACGCGCTCTACGCGACCCTCGACGTGACCGAGGTCGCGATGGCCCAGGGGCGGCCGATCGAGACCGTGGCCGCGCTCTACTTCGCGCTCGCGGGCGAGCTGCGGCTGCGCTGGTTCGCGGAGCGCATCGCCCTGCTGCCGACGGACACGTCCTGGCAGGCGCTGGCGCGCAACGCGCTGCGCGACGACCTCGCGAGCCAGCAGCGCGCGCTCGCCGCCGCCGCGGCGGCGCCCTCGCCCGCGAACGACGACGTCGCGGCGATCCTCGCGGCGTGGCGCGAGCGCTACGGGCCCGCCATCGCGCGCCTGGCGGGGATGACCGACGAGCTCGCGCGTGGCGCGACCCTCGACCTCGCGATGCTCTCGGTGCTGCTGCGCGAGCTGCGCGCGCTCGCGGCCTAGGGAAGCCCTAGGGCTTGAGCTCCACGCCCTCGAACGGCAGGCTCACCGTGGGCAGGTAGACCTCCACCTTTGCCACGTCCGCCGGAGGCGCGTTGAACTTGGCCCAGAGGACGACCTTCTTCTTCGGCGGGATCACCGCGTACTTGTTGGGCGCGCCGTACTTCGCGGCCACCGGCTTGCGATCGGGCGTCCTGGCGACGGGATACTTGGTCCGGTTCCTGGTGTCGAGCAGGTAGGCGTCGCCCGTGAGCCGGTACGGGTCGTACCAGCCGGTCCTCTGCTGGGTCATCTGCTGCTTCTGCCCCGTCTTGTTCTCGAGCTGCCACTTCACCATCACGGTGTCGCCCTCGCCGCGCTTGGCCTCGAGGAGCGTGGCCTCGACGCCGTCGACGTCGGTGGGCTGGGTCGTCGTGCCCGCGAGGACGACGCAAGGCAGAAGGCAGGCGCACGCCAGCAGGGCGGCGCCGGGGATCTTGACGTTCATGGAGTTCTCCCTGGAAAAGCGGGAGGAGAGTCTACGCCAAGTCCTCGACGATCACGGCGGCGAGCACGCGGCGGCCCTCGCCGATCAGGATGTTGAAAGTGCGGCAGGCGGCGGGGGTGTCCATCACCTCGACCCCGATGCCCGCCTGGTAGAGGGGGGCGAGGCGCGCGGTCTCGGGAAAGCGCAGCTTCGTCCCCGTGCCGATGAGGACGATCTCGGGGGCGAGCTCGAGGATCGAGGCGAGGTGGTCGGCGGCGAGCTCGTCGACGGAGGCGAGCGGCCAGTCCGTGACGAGGCGCTCGCCGCTCACGACGAGGCTCGAGTGGTGGCGCGCGCCGTTCACCTCGACCCAGCCCGGGCCGTAGCCGGTGAAGGCGTTCCTGCCCTCGGGCCGGTCCTCGCCGATCTTCATCGCCCCTCCGTCGCCCCGGCGCCGGGAACATTCGCTAGAATCATAGACTTTTGCACCGCAGCATCGCCATGAACCTCACCGACACCGGCCAGCCGATGATCCCGGAGTTCTCGCGCATCAAGCGCCTGCCCCCGTACGTCTTCAACATCACCAACGAGCTGAAGATGGCCGCGCGCCGCGCCGGCGAGGACATCATCGACCTGTCCATGGGCAACCCCGACGGCCCCACGCCGCGGCACATCGTCGACAAGCTGGTCGAGGTGGCCCAGCGCGAGGACACGCACGGCTACTCGGTCTCCCGGGGCATCCCGCGGCTGCGCCGCGCGATCTGCCAGTGGTACAAGCGCCGCTGGGACGTCGACCTCGACATGGACCGCGAGGCGATCGTCACGATCGGCTCGAAGGAGGGCCTCGCGCACCTCATGCTCGCCACCCTGGACCGCGGCGACACGGTGCTGGTTCCCAACCCGAGCTACCCGATCCACATCTACGGGGCGATCATCGCCGGGGCCGACATCCGCTCGGTGCGCATGACGCCGGGGGTCGACTTCTTCGAGGAGGCCGAGCGCGCCATCCGCGAGCTCATCCCCAAGCCCAAGATGATGATCATCGGCTTCCCGTCGAACCCGACGGCGAAATGCGTCGAGCTCGACTTCTTCGAGAAGGTCGTGGCGCTCGCCCGGGCGCACGGCATCCTCGTGGTGCACGACCTCGCGTACGCCGACATCACCTTCGACGGCTGGAAGGCGCCCTCGATCATGCAGGTGCCCGGCGCGCGCGACGTGGCGGTCGAGTTCTTCACCATGTCCAAGAGCTACAACATGGCCGGCTGGAGGATCGGCTTCATGGTGGGCAACGCCGAGCTCGTGAACGCGCTCGCGCGCATCAAGAGCTACCACGACTACGGCACCTTCACGCCGCTGCAGGTGGCGGCGATCACCGCGCTCGAAGGCCCGCAGGATTGCGTCGAGGAGATCCGCCTCAAGTACGAGAAGCGCCGCGACGTGATGGTGAAAGGCCTGCACGAGGCCGGCTGGATGGTCGAGAACCCCAGGGCTTCCATGTACGTCTGGGCGCAGATCCCCGAGCGCTACCGCGCGATGGGGTCGATCGAGTTCGCGAAGAAGCTGCTGCGCGAGGCCAAGATCGCGGTCGCCCCGGGCATCGGCTTCGGCGACTACGGCGACGACCACGTGCGCATCGCCCTCATCGAGAACGAGAACCGCATCCGCCAGGCCGTTCGCGGCGTGAAGGAGATGTTCCGCCGGGGCTAGCCCGCCCGGGGACGAACCTATGGCCGAGGCGAAGGTCGTGGCGGTCTCGAACGCGCAGGGCGAGGTCACGCAGCCGCAGCTGCTGCGCGCGGCCGAGCGCGTGCACCGCCAGCTGCGGCCGCACCTCGCCGACTACGCGGGACGCATGCGCGAGGTCCTGGCGGGCGGGGCCGAGATGGCGGTGGCGCTCGTCGAGGGCGAGGTCGCCGGGGTGGCGGTGTTCCGCGTCCTCGAGAAGACCCATTCGGGCCGCGACCTCTACTGCGACGACCTGGTGACCGACGAGTCGCGCCGCTCCACCGGGGTGGGCCGCGCGCTCGTGCGCTACATGGAGGCGCTGGCCCGCGAGCGCGCCTGCGACACCTTCTCGCTCGACTCGGGCTGCCAGCGCCAGCAGGCGCACAAGTTCTACTTCCGCGAGGGCATGACGATCACCTCGTTCCACTTCGACAAGAAGATCTCCGCCGCGAAGACCGGCATCCGCTTCTCGTGAAGCCCATCCAGGTGGGCCTGCTCGGCCTCGGCACGGTCGGCGGCGGCACCATCGAGGTGCTGCGCCGCAACCGCGAGGAGATCTCGCGGCGCGCGGGGCGCGACATCGTCGTGAAGGCGGCCGCCGCCCGCGACCTCGCCAAGGAGCGCCGGGTCTCGCTCGAGGGCATCGAGCTCGCGCCGAGCGCCGCGGCGATCGTCGAGCGCCGCGACATCGACATCGTGGTGGAGCTCATCGGCGGGGAGACCGACGCCCGGGAGCTCGTGCTCAAGGCGATCGACGGCGGCAAGCACGTGGTCACCGCCAACAAGGCGCTGCTCGCCCGGCACGGCACCGAGATCTTCTCGCGGGCCCAGCGCGCCGGCGTCATGGTGGGCTTCGAGGCCTCGGTGGGGGGCGGCATCCCCATCATCAAGGCGATCCGCGAGGGGCTCGCCGCCAACCGCATCGAGTGGATCGCGGGGATCATCAACGGCACCTGCAACTACATCCTCTCGGAGATGCGCGACAAGGGCCTGCCCTTCGACGTGGTGCTCGCCGAGGCGCAGCGCCTGGGCTACGCCGAGGCCGACCCGGCCTTCGACGTGGAGGGCGTCGACGCCGCGCACAAGCTCACCATCCTCGCCGCCATCGCCTTCGGGATCCCGATGCAGTTCGACAAGGTCTACACCGAGGGCATCACCCGCCTCACGGCGGTGGACCTGCGGTACGCGGAGGGGCTCGGCTACCGCATCAAGCTGCTCGGGATCACGCGCCGCACCCCGCGGGGCATCGAGCTGCGCGTGCATCCGACGCTCATCCCGTCGCGCCGCCTCATCGCCAACGTGGAGGGGGTCATGAACGCGGTGCTGGTGAACGGCGACGCGGTGGGGCCCACGCTCTACTACGGGCGCGGCGCGGGGGCCGAAGCCACCGCGAGCGCCGTCGTCGCGGACCTGGTGGACGTGACCCGCATGTCCACCGCCGACCCGGAGCAGCGCGTCCCGCACCTCGCGTTCCAGCCCGACCGGCTGTCGACCGACCCGATCCTCGCGATGGACGACGTGGAGACGGGCTACTACCTCAGGCTGCGGGCGCTCGATCGTCCCGGCGTGCTCGCCGACGTGACGCGCATCTGCGCCGACCTCTCGATCTCCATCGACGCCATCTTCCAGAAGGAGGCGGGCGAGGGCGAGGAGCAGGTGGACGTCGTGATCCTCACCCACGTGGCGCCCGAGCGCAACGTGAACGAGGCGATGCGGCGCATCGAGGCGCTGCCGACCATCCCCGCACCCGTGGTGCGCATCCGTCTCGAGGAGCTGCTTTGACGGGGTCGGGTTACATTTCGGCCCTGTCCCCATATCGAGCTCCATGAAATACGTCAGCACCCGGGGCCACGCCGCCTCCCGGACCTTCACCGACATCCTGCTCGAGGGCCTCGCGCCCGACGGCGGGCTCATGGTGCCCGAGCAGTGGCCGCGCGTGACGCGCCCGAAGCTCGATGCGCTGCGCGACCTCCCGTACCCGCGGCTCGCCTTCGAGATCCTGCGCTTCTTCGCCGACGACTTCCCGGGGGCGGAGCTCAAGGCGATCGTCGAGCGCACCTACACCGCCGAGGTGTTCGGGACGCCGGAGATCGCGCCGCTTTCCACGCTCGAGCCGAACCTGCACCTGCTGGGCCTATCGAACGGGCCGACCCTCGCCTTCAAGGACGTGGCGATGCAGCTGCTCGGCAACCTCTTCGAATCCGTGCTCGAGACGCGCGACCGGCGGCTCAACGTGCTGGGCGCGACGAGCGGGGACACGGGCGGGGCGGCCGAGCACGCGCTGAAGGGCAAGGCGCGCGTGAACGTGTTCATGCTCTCTCCCCGCGGGCGCATGAGCCCCTTCCAGAGCGCGCAGATGTACTCGCTGCAGGATCCGAACGTCTTCAACGTCGCGATCGAGGGCTCGTTCGACGATTGCCAGGACGTCGTGAAGGCCGTGAACCTGGACGCCGCCTTCAAGGAGCGCCACTCGATCGGCGCGGTGAACTCGATCAACTGGGCGCGCGTGGTGGCGCAGGTGGTCTATTACTTCAAGGGCTACTTCGCGGCCACGCGCTCGAACGACGAGCAGGCCTCCTTCGCGGTGCCCTCGGGCAATTTCGGCAACGTGCTCGCCGGCTACGTCGCCAAGCGCATGGGGCTGCCGATCCGGCGCCTCGTGGTGGCGACCAACGAGAACGACGTGCTCGACGAGTTCTTCCGCACCGGCCGCTACCGGCCGCGCCGGGCCGCGGAGACCCGCGCGACCTCGAGCCCGTCCATGGACATCTCGAAGGCGTCGAACTTCGAGCGCTTCGTCTGGGACGCGGTGGACCAGGACGGCGACGAGGTGGCGTGGCTCTGGCGCAAGGTGGAGGAGGAGGGGGGCTTCGACCTGTCCACGGACCGCGCCTGGGAGCGGATCGAGGACGATTCGGGCTTCGTCTCGGGGCGCAGCACCCACGAGGACCGCCTGAAGACGATCCGGCTCGTGAAGGAGCGCTACGGCGTGGTGATCGACCCGCACACCGCCGACGGCGTGAAGGTGGCGCTCGTCCAGCGCGAGCCCCGCTACCCGATGATCTGCCTGGAGACGGCGCTGCCCGCCAAGTTCGACGCGACCATCGTGGAGGCGCTGGGGCAGCACGCACCCCGGCCACGGGCTTTCGAGGGCCTCGAGGACCTTCCCCAGCGCTTCGACGTGCTGGGGCCCGATCCCGAGGCGCTGAAGGAGTACATCGCCCGCCGCCTGTCCGCCTAGGGGCGAAGCCGAGCGCGAGCAGGTACCGCGCGCCGCCGCGACTGAAGTAGAATTTCGGGCCATGATCCGGCCTACGAGATGGCGCGCGCTCGCGGCTGCCGCCCTGCTTTTTGCCTGCGCAGGGGTATCGGCGGAGACCCTGTTCGCGACGAGCGTGCGCACGTTCGCGAGCGGCGGCCGGGACAAGGTGGTCGGAAGCCTCTACGCGATCAACCTCGGCGACGCGACGGCGAAGCTGGTGGCCCCGATCCGGCTCAGGGGCGAATCGGCGGTGGGCATCACGGGGCTCGCCGTGCAGCCGGGGAGCGGCACGGTCTACGCGATCACCTCGCCGCTGTCGCCCGTCAGCCCCCACTCGCTCGTCACGCTCGACGTGAATACCGGGCACGCGGAGCTCATCGGGCCGATGGGAGCGGACGGGTCCGACGCGGCGTTCGACCCGGACGGCAAGCTCTACGTGTGGCTGCCGGCCACGAGCCAGGTGGGCCTCGTGGACCTCGCCACCGCCGCCGTGGAGCCGCTGGGAAGTCCCGGGCCCCCGGGCAACGGGGGCGGCATCGCCATCGACCGCAGCGGCACGGCCTTCGTCACCCCCGGCGGCGCGAGCGGCCACCTCGACAAGGTCGACACGCGGACCGGCGCGATCACCCGGGGCCCTCTGCTCCACGGCGCCCCGTTTCCCACCGGCATCTCGGCGATGACGTTCAGCCCGTCGGGACTGCTGCTCGCGATCAACTCCAACGGCGGCTCGCCGGCGAACGTGCGGCTCGTGACCATCAACACCGCCACCGGCCAGGTGAGCGCGATCGGCTCGCTGCCCGACGATACCGACGCGCTCGCCTTCGCATCCGGCCGCTCGTCCGGCGTCGCCTCGCTGTTGGCGACGATGAGCGGGCGGACGATGTCGCTGCTCGCCCTCGTCGTCGTGCTGGCGATCGCCGCCGGCGCGGTGGCGCTCGCGAAGTCGCTGCGCCGCTGAAGTCGCCCCGGCGCGGTCCTCAGCGGCAGACCGACGCCGGGTTCGCGTACACCTGGCGGGTGATGGCCTTCGTGATCATGTGGCCGTCGACGTTCGCCGTGAAGGTTCCGCTGGAGGCGCCGGAGAAGACGAAGCTCGCGGCGCCGACCGGCGTGACCTGGACGTCGGCGTTGCTCCATTTCGCGTCGTAGGCGGGACCCGTCGTGTGGTAGATCGCCCCGGACCAGGACTGGGTGCCGGCGGCGCGCGTCGCGTCCGGCACGACGAACCACGCCGCACGCCCGGTGGAATCGTAGGTGAACCAGGTGGCGAACAGGACGTCGCCCTCCTGCATGAGGTTCATGCCCCAGCCCGATTCCGATCCGGCGGGCGCGTTCCACCACAGGTCCGAGAAGTTGGGCGTGGCGGGGGCGGCTCCGCCCATGGCGCAGGCGGGCGGCGTCGAAAAGTCCTCCCGCGTGATGGGCAGCGACCCGGAATTGCCGTTCACGGTGTAGTCGAACTGCCCTTCCGACGAGCCGAAAAAGCTCAAGGTCGCCGTGCCGACCGGGACGGCCGCGACCTTGGTCGAGTCGAAGGTCGCCGCGTCGAACGCGGGGCCGGTGGTGCGGTAGATCGTCCCCGTGTACATGGCGGCGCCCTCCATGCCCCCCATCCCGTACATGCCGCCCATGCCCATGTCCATGCCCATGTCCATCATGTCGCCCATGTACGTGTCGACGGAGACCGGGGTGACGAGCTGCGCGTCGGGGATGACGAACCAGAGGCCCTGGCCGTCCTGGTCGTAAGTGAACCACGTGGCGAAGAGGACGTTGCCCTGATGCGCGATGTTGATGCCCCAGCCGCTCTGGGAGCCGGCGGGCGAGCTCCACCACAGGCCCTGGTAGCTCACGGAGCCGGGATCGGCGGGATAGTACTGGGCGGAAGCACCGAGCGAAGCGAGCGCGCAGAGCGCGAGCAGCATGAGACGCTTCATGGTTCCTCCTTCAAGTGGGAAGACTAGAAGGGAGAGGGCGTCACGCAGACCGTCGTGGGCGTCGAGAAGACCTGCCGCGTGATCGGCTTGCTCTGTGAAACGCCGTTCACAGTGTACGCGAACATCCCGTTGTTCGCATCGGTGAACGTGAACGTGGCCGTGCCCACGGCGGTGGCGGTTACCTGCGAGCCGTTCCAGGGCGAGGCGCTGAAGGCGGGGCCCGTGGTGCGGTAGAGCGTTCCCGAGTAGGAGGCGGGGCCCGCCTGGGCGCCGTTCGACATGACGAGCCACAGGCCCTTGCCGCTCGCGTCGTAGGTGAACCAGGTGGCGAACAGGATGGCGCCCTGGTGGGTGATGTTCACGCCCCAGCCCGACTCGCTTCCCGCGGGCGAGTGCCACCAGAGATCCTGGTAGTTGGGAACCGCGGGCGGCGTGCCGCCGGCCGTGCAGGTGGGCACGGGGGTCGCGTAGACCTGCCGCGTGATCGCCTTGGCCTGCGAGACGCCGTTCACGGTGTAGGAGAACGTCCCGTTGTTCACGTCGCTGAACGTGAAGGTGGCGCTGCCGACCTGGGTGGCTACCACCTTCGAGGGATCGAAGCTCGCCGAGTCGAACGAGGGTCCCGTGGTGCGGTAGAGCGTCCCCGAATAGGTCGCGGACCCGGTCTTCACCCCGTCGGGCATCACCAGCCACAGGCCGCTGCCGTCGCTGTCGTAGGTGAACCAGGTGGCGAACAGGATGTCGCCCTGGTGGGCGATGTTCACGCCCCAGCCCGATTCGCTCCCGGCCGGCGAGTTCCACCACAGCCCCTCGTAGTTGAGGGCGGCGAGCTGCACCGTGGCCGTCTGGCCGGCGAAGTTCTGCGGCGAGTTGACCGACGTGCTGCCGTCGCGGTTGAGCGACAGGCGGCCGTCGGAGGGCAGGTTGGAATACGTCCACTCGTCCGCGCCGGCCCAGTTGACCGTGCCGCTTCCGGTGAAGAAGAAGCCGTTGGGGACGATGTAGTCGGGCGTGAGGATCCCCAGGTCCGCGAAGCCCTGGGTCGCGAAGATCATGCGGTGGCCCGACGTGTCGCCCGGAAGATTCGCGGGCACGCTGAACGTGTGGCTCGTCGAGCCCTGGCGAGCGGTGAGCACGTGGCCGGTGAAGAACTGCTGGCCTCCCGCGAGGGCCGTCATCTCCATGAACTGCACCGACCCGTCGGCGTTGGAATACAGCTCGTCGATCGTGAACAGGTGGAACGAGGCGCAAGCGGGCGCGGCCGCGAGCGCGAGGAAAAGGCCGGCGATCGGGGCGAGCCGTTTCGTGACGCGAGCAATACGCTGTGCGATGAACATGGGGCACCTCCGCCCCCATCAACAGCGTCCCGCGCCCCCGTATTCCGGCGCTACTCCTCGTCCTTCTCGGGCGGGGGGTTGCCGTCGTAGACCTGGTTGCGCCGGCGCTCCAGCCAGGCGTCGCGCACGAACAGGTAGCGGTCGATCGCGGCCTGCTCGATCACGCTCTCGGCCTTGAGCAGCTGGGCGCGCTGCTCGATCGACTCGAGGCCCCAGAGCGTCCAGTAGACCGCGTCGTTGTGCAGGACGCGCGGGTAGTACCAGCTCAGGTCCACGATGCGCGCGGGGGCGTCGCGCGCGGTGCTCGGCCCGAGGAACGGGATGACGAAGTACGGGCCGGACGGCACGCCCCAGACGCCCAGGGTCTGCCCGAAGTCCTCGTCGCGCTTGTCCACCCCGAGCCGGCTCGCGACGTCCCACAGCCCCGCGACGCCGAAGGTCGTGTTCACGACGATCCGCCCGAAGTCGTTGATGGCGAGCGGGAGCTTCCCCTGCAGGATGTCGTTCAGGCCCGTGTTGATGTCGGCGACGTTGCCGAAGAAATCCGTCACGCGGGCCCGCACGAAGCGCGGCACCACCTTCACGTAGGCCTTGGCGACCGGCTTCACCCCGGTGCGGTCGACCGCGTCGTTGAACGCCATGGTCTTGCGGTTGAGGGCCTCCCAGGGGTCGTGCGGGTCGCGCCCCGGCGCGGCGGCGCATCCGGCGAGCAGGATCAGCGCCGCGGCCGCGAGCGCCGCGCCGGCGCGGGTTCGAAGCGATCGCGGTGGTTCGCCGCTCCCGTTCTCGGGATCGACTTCACGAGGCGGGCTCCGGTGCGATTGCATGGGGACCTCAGGGGCTGACGAAGCGCATGGACAGGTCGAGCGCCTCCACGTCCTTGGTGAGCGAGCCTACCGAGATGCGATGCACGCCCGTCTCGGCGATCGCGCGCACGGTGCCGAGGGTGACGCCCCCCGAGGCCTCGAGCTCGGCACGGTCGCCGGCGATCCTCACGGCCTCGCGCATCGCCGCAAGATCGAAGTTGTCGAGGAGGATGAGCCGCGCCCCCGCTTGCAGCGCCTCCCGCAGCTGGCCGAGGTCCTCGACCTCCACCTGCAGCATCACGTCGGCTGAGGCCTCGCGCAGCGCCTGGCGGACGGCCTCGGCCACGCCGCCGCAGGCGTGGATGTGGTTCTCCTTGAGGAGGATGCCGTCGTACAGGCCGATGCGGTGGTTGCTGCCGCCGCCGATGCGCACCGCGTACTTCTCGGCGATGCGCAGGCCCGGGAGCGTCTTGCGGGTGTCGAGGATCCTCGCGCGCGTGCCTTCCACGGCCCGCACGAACTGGCGGGTACGCGTGGCGACCGCCGAAAGCAGCTGCACGAAGTTGAGCGCGGTGCGCTCGGCCGTGAGCATGGGGCGCGCGCGTCCCTCGACCTCGCACAGGGAGCTCCCGGCGACGATGTCGTCTCCGTCGCGGTGGTGCCAGAAGATCTCGACGTCGGGATCCAGCTCCTCGAAGGTGCGCCGGAACCATTCCACGCCGCACAGCACGCCGCTGCGTCGCGTGACCAGCCGCGCGCGGGCGGGCTCGCCCTCGGGGACGAGGCGCGCGGTGAGGTCGCCGGTCCCGACGTCCTCCTCGAGGGCGCGCGTGACATCCCGGGTGACGGTTTCCTCGATCAGGTGGAAGGGGTCGGGCATCGGACTTGCGGCGGGCGCTCCATCCCGCCGGGTGGAACGATACCATGGGCCCCTAGGATCGCGCGGGCTCCCGGGCGACCATGAACACGTAACCCGCGCCGCCTTCCTCGAGGAAGGTCGCCGTGACGTCCACCGGATAGCCGCGGCCGTCGTGCGTGAGGTGCTCGGCCTCGAATCGCGCGGTGCCGTCCTGCCTGAGCGTGCGGCAGAGGCGCGCCCACGAATCGGGCGTGTGGCCCGCGATGTCGGTCACCGTGACGCCGCCCGCGGGGCGCGGCGGGTCGGGCGCGAAGCGCCGCGCGGCCCGCTCGTTGAGGTAGAGGACGCGGCCGTCCTCGGCGATCCAGTAGAGGAGATCGCCCGACCGATCCAGGGCGCGGCAGAAGAGGTCGAATCCGGCGGCCGCGCCCCGCTGGGCCTCGATGCGGCCCAGCAGCAGCACGGTGTAGAGCACGATCATGCCGATCACGGCGCCGCCCGCGACGACGCGCAGCAGGCTGCTGCGCAGCCAGCCCTGAAGGATCGCGTCGCGGGAGAGGGTGACGACCGCGTAGAGCGGATAGTCGGCCACGCGCCGGTAGGCGACGATCCGGGGGCTGCCGTCGACGGGCGAGCGCCCCTCCAGGATGCCCTGCGCGTCGGCGAAGGTCGGCTCGCGGCTCGCGACGGGCCGTCCGACCTCCTCTTCGAAGCCCGGGTAACGGACGAAGAACCGGCCGTCGGAGCCCACGAGCGCGACCGACGCGTCGTGCGGCAGGTCCAGGGTGGCGAAGTAGCGCACCAGGCGCTCGACGTCGAGCGCGAGCACGGCGACGCCGGCGAAGTCCCCGTGGCGCCCGTCGATGCGCACCGAGATCGGCATCACCCAGCGGCGGTCCAGGTCCGAGCGCAACGGCAGGTTCACGTGCACGCCCCGGTCGGGATCGGCGCGGTGCCGGAGGAAGAAGTCGCGTTGCGCGAGGGACGTGCTTCCCATGGAGGGCGTGGCCCTTCCGGCCCCGGACACGACCGCGCGCCGCTCGCCCTTCCCGTCCACGAGGAAGGCCCGCCGGGTCGCCTGGTCGTGCAGCCTGGGCGTGCCCAGGAGAAACTCGAGCCGCGTCGCCGGGACCGCGTCGATTCCGCCCTCGGCTTCGAGGTGGCTGCGCAGGTCGACGAGAAATTGCCCGTTGCTGTCGAGGAGGCCCGCGACGTGGCGCTCCACGGCCCTCGAGGCGGCGGCCGCTTGCGACCCCGCCTGCTCGAGGCGATCTCCGCGCTCGCCGATCGAGCTTTGCACCACGACCGCGATCGTGAGAAGCACGCCCAGGACCGCGAGCCCGAGGACGCCCCGGTGCAGGGCTTCGACGTGCGGCGAACGCTTGCCGGGGGCGAACATCGGGCCGGTACGGGACGATCCGGCGCCGGCTCGGCCGGACGCAGGCAGGGGCATAATTCCTGGGCGATCCCTGGAAACCATCGGGCGATGGTGAGGGGCTCGAGGGTGCCGGATTTGATCTAGATCAAAGGATCCGGGCCGATGGAAGACCCTTCCCGGCGGGCTTGAAAGCAGCGAGGCGAGCGGCCAGATTAGGGGAGGATCCCGACTCCGTTCCGAGGACAGGAAATGCGCATCGACAAGCTCACCACCAAGTTTCAGCAGGCCCTCGCGGACGCCCAGAGCCTCGCGCTCGGCGGCGACAACGGCTTCATCGAGCCGCAGCATCTCCTGCTCGCGCTCCTCAACCAGGAGGACGGCGGGACGGTTTCGCTCCTGCAGCGTGCCGGCGTCAACGTGGGGCCGCTGCGCAAGGCGGTCGAGGACTCCATCCGGCGGCTGCCCAGGGTCGAGGGCCAGGGCGGGGAGATCTCGATCTCGCGCGACCTCAACAACCTGCTCAACCTCACCGACAAGGAAGCCACCCAGCGGGGCGACCAGTTCGTCGCCTCGGAGCTCTTCCTTCTCGCCGCGGCGAAGGACAAGGGCGAGACGGGGCGCCTCCTCAAGCAGGCGGGCGTCGACCCCAAGGCGCTCGAGGACGCGGTGGCCGCGGTGCGCGGCAACGAGACCGTGCACAGCGCCGAGCAGGAGGGGCAGCGCGAGGCGCTCAGGAAGTACACCATCGACCTCACCGAGCGGGCCCGCGAGGGCAAGCTCGACCCGGTGATCGGCCGCGACGAGGAGATCCGGCGCGTGGTCCAGGTGCTCCAGCGCCGCACCAAGAACAATCCGGTCCTCATCGGCGAGCCGGGCGTGGGCAAGACCGCCATCGTCGAAGGCCTCGCGCAGCGCATCGTGAACGACGAGGTGCCCGAAGGGCTGCGCGGCAAGCGCGTCCTCTCGCTGGACATGGGGCTGCTCATCGCCGGGGCCAAGTACCGCGGGGAGTTCGAGGAGCGCCTGAAGAGCGTGCTGAAGGAGCTCGCCCAGGACCAGGGCCAGACCATCGTCTTCATCGACGAGCTGCACACCATGGTGGGGGCCGGCAAGGCCGAGGGGGCCATGGACGCGGGCAACATGCTCAAGCCCGCGCTCGCCCGCGGCGAGCTGCACTGCGTGGGCGCCACGACGCTCGACGAGTACCGCAAGTACGTCGAGAAGGACGCGGCCCTCGAGCGCCGCTTCCAGAAGGTGATGGTGGACGAGCCCTCGGTGGAGGACACCATCGCCATCCTGCGCGGGCTGCAGGAGAAGTACGAGGTGCACCACGGGGTGGAGATCACCGACCCGGCGATCGTGGCCGCGGCGGAGCTCTCGCACCGCTACATCACCGACCGGTTCCTGCCCGACAAGGCGATCGACCTCATCGACGAGGCCGCCTCGCGCATCAAGATGGAGATCGACTCCAAGCCCGAGGTGATGGACCGCCTCGACCGGCGCCTCATCCAGCTCAAGATCGAGCGCGAGGCGGTGCGCAAGGAGAAGGACGAGGCGTCGCTGAAGCGCCTCGAGCACATCGAGGAGGAGATCCGCCGCCTCGAGAAGGAGTACTCCGACCTCGAGGAGGTGTGGAAGGCGGAGAAGGCGCGCGTGCAGGGCGCCACCCACATCAAGGAGGAGCTCGAGCGCGCCAAGGTGGAGATGGACGAGGCCAAGCGCAAGGGCGACTGGCAGAAGATGAGCGAGCTGCAGTACGGCAAGGTGCCGCAGCTCGAGAAGCAGCTGAAGGAGGCCGAGAAGGGCGCCGAGTCGACGGAGAAGCCGCGGCTGCTGCGCACCCAGGTCGGCGTCGAGGAGATCGCCGAGGTGGTGTCGCGGGCGACGGGCATCCCGGTTTCCAAGATGATGCAGGGCGAGCGCGAGAAGCTGCTGCTCATGGAGGACCGGCTGCACCAGCGCGTCGTGGGCCAGGACGAGGCCGTGCGCCTCGTCTCCGACGCGATCCGGCGCTCGCGCGCGGGACTCGCGGACCCCAACCGGCCCTACGGATCGTTCCTCTTCCTCGGGCCCACGGGCGTGGGCAAGACCGAGCTCTGCAAGGCGCTCGCCGAGTTCCTGTTCGATTCGGAGGAGGCGCTGGTGCGCATCGACATGTCCGAGTACATGGAGAAGCACTCGGTCGCGCGCCTCATCGGCGCGCCCCCGGGTTACGTGGGCTACGAGGAGGGCGGGCATCTCACGGAGATCGTGCGCCGCAAGCCCTACTGCGTGATCCTGCTCGACGAGGTCGAGAAGGCGCATCCCGACGTCTTCAACGTGCTGCTCCAGGTGCTGGACGACGGCCGGATGACCGACGGCCAGGGGCGCACCGTGAACTTCAAGAACACGGTGATCGTCATGACCTCCAACCTCGGGTCGCAGATGATCCAGTCCATGGCGGGCCAGGACTACCAGGTCGTGAAGCTCGCGGTGATGGGCGAGGTGAAGACCCATTTCCGGCCCGAGTTCGTGAACCGCATCGACGAGATCGTGGTCTTCCACGCGCTCGACGAGGCGAACATCGCGGCCATCGCGCGCGTGCAGCTCAAGTCCCTCGAGCGGCGCATCCGCGCGATGGAGATGGAGCTCGTGGTGACCGACGCCGCGGTGGCGGAGCTCGCGAAGGCGGGCTTCGACCCGGTCTACGGCGCCCGGCCGCTCAAGCGCGCGATCCAGCAGAGCCTCGAGAACCCGCTTTCGAAGGAGCTGCTCGAGGGCCGCTTCGCGCCGAAGGACACCATCGTGGTGGACTTCAAGGGCGGGAGGTTCGTGTTCGACAAGGGTCGGGCGCGGGAGCAGAAGAAGGCCGCCTGAGCGAGGGGCCGGGGCGCCCCGGACCGCGAAGCGTCACGAACGCGACGCTTCGTCGGGGGTTCCGCGGGCGGACTCCAGCATCGCCCCCAGCTCGTCGAGGAACGGGCGCTGCCCGGATACGAGCTTCGCGCGCGCCTCGGCGAGCGCGAACCACGCCGCGCGATCCACCTCGGGGAACTGCGCGGTCCTCCCGGACCGCGGCGGCCATTCCATCGCGAAGAGATTGCTGCGGACCGCTCGCGCGTCGCAGTCGCCCTCGACCGCCCACGCGAGCACCGTCTTGCCACTCGGCTGCCGGCGCGGGGCGAGGGGGGTGAAACGGCCTTCGACCGGCAGGCCAGTCTCCTCGCCGAACTCGCGCCGCGCCGCCGCGAGGGGATCCTCGCCCTCGGCGATCTCCCCCTTCGGGATGCTCCAGGCCCCCGCGTCGCGGTCCTTCCAGTACGGGCCGCCGGGATGCACGAGGAGGACCTCGACGCGCCCCTCGCGGCGCCGATAGAGGAGGATGCCCGCGCTCCTTTGGGCCTTCGGCATCCTGCCGGGCTTCCGCTATTTCGTTCCCACGGCGACCACCAGCTCGCACGGCCCCTCGAAGCGCCCGTCCTTCTCGAAGGCGGCGAGGCGGCCCGCGATGTCGTGCCAGGCGGCAGCCTGCGCGGCGGGGTCCAAACCGGAGAGCATCTGGTGCAGCGCGCCGAACGATTCCTGCTCGAAGCGCACGCACTCGGCCGCCGAAGCCATCCGCAGCGGAGCTTCGACGGTCGCGGCCTTCACCGCCTTGAACCCGGCCTCGCGCAGGGTTTCCTCGAGCACGCCCGGCGCCCCGAGGCTGAAGGGGCCCGGCTGCCCGGGTTGCGGCGGGGGCAGCGTGGCGCGTGCGCGGATGACGCTCACCGGGATCGAGAAGAAGGGATTGCGCTCCGGCGTCGAGTAGACGATGGCCGCGACCCGGCCGCCGGGCTTGAGGGCTCGGCGCATTCCCGCGAGTGCCCGCTGCCGGTCGGGAAAGTAGATCAGGCCGACACGCGAGATGACCGCGTCGAAGCTCCCTTCCGGCACTTCGAGGGACTCGCCGTCGAGCACGCGGGTTTCCACGTTCGCGTACCCCGCGGCGCGTGCGTTCCGGGCGGCGAGCTCTAGGATGCGTTCCGAGATGTCGGTCGCCAGCATGTGGCCCTTCGCCCCGACGCGTGCCGCGGCCTGCAACGTCTGGTCGCCGGCGCCGGCAGCCACGTCGAGGACGCGGCAGCCGCTCCGGACCCCGGCCCAGTCGAGCATGAGCTCGGTCGCGGGCCCCAGCCAGCGCCTCAGGAACGGGCCCCATCGGTCCCAGGCCGCCGCGGCGGCGTCCCATTGCTGGCGGGTGGTGTCCTTGTAGCGGGCGGCGTCGAACCGCGGGGCTTCCGTCACGATCATGGCGATCTCTCCTGTGGGTGTGGGAGCGCGAGCGCGCTCGTCTCAGCTCTTGCGTTCCGGGCCGGGGCCGGGCTCGAGCTGCGCCATCGCGAGCACCTGCTCGCGGCTGAGGTTCATGTTGTGGAATTGCTTCGCGTGCTGCTGCAGCTCCGATACCAGACGGTCGTCCTCGTCGGAACGCACCACGAAGCCGCAGTCGCACTTCACGATCTTCTTCACCATGGGGGCCTCCTCGTTGGCGGAACCATCGTGCACGCGGGGCCTTGGCGCGGCCTTGGACAAATCTTGGCGAATCGTTGTAAAACCCGGCCCCATGCCGGTGAGAATCTACATCGTCGGGCGGGTGGCCATCGAGCACGGCGGGAAGGCGGTCGAGCAGGAGGAATTTCCCGGGCGACAGGGGGTGATCGCTTTCGCGCGCCTCGCATTCGACCGCCATGTGGCGGTCGGACGCGGCGAGCTGGCCGAGGCCATCTGGTCCGGCGAGCCGCCGAGGGCCTGGGACGCCGCGCTCAGCGCCATCGCGAGCAAGCTCCGATCCCTGCTCGCGCGCGCCGGCCTCGGCAAGGACGCGCTGGCGTCCGCCCTCGGCTGCTACCAGCTCAACCTCCCGGTCGACGCCTGGGTGGACGCCGAGGCGGCATTCGACTCGCTGCACGAGGCCGAAGGATGCCTGCGGGCGGGCCGGCGGCGCGAAGCCTGGTCCGCGGCGCAAGCGGCCTATCACATATGCCGGAGGCCCTTCCTCGCGGGCGAGGAGGGCGCCTGGGTCGCCGCCGCGCGCGAGCAGGTGGCGACCACGTTCGTGAGGGCGTGCGAGTGCCTCGCCGACGTCTACATCTGGAACCGGGAGCCCGCCGTGGCGGTGGACGTCGCGCGCCAGGCGATCGCCACGCAGCCCTTCCGGGAGACGGGATATCAGCTGCTCATGCGCGCGCACGCGGCCGCCGGCAACAAGGCCGAGGCGCTACGCGCGTACGAAGACTGCCGCAAGCGCATCTCCGACGAGCTCGGCGTCGCGCCCTCGCCCGAGACGCAGGCGGTGTACCGCGAGCTGCTGCGCTCGCGCTGAGGCCTCGCGCGACCGGCGCCACCGTCCGTGAAGGATCTCACCCACGGCCCGGTCTTCCGGCTGCTCATCGGACTTTCGGTGCCGATCGCCGCGGGCATGGTGCTGCAGACGCTCTACTTCGTCATCGACCTCTATTTCGTGGCTTCGCTGGGCGAGGCGGCGCTCGCCGGGGTGAGCGCGGCGGGCAACGTGACCTTCGTCGTGTTCGCCCTCACGCAGGCGCTTTCGGTGGGCACGGCCACGCTCATCTCCCACGCCGTCGGGCGGCGGGACCGGGCGGACGCGAACCATGTGTTCAACCAGTCGGTGTCGCTCGCGGTGCTGCTCGCGGCGGTCACGTGGTGCGCCGGCTTCGCGCTGGCGGGCCGCTACATGGCGCTGCTCGGCGCCGATCCGGCCACGGCGCGCGCGGGGACGACCTACCTCGCGTGGTACCTGCCGGGGCTCGCGCTGCAGTTCGCCCTCGTGGTGATGGGCTCGGCGCTGCGCGGGACGGGCCTCGTGAAGCCGGGCATGGTGGTGCAGGCGGCGACCGTGCTGCTCAACGCCGCGCTCGCCCCGGTGCTCATCGCGGGCTGGGGCACGGGCTACGCCCTCGGGGTGGCGGGCGCCGGGCTCGCGAGCACCGTCTCGGTCGCGGCCGGCGTGGCTCTGCTCGCGGCCTATTTCCTCCGCCTCGAGAAGTACGTCGGGTTCGAGCCGCGCCAGTGGCGCCCACGCCTCGTCACGTGGGGCCGCATGCTCAACATCGGGCTTCCCGCGGGCGGCGAGTTCGCGCTGCTCGCCCTGTTCGCCGGCGTCTGCTACTGGATCATCCGCGACTTCGGCGCCACCGCGCAGGCCGGCTTCGGCGTCGGCACGCGCGTGGTCCAGTCGATCTTTCTCCCCGCGATGGCGATCGCGTTCGCCGCGGCGCCGCTCGCGGGCCAGAACTTCGGCGCGCGCCGCTTCGGGCGCGTGCGCGAGACTTTCGTCGCGGCGGTGTGGTCGATCGGCGTCGTGATGGCCGTGCTCACGCTGCTGTGCCAGTGGAAAGGCTCCTCGCTCGTGCGGATCTTCACGAAGGACGCGCGGGTGATCGCCGTCGGCACCGAGTACCTGCGCATCATCTCGTGGAACTTCGTCGGCACGGGCCTCGTGTTCACCGCCTCGAGCCTCTTCCAGGCCCTGGGCAACACGTGGCCGTCGCTCTTGAGCAAGACGCTGCGATTCGCGATCTTCTCGGTGCCCGCGATCTGGCTGTCGCGGCAGCCGGGATTCGCGCTCGCGGACGTCTGGCACCTCTCGGTCGCCACGGTGCTCGTGGAGGCGGTCACGAGCCTGTGGCTGCTGCGCATCGAGATGCGCGGGCGCCTCGGGCCGCCGGCCGCGTCCCGTGCTCCGGCCGGGGGTGGAGTAAGCTAGGCGCAAGCCATCGGGTATCTCCACCAGGGAGGGGAGCGTTCCATGGTTTACGTAGCACGCTTGCTCGCGATCGCGGGCGCGGCGTTCGCGGCTGCCTTGCCGGCGGCGGCGGCAGATCTGTTCAACAACACGAATACGGGCGCCGTCGCGAACGGGACGCACCAGGGCCCGTCCTTCGTCACGACCACGCCGGTGCAGGTAACCCAGATCGTGACCTACCACTGGAACAACGGCCGCGGCGCCCCGCCCGGGACGCTGGAGCTCAAGTCCCTGGGCGGCCAGACCTACGGGCCCTTCAAGGCCTCGGGCACCGCGGGACAGGGCAACGCACCCAACGTCAACTGGATCGCCAACGTCAACCTCACGCTTCCCGCCGGGACCTACCAGGTGATCGATTCGGATCCCGTCACCTGGTCGCAGAACGCGCAGTCGCACGGCATCGGGTTCGCGATCATCCGCGGCGACCGGGTAGCGGCCGCGTCGGCCCCGCAGGCCGTCCCGCTCACCGCGCCGAGCCGCCTGCCTCCCAGCCCCAGCGTACCGGTGGCCCGTGCGCCGCCGGCTCCTGCGCCCTCGCCGGCACCCGCGTCAGGGCCGGGCCCGGGCGAGCTCTTCAACAACTACAACAGCGCGACCGTGCAGAACCGCCCGACGGGCCTGGTCCTGCTCCTCGTGGCCGGCACCGAGCACGTGACGCAGCTCCAGACCTACCACTGGAACAACGGGCGCGGCGCGGCGCCGGGCACGCTCACGCTCAAGTCGATGAACGGGCCGGTCTACGGGCCGTTCCGCGCGAAGGGGGTGCCGGGTCCGAACAACGTCCCGAACGCGAACTGGGTGGCCGACGTGAACCTCACGCTCACTCTCGGCACCTACCAGCTCCTCGACTCCGATCCGGCGACGTGGTCGCAGAACGCGCAGTCCCACGGCGTCGGGTTCGCGATCATCCGGGGCACGCGCACCGTGCCGACGGCGCCGACCCCCGCCGGGACGCCGGCACCCGCCGCGGGCGGGGGATCGGGCGGCGGCGCGAGCTTCAAGCCCTGCATGGTGAACGCGGGCAGCGTGGCCGCCATGTCGCCGTGCCAGGGGGCGCCGGGCACCAAGATCACGTTCCAGTTGAGCCGCACCCTCAAGTCGCCGATCGCGAAGGTCACCTTCAAGCCGTACCAGGTGCGCGGGATCCCCGCGGGGTCGGTGGCGCAGGTCATCTCCGCGGTGAAGGGCAACTCCACGGCGGCGGGCAGCTTCTACGAGGTCGACGTGCCGCAGCAGCTCTGCACGTGGGGCAACGGATTCTGGGACCTGTATCTCTACGACCAGGCGGGCTCGGGGCAGGGCGACATCGGGCGGTTCGGGCTGATCTGCGGTCCCGGCGCCGTCGCCGGGGGAGGTGGTGCGCCGCCGCCGACGATCGCGGCGCCGGCTCCGGCTCCGGGTCCCGCACCCTTCAAGCCCTGCTTCGTGAATTCCGGCAGCGTCGCGCAGGTCTCGCCGTGCACGGTGCACCCCGGCGACATCGTGACCGTGCGGCTCACGCGGACGCTCAAGGCGCCGCTCGGCACGATCACCTTCAAGCCCCAGCAGACCGGCCTGCCGAGCGGGACGACCGCGCAGGTGATGGTGAAAGTGAGCGGCAAGGCCGCGGCGGGGAGCGACTACGACTTCCCGGCGCCGAAGCAGCTCTGCGTCGGCGGGACCGTCAGCTGGGACGTCTGGCCGTACGACACGGCCGGGAAGGGCCAGGGCGACATCGGGCGCGTGAACGTGATCTGCCGATGAACACGCGCGCATGCACGAGGGCGCTCGCCGCGGCCGCATTCGCGCTCGCGTGCGCCGGGGCGCTCGCCGCCGATCCCACCCTGGCCGGCCCGAAGCGCACGGTCGTCGTGGACAAGTTCCAGTCGACGTCCCAGTTCGACGCGGCCTACGGCAACTGGGACGTGGGCGGGGGGCTTGCCGCGATGCTCACGACGGCGCTCCAGCAGTCCGGGCAGTTCGTGGTGCTCGAGCGCGCGAGCCTGCCGGCCGTCCTCTTCGAGCAGCAGCTGAAGGCGGGCGGTGCCGTCAACCCCGAGACGGGCCCCGCGCTCGGACAGGTCGCGGCCGCGCAGTTCGTGGTCATCGGCGCCGTCACGGAGTTCGGCGTGCAGGACAAGGGCGGGAGCTTCAACATCGGCATCGGGGGGAACGTGAAGGGCAATCCCCTGAGCTCGCTCTTCGGCACCAAGCACACCGAGGGATCGGTCGCGATCGACATGCGCATCGTCGACACCTCGACCACGCAGGTGGTGCAGACCGTGACCGTGAAGGAGCCGATCTCCCAGACCTCCTTCAACGCCTCCGTGGACTACAAGGCGATGAACATGGGCGGCGACGAGTTCGACAACACGCCCCTGGGGGAAGCCGCGCGCAAGGTGATAGCCCGGGCGGTGGCGGAGATCGTCGCGACGGCCGCGCGCGAGCCCTGGCACGGCCTGCTCGTCGACTACGACGGCAAGGAGGCCGCGATCAACGCCGGGATGAACGCCGGGATCAAGCCGGGCGACCACTTCACGGTGGAGCGCATCGCGCAGAAGCTCACGGACCCGGCTACCGGCGAGATCCTTTCGGTGCGGCGGGTCGTGCTCGGCACGCTGCAAGTGACGAGAGTCGAGGAGAAGGTCTCGTTCGCCACCTTCGCCACGCAGGACGGCAACCAGCCCGCCCGCGGCGACCTCGTGATGGCGCCGCAGTAGGGGCGGGGCGCGTAGGGTCCGCCCAGGGAGGTCAGGCCATGGAAGCTGTCGGAGTAGGACGCCGTGCCGTCGCGGTCCTCATCGATTCCATCCTCCTCTTCATCGCCGGCTACGCCGTCGCGGCCGTCACCGGCCAGACCTCGGCGGAGGGCTTCAACATGCGCGGGGCGCCGTTCTTCGCGTGGGTCGGCGTCTGCCTGGCCTACTACATCGTGATGGAGGCGACGAAGGGCGCCACGCTCGGCAAGCTGGCGATGCGGCTGAAGGTCGTGAAGCAGGACGGGACGCCGGTCGACTGGCAGGCCTCGGTCGTGCGCAACGTGCTGCGCCTCGTCGACGGCTTCTTCTTCTATCTCGTGGGGGCGATCGTGGTGTGGGCCACGAAGACGAGGCAGCGGTTGGGGGACATCGCGGCGCAGACTCTCGTCGTTCGGGCGCAATGCTGGGTCCCGGCGCTCGCCGCCGCGCTGCTCCTCCTCGGGCTCCCCGCGGAAACGCGGGCCGGCGCTCCTCGCTACTCGGACCTGGTGCTCTCCGACGCGCGCGACGGCGCGGCGATGGCGACGTTCAAGCCGCAGACCGCGAAGATCTTCCTTCGCGCGGGGCTGGTCGACGTCCCGCAGGGCTCCGTCGTGAAGGCGACATGGATCGCCGAGAAGACCCGGGTGGCTCCGCCGAACTACAAGATCGACGAGAAGGCGCTGAAGATCGGCGCCCTGATGAACGAGGTGACCTACAGCCTCGGCAAGCCGAGCGCCGGGTGGCCCGAGGGCGACTACCGCGTGGACCTCTACATCGACGACAAGCCGGCCGGGAACGTGAAGTTCCAGGTGGTCAAGTAGCGCGCCTCAGCTCTTGATCCGGTAGCCCGTGCGGAAGATCCACGAGGCGAGCGCGAGGCACACGAGGAAGAGCCCGAGCACGACGCCGAAGCTCGCCGCGACGTACACGTCCGAGATCCCGTAGAACGTCCAGCGGTACCCGCTGATCACGTAGACCACGGGGTTCGCGAGGCTGAAGGCGCGCCACGCCGGCGGGAGCATGTCGATCGAGTAGAACGCGCCGCCGAGGAAGGTGAGGGGCGTGACCACCAGCATCGGGATGAAGGCGAGCTGCTCGAAGCCCTTCGCCCAGACGCCGATCACGAAGCCGAAGAGGCAGAAGGTGAGCGCCGTGAGCAGCAGGAAGAGCGCCATCGCGACCGGGTGCTCGACGTGCAGCGGCACGAAGAGGTTCGCGGTGGCGAGGATCACCGCGGCGAGCAGCACCGACTTGGCCGCCGCCGCCCCCACGTACGCGAGCACGATCTCGAGCGCGGACACCGGCGCCGAGAGCACCTCGTAGATCGTGCCGGTGAACTTCGGCAGGTAGATGCCGAAGGAGGCGTTGTTCAGGCTCTCGGTGAAGATCGAGAGCATGACCAGGCCCGGCACGATGAACGCCCCGTAAGGCACGCCGCCCACCTCGCTCATGCGCTTGCCGATCGCCGCGCCGAACACCACGAAGTAGAGCGAGGTCGTGACCACGGGCGTGACGAGGCTCTGCCAGAGGGTGCGGTTGAAGCGCGCCATCTCGAACCGGAAGATGGCCGCGATCGCATGGGCGTTCATCGTGGGCTCCCCGGGGCGTGCTGCGCGACCGGGTGGGCGCTCACGAGGCTCACGAAGATGTCCTCGAGCGAGCTCTGCCGGGTCTGCAGGTCGCGGAACTCGATCCCCAGCTCCGACAGGCGCCTGAGGAGCGCCGGGATGCCCGTGTGCTCCTCGTGCGCGTCGAACGTGTACTCGAGGTCGCAGCCGCCGTTCTTGAGCACGGGCGCCCAGCCCTCGAGGCCCGCGGGCACCGCCGCGAGCGGCTTCGCGAGGTGCAGCGTGAGCTGCTTCTTGCCGAGCGTCTTCATGAGGCGCGCCTTCTCCTCCACGACGACGAGCTCGCCCCGGTTGATGACGCCGATGCGGTCGGCCATCTCCTCGGCCTCCTCGATGTAGTGGGTGGTGAGGATGATGGTCACGCCGCCGTCCCGCAGGCCGCGCACCAGCGCCCACATCTCGCGCCGCAGCTCCACGTCCACCCCGGCGGTGGGCTCGTCGAGGAAGAGCACCTCGGGCTCGTGCGCGAGGGCCTTCGCGATGAGCACGCGGCGCTTCATGCCGCCCGAGAGCGTCATGATGCGGTCGTCGCGCCTGTCCCAGAGCGACAGGGCGCGCAGGACCTTCTCGAGGTGCGCGGGTGCCGGCGGCCGCCCGAAGAGCCCCCGGCTGAAGCGCACCGTCGCCCACACGCTCTCGAACATGTCGGTGTGCAGCTCCTGCGGAACGAGCCCGATCTTCGCGCGCGCGGCCCGGTAGTCGCGCACGTTGTCGTGCCCGTCGACGACGACGGTCCCCGAGCTCGCGTTCACGATGCCGCAGACGATGTTGATGAGGGTCGTCTTCCCCGCGCCGTTCGGGCCGAGGAGGGCGAAGATCTCGCCGCGGCCGATCTCGAGGTCCACGCCCTTCAGGGCCTGGAGTCCCGACGCGTAGGTCTTCGTGATTCCTGAGATGGAGATGACCGGGGGCATCGACGAAGTCTAGCGCCAACGCCCCCGGCCGGCCGCCGGGATGCGACGGAACGCGCCGCGCTCGCCCTCAGGCGCGCCGCAGCGCCGCGACGTACGCCTCCATGCGTCCCAGCGTCTGCCGCAGCCCCTCCTCGGCGCCGTAGGTCTTCACGGTGTGGTCCTTCGCGCTCTTCGACGGGAAGAGCATGCGCCAGTCGAGCCGCGTCCGGCCGCCCACGTCCTCGAAGGTCACGGTGACCTCGAAGCTCACGGGCTCGACGTCCTTGTCGCCGCCGTGGCGGTAGACGAGGCGCTCGAGCGGGACCACCTCGACGAACGTGATCTTGTTGTGGTAGTCGCGGCCGTCGGGGCCGTGCATCACGAAGCGCCATACGCCGCCGGGACGAACGTCGTGCGCGAAGGTGGTCGTGGTGAAGCCGTCGGGCCCCCACCACTTCTCGAGGTGCCCGAGCTCGGTGAACGCCCGGAAGACGAGCTCGCGCGGCGCGTCGAGCATGCGCGTGGCCGTGATCTCGCGCTCGCTATTTCCTGCGGGCATGTCCATGAGCTTTCTCCTTGCGTTGGAGCTCCTTGAGATAGGCGTCGAGCCGGTCGAGGCTCTGCTCCCAGAAGCGGCGGTAGTGCTCCACCCAGTCGGCGACCTCCTTGAGGCGCGCCGCCTCGAGGCGGCACGGACGCCACTGAGCGTGGCGCCCGCGGGCGATGAGCCCGGCGCGCTCGAGGACCTTCAGGTGCTTGGTGACGGCGGGCAGCGTCATGTCGAACGGCCGGGCGAGCTCGGTGACGGAGGCCTCCCCGCCCGCCAGGCGCGCGAGGATCGCGCGCCGCGTGGGATTGGCGAGGGCGGAGAAGGTGGCGCTCAGGTGGTCGGCGGGCATCCCGGGTCGGACCGTATTCGATTTAACCTATGGGTTACTTAACCCTAAGGTAAACCCCTTGCGGTCCGGCTTGTCAACCCCCATGTCGTAGAATCGCGCATGCAAACGAATCCCACCCTCGCCGCCGAGGTCGCCCGCCGCCGGACCTTCGCGATCATTTCGCACCCCGACGCGGGCAAGACCACCCTCACCGAGAAGCTGCTGCTCTTCGCGGGCGCCATCCAGATCGCGGGGAGCGTCAAGGCGCGCAAGGCCGCGCGCCACGCCACCTCGGACTGGATGGAGATCGAGAAGCAGCGCGGCATCTCGGTGGCGAGCTCGGTGATGCAGATGGAATTCCGCGGGCACGTCATCAACCTGCTCGACACGCCCGGCCACCAGGACTTCTCCGAGGACACCTACCGCGTGCTCACCGCGGTGGACGCGGCGCTCATGGTGATCGACGGGGTGAACGGAGTGGAGGCGCAGACCATCCGCCTGCTCGAGGTCTGCCGCGCGCGCAACACCCCCGTCATCACCTTCATCAACAAGATGGACCGCGAGACGCGCGAGCCCCTGGCGCTGCTCGACGAGATCGAGCGCGTGCTCGGGATGCCCACCGTGCCCTTCACCTGGCCGGTCGGCATGGGCAAGCGCTTCGGCGGCGTCTTCGACATCCGCGCCGACCGCATGCGCGTCTTCCGCGCGGGCGAGGACCGGCGCGGCGGCGAGGAGGAGGTGATCGAGGGCATCGGCAATCCCGAGTGCGAGGCCCGCTTCGGCGACGCGTTCCTCCAGGCGCGCGGCGAGGTCGAGCTGCTGCAGGCGGCCTCCCACGATTTCGACCGCGAGACGTTCCTCGCCGGCGGGCAGACGCCGGTGTTCTTCGGCTCGGCGATCAACAATTTCGGCGTGCACGAGGTGCTTGACGCCCTGGTGGAGCTCGCCCCGCCGCCGGGGCCCAAGCCCGCGGTCCAGCGCGTGGTGCGGCCCACCGAGGACAGATTCACCGGCGTGGTCTTCAAGATCCAGGCGAACATGGACCCGGCGCACCGCGACCGCGTCGCCTTCGTGCGCGTGTGCTCGGGCCGCTTCGAGCGCGGCATGAAGCTCGTGCTGTCGCGAACCGGCAAAGAGGTGAAGACGGCGAGCGCCATGTCGTTCCTGTCGCAGCGGCGCGAGGTGCTCGAGGACGCGTACCCCGGCGACATCGTGGGCCTGCCCAACCGCGGGCTCCTGCAGCTCGGCGACACGCTCACCGAGGGCGAGACGCTGCAGTTCACGGGCCTGCCGTTCTTCGCCCCGGAGATCTTCGTGACCGTCGAGGTCGCGGACCCGATCCGCAACAAGCAGCTGCGCACCGGGCTGCAGCAGCTCGGCGAGGAGGGCGCGATCCAGGTGTTCCGGCCGCACCAGGGCGGGCCGCTGCTGCTGGGCGCCGTGGGTCCGCTGCAGCTCGACGTGGTCGCCTACCGCCTCGAGCACGAATACGCCGCGCGGGCGCGCATGGTGCCGAGCGGCTACAAGCTCGCCCGCTGGGTGACCGCGGCCACGCCCGCGGAGCTCGAGCGCTTCGTCGAGGCGAACGCCTATCGCATCGCCTACGACGTGGTGGACGCCCCGGCCGTCCTGTACAACCACAGGCTGGAGCTTTCCGCCGCGATGGAGATCTGGCCGAACATCGGGTTTCACGCGATGCGCGAGCATGGCGGGCTCGTGGTGCATTCGGACCGGCTCGCGGCCTGAACGCCCGGCTTGCCCGGGGAAATGCGCGCGCGGGATTGCCTCAGAGCTCCGCGTGCAGCCTCAGCCCGTAGAAGCGGGCCGGCCCGCGATCGCGGTTGTAGCCCGGATTGGCGATGCGCTGCGCGTCGATGCTCAGCTCGATGCCCTTCAGGACGACGATCCGATAGTAGGCCTCCACGATCCGCTCGGGGCCGTAGCTCAGGCGGCCGTCGCCCAGGAAGTATCCGAGCCCTCCCGCCGCGAGGTAATCCCGGTGCGCGCACGAGAGCCCGTTCCAGGCGAGAGCGACGCCGAGGCGGTCGTCCGGGCGCCCCCAACGGCCACCCCCAAGAGAGGCGCCGAACGCGATCGATCGATCGATCTCCGCGAACGAGTACGTCTCCGTCTGCCCGTCGCTCCAGCTCGCGCGGGCGAAGAAGCCGAGCTCGGGAGCGATCTCCTGCTCGACGTTGAGCGCCAGGCCCCACTTGACGTTCCGGCGCCGCACGAGCGAGACGTCCGGAGATTGCCCCTGGTCCTCGCCGAGGTGCAGCGCATCGCGGTAGCGGCCCATGACCGCAACGTTGCGGAATGCGAGGACCCGAAGCTTGCCTTCACGGCCCCGCATCGCGAGGGAGCGCTCGAGCTCTACCTGGTCCCCATAGTGCTGGAACATGCGCGAATCGAGCGTCTGGCCGTTGGGTTCCTCGGGCTCGGCGAAGCGAGCGGCGCGCAAGCTCCATTCCGGCTCGTGCCACTCGGCGACGATGCCCCAGGTGTATCCGCGCGTGTCGGCGGCGTAGTCGTAGGCGCCCGAGCTGATGACGGCGGAGTTCAGGAAGTCCTCGCGCGGATCGTGCGCATAGGCGTTGTCGTCGAAGACATCGGCGATCGACAGGTTACCGGCCGTGACGACGAGACGGCGGCGGTCGACAGTGCCCGCGAGCTGGTTCTGGTCCGCGGGAATCGTTTCGCCGCCGCCCCCGTAGCCGAAGGTCCCGCGCACGAAGAGGCGGGCGCGATACCACTTGATCTCGGTGCCCGCGGTCTTGGCGAGCTCGCCGTTGCTGAAGCCGCCCAGGCCTGTCTGGTTGGAGAAGGGGAATCCCTGGGTTCCCTCGAGGTCCGCATAGCCTTCGAGGTCGGGACCCAGGCGCGCTCCCGCGAACAGGGTCGTGCTGAAGGAATAGGCGTGCGCGGCCTCGGGCCCGAGGCTGTGTGGTCCCGTGTAGAGCGCCGGGAACGAGGGCTTGTACTGCGGAACGTACGTCGCCTGGGCGTGCAGCGACAGGTCCTCCTGCGGCTCGTCCGCCCGGCACGGTTGCGACGATGCGAGGCAGAGCACCGCGAAGGCGAGGCATCCGGCGGCGAGCCGGGCTTCGGGACCGTGCGCGTGCACCGGGGAATCTGCCGCTGGGGGGAGCCTCGACAAGGCAACGGTCCGCTGTGGACTCAGGGGGCAGCATTGTAGCAACGACGCCTCGCCGCTCCGATGACAGTCGTCGGGGCAGCTCCTTCTGTCATAATCCGGGACACGAGGAGGAACCATGCGAGCCGCCGCCGTCGCACTTGCCTGCGCCTTCGCCGCTTGCGCCCACGCGGCCTCCTTCGGCACCGAAGCCCGTCCCGTCGACCTGAACGCACCTGGTGCGCTCGAGAAGCTGCGCGCGCAGGACCCGCGGCATTACGGGAAGGTGATGGGAATGCTGCGCCTGTTCGAGCGCATCCCCTGCAAGCCCCGCGAGGTGAGTTCGCTGGAGGCGCGCTACGACATTGCGGAAGCCGCGTGCAACCTCCAGCTGCTCACGAGCTTTCCGCCGAAGCGCCACGTGACGTTCGGCGTCGACCGCCGGTTCTACCAGGCCGACGTCGTCGTGAAGGACACCGGCGGGAAGCTCGTTCCCGCGACGCGATAGGCGGGACGCCATCCGCACGCTCGCCCACCTCTTCGAGAAGAACCGCGCCTGGTCCGAGCGCATCCGCCGCGCCGACCCGGACTTCTTCCCGCGGCTTTCGCGGCAGCAGCGCCCGCAGTACCTGTGGATCGGCTGCGCCGACAGCCGCGTGCCCGCCAACGAGATCGTGGACCTCGCCCCGGGGGAGCTCTTCGTCCACCGCAACATCGCCAACGTCGTGGTGCACAGCGACCTCAACTGCCTCTCGGTGATGCAGTTCGCGGTGGAGCTGCTCAAGGTCGAGCACATCATCGTCTGCGGGCACTACGGATGCAGCGGCGTCTCGGCGGCGCTGGAAGGCCGGCGCGTCGGCCTCGCCGACAACTGGCTGGGGCACATCCACGACGTGCACGCGAAGCACGGGGCGCGCGTGGACGCGGTCGAGGGCCTCGCGCAGCGCATCGACCGGTTGTGCGAGCTCAACGTGATCGAGCAGGTGGCCAACGTCTGCCAGACCACGATCGTGGGCGATGCCTGGAGCCGCGGCCAGAAGCTCGCGGTGCACGGCTGGGTCTACGGTCTTCGGGACGGGCTGCTGCGCGACCTCGGGACGACCGTCACGGGCGCGGGCGAATCTCAGGAGGCCTACCACGCGGCCCTGGCCGCGCTCTAGCCGCGGGCTCCGAAGAAGGTCCCAACCCCCGCGGTGACCGCCATCGCGATGGCGCCCCAGAAGGCGACGCGAGCGGTGCCGGGAACGACCGGCGCGCCGCCGAGCCACGCGGAAGTCGCGCCCAGCGCCGCGAGGAACGCGAGCGAGGCGCCTCCGACCAGCGCGATCAGCACGGACGCCGGACTGAAGGTGGCCACGGCAAGCGGCATCGCCGCGCCGAGAGCGAAGCTCGCGGCCGAGGCGACCGCCGCCTGCGCCGGGCGGGCGCGCAGGGTCTTCGTGATCCCCAGCTCGTCGCGCGCGTGGGCTCCCAGCGCGTCGTGGGCCATGAGCTGCGTGGCGACTTCCTTCGCGAGCGCCGGCTCGAGCCCGCGCTTCTCGTAGATCCCGGCGAGCTCGCGGTGCTCGGCCTCGCGGTCCGCGTGCAGCTCGGCCCGCTCGCGCTCGAGCTCCGCCTTCTCGCTGTCGGCCTGCGAGTGCACCGAGACGTATTCGCCCGCGGCCATCGACATCGCCCCCGCGACCAATGCGGCGGTCCCCGCCACCATCACGTCGGCGTGGGTCGCGCCCGCGGCCGCCACGCCGAGCAGCAGGCTCGACGTGGACACGATGCCGTCGTTGGCGCCCAGCACGGCGGCTCGCAGCCAGCCCATGCGCTGGGTGGTGTGGAATTCCCAGTGCCTCGTGCGCATGGCCGGGGATTCTGTCACAGATCCGGGAGCGGCCGGCGCCGCGGCGATGGCCTGGTTGCGGCAGGTCGCGGCGATCAGCATCAGCAGCAGGAGCGCGAGGCCGAGGAGGCGGACGGGGAAGCTCATGCGCGTACACTACGCCGGAAATAGGGCGAATCCCGTCCTAGTTCCAGGGTAAGGTCACGCTATGCCCCATCCCACCACCCGCGTGCTCGCGGTGCTCGAGCTGCTCCAGTCCCACGGCCAGATGGGCGGGGCGGAGCTCGCGCGCCGCGTCGAGGTCGATCGCCGCACCCTGCGCCGCTACATCGCGATGCTCGAGGAGATGGGCATCCCCATCACGACGGAGCAGGGGCGCTACGGCGGCTACCGCCTCGTGCCCGGCTACAAGCTGCCGCCCATGATGTTCACCGACGAGGAGGCGCAGGCGCTCTCGCTCGGCCTCATCGCCGCGCGCGGCCTGGGGCTCGCCGACGCCGCGCCCGCCGTCGAGAGCGTGCAGGCGAAGCTCGACCGGGTGCTCCCGAGCGCGCCGAAGCGCACGATCGCGGCGCTGCGCGAAAGCGTGGCGCTGCAGACGGGGGACGCGCGCGCGAGCGCCGACGCCCGGCTGCTGCGGCTGCTCAGCGAATCGGCCCGGGAGCGGCGCACCGCGGCGCTGCGCTACCGCGCGGCCGACGGGTCGCTCACCTCGCGCGACTTCGATGTCTACGGCCTGGTCTTCCGCAACGGCCGCTGGTACGTCGTGGGCTACTGCGGCCTGCGCAAGGGCCTGCGGACGCTGCGCCTCGATCGCGTGGCGCACGCCGAGCCGACACCGCGTCCTTTCGTGCGGCCCCCGGATTTCGATGCGTCCGAATACCTGGACCGGGCGATGGCGACCCTGCCGCGGGCGATCCCCATCGAGGTGCTGCTGCATACCGATCTCGCGTGCGCGAAGCGCGAGCTCTTTGCGGGCCTGGGGCTCCCCGAGGCATGCGCCGAGGGTGTGCTCCTGCGCGGCTCTGCGGACGACCTCGAATGGTGCGCGCGCGAGCTGATGCGGCTTCCCTTCCGCTTCGAGGTGCGCGCGCCTGCGGCGCTGCGCGAGACGCTCGCGAGGCTCGCCGGCGAGCTCGCCGCGCGCTTCGCGGCCTGAGGCTACCCGACGCGGCAGGGCTTCTCGGCCACCATTGGCTGGAATATTGCGCCGGGCCCGGCTGTCTACTCCGGCAGCGAAGGATGGCGAATCGGCGCGCGAAGTGTGAAGCGATTCACATTTTCGCGGCCTCGACAGGGAGTAGCTTGCGATGATGATCGATCCCCGCAGGAACCGCGTGGCCTTTCTCCTCGAGAGCCCCGAGGAGGAGAAGCTGTGGCTCGGCATCTTCGGCTCGCAGGGAGCGGCTGCGGAGCCGCTCGCGGTGAGCGAGGACCTGGAGGCCATCGTTTCCGACCCGCGCCTCGCGGGCGCCCGAGCCGCGGTGTTCGACCTGCCGGCTCTCGCCCTGCGCGGCGTCACGCCCGAGGCGCTCGCGGCGGCGCTCGCGCCCCGCTATCCGGGCCTCGCGATCTTCGTGCGCTTCCCCGAGCGCACCGGCATCTCCGGCCCGGAGCAGGCCTGGGCGCACCGGCACGGCATCGCCTCGCTCCTGCCGGGCAGCACCGTCGCCGCGTGGCGCGAGTCGCTGGTGCCCGTGCTCGCGCGCCTCCTCGCGGCGGTCGGGGCGGGCGAGCCCGACCTCGCGAGGCTCGAGCCCTTCCTGAACGGCCTCATGAAGCGCGGCGAGGAGCCGCGGCCGGGCCCCGTGAAGGACGCCCACGCCGACGCCTACCAGCTCGAGCGCGCGGGCCTCAACGCCACGCGCCTGTGCGAGGCGATGCAGGGCGCCGGCGGCGTGCCCGTGGCCGACCGCGCGTGGCGGGGCCGCACCTATCGCGACTGCTTCGTCGCATCCGAGGCGATCGACTGGCTCGTGGCGCGCTTCGGCGTGCGGCGCGCGGTCGCCCTGCGCGTGTGCCGCTTCCTGTGGCGCACCGGCCGCGTCCACCACGTGCTGCGCGACTCGGCGTTCGCCGACGAGTACCTGTTCTTCCGGTTCTCCGGCGCGCGCGCCGAGCTCGAGGCGATCGACCTCGGCCAGGTCGAGGAGGCGATGCGCTCGGCGGGCGGCGTGCCGATCCAGGAGCGCGTCCACCTCGCGAAGTCCTATCCGCGCTGCTTCGTGGGGAGCGAGGCGGTCGACTGGCTGATGGCCCGCTACCGCCTGCGCCTGGGCGCCGCGGAGACCGTGGGGCAGCGCCTGCTCGAGCTGGGCGTCTTCCACCATGTGGTCGACGAGCACGGCTTCGTCGAGGGACGGTACTTCTACCGCTTCCGGGCCGACGAGGAGGCCCTCACCGCCTGAAGCCGCGCGCGGGTCCGGAGGCGCTACTCCATCTCCTCCCACTTCTCGGCGCTCGCACCAGCCAGCGCCCGCACCCGCTCCTCGTCGCGCGCGAACTCCGCCGCGGGGCCCTCGTACACCACCCCGCCGTTGTCGAGTACGTAGGCGCGATCGGCGATCTCAACCGCGGCGCGCACGTTCTGCTCGACCAGCAGCACGGAGATGCCCGCGTTGCGCATCTCGACCACGACCCGGAAGACGTCCTGCACGATGAGCGGGGCGAGCCCCTGCGAGGGCTCGTCGAGGCAGAGCAGCTTCGGGTTGAGCAGCAGCGCGCGCCCGATCGCGAGCATTTCCTGCTCGCCGCCGGACAGCTGCCGCCCCTTGTTGCCGCGTCGCTCCTTGAGCCTCGGGAAGAGGTCGTAGACCTTGGCGGGCGTCCACGGCCCGGGGCGCTCGAGCGGCACGCGCAGGTTCTCGTCCACCGTGAGGCCCGCGAAGATGCGCCGGCCCTCCGGGACGTAGCCCACCCCGAGGCCGGCGATGCGGAACGCGGGCCATCCCGTCACGGTCTTCCCGAACATGCGGACCGAGCCCTCGCGCGGGCGCACGAGGCCCATGAGCGTGCGGATCGTCGTGGTCTTCCCAGCGCCGTTGCGCCCGAGCAGGGTCACCAGCTCGCCTTCCCCCACCTTGAGGCTCACGCCGTGGAGGATGTGACTCTTCCCGTAGAAGGTGTGCAGCCCCTCGACCTCGAGCGCGCTCATGCCGCTTTCCCCAGGTAGGCCGCCTGCACGCGCTCGTCGGCGGCGATCTCGTCCGGCGCGCCCTCGGCGAGCACCGCGCCCTCGGCGAGGACCATGATGCGCTCGGCGAGGTGGAAGATCACGCGCATGTCGTGCTCGATCAGCACGATGGAGAGCTTCTGGTCCTTGTGCAGGCGCCGGATGAGCTTCGTCACGTGGTAGGTCTCCTGGTCGCCCATCCCTGCGGTGGGCTCGTCCAGCAGCAGCAGGCGCGGGTTCAGCGCGAGCGACATCATGATCTCGGTGGCGCGCTGGTCGCCGTGCGAGAGCTCGCCCACCAGGCGGTCGCCCATCTCCGCGATGCCGCCCATGTCGAGGAGCTCGTCCACGCGCGCGGCGATGCGCCGCCTCGTCGCCTGGCCGAGCCAGGGCCTCATGCGCGCGCCCGAGGCCACTTCCACGGCCACGCGCACGTTCTCGCGAGCGGTGAGCTCGGGGAAGATCTCGGTGATCTGGAAGGTGCGGGCCATGCCCATTTCCACGCGGGCGTGCTCCGAGAGCCCGGTGATGTCCTGCCCGTCGAAGACGATGGCGCCGGAGGTGGGCGGGAAGAACCCGCTGATGAGGTTGAAGAACGTGGTCTTGCCCGCGCCGTTCGGGCCGATCACCGCGCGCAGCTCGCCCGGCTCGACCGTGAGCGAGACGCCGTTCACCGCGACCAGCCGACCGAAGTGCTTGGAGACCTCGCGCACCTGCAGCAGGCTCATCGCGGGACCCTCCGCCGGAGCAGGCCCATCACGCCGCGCGGGAAGAAGAGCACGACGAGCACGAAGAAGGCGCCAACGAACGACATCCAGTTCTCCGTCTGGCTCGAGACGTAGTCCTGCAGCACGACGAAGATCGCCGCCCCGATGAGCGGTCCCCAGAACGAGCGCATGCCGCCGAGCACGGCCATGATCACGAAGTTGCCCGACATGTCCCAGCGCAGCGCTCGGGGGTCGACGAAGTTGTTGAGGAGCGCGTAGAGCCCGCCGGCGACGGACGCGAAGAGGGCGGAGATCACGAAGGAAAGCCAGATGTGCTGCTCCACCGGGATGCCGAGGAAACGCGCGCGCCGCTCGTTCTCGCGGATCGCCACCAGCGTGCGGCCGAAGGGCGAGCGCAGGATGAGGGCCATCGCTCCCACGCACGCGGCGAAGATCGCGAGCGCGAAGTAGTAGAACGCCTTGTCGCTCGCCTCGAGCGGGACGTTCGCGAATCCGAGGTGCAGCGGCACGCGCCGCCACCCGGTGAGGCCGTCGTCCCCGCCGGTCACGTTGTTCCAGCGGAACACGACGAAGTAGAACACCTGCCCGAAGGCGATCGTCACCATGGCGAAGTAGACGCCCCGCAGCTTGCGGATGAGCCCGCCGATCACCATCGCCGCGGCCGTGCCGGTCGCGAGGCCCACGAGCAGCCCGAGCGGCGTGCTCGGCGCGAGGTACTTGATCGTCATGGCCACGCCGTAGGCGCCGAGCCCGAAGTAGGCCGCGTGGCCGAACGAGAGCACGCCCGTGAAGCCGAGCAGGAAGTTGAGCGCCATCGCGGCGAGCCCCATGATCACCACCCGGCTCGCAAGCTCGGTATAGCCGCCCACGGCGCCCATCCAGTAGGGCATCGCGAGCAGGAGCGCCCACACGACCAGCGAGGGGAAGTGGCGGCGCAGCACGGCCGTCGGGGTGCCGGGAGGCGGGAACGCCATGTCGTGCTGGGTGCTGTTCATGTCAGCCTCCCTTCCTCGCCGAGGAGGCCCCGCGGGCGGATGAGAAGCACGAGGCCCATCATCACGTAGATCACGGCCTCCGTCGCCGAGGGGAAGAACACCGTCGTCACGCCGGAGGCGACGCCGATGAGCAGCCCGCCGAGCAGCGTTCCGGGAAGGCTTCCCAACCCTCCCACGATGATCGCCACGAAGCTGGGCATGATGAGCGAGGTCCCGATGGTGGGCTCCAACCCGAGCATGCCGGCCGCGAGCACGCCCGCCAGCCCGGCGAGGTAGATGCCCAGGCCGAAGTTGAGGTTGCGCAGGATGCGCACGTTCACCCCGAGGGTCGATACCGTCTCGAGGTCCGAAGTGCCCGCGCGGATGCGCATGCCGAGCCGCGTGCGGTTGAGGATCAGGAACAGCGCCGCCACGGCGCCCGCCACGAGCACCACCATGAAGATGCGGTAGCCGGTGAGGAAGAAGAATTCCTTGCTGAGGGGCGTGGTGAGCATCTCCGGAATCGGGAACGGAACGCTCTGCGCGCCCCAGATCGCCCGCGCCACATCCTCGAGCACGTAGGCGAGCCCGAAGGTGAGGAGCAGGCTGTAGAGCGGATCGCGCCCGTAGAGCGGCCGGATGAGGATCCGCTCGACGATGAGGCCGATGATGGCGGTGAGCACGGGGGCCACCACCAGCGCGCCCCAGAACCCCGTAAACGGCATGAGAGTGTAGGCGATGTAGGCGCCGAGCGCGAGGAAGCCGCCGTGGGCGAAGTTGATGACCCCGCTCAGGTTGAGGATGAGCGAGAGCCCGAGCGCCATGAGCGCATAGAACGCGCCCACGATGAGGCCGTTGAAGACGTTGAACAGGATGAGCTGCGACATCCGGGGCACTCCTTGCGGGACGGCGGACGCAAAACCGGCCGCCCCTGGGCGGCCGGCCATGTGCTGCGGGCTTCCTGGATTATGCCGTCAGGCGGTGGGCCAGGTCATCTTGCACTCGCTCTCCTCGAGCGTGCCCGCGATGTCGGCACCCTTCACTACCTCGTCGACGTGGAAGAGGTCGTCCGGGCCGGCCGGGCCGTGCGCCTGCGCATGCCCGACATAGAGGTTCGGGATGAGCTGGTTCTGGTTGGCGCGGAAGTAGGGCGCGTCGGGCATGCAGGCGACGTGCGGCGGCAGCTTGTAGTTCTGCAGCGCCTTGGCGATCTTGAGCGCGTCGAGGGACTTCGCGTTGTTCGCGCCGAGCGCGCAGGCCCACACGGAGGCGAAGCCGAACCACGTGCGCGCGGTGGGCACCCGGCCGGTCTTCTTCTTGATGCCTTCCACGAACTCCTTTACGCCCGCGACGCCCGGCTGGTTCCAGTACCACTCGACCACCCAGGTGCCGATGCGCGCCTCGGGCGGGAGGCCCTCGAGGGGCTCCAGCTCCTGCTGCGCGCCCGCGATGTGCAGCTTCTTGTCGAGGCCGAACTGCACCGCCTGCTTGAGGCAGTTGACCATGTCGTTGCCCTGGACCAGCAGGATGAGCACGTCGGGGTTCGCGGCCTGCGCCTTGATGAGGTACGACGAGTAATCCGTCGTCCCGAGCGGCGTGAGGTCCGCGCCGATCTTCGTGACGCCGAGCTTCGCGCCCGCCTTCTCGAGCCCCGCCTGCAGCGTGTGGCCGAAGGCGTAGTCCGGCGTGATGTAGTACCACTTCTTGCCGGCGTTCTTGACGAGCGACGGCGCCACCGCGTTCGCCTCCATCTGCGTCGTGTTGCAGATGCGGAACACGTCCCAGTGGCACGTCTTACCGGTGACGGCGTCGGTGTGGCCGCCGGTCACCATGAGGATCTTGCCCTTCTCGTTGGCGACGTCCGCGATGGCGAGCGCGAGCGCGGAGTTGATGTTGCCCAGGAGGAACTCGACGCCGTCGCGGTCGATGAGCTTGCGCGCCTTCTGCACCGCCGTACCGGCATCGCCGCTCGTGGAGTCCTCGACGATGAGCTGGACCGGGCGGCCCAGGATGCCCCCCGCCTTGTTGATCTGCTCGACGCCGTACTCGCAGCCGGCGAGCTCGTTCTTGCCGAGGGCGGCGTAGGTGCCCGTGAGCGGATTGTCGAGACCCATCTTGACGGGCTGCTCGCCGCGGGCGGTGATGACATAAGGGCCGGTGAGCGCCGTCGCGGCGGCGGCCTGGATGAGCCGGCGGCGACTGATCTTGCGCTGAAGCGGATCGAAATTCGACATGCGCGTCCTCCTGTTGTTGGGATTTGGCTTCTTGTGGGCGGTGGGGCCGGTCCTGCCGGACGGGCCGGGGAGAAGTGCCCGAATCTACCCACGAGGAGCCTTCGCGAACCTGAATGGGAAGCACTAAATTCGACCCCCGGCGCTTCGAGTCGTTCCCGGGTGGGACGGGAGCGGCGCCGAATGCCGGTAGAATGTGGCGGGCCGCCCGTCTTTATCCCCGCCTTCATCCCGCTTCCATGCCCCAAGATTCCCGCACCCACTACCAGGTCCTCGGCGTCGACCGCGACGCGAAGCTTCCCGACATCGAGCGCGCCTGGCGCCGGTTCCGCTCCGAGATGCAGCAGGAGGCGGCGGCGCCCGATCCGCGCCGCGCGTTGCTGATGCAGAAGGCCTACGAGGTCCTCTCGGATCCCGCGCGGCGCGAGGCCTACGACGAGTCGCTGCGTTCGGCCGCCGCGCTCCTCGCTCGGGCGCGCACCGCGGGCAACCGGAAGGTCGCCGCGGCGGGGCTCGCGGTCGCCGCCGTCGCCGCGATCGGCTATTTCGCGCTGCGGCCCGAGGCCGCGGCCGAGAAGGAGCGCGATCCGCGGGAGATCGCCGAGGCGGTCTCGCTCGCCGTCGGGCGCGTGGAGGGCATCGACCTTTCCGGGACGCGGTCGACCCTGGGCCTCGCCTTCGCGCTGGGCGAGGGCTCGCTCGCGGCGAGCTGCAAGGGACTGTCGCCGACCTCGCAGATCGTGGTGACCTTCGCGCAGCGCGCCGTGCCCGCGCGCGTGGCGACCGTCTTCGGCCCCGACGTCTGCCGCCTCTCGGCCCACGGCATGGGCAGCTGGCCTCTGGCGATCGCGCCCGGCGTGCCCCGTTCGGGGCAGAAGGTGTATGCGGCGAAGGTGGGGACGAAGGGCGAGGTCGCGCTCGTCGAAGGAGCAGTGCGCAGCGTCCATGGCGAGGATGGCGTGACCGTCATCGGGGTCACGGGGCCCGCCTCGCTCCAGCCCGTCGGTGCGCCGCTCCTCGACGCGCAGGGCCGCGTGCTGGGCGTCTGCGCCGGCGCCGGCCGCTACCTGCAGGTGCCCCACGAGTGGATCGCCGAGATCCGCGGGCCCAAGCCCGTGGAGCGCCCGATAGCGGAGCCGACTCCGGCCCCGGAACCGAAGCTCGATCCGATCGACGAGGAAGCGCACCGGCGTGCTCAGGCGCTCAAGGTTCCCGACGACATCTGAGACGGCGCGTGAAGTACAAGGACTACTACGCGATCCTCGGCGTCGAGCGCTCGGCGAGCGCCGACGAGGTGAAGAAGGCGTATCGCAAGCTCGCTCAGAAGTACCACCCCGACGTCACGCAGGATCCCGCGGGCGAGGAGAAGTTCAAGGAAGTGACCGAGGCGTACCAGACGCTCAAGGATCCCGAGAAGCGCGCGGCCTACGACCAGCTCGGCAGCGGCTACCGGCCCGGGGAGGATTTCCGCCCGCCGCCGGACTGGGAGAAGCAGTTCCGCGAGCGCTATGCGGGCGAGGGCCCCTTCGGAGCGCGCGGCGGCGCCTTCTCGTTCGAGGACGCGGACCTCTCCGACCTCTTCGAGGCGTTCTCGCGCGCGCGCGGCGGCGGCCGCGGCGGCGCGGGCGCGTCGTTCCCGGGCGAGGACTACGAGGTCACCGTGCACCTCTCGCTCGAGGACGCGGCGCGCGGCACGCAGGTCGAGCTCGACCTCGGCATGCCGGAAGCGGACGAGCGCGGCCGCGTGCGCCACGTGCCGAAGAAGATCAAGGCGCGCATTCCGAAGGGCGCGACCGACGGCCAGCGCCTGCGCCTGCGGGGACAGGGCGGCAAGGGCGTGAACGGCGGGCGCGACGGCGATCTCTACCTGAACATCGTGCTGCATCCGCATCCGCTGTTCCGCCCGGACGGGCACGACCTCTACCTCGACCTGCCGCTCGCTCCCTGGGAGGCGGCGCTCGGAGCGACGATCGAGGTGCCCACGCTCGCCGGAGCGGTGAACCTCAAGGTCCCGGCGGGCACCGCGGCGGGGCGGAGGCTCCGGCTCGCGCGCAAGGGCCTGCCGAAGCCCGGGGGCGGCGAGGGCGACCTCTACGCGATCGTGCAGATCGTGAACCCGACCGTGCTGGGCGAGCGCGAGCGCGAATTGTTCAGGGAGCTCGGGACGGTCTCGCGCTTCAACCCGCGCGGCCACTTCACCGGAGAGTCCCATGGCTGAGCCCGAAGAAGGGGCGTGGCTGCACGCCGCGGCGCAGGTCACGATCGTGGAGCTCGCGCGATCGTCGGGGATGCCCGAGGAGCTGCTGCGCGAGCTGGTGGGCTACGGCGCGCTCGAGCCCGCCGACCCGGGGGCGGCCGAATGGTGCTTCAGCGCCGCGTGCGTCGCGCGCGTGCGCCGGGCCGCGCGCCTGCGCGGCGACCTCGAGCTCGACACGCCCGCGCTCGCCCTCGTGCTCTCGTTCCTCGACCGCATCGAGCGCCTCGAGGCCGAGCTGCGCCATCTCCACGCCCAGCTCGCGGCCCCGCACCGCTGATCATCCCGCCGGAAGCTTCGCGCCCCTGAACGCGGCGCACGAATCGGCCGAGTCGGCGCGTCGCGCCTCGGGCGTGAACCAGAGAAGGTCGTACCGCCCCGGAGCGGCCTCGGGGTAGCGGGCGGGGAAGGCGATATCGGCGTCGGTCTCGACGAGCCCGACGGAGATCACGCGCACTCCCCGAGACCGGGCGGCGAGATAGAGCGGCACGCCGAGGTCCGCGCGGGCATGTCCGCGTCCGAGGATCGCGACCACGCCGCCGCCCGCGTGCGCGAGGATTCGATCGGCCATCACCGCGTCGCGCATGCGCTGGACGTCCACCAGCCGGTCGTCGAGCGGGCTCGTCTGGCCGCAATGGCCCTCGACGATCGCGTGGCGCATCGCGCGCTCTCGCTCCGGGTTCCACGTGCGCGCGAGGGCGAGCCGCTCGCGCTCGTCCGGCCCCAGCGCCGAAAGTCCTTTCTCGAGGATGGGCTGCGCGCCGTGCCGGGAGACGCCGAGGCCGACGACGGGAAGCCGCAGGGTGAGCGCGAAGGAAATGAGGGGAGCGTAGTGCGTCCAGTCCCAGCCCGAGCTCGCGCGGGCCGCCACCAGGACGCCGTGGGCGGTGACTCCGCGCGCGATGGCGGCGTCGACGTCGGCCTGCCGGTCGGCGTCGAGCTGCTCCATGGCGAGCGCGGGGCGCCGGCCCGCGGAGGCGTCTGCGCGCAGCAGCCTGAGCTGGATCTCGTGGTGGATGGGGTTGTCGTGCGTCTCGCCGAGGAGCGCCACGTCGGCGGCGGCGATGCGGCGCTCCGCCTCGCCGAGCCCGATGAAGCGATGTTGCGCGACGTCCCAGATCCGCCCCGCGAGAGGGTGCTGTGGGAGCGCCGCCGGTCCCGCGCAGGCTGCCAGGGCGAGAGCCCCGATCGGAAGGAGGGCGCGAATCGACCGGTGCATCGAGGCACTTTACGGCATTGGAGGCGGCGCATGTCGCGGATTCGCCCGGGCGCGGCGCCTGCGACCGTGTAAGCTTGGAGGCCGCCCATCCCGAAGAAGAAAGGAAGCCTGGATGACTCCGTCTCGCATCGCGGCCGTGGTCGTCGTCATCCTCGCCGTGGCCGTCGGGGCGTACTTCTTCTGGCCCTCGCCACCGCCGCCTCCGCCGCCCGCTCCGCCGCGGGTCGAGGCGCCTCCGGCTGCGCCGCCCGCGCCGCAGGGCCCGCAGAATCCGGTTCCGGCGCCGAGCGAGGCGCCGCCCCTGCCCGGCCTCAAGGACAGCGACCCGGCGCTGCGCGACGCGCTCTCGGCGCTCATCGGCTCGTCGGCCTTGCGTCTCTACCTGGTGCCCGAGGAGATCGTGCGGCACATCGTCGCGACGATCGACAACCTGCCGCGCAAGAGCTACGCCGCGCGGCTGAATCCGGTGAAAGGGCCCGGGGGCCTCCTCGCGACCACGGGCCAGGGCGATTCGCTCGCGATCGCGCCCGCGAACGCCGAGCGCTATGCGCCCTACGTGCGCGTCTTCACGGCGGTGGATACCGGCAAGCTCGTCGCCGCCTATGTCCATCTCTACCCGCTGTTCCAGCAGGCCTACGAGGACCTGGGCTATCCGAACGGCTACTTCAACGACCGCCTCGTCGAGGTGATCGATCACCTGCTCGCCACGCCCGACGTGAAGGGCCCGATCCGCCTCGTGGTGCCCCACGTCCTCTACGAGTACGCGGACCCCGACCTGCAGTCGCGCTCGGCCGGCCAGAAGCTCCTGATCCGCATGGGCAGCGAGAACGCCGCCAAGGTGAAGGCGAAGCTGCGCGAGATCCGCGACCGGGTCGCGAAGGCGAGGCCCTAGGGTGATCGGTTGAGCAAGCTCTACGACCAGCTGAAGAAGGCGGCGCGCGAGCGGCGCGCGCTGCTCGACAAGCGGCTGCGCGAGCAGGGAGCGCCGAGCCTGCTTCAGCGCAGCCTCGCGGCGCAGAGGGGCGCACCGCCGGGCGAGGAGCCGGTCGTCGACGAGGCGGCCCTCGCGCGGGCCGAGGCCGAGGAGGCCGCGCGGAGCGAGGCGCGCGACGCGCACGAGGCGGCGCTGCGCGAAGCGCGCGAGGCGCAGGAGGCGGCGGCACGCGAGGCGCGGGAAGCGGAGCGCTCGAGGATCGAGGAGCAGGAAGCCCGGGACCGTGCGCTCGAACGGTCGGGCGAGGAGGAGCGCGCGCGCAGCGTCGCGGCGCAGGCCGCGCGCGCCCGGGAGGATGCCGCGCAAGCCCAGCGCGAGCGCTCGCGGGCCGAGGAGCGGGCCGAGGCCGCAGCGCGGGAGCGCACGCTCGCGGAGGAGCGGGCCGCCCAGCAGGCGCACGCGGCTGCGAGCGCCGAGGAGGAGGCGGCGCAGGCCGCCCGCCGGCGCGAGGAGAGCGAGCAGGCGCTGCGCGGGGCCGCGGTCCGTCGTGCCGAGGAGGAACGGCGCGCCGCGGAGGCGGGCCGCGTGCGCGCGCAAGCGGAGGAGCGCGCGGAGCAGGAAGCGGCGCTGCGGGCGCAGGCGGAGCGCGAGGCGACCGAGGCGGCGCGCTCGCGCGCCCAGGCCGATGCGCGCGCGGTGCAGGCGCTCGAGCGGCGGCGCGCCTCGGAGACGGAGGCGGCGCAGGCGTCGGCCTCGCGCGCCGAGGCCGACGCCCTGGCCGCGCGTTCGGCGCGGGAGCGCGAGGAGGCGGAGCGGGCGCTGGGCGCTCAGGCCGAGGAGCGCGCGGCCGCCGAGCGCAAGGCCGCGGAGGAAGCGGTGGCGCGAGCGAGCGCGGAACGCTCCGCGCGGGAGCGGGCCGAGTCGCGCGCCGAGTCCGAAAGGCTGGCGGGGGCGGCGGCCCGCGAAAGGGCTGCGGCGGAAGCGGCGGCGCTTGCGGAGGCGAAGCGGCTCGAGCAGTCGGAGGCGCTTTCCCGCAAGGCCCTCGAGGAGCGGGCGCGTGAGGAAGAGCGCGCCGCCGCCCTCGCATTCGAGCGCATCGCCGCGGAAGCCGAGGCGGCGAAGCGCGCGCGCGAGCGGCGCGAGCGCGAGCAGGATGCGGAGCGGACCGTGCAAACCCGCGCCGCGGCCGAGCGCGATGCGCTCGGCCGGGCGCGGGAGCGCGAGGAGCAGGAGCGTGCCGCGACCGTCGCGGCGCAGGCGCGCCTCGCCGCGGAGGAACAGGCGCTCGTCCTCGCGCGGGAGCGCGCCGAGGCGCACGCGCGCAGCCTCGCCGCCGGCGAGGAGCGGTCGAGAGCGGAGGCGGCGGCGCGCGAAGCCGCGCGCCAGGCGGCCGCGGCGCGGGGGGAGGGGCGATCCCTCTTCCTCGCGCGCCTGCGCGGCGGGCTCGGTCCCGTGCTACGGAGCGGCGCGGTCGTCCTCGCCACCGCGGCCGTCGTGTCGCTCGGATGGATGCTCGCGCGCACGCCGCCGGCCGGGATCCCGGCCGGGGCCGCCGAATCGCCGCCGCACCTCAAGCTCGAGCACCGCCTCGACGTCGACCGCCTGTCGCCGGGACGCTAGCGCTCGCGGTGGTCCGATCCTCCCCGCGCAGGGGGTATGTCGCGCGCGTGTTCCCGGGCATAGTCTGGGCGCCCGATTCCCTCGCGATCGCGATGACGAGGAGAGATGCCATGGCCGCCAGTTCCCGCCGCAAGCCCGTCGCCGGCAGCGAGCGCACGCCGCTTGCGGGCGCGAGAGCCGCAGGCGCCGTCTGCAGGGACGAGCGATTCGAGGTGACCGTGCGCGTGCGCCGGCGCACGCCGGTGCGCAGCCTCGCGGCCGGAGGCCTGCACGGCGCCGTGGCGCCGGGGGCGCGCCGCTACGTGACGCGCGAGGAATACGCCGCGCGGCACGGGGCCGACCCGGCGGAGCTGCGCAAGGTCGAGGCCTTCGCGCGCGAGCACGGGCTCGTCGTGGTGGAGGCGAGCCCGCCGCGGCGCAGCGTGTTCCTCTCGGGCACCGCGGCGCAGTTCGAGGCCGCATTCGGCACGAAGATCGAGCACTACGAGAGCCGGGGCTGCACGTACCGCGGGCGCACGGGCCCGCTCACCGTCCCGGCGGCGCTCGCGGATATCGTCGAGGGCGTGTTCGGCATCGACGATCGACCCGTCGCCATCCCCCATTTCCAGCGCGCGCCGGTCGCTTCCGGCAGCGCCGTGCGCGCCCGCGCCGTGGGCGCCTCGTTCGACGCCTCGGAGCTTGCGCGGCTCTACGATTTTCCGCGCGACGCCGACGGCACGGGGCAGTGCATCGCGATCATCGAGCTGGGCGGGGGCTACCGCGACGCCGACATCCGCGCCTACTTCCGCCGCCTGGGGCTCGTCCCGCCGCGCGTGACGACCGTCCGCGTGGACGGGGCGGGCAACCGGCCCACCAACGCGCAGAGCGCGGACACCGAGGTGATGCTCGACATCGAGGTGGCCGCGGCGGTGGCGCCCAGGGCGCGCATCGCGGTGTACTTCGCGCCCAACACCGACAAGGGTTTCATCGACGCCGTCACGCTCGCGATCCACGACACCGAGAACCGTCCCACGGTGATCTCCATCAGCTGGGGCGGGCCGGAGAAGAACTGGACGCGCCAGGCGATGGCCTCCTTCGACGCGGCCTTCCAGACCGCCGCGGCGCTGGGCGTTACGGTGTGCTGCGCCGCGGGCGACGCCGGCTCCGGCGACGAGAACCCCGACCAGCTCGCCGAGGCGGGCATCGCGCCCGACGGCCTCGCCCACGTCGACTTCCCGGGATCGAGCCCTTTCGCGCTGTGCTGCGGAGGGACGCGACTCGTCGCTTCGGGCAACGCCATTCGATCGGAGACGGTGTGGAACGACGATCCGCGGCGCAGCGCCACGGGCGGCGGCGTGAGCGATTTCTTCGCGCTGCCGGCGTACCAGCGATCGGCGGGAGTTCCGCCGTCGGCCAATCCGGGCGCGCGCAAGGGCCGCGGCGTCCCCGACGTCGCCGGCGACGCCGACCCGGCCACGGGCTATCGCGTGCGCGTCGACGGCGAGGACGCGGTGATCGGGGGCACGAGCGCCGTCGCACCCCTCTGGGCGGGCCTCGTCGCGCTATGCAACCAGAAGCTCGGCGCCCCGGCCGGACTGATCCACCCGCTCATCTACGGCCCCGGCGGGAGAGCCGTGTTCAACGACGTGACGAAGGGCGGAAACGGAGCCTACGAGGCGAAGGCCGGCTGGGATGCGTGCACGGGCTGGGGCTCGCCCGGCGGGGCGAAGCTCCTCGGGCTGCTGCGCGCCGGGCGCACGGGCCCGCCGCGGCGCAAGCCCTCCGCCCGGTGAAGCTCGAGCTACGGGTGGATGTGGATGTCGACCACCCGGTCGCCGCGGGCGTTGATCTCGTAGGAAAGGGCGCTCGCGAGGTCGAGCCCCGCCTGCCGTGCAGCCGCGGGCGACTCGCACAGCAGCGTGCGCTCGTCCGGCCCGCTGCGCTGGCCCACCCCGTAAGGAATCGCGGAGGCGATGGCCATGAATTTCCCCTCGCCTACGCGCTTGACGAACGACGAGATCACGAAATTGGCCATGCCGCCATCCGGAACGAGATTGCATCCCAGCATAGCGTCTCCGCCTCCGCGCCCCTTGCGCGAGGTCAATGCCCGGCCGATTCTCTCGCGCCCCGTATCATGGCGCATGCCCCGCGCGAGCCCGCCCGAGGCGACGTCGCCCTTCCCCGAGGCCCGGGGAAGGCAACGCCCGCTTCCCCGCTCCTTCTACGACCGCGATACCGTCACGGTCGCGCGCGAGCTCCTCGGCATGCACCTGGTGCACGTGGTCGCCGGCGTGGAGCGGGTCGGGCGCATCGTCGAGGTGGAGGCCTACCTCGGTCCCCACGACCTCGCGGCCCATTCGGCCCGCGGCCTCACGCCGCGCACGCGCGTCATGTTCGGGCCGCCGGGACACGCCTACGTCTACATGGTCTACGGGATGCACTGGTGCATGAACGTGGTCACCCAGGCCGAGGGCCGCGCCTCCGCCGTGCTGCTGCGGGCGCTCGAGCCGGTGAAGGGCGTCGAGGGCCGCACCGCGGGGCCGGCGCTGCTGTGCAAGGCGATGGGGATCGACGGACGGCTGAACGGCCACGACATGCTGAGCGGGGACCTGCACATCGCGCGGCCCGCCCGCGCGGCGCCGGTGCGCATCGTGAGGCGCCCGCGCATCGGCGTGGACTACGCGGGTTCCTGGGCGCGCCGCCTGCTGCGCTTCTACGTCCGCGGCAATCCCTTCGTCTCGCGTCCGTGAGCGCTTCGAATAGAATGCGCGCGTCGGCGTCTTCCCCCTTCCCCTCGGAGTCCATGCCATGACCTCTCCCGCGACCTCCCTCGCCCGCGAATTCGCACCCGGCGGCGTGCTGCGCATCGGCGTGAACTTCGGCAACCCGGTGATCGCCCAGAAGGACCCCGCGGGCGGCGAGCCGCGCGGCGTCGGGCCCGAGCTCGGCCGCGAGCTCGCCCGGCGCATCGGCCTGCCGGTGGCCTACGTCACCTTCGACACGGCGGGGAAGATGGCCGATGCGGCGCGCGAGGGCGCATGGGACGTGGCCTTCCTCGCGAGCGATCCGGCGCGCGCCGCCGAGATCGCCTTCTCGGCTCCCTACGTCCTGATCGAGGGAACGTACATGGTCCGGCGCGACTCACCCCTGCGCACCGTTGCCGACGTCGACCGCGAGGGCGTGCGCGTGGCCGTGTCCGACAAGAGCGCCTACGACCTCTTCCTCACGCGGAGCCTCAAGCACGCGAAGCTCGTGAAGGCGCCGACGCCGAACGCGTCGATCGCGCTCTTCCTCTCGGAGAACCTTGAGGCGGCCGCGGGCGTGAAGAACCCGCTCGTGGCCATCGCGGCGCGCGATCCGCAGCTGCGCGTGATGGAGGGCAACTTCATGGTGATCGGCCAGGCCGCGGGCGTGCCGCGCGCGCGCGAAGCGGCGGCCCGCTACGTGGGCGAGTTCATCGAGGAGGCCAAGCGCTCGGGCTTCGTCGCCCGGGCGCTCTCGGCGAGCGGGGTCACCGACGCGACCGTGGCGCCCTAGGCGCCCCCTCGGCGCCGCGGCAGGTTCGCGTCGATGAGCGCGCGCGAGATCGACTGCCGCGGGGAGAGCTCCGGCAGCGGATCGCCCGGGCGGAACCAGCGCGCCTCGGCGATCTCGCGCGAATCGGTCACGATGTCGCCTCCCGCGTGCTCGGCGGTGAAGGCGAGCATGATCGAGCCCGGGAAGGGCCACGACTGGCTCGCGAAGTAGCGCAGGTCCCTCACTTCGAGGCCCACCTCCTCGCGCACCTCGCGATGGATGGCGTCCTCGACGGATTCCCCGGGCTCGAGGAAGCCGGCGAGCGCGCTGAAGCGCCCCGGCGGCGCCGCCACGTTGCGCGCGAGGAGCAGGTCGTCGCCACGGCGCACGAGGACCATCATCGCCGGCGAGATGCGCGGATAGGCGGCGTGCCCGCACGCGCACTTCATCGCGCGCTCGCCGGGCGCGAGCGCCATGGGACGCCCGCAGGCGCCGCAGTAGCGGTTCGTGCGCGCCCAGTCGGCGATCTGGAACGCGCGGCCCGCGACGGCGAGCATCGCTTCGTCCATGCGCCCGAAGAGCGAGCGCAGGCCGCGGAAGGCGAAGCCTTCGATCGGGGCCGCATCCTCGGCGAGCCACGTGGCCTGGCAATAAGTGCCTTCGTACACACCCACGGGCAGCAGCCGCGAGGCCTCGACGCCGAGGGCGCGGGGTGCCGACCCGTCGGGCAGCGTGAGCTCGGGCTCGCGCACGAGGATCTCGTTGCCGCGGAACGCGAACGTGCGCGCGCTCGCGGTCTCGGGCGCGACGGCGAGGGGAACGAACGAAGGCGGCGTGGCGATCAAGCCCCGATTCTATAATGCCCTCGCTGCGGCGGCCCCATCGGCCGGTCGGGAGTCGGCGCGCACGTGGCAGGCCTCCGCCGGGAGGTAGAGGTCCGTCCACGACATGTCCGCGCCGTTCGCGAAGTCCCGGACGACGAGGGCCGCGATCGTCCCGCGCGTCATCGCCGTGCCCCAGTCGCCCGCGGCGACGTAGACGCTCTCCGAGTCGCAGGCGCCGCGGCAGGCGAGGGCGAAAACGGCGTGCGCCTGCACGACCTGGCACGTGAGGCGCTGCACCACCTCGCCGGCGCGGGGGAAGCGGCTGCGTGCCCATTCCTCGAGGGCGAGATAGCGGAACGCCGTGTGATCGTCGTCGCCCGGGGGATCCTCGCCGCCCACGAGGAGCACCTCGCCGGCGCCCGGCCCCTGGGAGCGCAGCATCGCCCAGCGCGTCGGATCCGAGATCTCCCAGTAGAGCGCGTGCGGAACCGACCCGCGCGGCACGCGCACCCCGATCGTGTGCGCCATCCGCGGCACGCGCCGCGCGCCGAGGCGCCCGCCGCGCACCGGGTGGGAGGTGACGAGGGTGTCGGCCTCGATGCGATGCCCGTCCCGGGTGGTCACCGTCACCGGCCTGCCGGCCTCCAGCGACTCGCAGCGCACGCCGCAGTGGATGCGCCCGCCGTCGCGCCGGATGGCGCGGGCGAGCCCCGCGATGAAGCGCGTGGGATGGAAGTGCGCCTGCCCGGGATAGCGCACGCACGGGCCGCGGACCGCGGCCGGCAAGGGCGCTTCGTCCAGGCGCTCGACGCCGTCCACGCCCGCGCGGCGTGCGGCCGCGAGCTCGCGGGCGATGGCATCCTCGTCGCCGGGCGCGGCGAGGAGGTAGCCGTCGAGGCGCTCGAACTCGCACGCGATATGCTCGCGCTGCGCGATCGCCTCGAGCGTGTCGATCGCCGCCGCGTAGCTCTGGGCGGCCATGCGCGCGCCTCCCGGGCCGTAGCGCGCCTCGATCGCCGCGTACGGCTTCTCGACGTTGCTCGCGAGGTGCGCGCAGTCGAATCCGCCCTGCACGCCCCCCAGCGGCCCCTCGTCGATGACCATCACCCGGCGCCGCTCGCGCGCGAGGAGGTACGCGGCGATCATCCCGGCGAGCCCCGCGCCCACGACGCAGACGTCGACACGGGCGTGCGAGGCGAGCGGAGGGGCGATCAGCTCGTCGGAGAGGTTGCGGGCAGGAAACGTGCGGGATTGGGCGACGATCATGGAAGCTTTCCTTGCGTGGTGATGAAGGGAACGCACCGCAGCCGACGCAACCTTCGTGCCGCCTGCGGAACGCGGAGAAATCCCAATGGGGTCAGGCACTCGGCCTGCGGCAGCGCCGTGCAGGCGTCGCCGGAAGGAAACATTTCCGGGCGGGACGCGAGGTCGCATCCTCCCCCCGCGCTTGCCAGCGCGATCGTGCCGCTCCACAATCGCCATGGTCGCGAAGGCCGATGTCAATATGACGAACAGCTCGCGGCAAGGAAGGCGACGGCATGGCGGCACGCAAGGTGGCGGTACTGGTAGGCAGTCTCCGGAAGGGCTCGTTCACGCGCCGCGTCGCGCACGCGCTGCGCGCGCTCCAGCCCGCGACGCTGGACCTCGAGATCGTGGAGATCCGGAACCTGCCCCTCTACGACCAGGACCTCGAGGAGAACGTTCCCGCTGCATGGACGGAGTTTCGCGCTCGCGTGCGCGCCGCGGACGCCGTGCTCTTCCTCACGCCCGAGCACAACCGCTCGGTGCCCGCGGCGCTCAAGAACGCGATCGACGTCGGATCGCGCCCGTACGGAAAGAGCGTATGGTCGGGGAAACCCTGCGCGGTCGTGAGCGGCTCGCCCGGCGCGTTGGGCGGATTCGGGGCGAACCACCATCTGCGCCAGAGCCTCGTCTTCCTCGACATGCCGGTCCTGCAGCAGCCGGAGATGTACCTGGGCGGCGTGGACAAGCTGGTGGACGAGTCCGGGAGCGTGACGAGCGATTCGGGACGCCAGCTCTTCGGCAGGTTTCTCGACGCCTTCGCCCGCTGGGTGGAGCGCAACGCGGCTTCCGCGTGAGCGGCGCGCCGCGCTAGGCATGGCGGGCGGCGCCGACTCGACGCGCGCGATCCTCATCGCCCTCGGGGCCAACGGCGCCATCGCGGCGGCGAAGTACGCGGCGGCGGCGCTGACGGGCTCGAGCGCGATGCTCGCCGAGGCGGTGCATTCCACCGCCGATTGCGGCAACCAGCTCCTCCTGCTCCTCGGCATGCGCCGCTCGCGCCTGCCTCCGAGCGACGAGCATCCGCTGGGCCACGGGAAGGAGACGTACTTCTGGTCCTTCGTCGTGGCGATCATCCTCTTCAGCCTCGGGGGCCTCTTCTCGATCAACGAGGGATGGCACAAGCTCGCGGCGCCCGAGCCCGTGGTTTCGCCCGGGGTCGCGCTCGCCGTCCTCGGCTTCTCCATCGTGATGGAAGCCTTTTCCATGGCCGGCGCGATGCGCGAGGTGCGCAAGGTGCTGCGCGGCCGGACGCTCTGGCAGTGGTTCCGCGGCACGCGCGACGCCGAGCTCGTCGTGATCTTCGGCGAGGACCTCGCCGCGCTCGTGGGGCTCGTGATCGCTTTCTGCGCGGTGCTCGCGACGTCGCTCTCCGGCGACCCGCTTTACGACGCGGCGGGCAGCATGGCGATCGGGGCGCTCCTCGTGGCGGTCGCGTTCCTCCTCGCCGTGGAGGTGAAGGACCTGCTGGTGGGCCAGGGCGTGGAGCCGCGCGTGCGCGGCGAGATGGTGGGCTTCCTCGAGGGCGAGCCCGAGGTGGAACGCGTGCTGGACCTGCGCACGCTGCACATGGGCCCCGACGTGATGGTCGCCGTCAAGGCGCGGATGCGCGAGCAGGGCGGCGAGGCGCAGCTCGTGGAAGCGATCAACCGCGTCGAGGCGGCGTTCAGGGGCCGCTTCCCCCAGGTGCGCTGGATGTTCTTCGAGCCGGACCTGCACCCGTGACGATCGGCCCCGACGCCATCCGCGCCGCCGCCGCCCGCATCGCGCCCCACGTGCGCTGCACGCCCGTGATCGAGGTGCAGGGCGCGGACTTCGGAGCGCCGGGCGTACGCCTCGTCTTCAAGCTCGAGTTCCTGCAGCACGCCGGGTCGTTCAAGACGCGCGGAGCGTTCAACAGCCTGCTCTCGCGCGAGCTGCCCGCGGCGGGCGTGGCGGCGGCATCGGGCGGCAACCACGGCGCGGCCGTCGCCTACGCGGCGATGCGGCTCGGCGTTCCCGCCACCATCTTCGTTCCCGAGGTCGCTTCCCCGGCGAAGATCGCGCAGATCCGCGAGTACGGCGCGCGCCTCGTGGTCGGCGGGGAGCGCTACGCCGACGCGCTTGCCGCGGCCGAGCGGTTCGTGCAGTCCTCGGGCGCCGCGTCGATCCACGCCTACGACCAGGTGCCGACGCTCGAGGGGCAGGGCACCGTCGCGCTCGAGCTCGAGCGGCAGGCGGGCAGGCTCGACGCGCTGCTCGTCGCCGTGGGCGGCGGCGGGCTCCTGGGCGGCATCGCGGCGTGGTACGAGGGGCGCGTGGCGCTCGTGGGCGTCGAGCCGGAAGCTGCGCCCACCCTCACGCGCGCGCTCGAGGCGGGCGAGCCCGTCGACGCGCCCGCGGGAGGCATCGCGGCCGATTCCCTGGCACCGAAGCGCGTGGGATCGCTCATGTTCCCGCTCGCGCGGCGCTACGTGTCGCGCACGGTGCTCGTCGCCGACGAGGCCATCCGCGAGGCGCAGCGCGCCCTCTGGAGGACGCTGCGCATCGTGGCCGAGCCCGGCGGAAGCGCGGCGCTGGCGGCGATCACCTCGGGCGCGTTCCGGCCGCGCGCCGGCGAGACCGTGGGCGTGCTGCTGTGCGGGGCGAACACCACCGCCGTGGATTTCGGCTGAAGCGGAGGCGGCAAACCGCCTCAGCGCAGCACCATCGCGAGCCCCTTGCCGAGGTAGACCGCGCCCAGCGCGAGAACCGTCCAGCGGGTCCAGCGGCGAAACGAGGCGTCGTTCATGCGCTCGAGGACGCGGCGCGAGAGCAGCGTGCCGGCCACCGCGAGCACGACCATGAGGGCGGCGAGGTGCGGCTCGACGCGGCCGCCTTCGAGGGAGATCACGGCGCCGAAGTAGAAGATCTTCGTGAGGTGGCTGAAGCTCTGGGTCATCGCCTTGGTCGCGACCACGGCGTGGCGGCGCATCATCGAGCGCACGAAGAAGACGTCGAGGAGCGGCCCCGAGACTCCCGCGGTGAGCGACAGCGCCGAGCACGCGAGGCCGCAGGCGAGCGGGTGCCCGCGCCGCTGCACGTTCAGGTGCAGGCCTTCGGGCAGCCACATCGTCGCGAAGGGCGTGATCCCCAGGGCGATGAGCGCGGCGGGCTTGCCCACCACGAGCCGCACCGCGGCGAAGAACGCGAGCGAGGCGGCCGCGCCGTACGCGTAGCCGCGGAACACGCGCCAGTCCACCTCGCGGCGCCAGAGGAGCGCCCGCCAGCCGTTGGCGGCGAGCTGGGTCACCCCGTGCAGCATCATCGCGGCGGGCAGGGGCAGGAGCGCGAGCAACACGCCCATGAGGATCATCCCGCCGGCCATGCCGAGGATGCCCGAGATGAACGACGTGACGAGCGAGGCGGCGCCGAGGGCGGCGAAGAGCAGGGCTTCGGGCATGGACGCCGGATTCTAGCGGCTCGGGGACGCCGCGCGCGGTGCCGTCACGCGCTCACGCGCATCGCACCGCGCCCTCGCGCTCGAGGGCCTCGATCCGCGCGGCGTCGTAGCCGAGGCCTCGCAGCACCTCGCGCGTGTGCTCGCCGAGCAGCGGCGCGGCACGCCTCACCGCGCCCGGCGTCTCCGAGAACTTGATCGGCAGGCCGAGGGCGCTCACGCGGCCCGCGCTCGGATGATCCACCTCGACCACCATCTCGCGCGCCTTCACCTGCGGGTCGGCCAGCATGTCGCCGATGCGGTTCACCGGCCCGACGGGCACGCCTTCGGCCTCCAGCTTCCGGATCCATTCGGCTGACGGGCGCGTGCGTAGGCGCTCGGCGACGAGCGGCGTGAGGGCTTCGAGGTTGCGCATGCGATCGGCGTTGGTGCGGAAGCGCGGGTCGTCGATGAGCTCCGGGCGCCCGATCGCGCGCGCGATGCGCTCCCAGTTCGGCTGGTTGGCCCCGCCGACGTTGATCCAGCCGTCCTGCGTGGGAAACGCCTGGTACGGCGCCGTGAGGATGTGCGCCGAGCCCGTGGGGCCGGGGTTCACGCCCGTGGCGAACCAGATCGCCGCCTGCCAGTAGGTCTGCTGGACCGCCGCCTCCATGAGCGAGGTCTCCACGCGCTGACCGCGGCCCGTGCGGCTGCGCGCGAGGAGCGCGGAGACGATGCCGAGCGCGGCGAGAATGCCGGCGTTGATGTCCGCGATCGAGGTGCCCGCCTTCGCCGGCGGGCGGCCCGGCTCGCCGGTGACGCTCATGATGCCCGCGAACCCCTGGGCGATGAGGTCGAACCCGCCCTTGTCCGCGTACGGCCCGGTGCGCCCGTAGCCCGAGATCGCGCAGTAGACGAGCCGCGGGTTGAGCGCCTGCAGCACGTCGTAGCCCAGGCCCAGCTTCTCGAGCGTGCCCTTGCGGTAATTCTCCGTCACGACGTCGGCGCCGGCGACGAGGCGCTTGACCACCTCGAGGCCGCCTGCGGTCTTGAGATTCACCGCGACGCCGCGCTTGTTGCGGTTGAGCATCATGAACGGCGCCGACTCGCCGCCGATCGAGGGTTCCGTGTAGCCGCGCGTGTCGTCGCCGCCGGGCAGCTTCTCCACCTTGACCACGTCCGCGCCCATGTCGGCGAGCAGCATCCCGCACGTGGGGCCGGCCATGATCTGCGCGAGTTCGACCACGCGGATCCCCGCGAGCGGCCCTTCCATCGGCGGTTCGGGGCGCAGGATCACTTGCCCTTGAAGAGGGGCTTCGCCTTCGCGAGGAAGGCCTTGTAGCCCGCCTGGAAGTCCTCGGTGCCGAAGCAGGCGAAGCCCTCGTCGTACTCGGCCTGCGTGAGCGGCGCCGGGTCGCGCAGGCGCCGTGCGAACTTCTTGTGCCAGCGGGCCACCAGGGGCGCGCCCTCGGCGATGCGCTGTGCCGCCGCGCGCGCCTCATCCTCGACCTGGTCGTCCGGCACGACCCGCGTGACGAGTCCCTTGGCGAGCGCCTCGCGCGCATCGAAGACGCGGCCCTCGAGCAGGATCTCGAGCGCGGCCGCCTCCCCCGCGAGCGCGATGAGCGAGCCGATCTCCGCGTAGGCCATCGTGAGCCCCAGGCGGTTGATGGGAACGCCGAAGCGGCTCGACTCGCCGCAGATGCGGATGTCGGCGAGCCCGGCGATCTCCAGGCCCCCGCCCACGCAGACGCCGTGGATCTGCGCGACGACCGGGTGGCGGCAGCCGCCGATCGCTTCGATCGTGCGCCGCATGTCCGCCCCGTAGGCCTTCGCCTGCTCGACGTTCGAGCGCTCCGTGGCGAACTCCGAGATGTCGTTGCCCGGGGCGAAGGCCTTCGTGCCGGCGCCGCGGATCACGATGCAGCGCAGGCCCTCGTCGGCGGAAAGCTCGAGGAAGACGTCGGCGAGCCGCCTCCACATCGGGCGCGAGAGGGCGTTGAGCTTCTCGGGGCGATTCAGGACCACGGTGGCGACGGCGCCGCCGCGATCCTGCACGAGGACCGTGTCTTCCATGGCGCTACTTGTAGAAGAGGTGGACGAGCCCGAGGCCGCTCTCGGGAATGTACGTGACCATGAGCAGGACCGCGAGGAGCACCCCGATGAAATAGATGTTCACGCGCGTGACTTCCCAGACCGTCGCCTTGGCGATGGAGCAGGCGACCATCAGCACGGAGGCCACGGGCGGCGTCTGCTGGCCGATGCCGAGGTTCACCGTCACGATGAGGCCGAAGTGGATGGGGTCGATGCCCACGGCGCGCACGAGAGGCATCACCACGGGAACCACGAGGATGATGGCCGCGGCCGAGTGCAGGAACATCCCCAGCAGCAGGAAGAGCAGGTTGAGGAGCGCCAGCACGAGCCACTTGTTCTGCGTGATGCTCGCCACGGCCTGCGCGAGGTGCTGGGGCGCCTGGATCTCGGTGAGGTAGGTGCCGAGGAGCGCCGAGGCGGCCACGAGCAGCATCACGACCGAGGTCTGCACCGCGCCCTCGATCATCGCGGTCTTGAGATGCCGGAGGTCGAGCTCGCGGTAGATGACGAGCCCCACGAAGAGCGCGGCGATCACCGCCATGGCCGCGCCCTCGGTGGCGGTCACGATGCCGCCGAAGATCGCCCCGAGGATGATGACCGGCAACGTGAAGGCCCAGAAGGCCTCGCGGAACGTCCTGCGCACCCGGGCCCACTGGAACCGTTCCTCGATCGGCAGGTTGTAGCGGCGCGCGAACCAGTAGGCCATCCCCATGAGCCCGAGGCCGCCGATCACGCCGGGCACGATGCCGGCGACGAAGAGCTGCACCACCGAGGTCTCCGCCATGACCGCGTAGAGGATCATCGGGATCGAGGGCGGGATGATCACGGCGAGCGTGGCCGCCGAGGACAGGATCGCCGCGGCGAGCGGCGCGGGATAGTCCTTGCTCTTCATCGCCGGGATGAGGATCGAGCCGAGCGCGGAGATGTCGGCCACGGCGGAGCCGGAGATCTCCGCGAAGAAGAGCGAGGCGCCGATCGCCACCATCGCGAGGCCGCCGCGTATGAACCCCAGCGTGGCGCTCGCGAAGGCGATGAGGCGGCGCGTGATGCCCGAGGCGTTCATGATCGCGCCCGCGAGGATGAAGAGCGGGATCGCGATGAGCGGGAAGCTGGTCGCCCCGTTGTACATGACGATGGGCAGGTTGGGGAGGGACTCGGCGCCGTGGGAGGCGAGCATGGCGGCCACGGCGACGATGCCCAGCGCCACCGCGATCGGCACGTCGATCAGGACGAGCGCGAGCACGCTGCCGAACAGCAGCAGGATGGTCATTGCGAGGCGCCTCCCGCGACCGGCGGCGGGCGCAGGGCCCCGGCGAGGACGCCCGGCAGCGTGAGGACCTCGGCCACGACGAAGAGCGCGGCGCTCACGGGCACGACCGACTGCACCCAGGCCACGGGGATGTCGGGCAGGCTCACCAGGTGGTCGGTGTCCAGCACGCCGAGCACCCGGCAACCGGTCCAGCCGAGCAGCAGGAAGAAGGCGGTCGTGAGGAGCTCCGCCACGAGCCGGAAGGCGAGCTTCACGCGCGGGGGCATGAGCGCCATCACCTCGGGGCAGCCGATGTGCGCGCGCTTCACGGCCGCGAGCGCCGACCCGTAGAACGTGAGCCACGCGAGCAGGATCGAGGCCACCTCGTCGTACCAGACGAGCGACTCCCCGAGCGTCCGGTACAGGATGCCGAGCGTCACTTCGACGAACAGCACGGCCATCAGGACCACGACGACCCACTCGAGGAGCCTTTCGTAGGCGCCCCGGATCCGCTCGAGCGACATGGAGCTACTTTCCGAGCGCGATGGCGCGGTCGATGATCTCCCGCGAGCCGGGAACCTCCTTCGCGAACTCGTCGTACACGGGCTTCGAGGCGGCGATGAAGGCGTCCTTGTCGGGCGTGTTCACCTGCATCCCCGCGGCCTTGAGCTTGCCGAGCAGCTCCTCGTCGTCCTTCGCGGCCTGCTCGTAGACGTACGCCTGGGTCTCCTTCGCCGTGTCCTCGAGGATCTTGCGCACGTCCGCGGGCAGCGTCTCCCACTTCTTGATTCCCACGGTCACGTACGCCGGCGTGTACACGTGGCCCGTGAGCGAGAGGTACTTCTGCACCTCCTGGAACTTCGCGCTGTAGATCTGGGTGAAGGGGTTCTCCTGCCCGTCCATCACGCCCGTCTGGAGGGCCGTGAAGACCTCGGAGAACTTCATCGGCGAGGGGTTCGCGCCCCAGGCCTGGAACATCTTCACGCGCCACTTGCCCTGCGGCACCCGCAGCTTGATGCCCTCGAGGTCCTTGGGCACGTTGATCGGGTGCTTGTTGTTGGTGATGTGGCGGTAGCCGTTCTCCCACACGGCGATCACCTTGAGGCCGTTCTTCTCGACGCTCGGGGCGATCTTCGACCAGAAGAGCTCCTTCTCGATCCGCTTCATGTGGCTGCGGTCCTTCACGAGGTACGGCATCTCGAAGATGCCGAAGAGGTCGGACTCGGAGGACATGACGGTCGAGGGCAGGGCCATGTCGACGGTGCCCAGCTTGAGCTTCTGGAGCAGCGTCTTGTCGCCGCCCAGCTGGCTCGATCCGTAGACCACGACCTTGGCCTTGCCGGCGAGCTTCGCGTTCGCGCGCCGGGCGAATTCCTCGGCCGACTTGTCGAAGAGCGAGCCGGGGTGACCCACGTGGCCGAACTTGATCTCGATCTGGGCCGAGGCCGCTCCCGCGAACGCGAGGCAGGCGACGGCGATGGCCTTCCAAAGGCTGCGGATGCTCATCTCGGGCTCCTCCTGGGTTTCCGGTCTTTTTGGACCGCTAGTCTAGAACGGCGGCGCGTCCGAGTCGATTGACCGCGGTCAGTTCGCCGCGCGCGGCGCGGCCGGCGGCTGCGCGTCGAGCCCGCCCGCGACGTCGGCGAGCGCCCCGTCCACCGAGGAGGCCGCTACACCCGGGCCGTCGACCAGCACCGCGGTCCCCGCGCGGCGGCGCTCGCGCAGCTCCTCGAGCCCGATCGGGAACGAGCGGTTGCGCTCGAGGTCCTTGAACACGCACGCGCCTTGCACCGGGCTTATCCAGGTGAGGCGGCAGCGCCGCGTCTCCCCGCCCGGGTCGCGGAACTCCACCCACGCGCCGCGCACGAGGCCTTCCTCGCGGACCGCGCCGGACACGTGCAAGGTCGCCGTATAGTCGTCGACCACGGGCTCGGGCGCGACCTTGCGGCGCATTCCGTGGGCGGCGGCTATCGGCGAGCGCATGACGTCGTCGAGCAGCACGCGCAGCTCCTCCAGGCGCCGCGCGGCCTCGTCCGGGTCGATCCGGGCGCGCACGAATCCGAGCTTCAGGCGGAAGATGAGCGAGGGCAGCAGCGCCGCGAGGCGCGTGCGCTCGTCGGAGGAAGCGCGCGGCACGAGCACCCAAAGGACGTCCTCGAGCACTTCGAGGTCGAGCTTCCATTCGGCGCCGGCCTCGCCGCCCTCGAGGTAGTCGTTCACCATCACCTCGCGCCAGCACCGGTAGAGGAACGAGGCGGCCTCGTGGGAGGCGCTGGAGGCCGAGACCTGGTGCGCGATCGTGAGGGTGGCCTCGCGCATGGCGACCAGGTGCCGCTCGCGCTCGCGCAGGGCGAGCACCTCGGCGTCATGCTCGAGCGTGGCTTCATGGTGGCGCTCGAGGATCGCCGCGAGGCGGTCGCGCTCGCCGGCGAAGATCGCCGCGTCGTCGTCGCCGGCGTCGACGATGTTCTGCACCGAGGCGGCGATCCATTCCTCGGGCGTGCAATCGTCGATGGAGATGGCGGGATCGCACGCGCCGAGCTCCGCGATCGTGTCGATGAGCTGCCGGATAGGATGCGCCGCGTCGTTGAAGAACGAGTGGTCCTTCATGATCGCCTTGAAGAACGGCAGCTGGAGGCGGCCGACCTGCGCCTTCGTGGCGTCCGACAGGCGCCGGTCGGCGAGCAGGCGCTCGAAGAGCGCGGCGAGCAGGTCCGCGACGAGGGAGTCGGTGCGCGTGAGCGTGCCGGCCATGGCCCGCTTGGCGCGGCGGATGTCCGCGGACAGCACGTTCGGGGCGAAGTCCGGGTCGTCCTCCGCGGCGGGCGCAAGGCCCTCGGCGGCGGGCAGCCGCGTCTCCAGCGCGCGCAGCGCGGCGACGAGCTCGGGCCGCACCTGGATCGTCACCATGCCGGGCGAGGTCGACGTCATGACGTCGCGGGGCGGCGCGGCCGTCGCCCGGCGCTCGCGCTCGTGGACGGCGGCGAGCAGACGCTCGAGGGGCTGCTGCGGCGCCGCGGCCCCCGCGGCCGCAGGCGGTCCGCCGGCCCCCGTTGCCGCCCCCTCGCCGGCATACCGGGGATACCCGCCGGACGTCGCGCCCGGGGCGCTCGGGGTGGCTGGGGCGGGAGCGCGCGTGGCCGGCTGCGTCGGTGCCCCGTAGGTGCGCTTGATGTCGGGCAGCACCCCGCGCTCGATGAGCAGCTTGTTGGCGCCGTGGTAGACGCCGCGGACCACCTCGAGCATCGTGGGGCCGAACGCGGCGAAGGCGGCGAGCCGCGTCTCGGCGTCGGCTCCCGGCTGGGCGAGGGCGTCGTAGAGCCCGCGGGCGAAGATGCGCGGGAAGGCGGGATTGGTGTCGTCGGAAAGGCTCCCGGCCCCCATCAGCGTCTCGAGGCGCTGCGTGAGGGCGAAGAGCTCCTCGCCGAGCTGGTCGCGCAGGCGCTTGGCCGCGTTGCCGATGGCGATCTCTTCGCGCACCTGGTCGTCGGCCACGAGGGAGAGCGAGTCGAGGGAGAAGCGCGCGGTCTTGCCGAAGACGGTGTCGCCGGGCTGGAGCTTCGCGTCGAAGCGCTGGGCGACTTCCTTCGCGATGCGGGAGGCGAGCGTGGCCTTGCCCGCGGCGAGCAGGTCGAGGCCGGCGCGCAGCGGCTTCCACTGCTCGTGCTTCGTGGTCGCGGCCATCTGGTGGTCGAGGAGCTCGATCACCTGCGGGAGGTGCGCGACCACCTCGTCGGCGAACGGGCGCGCGAGCGCATCGCGCAATTCCGCGAGCACCGAGGGTTCCGCAGGGCGGGGCATGGAGTCGCTCTTCGATCCGAGGCGGGCCTAGTTTAGGGCAATATAGTCTCCCCGTCCTTGCCAGGGTTGCCCTTTGTCCGCCACATCCGCCCCCACTGCCGCCCCGAGCTTGCGCCGCGACGCGACGGTCATCTCGCTGGTGGGTTTCGCCCACGGCACCTCCCATTTCTTCCACTTCGTGATGCCGCCGCTCTTCCCGTGGCTCATGCGCGATTTCGGCCTCA
>Ga0187776_10000028_pt1 | contig 78922 bp, 70 predicted proteins | sample 0216_BV02_MP12_2_FD_132426 | JGI IMG/M metagenome (GOLD analysis project Ga0187776, IMG submission 132426) | Tropical peat soil microbial communities from peatlands in Department of Meta, Colombia - 0216_BV02_MP12_20_MG | ecosystem: Environmental > Terrestrial > Soil > Wetlands > Peat | place...
ATCGATGCTGACAAATTCCGGCCCGGACGAGGTCATTGCGGTTCCGGCCTCCTACGATGAAACCGGCCGCTATGGCGTGCAGACTCCATTCACCGATCAGATGTCAGCCCACTGGGAAGGTGGTGCTTGGGAAGTGGACGATGCCCAGTGTTCAGGTCGCGGTCAAATATCTTCATGATCGAAGAGAATCCCTTGACCTGGTCGTACAGGATCCAGAGCGCTCCAATCTGTACTGCATTCCCTCAGATTTTGGCTGGAACGATCCGGCTTTTTTCTTTCGCCAGGTCCTGCAAATCCAAGTCAGGCCAAAACGCTCGCAGTCTCCCCATTCAGAGAAACACACCTTGCCAGGAGTAGTCGTTGCGGCTACATCCTCCGGGGAATTGCCGCGCTACTCACTTCAGTGTAGGTTGCGCGGCTAATCAGTCTTTCCACCGTACGCATGGTTTGGAAAGCATAAGGAGGTCTTATGCCCAAGGCCATGTTCGCCGTCCTCCTGGTCATTACACTGCTTGCCGGTACGTCCTTGATCTGGGCGCAAGGCATCAGTGACGTGTACTGGGTCAACTACTACTCCAACCGTCCCACCACGACCGTCGTCCGGGCTGACGCTGTGATTCTGGATCAGACTGTCCGCATCATCAATCCGGGAGAGCAAGGAAGCCCGATCGCTGCCGGTCACGGCGCAGTCTGCGCCGACATCTACGTGTTCAACGACGATCAGGAAATGGAAGAGTGCTGTGAGTGTCTGATTACGGCCAACGGATTGCTTACTCTTTCCGTGAACAATGATTTAACCCACAACCCGCTTACCGGATTCCCGCCTCCAGCAAATGGGGTGATTAAGATCATCTCCGACAACCGGTCCAACTGCGATGCTACCAGTCCGGTGCCGACGCCGGATATTCGCGCGTGGGGGACTCACTTGCAGGCCCCGAGCGTCGAGGCGCTGGTGACCACCGAGGATGAGTTCCTGAATGCGCCCCTGCAGCAGGACGAACTGTCATTTCTGGGTCAGGCCTGCTCCTTTGTGCTATTCCTGGGCAGCGGCAAGGGCCGGTGCACTTGTGGCGCATCGCTTGAACCGGCGTAATTCCGATAGAACGAATTGAGAACAACGCCGCCCCCAAGGGCGGCTTTTTTCTTTTGCCTGGTCCTGCAAATCCAGGTCAGGCTTCAGCGATGCGGCCTGAACATGTACAAGCAGTTCACCGTCTTTGTCAGCAATGACCGGCTCTGGGAATTCTTCGTAACGAGGCACGCCTCCAATCGTGTGCAGGACGGCTGCATGCATGCGAGCTCCCCCTTCGACGTTTTCATCCCACAGATTCTACGGGCAAATATGGCGCCAACGCGTTCGCCAACAGCAGGATGGCTCCGCAGAAGAGCAGGGTGTCGAAGAAATAGTTCAGCGCAACCACGTCTTTGGGCGCTCGGAGGAGCATCGGCAGGTAAACCCAGAACATCGTCAACAGAATCGTCAGCCCGAGAGAGGTGGCTGCCAGGCGCGCTTTCTTATTCACGACCAAGCAGACGCCTGCGAGAATCAGAATCAGGCCAACAAAATAACTCAGGAGGATTCGACCGGGAATCCAGTCGGGAGTGAGCTTCTGCAGCGGAACTCCGGGCACGAATGCCGGATGCAGCAGATGCTGCACTCCATAGAAAAGGGCCGGAATCCCTATGAAGAATCGCGGAAAGGCAGCCCATGCCGGGAAGGGCTGAGCGGGCGGCGCCTGTTTCCGCCGAGTGCGCCACGCCGATATCGCGAAAGCGAAAGCGCCGCCACTGAAGGCAAGTTGTCTGAGCGCCAGGGCCCAAAAAAATCTATTGCGTGGGTGTGCAACGACGGCTGGGATGTCCATTACGAATACGAAGATTAGCAGCGTGATTCCTACCAGAGCCGCTGCCAGCCGTGCGCGGACGAGAACTGAGAGGCTGAGGGCCGCGCAAAGAAAAGCGGCGCCCACCAGATAGACCCAAAACGTATGCCAAGGAATCCAGCGTGGAACGAGGGTAGCAATGGCCGCGGTGGAGGTGAAATGCTCGGACCCAAAAACAGCCAGCGGAATCGCAAAAAACAACCGGCCAAACGGCATGATTTTGTCGATGCCATGTTCCTGCGGCAGTTCCCTGGAAATTCTGGCGAGGCCGATGATGAGAACCAGCGACGCACAAACGTAGATCCAGAATACCGTTGCCGGAATGCCAAACGGCATGGAAGCCACGGCAAGTACGGAAACAGCGAACGGTTGGAAACAGCACAGGAGGATTGGCAAGCGTCGCTCCCCGCCTGATTCGAGCAGGGAATTCTAAGGCTGCCACCCAAGGGAAACAACCCGGCTGTGACGAGTGCACAAGACTTCGCGGGCGAGACGCCAGCTGTGCACGCTGAATGCCGCGATGAAACCAACGCCATTCGGCCACCGTCCTGCCCAGACGAGTGGCCACAGCGCGAACATGGGGCAGCGGGCGGATACCGCTTCAAATGCTCACGGCATGAGAGCGTGATTCCATCCCACCCTTCACTGCGCTCAGGGTGGGGCACCCACAGTTTCGGGGGTGGAGGAAAGGGTGGGCCAACCGTCCTATGAAGGATGAGTTGTATTCGAGTCTGAATAGACGGCAAGAAAGCGTGAACGGGCGGCGTGCAGACCTCTGCTTAGCAATGGAACTGCCCCACTCATGCCAAAAGAGGGCTTGAGTGGGCCCATCACCCCGGCAGGGCTCAAAGAGAAGTTGAGGCTAGAATAGCCGTCGCGGCCCAACCCCTACTCCCACCTCAGGCTCTCGACCGGGTCAAGTTGCGCGGCGCGGGTTGCGGGCACGGTTCCGAACAGGACGCCGACCACAGTCGACACCAGGATTGCGATGATCGCCGACAAACCCGAAATTGGGATGCGGAAGTTGGTCAGGAAGCGAACTGAAAAGGGCAGGGCGAGGCCGATCAGAATTCCAATCATGCCTCCGGAGAGCGAGATGAACATCGCCTCCGCCAGGAACTGATATTTGATCTCGCGATTGGTGGCGCCCACGGCTTTTCGGACTCCGATCTCTCGAATGCGGGAGCTCACCGTGGCCAGCATGATGTTCATGATCCCCACGCCGCTGACGATCAGCGTGACCAGCGAGATCAGCAGCAATACCGCAGTCAGCGCGTTTGCGGTTTTTCCGGCGACGTCCAGAAGTTGGGTCAGGTTCTCCGCCCGGTAGACCGACTCGGGGCGATGGCGCGACTGCACGACGCGGCGAATCTGCTCGGTGGCGCGGGGCACATCGGAGGAATCAGCCATGGAAAAGAACAGCTGCTTGGCATAGTCATCACCGGTGTAATAGCGGGCGACAGTGTAGGGGATGAGAAATGTGTCGTCGGCAATCTCAGACTGGCCGAAGGTCTCGACCCGTTCGCGAATGGCGCCAATGATGGTGAAGGGCAGACCGCTGAGCTTGACCGTGTGTCCGATGGCGGCCTGAGGGCTGCCATAGAGTTTATTGGCCAGCTTGTAGGTGATGACGGCGACTTTGTTGCGCGCCGCGGTGTCGTCTTCGTCGAAAAATCGCCCGGAGAGGATCACCAGATTGCGCACTTCTGCGTACTCAACCGAAACGCCCAGGATCAGGACGTCGCGTTCCTTGCCCCCGGCGATGGGAATGCGATCGTGGATCTCGACCATGGGAGAAGCCGCGCGCACACCGGGCACTTGCTCGCGCACTGCCCGCAGGTCATTCATGGTGAGCAGGTCCTGGGGAGCGGTGGAGGTGGATGCGCTGCTGGCACCGGAATAATCCACCACAATCATGTTGGCGCCGATGCCCTGAATCTGTCCCAGGATGTACTGCTTTCCGGTCAAGCCAATGGTTACAACCAGGATCAGAGAAGCGGTGCCGATCACCATGCCCAGCGCGGTCAGCACAAAACGAATCTTATTGGTGCAGAAGGTGTCGTACGCAAACCGCATGATCTCTTCGAAGACGAGATTGGGCTTGACGGGTGGCCGTATTGCCGGTGGGGTGGTGACGTGACTGGGAGCGGTGGTGGTAGCCATCGGACTGCCTGCGTCCGGTTCAATTGTAATCGCCGGGAAGCTGCAGTGGCACGATTTGACGCTGGCAAAGCTGCCGCTACTCCGGCGGGGCTGTGGGTGCACCTTTTGAGGCTGGCAAAGCTGTCGCTACTCCGGCGGGCGTTCGCCGGCAACTGCGGGTGCGGCCGGGGTGGTCGAAGTCTGAATTACAGGCTTCTTGGCGGACTCGGCAGGTCTGACCGGTTGCTGCACGGGGCCGCGCTCATCGAACTTGCCGAAGATCATCTTGCCGGCGGTGGTTTGCAGGACCGAGGTGACGGCAATGTCGATGGTCTTGCCGATCATCTTGCGAGCATTGTCCACCACGACCATGGTGCCATCGTCGAGGTAGGCGACTCCCTGGTTATATTCCTTGCCTTCCTTCAGGATGAAAACCCGCATGGCCTCGCCGGGCAGCACGATGGGTTTGAGCGCGTTCGCCAGTTCGTTGATGTTCAACACTTCAACGCCCTGCAGCTGGGCGACCTTATTAAGGTTGAAATCATTGGTAATGATCTTGGCTTCGAACTCTTTGGCCAGCTCGATGAGCTTCATGTCCACTTCGCGGATGGAGGGGAAGTCGTCTTCCACGATCTGCACCTGAAGCGAAGCGATCTTCTGAATGCGCTGCAAGATATCCAATCCCCTGCGGCCACGGTTGCGCTTGAGAGGATCGGCGGAATCGGCTACGAGTTGCAACTCGCGGAGAACGAACTGCGGGATCACCAGGACGCCGTCGAGAAAGCCGGTCTCGGCGATGTCGGCGATGCGGCCATCGATAATCACGCTGGTGTCGAGAATCTTCTGCGCACGCTTCGCCTGCTTTTCGCCGCCAAAGATTCCGCCTAGAGCCGACAGGTTCAGCAGGTCACCCTTGTTGGCCCCGACGATCAAGCCCACATAAGCCATGAACAACATCACTCCCAGCATCAGGAAGCTCTGGGTAGTTCCAGGAGGGATGCTGTTGCGGATGACCAGGCTGAACAGGTAGGCGCCGATGATACCCAGGATGCTGCCGATGGCTGCCCCAATCAGCCGCTTCAGACTGACGAGCCGGAGGCGAGTCTCGAACAGGATGACGACCACGCCCATGACCAGGCCCACCACAAAGTCGGTAACCGGCGACAGCCCGAACGGGTGCAGCAGGAAGCAGGCAACGGCCAGGACGATGACGAAGATGGCACGAACTATGAATAAGTCCAAAGGGTCCTCCCCCCGGCTGCGGTGGATTGCAACCGGTTGCGGAGCGCACCCGACCCTCTAAACGGGGATCGCTCCGCCGCCCCTACTAACGGGGATAACCAAATTATTAATGCTGGCATTTATATCACCGGGTGGGGTGGTTGGCACGTGCAAAAAAGGACTAGCCGCCGGTGTATCGCAAGCTGGTGGCTCGCAGCCCTGCCGCAACTGTTGGCATTAACTTGTGGTGCAGACAGCGGTATCGGCCACCTACTCCCCAGCTGTAGCAGAGACGTCGATGAGGGTATGCCCTGTGTGTCCGGATCGCCGGATAGCGCAGGTTATCTGAAATGGCAATAGGGAGAACCCTAATTCCAATTGACGCTAAGCCAAGGGTCGAGCATTTTGATTCCAGGGACACAAACGGGCCCCACCTGCGCGGGGGCGGAAGGGACATCCGAACTTGGGTCCGGCCCGCGTACTCATCAACGAGCTACCAGGCTAAGCAACTGAAATGTAGTCTAGGAACCGACTCCCGGCCTACAGCAGGGATCAGTCGATCCGGGAAAGGAACCTAAGAAACCGGCGCACGTCTCGGGGGAGAACTGGCGCCGGTTTTCTATTAGCACTCAGGAGTCAGAAATCAGTTAGACCGGCAGTCAGCAATCCAGCAATCAGCAGGAACCATTTCCAAAGGAAATTTTGCAATCGCGGCCTGAACGGGCGGGGAGTCCGTTCCTTTGTGATTCTCAGCAAGCGCACTGTCTTAGGGCTCTTTAGATCTTCTTGTTACAATCCCCGGGTTTGAGCTGAGCCAATGCGAGCGATGGTAGCGACACGTATAGGTGGCCCGGAGGTCCTGGAAGTTCGTAATGTGCCCGGCCCGGGGCCAAAAGAGAATGAAGTGCTGGTGAATGTCGAAGCCGCAGGAGTGAATTTCGCGGACGTTCTAATGGTCATGGGAACTTACCATGGCGGCCCCTCACCACCGTTTATCGCGGGGCGCGAATTCGCGGGAACGATTCTGGCGACGGGGGAGCGCGTCATGGGGTACACACAAGGCAGTGCTTTCGCCGAGCGCATCGCTGTGCGTCGCGAGTTCACATGGCGGCAGCCCGAGGGATGGAGTTCCGTGGAATCGGCAGCTTTTCCCGTGAACTACTTCACCGCTTACTTCGCCTATGCGTGGGCGGGATTGCTGCCGAAGTCCGGCGAGGATCGTTCGCAGTCGCAAACGCAACGCCCGGGCGTGCTGATTCACGCGGTTGCTGGAGGAGTTGGAACCGCGGCCATTGAGATTGGCAAAATTCTCGGGGTGGAGATGTATGGGACCTCGTCCTCGGATGAAAAGCTAGCCAAGGCGAAAGCTCTCGGCCTGGATCACGGCATCAACTACCGGCAGTTGGATTACGAGAAGGCGATCCGCGAAATGACGAACGGCAAGGGAGTCGATGCGGTCTTCGAGATGCTGGGTGGGGAGCACACCGCCAAGAGCATGCGCTGCCTCGCTTTTCGCGGGCGTTTGATCGCATACGGAACCGCCACCGGAGCCGCACATCAGTTCGATACCCGCTCGCTTTACGCGAAAAATACGTCCGTTCACGGTCTGTGGCTTGGCCCGTTGTCGACGCATTTCGACATCATGGGCGATGCGTGGACAGAATTGTCGCAATGGATTGAGCACGGCCATCTGAAGCCGCAGGTGGGACACGTACTGCCGCTGGAGAAAGCCGGAGATGCATTCCGCCTGATGCTGGAGCGAAAAAACTACGGGAAGATTGTGCTGAAGGTGTGAAGCAGCCGCTGATTCCAAAGTCGCGGCGAAGCGGTTGCTTCGGGAAAATAAGACTGCCAAGTGACGCCCGTTTACGAAAGCCGAAGAGTGTAGGCATGATGAGAACGGAAGGGCTGCGATTCAACGGCGCAGTCGAGCGGGATCCCGCCATCGATGCGTGGATGAAAGAGCATGCCGGTGAATTGGGAGCCATCGCGCAGCAGTGGTTTGAGGTGATGCGAAAGTGCGGGGACGAAGTCCGGGAGCTTTTACATGACGGTTGCCCGGTTGCATGTTTGGGAGATGCACCGTTCGGCTACGTCAATGTATTCACTGCGCACGTAAACGTGGGGTTCTTTCACGGCGCAGCGCTGCCGGATCCGGCCCGCTTGTTGCAAGGCGCCGGCAAGTTCATGCGTCATGTGAAGCTGAGACCGGGAACAGCCACAAACGCCGCAGCGTTAAGCCGGCTTATCGAGGCTGCGTACTCAGATGTAAAGGATCGCGTCGAAAACGGCTAGTCACCGACGGCGTTGATTTCAGACGATGAAGCTCCCAGCCGACAGTTTTTCCAAGTTCCTGAACGGGCAAAGCGGACGCTGCAGATTTCTCCCAGACCCCCGACTATGGGGAAACTGTTTCCCGGACTTGGGGAGCGATGTCCACCGGAAACTTCACAGATCTGGCAATGAAACAGAGACGATGGGCCTCAGCATGAAGTTTCTGCGCTTTGTCCAGATCGTCCCCCGTGCGTATCAGGACGGTGGGCTGCAAGCATACTCGCACGAACTCTCCTGAGCCGTCGTCCTGTTCATTCATGATGCCTGTAGCTGCATCGTGATATTCCAGAACGCTCACGTTGTTGACAGAACACAGATGCAAATACCAAAGCATGTGGCAAGCGGATAGACTGGCGACCAGCAGTTCTTCGGGATTGTAGCGAGATCGGTCGCCGCGAAAGTTCGGGTCACTCGACCCAGGGATCTCCGGCTTGCCGGCTGCGGACAGGGTGTGATCGCGGCGATAAGCCCGGTAGCTTCGGGTACCTTGGCCATCATTGCCAGTCCAGTTCACTCGAAGTTCATATCTGTGCTGCTTCATGCCAGCTCCCGACTAACGGCGATTCACGGATGAAGCGGCACGCCGGCCGCTTCTCGTGTCCACGCCTCCGATACCGTGCGTGCCTTGGCAATGTCATCGACAACCAGGATTAACTGGTGATCGTGGTCGCTATACAGGACCTCGATGTTGACGCCAGCGTCGGCCATCTTGCGCGAAATTTTACCCAGTTGACCGGGTTCAGCCTGGTTCAACCTCTGGACAAGCACATCGCGCACATCAAGAACCGGAATGCCCGCTGTTGTCAGGGCCTGGCGTGCCTTGGCCGCATCCTTCACCAGGAAGTGCGCTACGCCTTGGCCGTTGACGATGCAGGCGCCTCCACCTTCGATGCTAACCCCCGCATTCCCCAAGGCGTCTCCCATCGCGGCTAAAGCGCCGGGGCGATTTTCGAGTGTAATCGTCAGGTCCTTCATCTCATCCCCTTTCCGTTTGAATGCATGGAATCTAACCTCTGCCTCCGCAGCGGTCTCCGCGCAACGCTCAAGATAGCGTTCATGAGCTTATCTATGTTCAAACATACGTTGAAGTATCAGTGCGCTTGTCGCGGACTTGTTCGGTTTTTGGAACAATATAAGGAATTTGTGTTCCCACGCAGGAAGGTTGCTAGCATTTGATCTGAGGGCTGATGGGCATTTTCGAGGCCATGAGTCTTGTCAGCCGAAAAGCGCGAGGTCTCGCGCAGGGCAGCTCAGAGAGTCCCGGGAATAGATCCGGTGGCTGATTCCGGTTAAGCTGACATTGCAGGGCCCTCCCCGTCAGCCGACATCTGTCGATGTCCAAGATCTTCAATTTCGGGTTCAGAAGGAATCCAGCGGACTGGTGGGCCTGGTCGAATCTGGAGCCGGAAGTCCGCACTGCGCTAGCGGCCCGAATCGACCGGGAACTGGCGAAACGGTCAATGTCCGGGGCCTTAGTGTACTTCGTGGTAGTGATCGTACTGGCGATATCCACACCCTATTACGCCGAACATCCCGTCCTTCTGGTGCTGGTTGGCAGTTTCACTTTTCTGGCCGGTGCGGTTCGGATGATCGCTGCGTGGCGCTTGTTGAGGCCTTCGGCCGATGGTCGAGACGGTACGAGGCTGGTCTTTTTCTGCGCTGTATGGACCACCTTTGTGCTTTGGGGAGCATTCTGCGGCTGGACCCTCCATCTTTACAGGGGACAATGGCCGGCCACGTTTCTCTTGCTGACTACCGCTGCTTTAGCCGGTGGTACTACTTCATCTCTGGCCCCAAGCATCCGCTTGGCTTCCTGCTGTTTGACGGTATTGATCAGCCCTACGATCATCTCTGCTTTTGCCTTGGGCCGAGATACCCGGTATGCGGGATTTGCCTTTGTGACGGCAATCTACCTGGGGTTCTTGCTGGCGCAAGCCCGAGGCAACTGGCGGGAATTCTGGACCGCAAGCGTAGCCGCTGAGCGCGAGAAGATCCGTGGATCCGCAGACCGAAGACGGGCTGAACAGGAGCGCGCCAGCCTGGACGCTGCAATCGAGCAGACGGCCGAGGAGATTGTGATTACGGACATCGAGGGGACCCTGCAGTACTGCAATCCTTCTTTTGAGCGTTGCACGGGGTATTCGCGAAGCGAAGTCATTGGGCGAAACCTGGGGTTCCTGAAATCTGGAAAGCACGATGCCGAGTTCTATCGGGTCCTGTGGAACACGATCTTAAATGGTGGGGCTTGGGCTGGGAGCCTCACCAATCGAAGGAAAGATGGCTCCTTATATGAGGCGGAGGGAACCATCTCGCCGATTTTCGACGAGGGAAGAATTACGGGCTTTGTGTCTGCAAGACACGACGTCACCGAGCGGCTGCTGGCAGAAGAGGCATTGCGCAAGTCCGAAGAAAGGTTCAGTAAAGCATTCCGGTCAAGCCCGGTTGCAATCACCATCACCACTCTCCTGGATGGGCGCTATTTAGATGTGAATGATGCGTTCCTAGAAATGACGGGGCACAAGCGGATCGACGTCATAGGCCGTACCACGACCGATCTCGGTTTTTGGGTGGAGCCCGACCTGCGAAACGCGATGATCCGGCAACTGGAGGAGGGTGGTGTGCGAGTCTCACGTCTGCGGGTCAAATTCCGGACGGCAAATGGACAAATCCGAGAAGGAGATGTATCGGCAGAACGGATTGAGCTGGACAAAGAGGTCTGTGTACTCGCCATCACTGATGATGTGACGGATGCTCTGCAGCTCGAGGCGCAGCTTCTGCAGGCACAGAAGATGGAAGCGGTGGGGCGGCTCGCCGGAGGGGTAGCGCATGATTTCAACAATATGCTCTCGGTGATCATGGGTTACACCGATCTTTCACTCCAGCAGTTCGCAACGAATGAACGGCTGGCGAGCAACCTGGATTACATAAAGAAAGCAGCTGGCCGATCCGCCGCTCTCACGCAACAATTGTTGGCCTTCAGCCGACAACAAGTTCTTTTCCCCAGGCCGCTGGATCTAAACACGGTCGTGAACGACGCGAATCAGATGCTGAGGCGAATCGTCGGAGAGGATATATCCATTGCGTTCAAGCCGACCGAACCTCTTGACGTGGTATGGGCGGACGAGGTTCAGATTGAACAGATTCTCATGAATCTGGCCGTAAACGCTCGTGACGCCATGCCAAAAGGCGGCTCGATATTCATGGAGACCGCCCATTCGGAACTGGATGGCAGTTATTCGCACGATACCACGGCCCCAGAGCCGGGGCGTTACGTGACGCTGTTATTCAGCGACACCGGTTGTGGGATGGACCGAGAGACCATGGCCCACATTTTTGAGCCTTTCTACACCACCAAGGAGCCTGGAAAGGGTACAGGACTGGGGCTTTCGACGGTGTACGGCATCGTCAAGCAAACGGAAGGACAGATATACGTACACAGTGAACCAGGCAAAGGAACCACCTTCAAGATCCTTTTTCGACGGACCTCGCAGCTAGCAGAAAATGTCGCGCGTTTGCACAATGTTCCGGACAACTCCGAGGTCACCGGAAACGGAGAAAACATACTGGTTGTAGAAGATGACGAGTCTCTTCGAAAGCTCATCGTGGCGATTCTTTCCGGTGCCGGCTATCGTGTCTTGGAGGCGGAAAACAGAGAGGTCGCGATCAGGTTTGGCCAAGATTACAATTTGCCGATCGATCTGCTTCTTGCCGACATGATCATGCCGGTAACGAGCGGCGGCGAACTTTCCGCGTGCATGCACGAACTGAGACCGGGGTTAAAAACGCTGTTCATGTCTGGCTACGCACCAGAGTTGATTGCCAGACACGGTGGGGTTCGGCAGCCGACGGAGTTGATCGAGAAGCCCTTTAGCAATCGTTCCCTGCTCAAAAAAGTGCACTCGATTCTGCACAGCGAATCTGCTCGCCCTGACTCTGATTCACCGCTCAAGATTCCTGCATAAAGCTCATCACCTGCCATGCGGTACTTATCCGGTCCGGCAATCGTGATTAGTTCCGGATTGCCTGGAACCCATTCCCATATAAGCGACTTTCCGCAGAGCACCTGGCTGCTACGAGATTGGTTCGCGGATCGGCGCGCGCGGCATGGGTAAGGTGTGCGCACACTGCTTCGCTTCGAAGGAAGCGCGTTGGTTGGCATTCGGGGCCGCTGCAGCACGGGATTTCAGGAAGAACGATCAGGCGCCCAAGATGCAGCGTGGACGTGGTGTGGACGGCGGGGGTTAATTTTTGACGATGTTTCGATTGAGGGCGTGATAGTGACAAAGCTTTTACAAGCAAAGAGCACTCGCGATCATCCGATAGGTGCGCAGAAGTGCGACTTGAGGCTGGCTACCAATGTGGCCTTGGCCGAGCACGCTCTGACCGGAAACAACGATGTCAAGAACGCCCAGACCGACGCGATATTCGTCTTTGTCTCTGCAAGACGTGGTGTGTCTGTGCGCTGGGACTGCGGATGAAGAGGCGTGGGAGGAGTTCGTGTCGCGGATCGGAAAGTCGATCAGTTTCACCGTCATGCGGACCGCTTACTTATGGGGCAGCTCATCGCGATCGATAGTGGAGGACCTGGTTCAAGGAACCTATCTCAAACTCTGGGAAGACGGCTGCCGACGGTTGCGCGATTTTGCCAGGCAACATCCCGAAGCCATTTTGGGATACGTGAAGAAGATTGCCGCGAATGCCACGCACGACTATTTCAAGCATTGCCAGAGTCAATCATACGGGGGCGACAAAGCACATGTGTCCACTAGCGATGTGGACCCGGAAGCGGGACAAGAGGTTCATGGCAGCCAAGAGAAAATCGCTTTCGGGGTCTTTGTGAATGAGATCGATGAGTACCTGAAGGGCAACTTAACCGGACCCGACCAGGAGCGCGACCGCACAATTTTCTGGCTCTATTTCCGGCAGGGGATGAGCACAAGGGAAATCGCTTCTCTGCCAACCATCGGACTCAGCGCCAAGGGAGTCGGTAGTGTGATCGAACGGCTGAAGCAATGCATTCGTGAACAGATCATTGGAATCCCTGCCGATGGCAACGATGACGAGGATAACGCCAAAAGTAAATTGCCTGAGGAACTCGTAATTGGTTTGTATGGGGATTAAGAGCATGCGACGGCCATTCGACAGGCACATTGACGGTCAAGAGCTCAAGGCGCTCGTGCCCTGGTCCTCCGATAGCTGGCAAGTGCCGCAGGAGCTTTCTTCGGAGGCCGTTCGCGAGGCCGCGCGCCACGTGGAATTGTGCGGCGATTGCAAGAGGAAGGTGGCGAGATACCGACAGCTGGTGAATCGCTTCTCGAATGTGGTGATCTCGGAAGCCACGTCGCCGGGACCGGATTGTCCTAAAGGTGAAGATGTCGAGTGGCATAAAGTGGCCGCCGGACTGTTGCCGGAGTTCCAGGCAAAGCAGTTGATCGCGCATGCGGCACTCTGTGACCACTGCGGACCCCTGCTTCGGGCAGCCATGTCAGTGGATGCCGATCCGACTCTTCAGGAAGAAAAACAGCTGGCCGCATTGAAGACGTCTTCGCGGCCTGTTCCGGTACCTCGAGCCGCGCGGTTCTCGCTCCCACGTTTTCTATCCTTGAGGTGGTTGGTTCCGGCGGTGGCATTGATAGTGATTGTGGCAGCGACTGTGAGATGGTCCTCCAGATCATCGGCCCCACTCTCGGGGACAAAATTTGCCGAGTTCGCCGTCAGCATGCACAGGCAGCATGCGCAGGCAAACCTCGGGCTTGAATATCGCACGGACTCGCAGCAGAGGCTCAACGAGTGGTTTAGGGCGAAGTTGCCGTTTTCCCTAACTCTGCCGGCGTCTCCGGCAGCCTCCGGCGAGGATTTCCCTTATCGTCTCGAGGGCGCGCGGCTAGTGCAGGCCGGCGGCAAGCCGGCTGTCTTTGTCTCGTATCTGGGGGGAGCGGGTCCCGCCAGCCTGGTAGTGACGCCCGATTCGGCGGCCGTAGCTTCAGGTGGAGTGGAAGTCGATTTTAAGAAGGTGAGCTTCCACTACCGCTGGGACGAGGGCTACCGAGTGGTTACCTGGTCGTTGCACGGACAGACTTACGCTCTGGTATCCCAGGAAGGTGATGGCATGCAGCGATCCTGCATGGTTTGCCATTCCGCGATGAGGGATCGCGACCTGAGTCAAACGCCGGCTCCTTTACGTGTCGAACCCATACTGCAATAAGCAGCGGCTCAGTCTAGATCACCCGATCCGCCAACCCATCGTTCGCGTCTTCGCCGAAGATCCGCATGCCGGCGAGGAAGTCCAGCTCACGATCAATTTCCGAGTCCCGTCATTCTGAGAGCGGATCGCGATTTTCTCCGGCTGTCTTCTGTGCCGAAGACGAATCTTCCCCCGAAAAGCAAATTCGCCGCAGCTCTCGTTCTGTCAGATAGGACCGAACAAGTATCAGGCAGATTCATACGAACATTCAAAACACAAGGAGAACGAAGTGAAGAAATTTTGCATGGACAAAGTCTGGACTGGTGGAGTGGCCGGTAACCTGGGCCGCGGGCTGCTGGTCGCGCTGTTAGCTCTGACGATTACCGGCGTCGTCGCCGCACAAGACCGGGACGACGCACTCAGGTTCAAAGGCGGCATCGGGGTCATCAATGTTGTCGGTCAAAACCCCGACCTAACCCTCAAACTCAACGTGGTGCGGAACGTGAGCCCGGCCGCGCCGTGGCGTATCGCGGACCTCACTGCCACGATCAAATCCGATGGACACATCAAGGTTGTGGGACGCGGTCTGCTGCTAGCGAACGGCAATGGCATCGGCACCAACGCGGGAGCGAGCGTTCACGCCACTCTCTTCTGCGGACCTGCCGCCACAGCAACGGCTTTTGATGAAGCCGGAGTGGCGCTGGACGCCGACGGCGACTTCCGAATCGACACCTTCTTGTCGCCAGTTCCGCCGACACAGTGCGACTCTCCGGTACTGCTGATTCGGAGCGGAGCTACGCCGGGGCAGGGAGTCTGGTTTGCGGCCGGCATCCAGAAGCTCGCGGAAGACAACGACAAGGACTACTAGAAAGCCTGACCGTGAGGTGGGATGGACAGCACATCCCACCTTGCGTATAGCTGGCGATCTCAACAGAAGATCTGGAAAGACGCGGATTGAAGGAACGGAGAAGGATATGTGGATGAGATCATGCGCGGTTTGTGGAGCTCTCTTGAGAAAGCTGCGATTGTGCGATTCAGTGCGTTGTCAGTGTGGATGGACCTGGTAGAGAGATGAGAACTTGAAGGCGAAGTGCACACAGGGTCCTAAAATTAAGGAGATGGTCATGGCGAAGATAATCGAGTTTTACATTCCGAAAAATTTTCGAAAGCCGATCAAGTGGGTTCCGCAGCTGGACCGTGGGAAGGTTATTGAGTTTAGTTCCCCAGGCGTGGTCGACCCCGCCTACCAGGAGGCTCAAGTGATCGGTCCCCGGTGGATCAGCTTCCCAGCTCATGGGACGTGTCGCGGTCTTACCGGCGGTCGACGGGAACAGGAATAGCGATTACGACTTGACCGATCTGGCAATTTCGCATTTCAACTGAAAGCCGCGCTTTTGCAAAACGGATTTAGAAGATAGCTTTTGAATGCTGATTACTGCCTGCTATTCCCGACTCATACCCACAGACAAACAACTGGACCCTCTCTCGCTGTTAGACAGCACCTACGCCGCAGCTTTTTGCTAACTGCACCTTGTGACCTTCGTCCAATGTGAGTGCATGGGAAGCACAGATTCACGTGCATCCCACGGTGGGGGCGAAAGCTTTCCATTCAAATTGGAATGAAAGAGCGCAACGGAACGTACGTGTCAGAACCCAATGGAGGAAACATGAAGGCGGTAACCTTGGCAGTGACAGCGGTCCTGATTCTGGGAGTAGCGTTGAGTGCGGCGGCCGCTGACAAAACCATCACCCTGAACAATCCTGTCATTCTCAACGGTACAACTCTGCAGCCGGGAGACTACAAACTGAATTACACAACTAACGGTACCAGCACCGAGGTAAAAATTCTTAAGGGCAAGAACACGGTAGCCACCGCCACGGGCGAGATGGTGAACCTGGAGCGCACGGCGGCGGACGATGCTATCGTCACACATGTGAATGACGATGGTTCGCGCACCATCCAGGAATTTCAGTTTGCAGGCAAAAAGTCGGCGATCCGCTTCGGCACCGAGTCGATGGACAAGGGAAAGTAAGGCAGGATTCGACCGAATCTGATCCACATTTCATCGGGGAGCTAACAGGCTCCCCGAAATTGTTTACTGAATGGCTGCGGAAGTATGTTGGATTACTCCTGGTTCGGACTATCTCGCTCCCGCAGCCATCAGGTTGGTTGGTTAAAGGACGAACGGCTTTGATCATTGACCATGCGACTGCCGCGCAACGCAGCAAATTCATCGTACCTCGCAAAAGAAATAGAGAGGACGCGCAGTCCTCTATATCTGTGGATTCTTGCTGATTTTGAATCCCGTTTTGGCAACGAGCGTTCAGTACTTGGGCATGGTGGGATCGACTTTGTCGGCCCAAGCGAGGATGCCTCCGCTGAGGTTCTTCACCTTGGTGAAGCCGGCCTGACGGAGGAAGTCCACTGCTTTGGCGCTGCGCACCCCGGAGCGGCAATGAGCCACGATTTCGCGGCTGGAGTCGAGTTCGTTGACGCGCTTTGGCAGATCGCCCAGCGGAATCAGATAGCCCTGGAGATTGCAGATCTGATATTCGTGCGGCTCACGAACGTCAAGCACGAAGATGTCGTCACCGGCGTCGAGTTTTTGCTTCAGCTCTTCCACCGAGATGGCAGGCACTTGGGATTCGACCGGTTTTTCTTCTCCACGGATACCGCAGAATTGGTTGTAGTCGATAAGCTCGGTAACCGTGGGATGGGTTCCGCAAGCCGGGCAGTCAGGATTCTTGCGCAGCTTGAGCTCGCGAAACTTCATGGCCAGCGCATCGACCAGGAGCAGGCGCCCGATGAGGGGATCGCCCGAACCCAGAATTAGCTTGATGGCTTCGGTGGCCTGCATCACACCGACGAGGCCCGGAAGAATCCCCAGCACCCCGCCTTCCGCGCAGGATGGCACCAGTCCCGGAGGGGGCGGCTCGGGGTAGAGGCAGCGGTAGCACGGGCCTTCTTTTGTACCGAAAATGCTGACCTGGCCCTCGAAGCGGAAGATGGAACCATATACGTTGGGTTTGCCGGTCAACACGCAGGCGTCATTCACCAGATAACGAGTGGGGAAGTTGTCGGTGCCATCAACGATGATGTCGAAGTCGCGGAAGATTTCGAGCGCGTTGGCGCTGGTGAGCCGCGTCTCGAAGCGAACGAGCTCGACATGGGGATTGATGGCCTGCAGCTTGTCGGCGGCGGAATCCAGTTTCTTGCGGCCGACGTCGGCTGTGCTGTGAATGATCTGACGCTGCAGATTAGTAAAGTCAACGACGTCGAAATCCACCAGGCCGATGGTTCCCACACCAGCCGCAGCTAAGTACAGTGCCAGAGGTGATCCCAGGCCACCAGTGCCGATGCAAAGGACCCTGGCGGCCTTCAGCTTGAGCTGTCCCTCCATGCCCACCTCGGGCATGATCAGGTGGCGCGAGTAGCGAAGCACTTCCTCGTTGGAAAGCGTGACGGGTTGTGTGGTAGTTGTTGTCGCCATCGAGTAAATCCTTAACTGTAAAACTGGTAAGTTGCGAACGGTAAGCTAAGAATCAAAGAGTGCGTTCTTGTTAATCAGTTTGCACAGCTCTTCTTTTCCTCCTGCGATGGAGGGCACGATGGCAAGCGTGTCGCCGGACTTCACGGGTGTGCCTTCCTTCTGCAGGTAACGAATATCCTCATCATTGAGGTATACATTCACGAAGGCGCGAAGCTTGCCATCGTCGGTGTACAGATGCTTGCGCAAATCCGGATAAGTCGAGGTGAGATTCTTCAGCGCCTCGCTGACGGTCGCGCCGGAAACCTCGACTGCATCTTTCTTGTCGGCATACTGCCGCAGGGGAGTGGGAATCAGCACTTTCATTCTTGTCTCCGTTTACTTCAATGATGAGGGCTGCACCGAGTTCGATTCAAGCCCATCCGTTGACCGGAGGCGCCTCCTCTGGGCTCAGGCGTATGCGCGAGGACTCAGGGGCTAAAGCCCGCACTTTTCCTGGCGTAGCCGGCACGGCTGAAGCGGTGCTCTATCACAGCCAATTTTTGTTGCCTGTCAGAGTCGTCATTTATCCGATGGCGCGATTCTCTACCGGCTGTCCGGCTTCCGCCGGCAGCAGACGTATGGCCTCATCCATGAACTGCTTGTCTTCCTCACTTGTGCCTGTTAAGGCAAAGGAATTGGTAATCGCCGCTTTGCCGTTTTGCACGCTGGTAATTACGTATGAGCAGCCGATCCAATGAGCCTCGGCGAAATCTGTCCTGGACCACTGGGCCGGGTGGTCGGGATGCGAGTGGTAGAAGCCTACGATGTCGTATCCATGTTCACGGCCCTGGCGTTGGATGCGCACCAACTCGCGGGGGTCAATGTTATAGCGATTGTGGGGGGAGTCATCGCGGGTGTTGCCACAGCGGACGGTCGCTTTGACGCGGCGGATTTCACCTTCCACGGTCCCCAGCATCACGCCGCAGCACTCATGCGGATAGGTCTGCTCGCCATGACGGCGAATCTCTTGGTAATCCGTTAGTCTTATTTCCAGCATGGTGTCGCGCACTTAATGCCCCGCGGTCTCGCCTTCCGGTTTCTCCTCGACTTCGTCCCAGAAGCGCTGACTGAGATACTTGTCGGCACTGTCGGCGAGGACGGTGAGGATGGTCCCCTGCTGCCTGTGCAGCACCAGTCTTCTCGCCAATTTCAGGGCTCCCACCACCGCCGCAGCCGAGGAGACTCCCACCAGCAATCCTTCTTCTCGCGCCAAGCGCTTGGCCATGCGGTAGGCATCTTCCGTGGAAACGCCCCAATCCTCGTCGGCGATCGCGGGATCATAAATCCTGGGGACAATCGCCGTAGGCATGTGCTTGGCGCCCTCAATTCCGTGAAAAGGCGAATCAGGCTGGAGGGAGATGCACTGGATATTGGGATTCAATTCCTTGAGACGGCGGCTGCTGCCGACAAAAGTACCACTGGTCCCGAGCACCGCTAAGAAGTGAGTGATGTGACCTTCTGTCTGCCGCCAGATTTCTTCCGCTGTACCCTGGTAGTGAGCGCGCCAATTGGCAGGATTGGAATACTGGTCCGCATAAAAATATTTTTCAGGATCGGCGGCATACATCTCGCGCACCTTGCGGATTGCGCCATCCGAGCCTTCTCCAGCCTCGGTATAAATGATGTTTACTCCATAGGTGGTGAGAATGCGTTTTCGCTCGGAGGAAACGCTGGAGGGCATGCACAAAGTCACCGGGATACCCAGGGCGGCGCAGATCATGGCATAGGCAATTCCGGTGTTGCCACTGGTGGAGTCCAGAAGAGTTTTGTCAGGGGTGAGATGTCCAGCTTCGAGGGCAGTGCGAATGATATTGGCGGCAGCCCGGTCCTTGACCGAACCTCCAGGATTGAACCACTCCGCTTTGCCCAGCAACTGAATGCCGGGCAGGTCGGCGGCAATACGGTCCAGGCGCAGCAATGGCGTATTTCCGATGCGGTCGAGAATGGACTCGCCGAATCTGCGCGGAAAGACAGCGATTTCCGAGTTGTTGCGAACAACCCGCATTACGTACTCAGGTCCAGTTGCCACCTGGGATTTCCACGTGAGGAGGGTGTGGCTACATTAGCAGAAGCATTCCGGCCAGGCAACGACCGGTGCCATCGTGCTTGGAAAGCAGGTCCTGGAAGGTGCAAACCTGGTTCGCCCCGGCGTGATCCAGGCGCGTAAGTTATTGATGAGCCGAACGCAGGCGAGGAAGCATCCAATGCCAGGCCGCAGCAATCGGAAGGCTTAGGAACTGTGGAGAGTTGCTGGCGGCATGCGCGGGCATGGTATGGTAACCGCCATGATAAGGTGAAAGGCAAAATCAGGCACAAAGGGATAAGCGGGGAAATGGCGAAAGCGAAACAGAATCGTCGTACTTATGAAGAAGCTGTGAATTGGTTCCGCGATCATGGATTCGAGATCCTGGAGGCTCCGGGAACGCAGAACCGGGTGTTTCTGAAGAAGAATAATGTTTCGGCGGCGATTGAAAAGGCTCCGGACGATGGGGTGAAGGTCTTCGCCCATCCCGGATACCTGATCGGGGGAGAGATATCGAAGCTGGTGAACAAGGGATATCAGCAGGTCCTGAAGACGACCAAGACTGAGATAGCGGCGACGGAAGATCATTTGAGGGCGCTGCATGAGTTCTCAGAGGAACTGAAGGAAGCGATCGGTGGAATCGACCTGTACAACGAATCGTTGGGAACGGTAAGCGACAGCTATCACTATGACCGGCTGGATGGCCGTGAGGGCAAAGCCAAGAAGCGCCCCTGGGAAGTGCCCGCCGGGGTCGAAGCCAAGAAGATGGCATAAGCGGCGAGGAGAATCAGGAAAAGGGCACAACTAGGTTGTGCCCTTTTTGTTTGAGCCGCTGGCTTTCAGGCCGCCATGCGGGTGACAGCCCCGCGAACCGCCGTGGAAACCATCAAGCGGGTTACACCGCTGACGATCAAGCTAATCCCCACCAGCGTACCGATTACCCAAGCGGAGGTGGAGGGCCAGTGGGCCCAGATCAGGCAAGCCAGAATGATGGTCACGATGCCGTCGAAGAGCATCCAGCCTGAGCCAGCCACGCCGCGCAGGTTGAAATATCCCACCACTTCGAAGATGCCCTCGACAAAGAAGATTGCGGCCAGCACCAGCGTCAGCGACAGGATCCCGATGAGCGGATGCGTGAGCAGATACGCGCCGCCCACGATGTATAGCAGGCCCACCAGCAGCTTCCAGATGAACGCGCCGGCTCCCTTGGAGTGGAAGGCGTAGATCAGATGGGCGACGCCTCCGACGATGATCAGCCATGCAAGAATGATATTCACGGCGATTGCAGACTCGAGCGGCAGGGCGATCGAAAGAATGCCCGCGATAATCAGCAGAACAGACCACGCAATCGACCAACCCGTTGCTCGTTTAACGAGACCTACCGGGCTCGAACTCATAGTGTCCTCCGTGAGAGATTTCGGACTGAAGAGGCCTTCAGGCTCGCGCGACTGGAAACAGCGAGCCTGGTAATAACGATTCGCGAAACGAGAGGTAAGTGGGGATTGCCTTGCCGGCTCCCCGCAATGCGACGGGAATATTCTAACGCTTCCCGCAGATTCTGGACAGAATCGGTGTCCGTGGGTGCAAACGCAAAGCGCTACTTGGCGGTTGCAAGATCGACCACCACATCGTAAAGCATACGGGGGCCGCGCTTGACCTCGTCCACCCGAATGCGTTCGTCGTCGCCATGTTCGGTAGCGGCTTCTTCCGGCGTGGCTGCGAATGGGCTGAACCCATAGCTCACCATCTCGAGCTCACGAAAGCGCTGATTTTCGGTGTAGCCGCTGTTGAGGCGCGGAATTACCGGTGCGCCCGAAAAGTAGCGCTGTGAAACGCGAGTGATGGAGTCAAAGAGGGCGGTATCAGTCGGAGAAGAATTGGCGGCGACGAATGGCTTGAATGGCTCAACGGTCACTGCGGGATCGGCAATCACTCGCCGAATCTGCGTGAGGAACTGCTTGGGGTCCTCACCGGGCAGCAGTCGCACATCGAGGTTGGCCCAGGCTTCGGTGGGAATAACGTTGGTCTGGCGTGAGCCGCCGAGCATCGTCAAAGTGATGGTGTTGCGGAACATGAAATTCAGCGAGTTGTCCTGCTCGACCATGCGGCGGAAGTTGCGATCGTGCAGCGCCTGGTCAAGGTCGCGGAAGTATGCGGCGCGGTCCGGCGACTGAAAAGGAGCCGACTCACGAAGGGATTCGGCCACTACCGGCAATACTTTGTAGTCGGGACGATAGTCGAGCAGACGATTGAGAGCGCGAACGAGACGGTTGGGAGCGGAATCGTTGATGGGGCGCGAAGCATGACCGGCGCGACCGGTCGCAGTGACACGGAGCCACAGCGGTGACTTCTCGGCAACATCGATGCCCACGTATTGGACCCTGCCGCGCTCGCGGGGATTCTCGCCGCCTTCGGTGATCAGGAATTCAGCGTTCTCGAGCAGTTCAGGGTGATGCGCAATCATCCAGTCGGTTCCGCTGTCATCAACTTCTTCGTCAGCAGTGGCGAGGAAGATGATGTCCCGGGGCAACGGGATGTGCTCGCGCTTGAGCATCACCATTACTATGAGCTGAGCCAGGCCTTCGGATTTCATGTCCTGCGCGCCGCGTCCGTAGAGGACGCCGTTAATGATTTCGCCGCTGAACGGCGGCACCTTCCAATGGCCTGGCTCAGCCGTGACCACATCGATGTGGTTCAGCATGATGAGAGGGCGCTGGGCTGGCTTGAGTGTTGCAGGAATCCTTGCCCAAATATTGCCGCGATTGGGCTGGTATTCGAAGACCTGGTTCTCGATGCCCTCGGCGTCGAAGATGGCGTGGAAGAATTTCGCTGCCTCAAGTTCGTTTCCGGGAGGATTGGAGGTGTCGATGCGCAGATATTGCTGCAGCCAACGAACCGCCAACTCCTCGTATTCTGTCTGGTGATCTGGTGAAAGATGGGAAGAAGCAAGCTCCTGACTTTGGCAGAGACAGCAGCAAGCTGAAAGCAAACCAAGAGTGAGGAGAAGGAATTGGCGCAAACCGGGCCTCCGGCGAATTCGAGATTAGAACAGCGGACGCAGGGTGAGGGTTAATCAGGAAGGCTCAGCACGCAAGTATCCATACGCAGGCTTACAGATTCCATGCGACTATAGAAATTACCTGCCGGCAGGCGTTTCCTACGCAGGAGCCGCCGGGGAATGCGTCTGACCTCGTTGAAAAGACGTGGGTTAGGAGCGATTTGGGGCGTCCAAGTTTGGCACTTCACTTGATATAAGGAGAAGCGGAGCGCAACCGGGTTGCGCCTCGATGGACGCAGGAGCCATTGAGAGAACAGAGGCAGGGCCCTCTCAGGAACTGCCGACGCTCCCAGAAATTTGGAGGAAATGCAATGAAGATTCGTAGTTTATTGGCGCTATCGCTGGCCACCGCGCTGATGGCGCCTGCACTCGTAGCGCAGCAGGATACGACGGCGACCAAGCCATCGGCTTCGACGCCGGCAACCTCGGCTCCCGCAGGGGAGTCCACTTCGAAGGCGGCAGATCAGTCCACCGATCAGACCTCGGGCATTAGCGAACAGCAGGCTAAGAGCGATCAGAACATGAGCGCCCACCAGCCCTTGCAACCGGATACGCGCGAAGGTTTCTGGGGACACCTCAATCCCTTCGCCCGCAAAAAGTATGTGCAGCGGCAGATGGCCCCGGTTCGTGACCGGGTGAACGAACTCGATGAGCTGACGGCGGCCAACTCAAAGTCAATTAAGGATGTGGACGCGCGGGCGACACAGGGAATCCAGATGGCGTCAGCCAAGGCCAATGAGGCTGATCAGCACGCTATCGATGCCGGCAATCGCGCTAACCAGGCCAATCAGACCGCGCAACAGGCCAGCACCCGTCTGCAGACGGTGGAACAGGTTGTAACCAATCTCGACCAGTACAAGTCGATCAATGACACGGAAATCCGTTTCCGTTCCGGGCAGACGGCTCTCAGCTCAAAGGCCAAGGAAGCTCTCGATCAGATTGCGGAAACCTTGAAGGAGCAGAAGGGCTATATCGTGGAGGTGCAAGGCTTCGCTCCTGGTACCGGTCCGTCCGCAGTCAACGCGTCGCAGAGAATGGCTGAATCGGTGGTCCGTTATCTGGTGGTCAATCACGAGATTCCGGTCTACCGCATTTACACGCTGGGCATGGGCAATGCGAAACGGACTCCGGCCGCGGCATCGACCGAAGGCCAGAGCGCGCAAGCGCAGACTTCAGCGAAGCCGTACCGTGGACCTCGCGTTGAAGTCAGCGTGCTCAAGAACGCCAGCCTGGATCAGTTGAACGCGGGTGGTTCGGCTCCCAGTACTACGAGCCAGGCGAACCCGACGTCCGACAAGGCTGTAGTCTCGATGAACCAGAAGTAGGCTCACCATGCCAGTCCTCCCCCATTCATAAATGCGGGTGAGGCTACGGAGGTTCATCAGGGGATACAATCCCCCCGGCAGGGCCCGTCACGAGAGTGGCGGGCCCTGCGCTTTGAAGAAGCAATCAGCAGTCAATAATCAGCAATCAGGCAAACCAGAGGGTTTGAGATAGCAATCAGCGGGGTAAAAGTCCGTTTCCCCAAGGGGCTAAAGCCCAGGATTTATGCGGCTCTGGAGGGCGCGGCGAAGCCAAACCGATTTATGAGATAGCTTCTGAATGCTGATTGCTTCTGGTGTTAGCATCGTCCAAGGAAAATATTATGCGGACGATCTACTACTCGACGTATGCCTCTCCCATCGGCCTGCTGTTGCTGGGAGTGTCGGATCGCGGGCTGGCGTATTTGGAGTTTGCCCGGCGAGGGAACACAGCGAAGAAACGTCCAGGCTGGGTGGAGTCTGAGGAGAAGACGGCGCCTTACCGCGAACAACTGGATGGCTACTTCCGTGGCGAGTTGAAAGAGTTTGATATACCGCTCGACCTGGAGGGCACCGAGTTTCAGAAGCGCTGCTGGAACGCGTTGCTGAGGATTCCTTATGGCAAGACGCGCTCTTATGCCGAGATAGCGCGCGCGGTTGGCAGTCCGCGAGGCTTCCGCGCGGTGGGTATGGCAAATCACGATAACCCGGTTGCCATTGTGGTGCCCTGCCATCGCGTGATCACCTCGGACGGCAAGTTGGGCGGATATGGCGGCGGCCTGGATGTCAAGGAGAAGCTGCTGAAACTTGAAGGCGCTTGGAATGGCCAGGCGGAGCTTTTTGGCAGCACTCATCGGCATCGCAGTCCGAAGACGAAGTCCTCAGCCAGAGAGGCCGCTCACCAGTCCCGCCTGTCATCCTGAGCGAGGACGCGGCATATCGATCCGCGTCCGAGTCGAAGGATCTGGTGTTTAGGTTCTGCCCGCCAAAGAACGCAGGATTTTTCAACTCTGGATTGGTTACGCTATCCTCACTCAACAGGGCAGGCTTCAGACGGAGAAATGCAGGCTAACAACAACTTAGTGCGCTGCAGCTGGGCTAAGAACGATCTGGCGATCCAGTATCACGACGAGGAATGGGGTGTGCCCCAGCACGACGACCGCATCCTGTACGAGTTCCTGGTGCTGGAAGGGGCGCAGGCCGGCCTGAGTTGGGATACGATCCTGCGCAAGCGTGAGGCCTACCGCGAGGCGTTCGAGGGATTCGATCCCGAGCAGGTCGCAAGGTACCTGAAGCCGCAAGTCGAACGGCTGCTGAAGAATCCGGGAATCGTGCGCAACCGCATGAAGATTGAATCGGCGGTGCAGAACGCAAAGGCGCTGCTGCAGGTGAAGGGCGAATTTGGCAGCTTCGACAAGTACATCTGGAAATTTGTCGGCGGGGAGCCGCTGCGGAACTCATTTCGCAAGTTGAGCGACGTTCCTGCTAAAACATCCCAGTCAGACGCGATGAGCAAGCACCTACGCAAGCGAGGTTTCAATTTCGTGGGCTCGACGATCTGCTATGCATTCATGCAGGCGGTCGGGATGGTGAACGATCACGTGGTGGGATGCTTCCGGAGAGAGCAGGTATAGGGCCCGAACCTAACTCGGAGCTAGTACACGTCCAAGTCCCGCCCGATGACGAACTCTCCCTTGTACCGCGAGCCAATCTCTTCCTGCAGCACTTCCGGAGTAGAGCGAAATGAGCCAGCGCCGGCCATAGAGGAGAGAAATTTCGGCGGTGCGATTCCTGGCCGGAAAGCTATGGTGTGATACACAACCAACAATTTCGGTCTGGATTTGGTCGCAAGGGCCGCGAGTTGTTCGGTGGTTGTGTGGTATTTGGTTACGAATGAGTGCATGCGTTCCGGCATTTTCGCGTACAAGTCCAGCAGCTGCGCCTCGTGAACCAGAACATCACAGCCATTGCAAGCCTTGATCGTCTCCTCGGTCGGGCTGGTATCGCCTGAGATCACGATGCTGCGGTCGGGTGTATCGAACCTGTATCCGTAACTCAGCATGGCGTGTTTGGTCGGAAAGGCAGTGACGGTTACGTTGGCGTCCTTATAGACGACACCCGGGCTGATTTCGTGTGAGTTGACTTTCCAGCCATCAGCTATTGCACGTTGGTTTCCCTCTGGGTTGGTGCGGGTCTCGATGTCGATGCGATAAGCCTCAAGGATATGCTCGGTCATTGAGTTCAATCCGGTGGGACCATACACTTCGAGTGGCGTACTCCTGCCTGAGGTCCATCCCGTGAAGATCAGATCCGAATATCCGGCGGTGTGATCGGAGTGGAGGTGTGTCACAAAGGCTACCTTCAGATTGCCGGGTTCGAGTGCCGTTATACCCCTATCAAGAACAGCAGCCTGGGCGCGACGCACAATACCAGGTCCGAAATCGACAAGATAAACGCTATCGCCAACCACGATCGCTGTCGCAGGACCGGAATGCTCAGGATCGGGTATCGGGGTGCCTGTTCCGAGGAGCACGACCCTGGTCCGGGCCGCGCGTTCGCTTCTTACCTGGCTAGCCAGTTGTTGAGACGCGGCCGAAAGCAGCGCCAGCAGCACAGCAGAATGGAAAATGAAACGAAGGATTTTCATACGATTCTCTGGTGAAGGCATACGCGGGTGACGTTCGTCCTCGGACTTGATGGCTTGGACGGCAGCTTGCAACATTTATACCCCAAAGGCCCAGCCCACCAGTGCCTCAAACTGCTCCAAGCGTGTATTAGACTTTAAGCATGGCCGCACAGCAGCACAGCGCTGGACATCCCCACGGTGGCGATTCTTTTAACGTGCTGCGGCTGTCCCTTTTCCTGACGGCCGGGTACATCGTCCTGCTGGTGATTACCGGGATACGCGCCCACAGTCTTGCGCTGCTTTCCGAGGCCGGGCATAACGTCTCTGATCTGCTGGCGCTCGCCTTGTCGTTGGCCGCGGTTTATCTGCACAGGCGTCCACCAACCGCCACCAAGACTTTCGGCTACCATCGAGCCGGCGTCGTCGCGGCGTTCCTGAACGCGCTGACGCTGGTCGCGGTAGCGTTCTACATTCTGGTAGCGGCGATCAAGCGCCTATACATGCCCCTGGGAGTGCACGCCGGGACCATGGTCTGGGTAGGCGTCGTCGGCATGCTGATCAACGGAGTGATCGCCATCATGCTGTTTCGCGAGAGCCGCGGCGATCTGAATATACGCAGCGCCTTCCTGCATATGTTCGGCGACACCGTCTCGACGGCGGCGGTGATCGTAGGCGCGGTCGCTATTCTGCTGACTGGCCAGCAGTGGATCGATTCTGCGCTCTCCTTTGGCATTGGAGCCCTGATCCTGTGGTCCTCGTTCGGGATCGTGCGCGAAACGCTGAATATACTGCTAGAGGGCATTCCGCGCGGGATGGAGTTGGAGCGGGTAGCCGACTGCATTAGCGGCATTAAAGGCGTAAACGACGTTCATGACCTGCATATCTGGAGCATCGGGAGCCAGACTCACGCGCTGTCTTGTCACGTCAGCATCGCCGACATTCCCCCCTCGGAGAGCGAGATGATCCTGCGGCAGGTGCAGGAGAAGCTGGCGGTGGAATTCCAGATTCGCCACACCACCATCCAGTTCGAGCACGTGGTATGCGACGTAGCCCATGGCTGCTTGATTCCGACTGAGCACAGCAGGCGCGATGAAACCAGCCACGGATTTCACGGATCAGAGGGATTAGAGCGTTAGATCATAAGACGGACAGAGATGGGCTCCTTCCTGCTTGCATGGTTGCGGTACCCGTATTCCCGGGCTGCATGACACATCGAGCCGGCCGCATTTGTAGTCAGCCGCGGTCAATTTCGCTATTTAAGAGCCAAGAAATAAGAGAAATCCGTGGAAATCCGCACTAATCCGTGGCGGTGAACTCTTTTTTCATGCGGTCGTAGGTAGTCTGCAGGTCCTCAGGCAGAACGCGGGTTTCCCCTACGGTGGTCATGAAATTGGAGTCGGCGACCCAGCGCGGCAGCACGTGCATATGGATATGTCCTGCCACGCCTGCGCCTGCGGCTTTCCCGATATTCATACCCAGGTTGATGCCGTCAGGGTGGTAAAGACGGCGCAGGATCGTCTCCAACCGCTGTGTAGTGCGCATCATCTCATCGGCAGCAGGGGTCGGAAGCGACTGCAGCTGGTCGAGGTGCTGGTAGGGTACGACCATGCAGTGCCCCGAAGTGTAGGGAAACGCATTCAGGACCACGAAGCACGACGGGCCACGATGCACGATGAGCGATTTGCGGTCGTCCTGCTCGGCGGCCATGGCACAAAATACGCAGGCGGGCATCTGGTCGGCGTGGGTGACATAGGCATAGCGCCAGGGTGTCCACAGGTAATCCATAGGTGGGAAGAGGGTAGCAGAGGCGCAAAATCAGGCCAGGCTGGAGGAAAAAAACAGCGTTCGTGGCGTGATGAAATTTGTTACGGAGTCGTTACATTAAATTGCGGAAAATTTATTGTTTACATCAGGAAAAAAGCGCCGGAGTTGTTTGACACTCGCAACAAGCGGTTGCTATAGTCGAGAGGTCTTGAGGAGCAGCAAGCTTCTGCAAGATCCGGCCGCTGGACCGTCTCAGCCTGGAACAGGGCTTACACCCGCAGCACCACGCCAGCAGTCCGCAAAGCGCTGAAGTCCCCGTATCATCCATGTGCATCAGGTGCACCAATCATGGCTTTGTTTAACGACGAAACCGTAGTTCACAGCGAAGAATCTCAGTCCAACACGCAGGCTTCTGTCGAGGAACGTGCATCCGAGCCAGCGAGCGCGACCCAGGAATCCAGGAATGTGGAGTCGCGTTCTGGCGAAGCCGAAACTGCCACGGCTCAACGCTCTGGCGCCGGCGCTTCCCGGAACGAAAGAGAAATGATGGAAGACTTCGCCACCGCGCTGGAAACCTTCAACGCCGAACCCGAGCCGGCACTCTCTGACGATCGACTGCTGAAGGGCCTGGTCCTCAAGATCACTCCTACCCACGCAGTAGTGGATATCGGCACCAAGTCGGAGGGCATGGTACCCATCGCCGAGGTGCAGGACCACGAGGGCAACGTAACGGTCAAGCCCGGGGAAGAGATCGACGTGATGGTCGAGAAGGGCGAGACCGAGGAGGGTTACGTCAACCTCTCTCACCGCAAGGCGCAGCGGCTGCGCGCCTGGGATGAGATCGAGAAGGCGTACAACGAGAAGACCGCGATCAAGGCGCGGGTGGTGGACCGCATCAAGGGCGGACTTACGGTGGATATCCTCGGCGCGAACGCCTTCTTGCCGGGATCGCAGGTGGATGCGCGCCCGGTGCGCAACCTGGATGGCATGAAGGGCCAGAACGTTGATGTTCGCATCATCAAGCTGAACAAGAAGCGCGGCAACATCGTGGTTTCGCGCAAGCAATTGATCGACGAGGAAATATCGGCCAAGCGAGACAAGACACTCGAACATCTGCAGGAAGGCGCGGTGCTGACCGGAACGGTGAAGAACCTGACCGATTACGGCGCCTTCGTGGATCTGGGCGGAATCGACGGCCTGCTGCATATCACTGACATGTCCTGGGGACGCCTGACGCATCCGCGCGACCTGGTTAATGTCGGCGATCAGATCCAGGTCAAGGTCCTGAAGTTCGACAAGGATAAGCAGCGCGTATCCCTCGGGTTCAAGCAGCTGACGCCCGATCCCTGGCTGGACGCAGCGGAGCGCTATCCGGTAGGCGCACACGTCAAGGGACGCGTGATCAGCGTGACCGACTACGGCGCTTTCGTTGAACTGGAGCAGGGGATTGAGGGGCTGGTGCACGTAAGCGAGATGACCTGGTCCAAGCGCATGAAGCACCCCTCGAAGATCGTGAACGTGGGTGACGAAGTCGAAACCGTGGTACTCAACGTGAACGGACCGGAGCGGCGGATTTCCCTCGGCCTGAAGCAGCTATTGTCAAATCCGTGGGAGACCCTGCACCAGAAGTATCCGGTTGGCGGCACGGTCGAAGGCCGGGTTCGGAACCTTACGGATTTCGGCGCATTCATCGAGATTGAAGATGGTATTGACGGCCTGGTCCACGTAAGCAATCTCAGCTGGACCAAGCGCGTAAAGCATCCTTCGGAAGTGCTGAAGAAGGGCGACCGTGTGAAGGCGATCGTGCTGGGCATCGAGCCGGAGAACCGGCGGCTCTCTCTCGGTGTGAAGCAGTTACAGCCCGATGTGTGGGAGACGTTCTTCCAGCAACACCGGGTGGGCGACGTGATTCACGGCAAGGTGCTGCGGCTGGCAAGCTTCGGTGCGTTTGTCGAAATTTCCGAGGGCGTAGAGGGTCTCTGTCATAACTCGGAAGCGGTGGATGAACACGGAGCGCCGTTGAAGCTGGAAGCCGGTCACGAGTACGACTTCAAGGTCATCAAGATGAACCCGGCGGAGAAGAAGGTCGGACTGAGCATCCGTGCGGTAGGCGAAGAAGCCACCCGCGCCGATGTGGAGGCGTATAAGCACCCGGCATCGAGTGCGACATCAACCATTGAAGAGCTGATGTCCTGGAAGCGGGCGAGCAACGACCAGAACTAAAAGCCAACGAGAATGAACATGAGGCCGCCAGAAAATGGCGGCTTTTATGTTTGAATGAGACTTGGTCGGATAGTTTGAATTCAGCCCTCACTATCAATTCCTCACCATCGAAGCCCTTCTTTACAATTCTGTGGGTCGGCTTGATTGCCGGTACGCTCGACATCGCCGATGCCCTCATCTTCAGTTATTTCCGCGGCTTCGGCCCGACGAGGGTATTTCAATACATCGCCAGCGGTCTGATCGGCATGAGGTCGTTCCGCGCCGGATTGGCATCAGTCGCGCTCGGCCTGGTGCTGCATTACCTGATCGCGCTGATTTGGACCGCCATTTTCTATGTGGCCAGCCGCAAGCTTGCGATCCTCACCCGCCGTCCGGTGATCAGCGGCCTGCTTTATGGCGTGGTGGTGTACTTGATCATGAATCTGATCGTGCTGCCGCTCTCTGGAGTTCCCCACTCCCCGCGACCAGTCACGATCGCGTCCCGCGTGAATGGCATTTTGGCGCTGATGTTCTGCATTGGATTGACTATCTCTCTGCTGATGCGCAGGACTTCAGCCAGAAGCTAAGAGTGTCGAACACCGCCATCCCTTTGGGCATGAGAGTTCGTGGATCTTGCGTCAACAGGCTCGTGCCGGGTTTTGAGCGCGAGCGAGTTGAGATGATGACGAAACTGGACATTCCGCCGTCAGATGGGATCGTAATAGGATCGGGTCCGAACGGGTTGTCAGCGGCCATTGCGCTGGCGCAGGCTGGGCTGAAGGTCACAGTGCTGGAAGCGCAAGCGATCCTTGGAGGCGGGGCCCGATCCGCTGAACTAACCCTTCCCGGATTTGTGCATGACCCGGCGTCTGCGGTACATCCGCTGGCGGTGGTGTCGCCATTTTTTCTGAGTCTGCCGCTGAACCAGTACGGCCTGGAGTGGATCCAGCCTCCCGCACCCTTCGCTCACCCTCTGGGCAACGGGCGCGCCGCCGTTGCGGAACGCTCGCTCGAAGCGACGGCTGAAAATCTGGCTATTGACGGAGAGCGCTATCGCCGGCTGATGCGGCCCTGCATTGATGCATGGCAGCAGACGCTGGCGATGGCTTCAGGGAAGCTGCCGCGACGGCCATGGAACCTCGCGCGCTTCGGATTGGAGGGATTGCGGTCGGCGGCAGGAATCGCGCGGCAGTTCAAAACGGAAGAAGCGCGTGCGCTATTGGCTGGGTCAGCGGCGCATTCGACGCTGCCGTTGGAAGATGCTGGCTCATCGCTGATCGGCCTGGTTCTCCATGCGATGGCACACACCGGCGGCTGGCCAATTCCTAAGGGAGGGGCACAGAAGATTTCCGATGCGCTGGCCGGCTATTTTCGTTCATTAGGAGGCACGGTTTTGACGAACACGCGAGTGGAATCTCTGGCACAACTTCCTCCTGCTCGGGTGATCCTCTGCGACCTGACTCCGCGGCAGTTGGCTGAGATTGCCAGCGACCGTCTGCCGGCTGGCTTTCATGCCAAGCTCTTGCGGTGGGTTTATGGGCCGGGAGCTTTCAAGGTCGATTGGGCGCTGGAGGCGCCGATTCCGTGGAGCAATCGGGGATGCCTGCGCGCTGCGACCGTTCATATCGGTGGCAGCCTGGAGGAGATCATCCAATCAGAAGAGATAGTGAATCGAGGAGGCCATCCTGAGAAGCCGTTCGTGATCCTGGCGCAACCTACTCTGTTTGACTCCACGAGGACGTCTGCTGGGCGTCACACTGCGTGGGCCTACTGTCATGTTCCGAATGGATCGAGGTTTGATATGTGCGAACGTATCGAGGCGCAGATCGAGCGCTTCGCTGCTGGATTTCGAAAACGGATCATGGGTCGTTCGGTAATGACCCCGGCAGCGCTCGAGCAGAGCAATCAGAACCTGATTGGCGGAGACATTGGTGGAGGGGCACAGAATTTGAAGCAGATGATTTTTCGGCCGACGGCTCGACTCTACATGACGCCGGCAAAGGGGCTGTATCTGTGCTCGTCGTCTACGCCGCCAGGCCCGGGCGTGCATGGCATGTGCGGATATTTCGCCGCGAAACTGGCGCTGCGGAGATTGTGCTAAGACCCTGAGCTGATTGTTTCCCCCAAAAATCACGGCCGCCTTTTACGGCGGCCGTTTCCAAAGGGAGGAAGTTAGCGAAGGAGGTGTGCAATCAGTTCCAGAAAGGATTATCAAGACCTGCCGGAGGCAGATCCACGGCCACGGAATCCGGCTTGGCTTCTGCGCTCTCCGCTTTTGCAGCATCAGCCCGCGGTTGGCAGAAACACGGCCGTGTGGCCGTGTACTCAACGTGGCAGTATGGACAAATCATAGCGTCTCTCCATAAACCAGCTTCGGCAGCTGCACAAAATCAACCAGTGTCATTAGAAATGCGTAGGCCTGCAAAAGAGAAACGCAAAATTGTGATGTTGCGAATCGAAAAATCGAAAGTTGGAAAGTGAATCGAATTAACTATCTGCAGCGCGGCTGGTGCCGAATTTCTTGGCGGTAGTTTGCATGATGAGCTCAATGAATGCGGTGGCGGAGCGGGGGAGGCTGCGGTCCTTGCGGTAGATGACACCCAATTCGCGCCACAGATCGCAATCCTCCAGCGGAATCAACTTCACCTGTCCGGAACGAACCTCGTCGCGCGCAAAGCTGGCGCTGATGATGGAGACTCCCAGCCCGGCAGCGACAAATCCCTTGATCATGCCCACGCTGGGCAGTTCCATACGTATCTGCAATTGCGACTGAAACGGCCGGAACAGACGATCAAGGATCTGGCGAGTGAAGCCGGTCTTGGGAAAAATCAGAGGTTGGTCGGCGACCACGCTCACCGGAACTGCAGAGCGCTTAGCCAGCGGATTTTTGGCATCGACCATCAGCATGAGACGGTCGCGGAAAATAGGATGGATGTGCAGGCTGGGCGCCTTAACCGGCAAGGTGGCGATGCCCACGTCGATGGAGCCATCGTCAATGCGCTCCAGAATTTTCCTGCTAAAGTTGCGGTAGATGCTGATCTGCACGTCGGGGTAGAGGCGCGAATATTCGGCAAAGACATCGGGCAGGACGTAGAGGCAGGTCGCCTCGTTGGCGCCGATGGCGAGGACGCCGCGCGGGGCATTCCCCTGGTCGGCGACCGCGCGCAAGGATTCGCGCCGCAGATTCAGCAGGCGCTGGGCATACTCGAAGAAGACTTCACCTGCGGGGGTCAGACGCACGGTTTTGCCGGCGCGGTCGAGAAGCTTTTCGCCGTACTCCTCCTCCAGTTGGCGGATCTGCGCGCTCACCGCCGACTGCGAGCGGAAGACTTTCTGGCCCGCGCGCGAAAAACTACCGAGCTTGGCAACCTCGACAAAGGTTGTGAGCTGATCGAAGTCCATGATGGAATGCGCTGGATTATATAGAAAGTTGCCCGGCGGAACAGATTAAGGTTGCTTCAAATTCGAAACGAGCGACTGTTTTGGTCCATGCGGTTTTTCGGCGAGTGAAGCTGCAGCCGGCAGCGCGGTAAAATTCTCTGGACGACGCTAACCGGACGGTTAGAGTGCCGGGTCAATGCGCCAGGCAGGGAATGTCGGCATGACAGCCAACACGAAAAACAAGAAGAACAACGGTATCGGCTACTGGATGGCAGAGGTGTTGAAGGAGGCTGATAAGGCCGCAACCGATTTTTCAGCCGATCCGGTGCATGATTTGCGGGTAGCGATTCGCCGATGCCGCTCGATGGCAGACGGTTTTCGCGCGCTCGATCCGGCGCCGGCATGGCGGAAAATGAAGAAAGCCGGCAAGGCGGTTTTCAGCAGCCTGGGAGAACTGCGCGATGTCCAGGTCATGCACGAATGGGTTCAGAAACTGGGCAGCGAAGATGATCTGGTGACGCAGCGGCTGATCGACCACTGCGTCCGCCGGGAACGCGAGTTGAAACACCATGCGGCCGCTGCCTTGCACAGCTTCGATCGCAAGCAATGGTCGGAGTGGGCGGTGGAGTTGGAGCAGCGTGCGCGCCGTTTCCGTCCCGGCGGCGACTTATTCCAGGTGGTTGCGCTCGAGAGATTGCAGGAAGCCTACCAACTGCATCGGGTAGCCATGCGTAACCGCAGCAAGACGGCCTATCATGCCGTGCGCATCGGGTTAAAGAAATTCCGCTACATGGTGGAGAACTTCCTGCCTGCGCCCCACCAGGCGTGGGGCAAGGACTTGAAAGAACTCCAGGACCTGCTGGGTGAAGTGCACGATCTGGATGTGCTGGAAGATACGGCCCAACAGATTGGAGCCTATGCCAGCTCCAAGGGCCGCGCTCGCTGGCGAAAGCGCATCCGCGAGGAACGGGACTTACGACTGAAGAGATATCGCGAGAAGATGGTTGGCCGCAGCTCGCTATGGATTGTCTGGCGAGCAGGGCTTCCAACGGGAGAACGGCTGAAGAAGGCTATTGAACGCAAATTGCGGATCTGGGCGGCATTTCTCGATCCTGATCCGTTGCACACGCAACGGGTGTTACGGATCAGCCTGCAGTTGCATGATGGCCTGCGCCGATTCGGTCTGTTGCCCGAAGCCAGCGACGGCATACCGTGCCGAGATCTGCTGAAGACAGCAGTATGGGGACACGAAGTGGGGCGCGCGAAAAGCGCGCAAGGTCATCACAAGCGATCGCAGAGGTTGATCGCGGAGTTGGACCTACCGCCAGGCTGGTCGCGCGAGCAGCTGCAAATGGCAGCCCTGATTGCCCGCTATCATCGCGGCGCATTACCGCATACGGATCACAGGCTTTTTCAGGAGCTTACGCCGGAACACAAACGGATGGTCAAGTCCCTCGCCGGGGTGCTGCGGCTGGCGGACGCTTTCGATAATCCCCACAATGGCCTGGCTCACGATGTGAAACTCGAGAAGCTTAGCAATTGTGTCCTTGTGCGAGCGCCGGGATACCGGGCAGATAGCCGTCGCGCGGAAAAACTGGCAGCGGCGAGGCACCTGCTGGAGACGAGCTGCGGTGTCCCCATCCTCATCCGTAAGGCGCGCCCCGCAGTGAGAGCCACGCCACAAGCCAAATAGAAAGGGCGCAGGAATTACCCCGCGCCGAAGATGCAATCAACTCCAGGACAAGCTGACTAGCGTTTGATGGTAAGCGGTGCAGCCAATTTAAAACTCAGGGCGGTCTCCGCGGGCAGAGAAATGTCACGGGAATTACCCGTCAGTGCCGATCCGGCAGTACCTGCGCCAGCTCCGACCAGCGCTCCGATGGCCGCTCCCTTACCGCCACCAGCCAAGCCCCCGATGAGTGCGCCACCGGCACCACCGCCTCCAATCATGGCAGCTGTGCGCTTGCCTTTACCGGTGGTCGTTTGGCTTACAGTTGCGGTATCGATATTGTAATGATGCCCGCGTGCAGTTACTCCAGTCAGCCTCAAGCTGAGAGTGGCAGCCCCTTTGAACTTGCCGGCAGCTTTGGCTTCCACGACTTCGCCTTCAACCGCGGACCCGGACGGTATGGCGGTTGCTCCTCCGACAGATACTGGAGACATCAAACTTCCGCTGAAGGGCTGTCCCGCCTGACTGGTCTTCGATCCCACCGCCGAATCCAGCCGCACCTTAAGGACGGTGCCTGCTGGAACCACCAGCGGAGGTGGTGGGGCTTTTTCCGCTTCAGCAGGCGGCTTGGCGGCTTCGGAAGCTGCGGGTGGAGTCTGAGGAGGGGCAGTCTGGTCCATTCCACCTCCCGCTGAAGCTGGCGGCTGGCCTGTTTGCGAAGCAGACTGCTGGCCAGAAGCAGCTTGTTGCTGTTGCTGTTGTTGTGTGTTGTCGCTGGAAGCTGGCTGTTTATTGCATGCCGTGATCGATAGAAGCGCCAGTAGAACCAGCAAAGTGATCGGGCAACGATTCTTCATGGAATCCCCCCAAGTGAAAGCAAGAAATTTAATTCCGGCGCGACAGAGTCAAGGACAAGCGGGCCTGGTACAGGATCGCACAGCTATTCTCCGAAGAGTTGGCTGTAGACGAAGCCTCCAATTGCAGCTCCCAGGATGGGGGCCACCCAGAATAACCACAGCTGAGCCAGGGCCCAACCTCCGACAAAGATGGCGGGACCAGTGCTGCGAGCCGGGTTGACTGAAGCATTCGTCACCGGTATATCGACGAGGTGGATCAGAGTAAGGCCCAGTCCGATGGCGATAGGGGCAAAACCCTGGGGAGCCCGCTTATCAGTCGCACCAAGGATGATCATCAGGAAGAAGAAAGTCAACACCACCTCGGCTACAAAGCAGGATAAGAGACTGTAGCCGCCCGGGGAGTGTGCCGCATACCCATTGGAAGCGAAGCCGGCCGCCGTCGTGAAACCCTCCTTGCCGCTGGCGATGACGTAAAGCACACCCGCGGCAGCGATGGCGCCGGCAACCTGGGCAATCACGTAGGGAATCAGCTCACCCGCAGGGAAGCGCTTTCCCGCCACCAGGCCGACGGAAACTGCCGGATTGATATGACACCCGGAGATGTGACCGATGGTGAAGGCCATGGTAAGCAGGGTCAGCCCGAAGGCGAAGGCAACGCCGAGAAAACCGATGCCCAATTGCGGAAAAGCGGCGGCCAGCACGGCACTGCCGCATCCTGCAAAGACCAACCAAAAGGTTCCGAAGAATTCCGCTGCTGTGCGCTTAGAGAGACTCATTTCTCACCTCGAGTGTAGAGAGCATCTGGCTCTGTTGTTAGTGGGAAATGCAGTTCGCGTTTAGGCCTGGACGTATAGGCGCGGAGGCTGAACTTTAAACCAGCGGCGCTTTGCCCGGACATTCGGATTGGCCCAGGGCTCAAATCTGTTTGCTCAGTGTGCAAAACAATCTGCGAGATTTTCGTTTTACGCAAAGGCACGGCTTGCAGGTATCGCGAAGCTGTATAACACTCTCGTCGAACAGTTAGTGAATTTGTCTGAGGCGGAATTTAGTCAGCAGCTCCCCTCAGCGTTGGCCGATAGCTTCCAGCTCACACTATCTAAGCAAAACAAGGGGGACAGTATGGCCACAACGTCGGAGCAAAAACGACTGGACGATATGCGGGAACTTGAGGCCGCATGGCGGTTTTGGGGTCCGTATCTGAGTGAGCGGCAGTGGGGCACGGTGCGCGAAGACTACAGTGCCAATGGTGATGCCTGGAGCTACTTTACCCACGACCAAGCACGTTCTCGTGCCTATCGCTGGGGCGAAGATGGGATAGCCGGGTTCTGCGACGAAAAGCAACGACTGTGTTTTGCCCTGGCTCTATGGAATGGAGAGGATCCTATCCTGAAGGAACGCCTGTTCGGGCTAACCAATGCCGAGGGCAATCACGGCGAGGACGTCAAGGAATACTACTTCTACCTGGACTCGACTCCCACGCACTCCTACATGAAGTATTTGTACAAGTATCCACAACATCCCTATCCATATGACGACCTGGTAAAGACGAACACCAAACGAGCTCGAACAGAGATGGAGTACGAGCTGCTGGATACCGGAGTGTTTGACGATGATCGTTACTTCGACGTGTTTGTGGAATATGCGAAAGAGTCGGCTCACGATATTCTGATTCGGATTACGGCATGCAACCGCGGTCCGGATGCGGCGACACTGCATATCTTGCCCACGCTGTGGTTCCGTAATACCTGGTCATGGGCAGGAGAGAGTAAGCCCCAGCTGGAGCAACTGGAGGGGCGGAAGTCTTCGGGAATTCGGGTGGTACACCCAACCCTGGGTGAACGGTTCTTGTACTGCGATGCCGCCGTTCCTTTGCTGTTTACGGAGAATGAAACCAATAATGAACGGCTCTTCCATACTCCGAATACCAGTCCGTACGTGAAAGACGGGATCAACAATTTCATCGTTGAAGGAGATATCAAGGCGGTAAATCCGCAAAAGACCGGCACCAAAGCAGCAGCGCATTATCAGATCGAAGTTCCTGCAAACGGCAGCCGGGATGTGTGTTTACGCTTGACTAGCCTTGCTCCGGCCTTGCTTTCTCAGTCCTATCCCGGCGGTGACCCGCTTGGAAAGCACTTCGATACGATTTTCGCCAAGCGTCTGCAGGAGGCGGACGATTTTTACGCCTCCATCACTCCCCCAGCACTGAACGACGATCAGAAATCCGTGATGCGGCAGGCGTTGGCGGGAATGCTCTGGACAAAGCAGTACTACTATTTCGATCTGGAGCGCTGGCTGGATGAGCATGGTGTGGATGCGGTGTCCGGCAAAGGCGCCCGCACACGCAACACGCAGTGGTTTCATATGATCAATGACGACGTGATCTCTATGCCGGACAAATGGGAGTATCCCTGGTACGCAGCATGGGATCTGGCGTTTCACACGGTGGCGTTGTCAATGGTTGATCTTGATTTTGCCAAGCAGCAGCTCGACCTGATGTTGCGCGAGGTATATCTGCATCCGAACGGCCAGATTCCGGCCTATGAATGGAATTTTGGCGATGTAAATCCTCCGGTGCACGCCTGGGCGACCTACTATCTTTACCAACTGGAACGTGAAATGCGCGGGCAAGGTGACGTGGAATTCTTGAAACACGCCTTTCAAAAGTTGCTGCTGAATTTCACCTGGTGGGTCAATCGGAAGGACTGTGAGGGGAGAAATGTCTTTGAGGGGGGCTTCCTGGGGCTGGACAACATTGGCGTATTCGACCGGAGCTCTGCGCTACCGACGGGAGGTTACCTGGAGCAGGCAGATGGCACGGCATGGATGGCGTTCTTCTGCCAGACGATGTGCGAAATTGCTTTCGAACTGGCTACCCTGGATGACGCTTATGAACCGATGGTTCTGAAGTTCATCGAGCACTTCTTCTGGATCGCAGGCGCTATGGACCGGGTGGGAATCAATGTTGACGAGATGTGGGATGAGGAAGATGGCTTCTTCTACGACCTTTTGAGACTCCCGGATGGCGAGGCGGCACGCATCAAAGTGCGCTCCCTGGTCGGCTTACTTCCTTTCTGTGCTGTGACTCTGGTGCATAAGGCAGCCCTGGACAAGTTTCCGAGTATCGCCACGAGGGTGAAGAAGTTTCTGGATAAGAGACCAGATCTGGTTGCCAACATACATCCCGTCGATAAACCGGGCCAGGCAGGGCGCAGATTACTGGCCATCATGGATGAGAAGAAGTTGCGGCGGGTCCTTGGCCGGATGCTCGACGAAGAACGTTTTCTAGGCGACTATGGGATTCGTTCACTCTCCCGCTGGCACCTGGACCATCCTTACGTGCTGAAGGTGCATGAGGAGGAGTACAGCGTGCAGTACATGCCAGCGGAATCCAACAATGGCATGTTCGGGGGGAACTCCAATTGGCGAGGGCCGATCTGGTTCCCGATCAATCTACTGATTCTGCGAGCCTTGCTGGTTTACTACCAGTATTACGGCGATGATTTCCGGGTGGAATGCCCGACCGGCTCTGGTCAATTGATGACACTTGGCGATATTGCCTTCGAACTTGGTGGCAGGTTGGCGAAGATTTTTCTTCGCGATCGCGCTGGTAAGCGCGCGGTTTACGGAGGGAGCGAGAAATTCCAAAACGATCCACACTGGCGTGACCACATTCTGTTTTATGAATATTTCCACGGCGATAACGGCGCAGGGCTGGGAGCGAGCCATCAGACGGGTTGGACAGGCGCTGTAGCGCGGCTAATCCAGATGTTGGGCGCCGCCACGCGCCAGGATTTTCTGGAAGACAAGGGCAAGGCGGTCGCGACCCGAATTTACGCCGGGGGGAGTTTGGCGGTTGCCAGCTAGCGATTTCAGGCCCTCGTTTAGAGACGAATCATGAAGCTGTTCAGGGCAATTGTCTTAGTGTTGATCTGCGCGGGAACGGTTGTGTCCACGCAGGCGATACCGTTGCTGGGCGGCGCCCAAACAAAACAGGGGGCAGCCCCAACCTCTTCCTCGCCGCCGGCGCCCTCGCCAGCGCCCGAGCCGAGTGACCCACTCGGCCGTCGAACTCCTCGAGGCACCGTCCTCGGATTCTTGCAGAGTGCACAAGTAGGAAATTACAAGGGAGCGGCTGACTACCTGCAAATGACCAAGAGCAGCCGCGCCACGGATGGCGAACAACTGGCAGAACAATTGCACAAGCTGATGGACCGCGATTTCGTCGGTAATGTGGGCAAAATCAGCGAGCAGCCGGAAGGCTCAGTCCAAGCCGGCATCCCTTCCGACCAAGAACGGATCGGGACGTTCGAAGTCAATGGCGAACAACATGAGGTGCGCCTGGTTCGGGTACAAGATCCGCAGGCAGGGATGATCTGGCTCTTCTCCAGGGAAATTCTGCAGAAGGTGCCCGCCCTTTATGGGGATATCCAGGAGAGCAGTCTGGAAAGCAAGCTGCCGAAGAGCCTGGTAGAGAACCGCGTTTTTACCATGCCGCTGTGGCGATGGATTGCGTTCCTTATCTCCCTGGCATTTTCGGTTGCGCTGGCTTGGGGAACTGTCCAGCTCTTTCAACTATCGCGGCGATTTGCGATACGCCTACGGAAGCGGGAACCTGATCAGCATTTCGGCACCATTTTCGTTCAGCCATTCGTGCTATTGATTGCCACGGTTATCAACGCGATCTGCGTGCGTGCGATCGGCTTTTCCCTGCTGGGACGGCATTACTATTCTTACTTATTCAAGCTAGCCTTCGTCTTTGGCTTTACCTGGCTGGCATCGCGGGCGATTAATTGGTTCAGCTTGAAGATGCATGAACGAGCCGCACGCGGCCGGCCGGGAGCGAGTTCACTAATTCTGCTCGCTCAGCGTGTGCTGAAGGTGCTGGTGGTGACCGCGGGATTTGTAGCTGCTCTCTCTTCCCTGGGAGTGGATACGACTGCCGCCCTGGCGGGCCTCGGTATTGGCGGAATCGCCTTGGGGTTGGGCGCTCAGAAAACGCTGGAGAACGTCTTCGGAGGAATTTCAGTGCTGGCCGACAAAGTGATCAAGGTGGGCGATGTTTGCCAGTTCGGCGATCGCACGGGCAGCGTGGAAGATGTAAGCCTGCGCTCAACTCGTATCCGTACGGTGGAACGCACTGAACTCTCCATACCCAATGGAGCGTTGGCCACCATGAACGTTGAGAATTTGAGCCGGCGTGACAAGATTCTGTTCAAAACCAATTTTGCACTGCGCCATGAAACCACACCTGATCAGCTCCGTTGCGTGCTGGTGGGAATCCGACAGATGTTGTATCAGCATCCGCGGGTGGAAACCGACTCTGCACGGGTCCGCTTCATCGAATTGAGTCAGAGTTCACTGTTGCTGGAACTGTTCTGCTACATCGTGACCGTCGATTTCGCCGAGTACCTCGCGATTCGCGAAGACCTTTTGCTGCGCGTCATGGATATTGTGCAGGGCGCAGGAAGCGGATTCGCCTATCCGTCGCAGACCCTGTACTTGTCGAAGGACGCGGGGCTGGACCGGCAGCGTTCAGAAGCCGCAGAGCATACGGTCGAGGAATGGCGCGAGACCAACCAATTGCCGTTCCCGGATTTTCCGCCCGAGGAGATTCGCGCCATGCGGAATACACTGGAGTATCCCCCGAAAGGCTCTGCCACATCTCCCCCGCCCAAGACAGCTCCCGCGATCAGAGATGGCGGAGTGCGGCGTAGCTAGCCGGGTGCGCACAACTGATCGCGAATTCCGCTTAGGCCTTGTCGAAAGGCTTGTCGGTCTTGATTGGCACGGCGACGGCGCCGCCAGCCGCTTCCTTCTGCGCTGGCTCGGCGTTTGAAGCGCTGGGTGCGTCAGGGTCGACCCCGCTTGTGACCGGAGTGGCTGCGTTCAGAATTGCGGGAGTAGCTGATGGTCGCTGCTGAGGTTGCTTCGTTCGCAACGCTGATTTGATCGCTGCGGAAAGGGCATTAATCCCATCCTGCTTGGCGACCACCGACTGAATTCCTGCCTTGCCGGCTTCCAATTCAAGCTGGGGACTGGAATGGAGCGTATACAGAATTACGGGAACTGCCGAAAGGTGCCGCAAGATTTGTTTTGCAGTAGTGAGTCCGTCCATCTGCGGCATAGCCAGATCGAGAAGAATAACGTCAGGCTTGAGCAGTTGGGCCTTCTCAACTGCATCTCTGCCATCTACAGCTTCGCCACAGACTTGCCATTCACGATTGGATTCGAGAAATTTCCGCAACTGCTGCCGCATGGTCAAGCTATCGTCGGCAATCAGAATGCGCGCAGGCATAACAGTTAAGGCTTGTGGCTGGGGAACCAGACGGAAAGCGCGCGAGGAGCCTCGACGACCTGGGTCGAAAGTAGTTACTACTCTCGGGTGATAATCCTATCAAGATGGAACTGGACGGACAAGCGCAGAAAAGAGAGTACGAGTCGGCCTGCATGACGACCTGGCGACGGCGCGATCTCACCAGCTCGTGCCGGCTGAGTGCTGATCGCTGAGTGCTGATACTGGTCTATTTCTTCCCGTAAGCGTCCGCACCTAAAAAGTGCAGCGAAACATAAGGCTCATCGCCGACCACCCAGCTATCGTGGCCGGGTGCGATGTGGAAGACGTCGCCTGGACCCATCTCAATAATGCGTCCATCGTCCATAGCGACCACTCCGCGGCCGGAGATAACCATGCCGACATGCTCGACCTGGCAGCTCCTGGTACCGATCTGCGGAGCGATGTGCTCCGACCACTTCCAACCGGGGTCGTAGCGAGCACGGCCGAGTGTCATCCCACCCAGCCGAACCACATCAAAGCGGCCTTTCTCGAAGGTGATGGTCTCATCGGGCATTTCGAATCGCTTCAGGATTACATCAAGCATAGGAACACCTCTGCGAGCGTTGTGAGGGCGTCGATAGTCAGGCTTTGTATGAGCCAGCAATCTTGATACGATAGGACGATACTGGGGCGCGATCCGATGCAAAATGCGCAACCGTCGTGGGAACAGGGAGACATGGCTTTGAACAGCGACCGGGAACTCGATCTGTCGCCGCCGGAAAGCCTATCGCAGCCTCTCTGGCGCTCCTTGCTGGTGAATGCGCGCGACCGATTTTTCCCGGAGAAACTGTCCCCGATCGAACTGACCTCTCACCCTGCCGATATTGGCATGCTGCTCGGCGACTATCTGGCCTTGCCCTGGTATCGTACGGTGTTCACCAATCTCGGCGATGTGATCAGCCCTGAGACTGCAGCTCCGATGGAATTGCAGTCGAAGCCCATTGATGTGGGAGAGCTGATTGCCGATCAATTGAGTCACGGGTGGTGGTCATCGCTGCTGCGTAATCTTGCCGATACGGTCGCGCCTGAACGAACTCCGCCCTTGCACCTGACATCCACGCCGGTAAATCCGGGGATCACGTCGGGCATGCTGTTGCTGCCGCGCTGGTCGTCGCTGATCAGTGCGCCGAAGATCTTCCTCCCCGACAAACCCAAACCTACATACACCGTCTCGCAGACGAATGTGCCGATAACACATCCGGTCCCTGCGGGGGTGCTAGGAACCATTTCCGCCGAAGAGAAGAAACTGAGGCGGTCGCTCCTGCGCTCGCGCCTTCGCCAGGGATTGCTGGTATCGGCAGCGGTTCTGGAGGCAGTCTACCTGCTGTGGTTTGGCCTGAAGTAAGAAGCTAACGGCGATTCATCACTGAATCCACGAAATCTTGTTGCACGGAGGCTGGATGCCGAAATTTCTGATCGAACGCGAATTGCCGGGAGCGGGTTCTCTTTCCGGTCCGGAGTTGGAAGCAATTTCCCAGAAGTCCTGCACCGTGTTGCGCAACCTTGGGCCTCAAATTCAATGGCTTCACAGCTATGTAACGGACAACAAGATTTACTGCGTTTACATCGCGCCCAGCGAACAACTGATTCGCGAGCACGCCAGCCAGGGAGGATTTCCGGCAAACCGTATCTCGGAAATCCGCAACGTCATCGATCCCACCACTGCCGAACCGCGCTGAACAGCGTCCGAGATCGGCCAGAAGCGGAATGGCAAGTCCGAAACTCCTTCTGCCGCCGGCCGAGCGCAGCCTCGGGAGCCCCCCGCGTGAGGGGAAGATCGGGCTACGCCCCGGTCAGTAGCCCGTTCGCCAATGCAATGTTTTGCCTAATAACTGCAAAAAAACACATCTTGAATCTCGTTCGCAAAAAGGGGTAGGCTCCCGTGCCAAATTGCGGGAATGCAGCGACCCTAGCTTTGCCGCTGCCTATGCAATCGTCGTTTCCTCTGAAGCTAGCCAACGCCTGACACCATGCACTTAACAACTGCAAACGAACGGTCCCTTCTGTGGTTGTGCGCTGCAAGATCCTGTGCTGCAAAATCCAAGGAGATGATTATGCACGCTGCTTCGCTGAACACGCGGTTCACTGTGGCGCTGATCGTAGGCGCCTTGTTGTTTTCCTCACCTGTATTCGCATCTGGTCCGGGAAAGACGGCGGCGGATCACGTATTGGCAAAGATGCAATTGGCATCTAGCGACAAGTCGGTTCAGATGAGCTCCATGGGCAGGCTCGCCCACCTAGTGCAACAAGCCAGACAGAATCAGCCCAATGGCGGCGCGGGTATGAGCTTTCGCGTGACTGCCAATGGCAGCGTAATCCCCATTCTGGCTAACGGAACTGCCGGCGGCAAGCCCGACCTCTGCTTTGGCGGAGACGAGGACTGCAGCGATACCGGCTTTTCGGATGGCCCGGGAGCAACGCAATCCGAGCTGAGCATCGCTCTAGATAAGACGGGACAGCACGTAGTAATCGGCTTCAACGATTTTCGTGGTTTCAGCCTGAACCCACTATCGGTCTCGGGATTCGCTTATTCCGACGATGGCGGCGCCACTTTCACCGACGGACAGCAGCTGCCTACAACTGGTACGACTACCCATGGCCAGGTCTTTGGCGATCCCGACGTCAAGTATGTTCCCGGTGGCAACGGCTGCCAGTTCATTTACTCATCGATTTTCATAAATCCGGCGGGACAGGAGACCATGAGCATCCACCGCTCCACCGACTGCGGCCACAGCTGGGCAGGGCCGTTTGAGGTGACGGCTGCGACTACACCTGACACCCCTGGTGATGCGGCGGACAAAGAATTCATTGCGGTTGATCCTGATACCGGCCGTGTAGGTATGAGCTGGTCGAATTTTGTAAATGGCGGCGCAGGAGGAGTGGAGATTCGCTTCACCTATTCCGATAACATCATGACCGCTACTCCCCCAACCTGGTCGGCAGGGGTTGTATTGAACAGCGGGTCGCCGGACTTCGACACCGGTTCCGAGCCACGATTTGCCGGCAATGGATCCAACAAAGTTTATGTAGCCTGGTCCGGTCAATCGACGTTCTACACCGCGCAAACCAAGGTGGCCGTGTCCAACGACAACGGAGTCACTTTTGGCGCTCCGGTTCTGCTGGATCAAAGTCCCTTGCTGATTCCCACTTTCTTTATCGACTTTATTCTCGGTAACGATCGCGTGCATCAGTTCCCATCGATTGCCGTGGACAATTCCTGGGGCCCGCATAGCGGGAACGTTTATGTGGTGTATGCGACGAACGCCGACCTCGATGGAGCCGATGTGGTGGTTCATCGCAGCACCGACGGTGGAGTTACCTGGAGTGAGCCGACAGTGTTGAGCTCACGTCCGGGCAACGATCGCGCGCAGTGGTTCCCCACGGTTTCTGTGGACAACCTCACCGGGCGAGTGAATGTGGTCTATGACGACCAGGGCGTCGCAGTTGACGGCGACCTGATGGAAATGACCTGGCTGCATTCAGACGATGGTGGGAATAGCTGGTCCAAGCCCTCGCCGATCACGCCACGCCCGTTCCACGCGGGTTATGGAAACGACACCGGACAACCCAATCTGGGTGACTACAACGCTTCGGTTTCCCAGGATGGCTGGCTCTACACGGTGTTCACCACGGCGCCCAATCATGCTTTCTTTACCGACGGCGAACCCGGCAGCGCCAGCTTCCCGTATCCCAGTGTTCTTGGAAACACGGTACCGGGGGGGACCGCAGCGGCGCCTGGTTTCGTGAAGACCGCGCATCCCGTGGCTTCCCTGCATCTCGGCCAGGTCAGCTTTGCGGAAAGCGGCGGGAATGGTCTGGTTGATGCGGGGGACGTAGTGGCTTACACCTTCCCGATTACGAACTACGTCACGAATCCGGCGACCTCGCCGGGCAACTACACCGGAGTGTTCGGAAAGCTCTCTACTTCTACCCCCGGAGTCTTTGTCTTCGGGCCCACCTCGCCCTATGGGACCGTGAAGCCTGGAGACACTCGGTCGAACCTGCAAAACTATCTGGTTTACGTTATGCCTACGTTCGTGCCCGGAACGCCGATTGAGTTCGCTCTGGACATTTTCAGCGTGCAAGGCTCGACCAGGCTGCTGTACTCACAGCCGACTGGAACTCCTGTGCCTACAACCCTGTTGTCGGAAAACTTTGACGAGGTGGCTCCCGGAGCCATTCCTGCTGGTTGGGCAACGGCACATGGCGGCGGTGTAAATGTCGTTCCGTGGACCACCAACAAGACCTTCTGCGGCACCACCTCCAATGCCGCATTCCATCAGGATAAAATCGACGGTCCCACTCCGACTTCTAACCCAACCCGCTTCGAGCGCCTCTTCAGTCCCATCTTCGCCGTGCCGGCCAATTCGCAGTACGTCACCCTCGATATGGACGTCTGCTACGACACGGAAGACGATCCCCTGGAGAGCATCCTCGCCTACGACGGATTTACGCTTCGCATCACCGATCAAACTCCAGGTCACGTACTGCGTTCGGTATTCCCCGAGGCATATGAGGAAGCCTTTACCACCGACAGCTTCAACTTCTTCCCCAAGCATTTCCCGCGCAGCGGCAATGGCAACTACTTCCAGGACATCTCTGCCTGGTCGGGCAGTTCGGGGGGGCGCCATTTCGACAATAATTTCGGCGGATTCCTGCACAATCCTCCGGTACCGCTTCATGTCCACATGAAACTGCCGGGCATGGCAGCCACTAACGCACAACTGAGATTCGAATACACCCAGGACGGCGGGGGCACTTGCCTCGATGTAGGCGGCGGCCCTGTCTGCGGAGTTCAGGTGGATAACATTGTTGTGCAGAGTGTGGTGACCAAGTCGGATGAGTTATCCCTTGTGGTGCTGCAGCGATCGGGGCCGCGGACGTGGGATGGCAACGTGATCGCTCAGCCCATCGCGGGAGCGGGCGGAATCCCTGTCAGCCTGTCCAGCAACTCGCCGAACGTTACATTCTCGCAGACAAACCTTGTGATTCCTGCGGGATCGCAAGTTTCACCGCACTTTACGGTCACTGTGAAATCGGGGGCGATCGGCAACGTGGTGATAACCGCGACCGGACCCTCGAACTCCAGATCGACGAAGCTGCAGTGAGTGGCAAGAAAACACGGAATAGCATCAGCCGGGTCGCAAAGGCCCGGCTGATTTTTTGTTTATTGGCGATGCAAGCTTGGAATCGGGCGAGCGGTGCCCGGAATCGGTTCCCCATCCTTCGTCAGCACATGCATCTTCGTTTCTTCGGTACGAATACAGATCTCCTCACCGGAACTGAGGTTGAGACTCTGCGATGGCGAACCCGGAGGGATTCGCAGTCCGTATCTCTGATTGCCGATGGCAAAGATAATCGAGCGCGAGAGTGTAGCTGGGTTGGGTTTGGCTGATTGTCCCGGCGGCTGGGGCCTGGAGGTGGCGCCTGCCCCTTGAGAAGAAAGATCTTCGTCGATGATCTTTATGACCTTACCGGTCTGATCACCGGGTCCGCACGCGCCAGAGAGCCGGGCGGAGAAAATTGTAAGTACAATCAAAGCCCAGACACAGCCCTTCTTTGGAAACATTCTGAGACTCCTTGATTAGAACGAGTCCAGCGTAATTCCTTGCGTCGCTGCCCGTACGTAGTCGACTACACCTAACAAGCTGGTAAGACACCACTCATCTCGTCACCAACATTTCCCCCCTGGTTATCCGGCCCGCAGGTACGGGTTATACGATGCCGGATGGGCGAATTAGGTGCTAGACTCACGCTACCGTGCAAGCAGACAGGGGTGAGGATGCCGGAGGTTAGTCAATCCCGCGTCATCCGCTTCGGACAGTTCGAGCTGGACGCGCAAGCGGGTGAGCTGCGCAAGAACGGAGTCCGCCTCAGATTGCAGCAGCAACCGTTTCAGGTGCTGGCAGAACTTCTGGCGAATGCCGGCAGAATCGTCACCCGGGAAGAGCTGCAACGGAAGCTGTGGCCGGCCGATACCTTCGTTGACTTCGATGTGGGCCTAAACACCGCCATCCGCAAGATTCGCCAGACGCTGGACGACGACGCCGACCGTCCCCGCTACATCGAGACGGTGGCTAAGCGCGGGTATCGGTTCATAGCTCCTGTATCCCCGGTCAATGGCTCGACACCCATCATTGCGGCTGCCAGTTCGGTCCCGCTGTCAACAGATACGACGGCTGCGATTGAGCCGGCATCTCCGCCGCCTCGTTCTCATTTCCGCTGGCTTGCGGTGGCATTGATCGGGGCTGTAGTGGGGGCGGGCGGCACGTTGGCAATTTGGAAATACATTTCCCGGTCTCCGGAACTCCGAGAACGCCGGTTGACGGCAAACTCGGGCGAGGCCGCCCTGAAAGCTGCCGCGATTTCGCCCGACGGCAAGCTGCTGGCTTATGCGGACGCGACCGGAATGTATTTGCGGCACGCCGACACTGGCGAGATTCGATCCTTGCCGCTGCCTGCGGGATTCGATCTCGGTTCGGTCAGCTGGTTCCCCGACAACAGTCACCTGGCCATTACAGGCGTAGCAGTGCCAGGAGCCAAGCCGAGCCTCTGGCAAATGTCCAGCATGAATGGGGGCCTCAAATGGCTTATCGATGGCGGGCAGAGCGCGGTCGTCTCACCAGACGGAACGGCTATTGCTTTCGTGATGGATGATGCAGAGAAGAAAGATAGCCGACGTAGAGAGATCTGGATCATGCAATCGGCTGGAACTGATGCACGCAGAATTGTCCAGGCTGCAGGGGATGATTGGTTCGGCCCCATCGTCTGGTCTCCGGACGGGCAGTACGTTGCGTATCTGAGAGTACGGGAGGGTCCGGGCTATTCAGCTCAGAGTTCCATAGAAACGGTTGCGGTAGCTGATGGCCACCCTCGAGTTCTCCTCTCTAGCTCACTCATGAGGGAAGGTCTCTCCTGGTCCCCAGATGGCCGCATTTTGTATTCCACTGCGAAGGAGGAAGCACCCAACGCTGAGGACTCCGTTATATGGTCGGTTGTGGTGGATCCGGTTAGCGGGAAAGCTAAGAGCGAGCCTGTGCGAATCGCTAGACAAGCCGGCTGGATTTCAAAGTTGAGCATCACGGCCGACGGGAAGCGCCTTGCCGTTCTGAGAAACAACACGTTGCCCCAAGTTTTTGTTGCGGAGTACGAAGCAGGCACCAGGCGTTTGAAGGTGCCTCGCCGGCTCACTCTTGACGACAGCGTGAATTGTCCCTTCGCCTGGACGCCCGACAGCAAGGCAGTGTTTTTTCTTTCCACCCGCAACGGTATGCAGAGCATCTTCAAGCAGGCGATTAATCAGCCCACGGCAGAATTGTTCGCCGGCGGACGAGACCAGCACTTCGGTCCAAGACTGAGTCCCGATGGATCGGAGATTTTCTACCTGGTAGCATCCGGAACCGACTCTAACTCGCCGGTGATGGCGATGCGCATGCCTGTGGGTGGGGGGCCATCTCGGTTGCTGTTTAAGGAGCCCGGTATCGTCGACCTTCAATGCGCTCGGGCCCCGTCGCGCTTGTGTCTCGCTCTCGCGATTAGGTCAGGAGAGACGTTCTATTACCCCTTCGATCCAGCCACGGGCAGGGGGAAGGAATTTCACGCCCCTTTAGCAGACGGTTGGGGCCTGTCTCCCGACGGCTCACAAATTGCGTTCGTCGAATTCAACGGAAAAGAGGACCGGATTCGACTTTTCTCTCCGCCGACCAATGAATGGCGCGATGTTCCGGTGAACGGCTGGAGCGGATTCAAGAGCCTCGATTGGTCGCCAGATGGTAAGACCATGATTGTTGCCGCTTCCAAATCCAGGGACACATCCGCTCTGCTGGAAATCGACACCGAGGGTAACGCCCGGGAATTGCTGGAGGGCCAGATAGAGTGGGCTATTCCTTCTCCGGACGGCCGCTATCTTGCCGTGAATGAGCTGGTCGGCACGAACAACGTCTGGCTGCTGGAAAATTTCTAGCGGACTGATCCGAAACCTATTTTCCAATGCAGAAGGTCCCGAATATCAAGTTCAGGATGTCATCCGCAGTTGTCGCTCCCGTGATTTCATCGAGGCTCTGCAATGCGTTATGCAGATCCAGGAGAATCATTTCGTGAGGCACGAGGTTCTCGGTAGAAACTTTCGCCGCATCCAGTGCTTTGACTGCGCCTTCGACCAGCGATGCTTGACGCAGGTTGGTAAGAAAGGCGGTTTCTGTCTGCGCGCCATTCTCGCCCCCAATCTCGCGCAAGATTTCTTCCCGCAACTCGGCGATGCCCACTCCCGTCAGCGCTGACGTCCGCACGTGCTTGATTCCATTCATGGCGATGGTTGGATCGGCGGACGCAAGGGCAAGGTCTGCCTTGTTCTCCACCAAAATTGCGCGGCGTTCTGTGATTTGTTGCAACAGCTCGCGATCTTCCGCCTGCTCATGGGGCTGGGATGCATCTACCACCACCAGCACCATATCTGCGTCGGCGAGCACTTCCATCGACTTGCGAACGCCAATGGCTTCGGCTTCGTCCAGGGCGTTGCGAATGCCGGCAGTATCCACCAGCTTCACCGGAATTCCGCCGATCGCCACGGTTTCGCTCACCAGATCGCGGGTGGTGCCGGGCGTGGCGGTAACGATGGCGCGCTCGCGCTCTACCAGTCGGTTGAACAGACTTGATTTTCCGACATTGGGGCGACCCACGATCGCCAGCATCAGTCCCTCATGCACCAGCTTCCCGTAGGCAAATGACTTCAGCATTGCCGCCAGCTGCTCGCGTACTTCCGCGATTCGGCTAAGGATGATGTTGGAGGCCAGCACCGGAACATCGTCGTCGGCGAAATCGATTCCGGCTTCCATGAGCGTGATCAGCTCTACCAGTTCTTGCTTCACTGGTTGCAGCCGCCGTGACACCGCACCTTCCAGTTGCTGAGCTGCCACTCTTGCCTGGTAGAGAGTCTGCGAGTCGATGAGATCGCGCACTGCTTCCGCCTGCGTGAGATCAATGCGCCCATTCAGGAAGGCACGCATGGTGAATTCGCCAGGCTCTGCTAGTCGCGCGCCTGCTGACATTGCCAGCTCCACGATATGGCGAAGGACTACGGGGGAACCGTGCGCGGAGATTTCCACCAGCTCGTCAGTCGTATAAGAATGCGGCTTCTGAAAGTACGTGACCACCACTTCGTCGATGCGCTCGCCACTGGCGGGCTCGATCAGCTCGCCAAAAATTGCATGTGCGGGCTGCAAGTCGCGTCGCAATCGCAGCAACGGGATCGCGATCTTTACGGCTTCAGGTCCCGACAGGCGCACTACACCGATCCCACTCCGTCCAGAAGGCGTGGAGATAGCGACGATGGTGTCGTCGAGATTCACAGGGTGATTGTAGCGGGTTGCAAGCGAGAGCAGGGTCGATCATCGCGCAGCTGTCATTTTGAGCGAGGCCCAAGCTCACCGGCGCGGGCCCGAGTCGAAAGACCTGTTGGTTTGAGCTTTCAACACAGGACTACACGATAACCAGGCCTCTTCGTATTCCCGCCATCGCTGCTTCGGTGCGGCTTCCGGCGCCCAATTTCGCCATGATCGCACTGACATGAAATTTCACGGTGTGTTCGGAGAGTTTCAGACGATCGGCAATCTCCTTGTTCAACAAACCCTCAGCAATCAACGCGAGCACTTCCCGCTCCCGCGGTGTAAGCGCCTCGATTTCGAGATCAGGCAATTGATCGTCTGGACTCAGTTCGGGATCAGCAAGCGAGAGTGCCTCACTCAGATCGGCGCTAACCACCAGTAATCCGGCATGCACTGCATGCACCGCGGCTGCTAACTCTTCGCCGCGGAAGCCAAGCGTCAGCACAGCTCGGGCTCTCGCTACTAGTGCGCGGGAGGCAAACGCAGTGTTCGGCTGATCCAGAATTACAATGGTCGGCACAAGCTCGGCTGTGCCATGCAGCCGGCTCCCCAACCCGCCGTTGGAAAGGCTGGCGTCGAAGATCAGGACATCTGCTGCGGAATCCTCGGCCCGCTGCCGCAGATTGACGAGTGTCACCGGCGGCAGCACATCAAATTCCGGAGCCGATCGCAGCATCGCCGCCAAACCTTCAGCACTGAGCGGCGATGCCGACGCGATCAGCACGCGCAGTTGCTCTGGCGCTGCCGAGGGCTTTCCCTTGGCGGGGCGAATCCTGGGCTTACGGGATTGCCGCCTCTGCTTCCGCATTCCGCGGCTATCTCCGGCGCGGCCGTTCGCCAACGGTGACGGAAACTTCGACCTTTTCTCCACCACGAACAATACTCACCTTCGCAGACTCGCCGCTGTGCAACTCGCCCAATCGCTCGAGCATTTCGCCAACGTCCCCTACCGGCTTGCCCTGCAAGGCCACGATCACGTCGCCCAGCATCAGCCTTGCTTTGCTTGCCGGACTATCGGCTTCCGCATGCATGACCAGCAGACCGGTATGCGAGTCGAGCTTCAGTTTGGTCCACACATCCTCCGGAAGTGGCACCGGCTGCATCGCCACGCCCAGGTACGGGCGGGCAATGTAACCGCGCTTCAGCAACTCATCGAGCACACGATCGACGGTTGCTGCCGGTACAGTAATGGTCGCTCTGCGTGCCAGTGCTGGAGTATTGATTCCCAGCACCTTGCCATCGCCATTTACCAGCGCGCTGCCTGCCTGGCCCAGGTACAGCCTCACATCTGGGCGCAGCAAGTGATCGATCTGTCCGCCGCGCCAGGTCTTCCATGGGCCACCTAAACGTGCCACGATCCCGGCGCTTGCCGCTACTTCACCTCGTGTAGATCTGCCGACAGCCAGCACAAAATGACCAACCTTCAATCCTTCGAGCCCGGCTCTTTCCACGACCGGCAGCTTAGCGCCCTCGATCTTCACCGCCGCGATGTCGGTGCTGGGGTCGCGGCCCGCAAGGATGCCCGGCACCGAGCTGCCGTCAGGCAGCGTGACTTTTAGATCTTCGTCGCGCCGCAGCAGGTGGTTCGCGGTCACAACTACTCCCGGTCGCCAATGAACGCCGCTGGCCGCCAGCCAGCGGCCACCGTGGACTGCTACGACGCTGCCTGCCACATACTCGACCAACTCCGCTGTCTCGTTCGACAGAGCTGCCCAATACTTACTTCCCGACAATGCCATTTAGATTCCTCCTACGGCCGCAGGTCGCAACCGTGCTATTTGCTCAGTCTGAAGGAGCAGAGGAAAGCCCGCATCGGAAGATTGGCTAGGGAGCGAATAGGCAATTCGACCAGGTGGTGGATTCAATCAGAAGTGTGGGTTTGAGGGGGGAAGCAACTGCAGATCCCTCGCCGACTTGGTCGGCTCGTGATGACAATAAAACAAGTTAGATCCGGTGAGCGGGTGAAGTCAGAAGTACGAAGTGGGACAGCTGCTGTCGAGGCTTTCGCCTCGACCTGAACGGACGGGACGTCCGTTCCCACGCGAGCTTGGGTGCTTGGATCTTAGATGGGTTCAGGAAAAAGCCGATGCTTGGCTATCTGCTAACCGGCTCAACTTCGACTCCGCGCCCGCGACCCGCAGAAAGCGCGGGTCTAAAAGGGAGACGGGCGCGTCGCTAAGGATGACAGCAATAATTAGTGAGTGCATTGCTGATCGCTGACTGCTGTTTCTCACCGCCGCCGTGAGAAGCTGGGCGGCGCTGGTCGAGGTTTGTAGTCCTTGGGAAACAGCACTACATGGCGGTCGGCGCCTGCGCCTTCACTCTCGGTCCGCAGATCTTCGAACTCGCGGAGCGACAGATGCAGGATGCGCCGCTCGCGCGACGACATCGGGCCGAACTCGTAGGGGCGCCCGCTCTTGCGCACCCGCTCGGCGGCGACGTTGGCGGCCAGCCGCAGCTCTTCCAGGCGCATAGCCCGGTGATTCATGCAATCGAAGATCACCTTGTCGTGCTCGCCGCGGTCGATTTCCAGGCTCTCCAGCGCCAGTAATTCAAACGATCGCAGCAGCTCTGCTCCGCGCGCCAGGAGCAGGTCGCTGTCGGGCCCCGAGAGCTCTACCAGGATTTCCGGCCGCTCCCAATCGCGGTCTTCCGGCATAGGGGGATCGATAGTGATGCGGTAACGCAAGCGGAAATCGCCATATTGAATGATCTTGCGCAGCAGGGTTTCAATTTGCTTGGCCGCAGCTAACTTATCCGGGATAGGCATGGCTTAGAGACGTGTCCGAAACCTTCTCTTGTATCAGAAATGAGGCGACCATCGCAAAGGCCGCCTCCATCACCGGCAGGGTGTGAATCACGCCGCTTGCTTCATGCGAGTCTCTACCATCTCCATCAACTCCCGAGTCACAGGAGTGGGAATCCCGCGAGCCTTCCCGGCGCGGACGATTGGCCCTCCGATGGCATCCAATTCCGGCTTGCGTCCAGCACTGACATCTTTTGACATCGAGCTGCGCATGGCGTCGGGCATCTTTTTGAACATCGCCAGGGTTTTGTCGGCATCCACTTTGGCTCCGCTGGCCTGGGCCACCGCCACCGCTTCGCGTACGCAGCTTTCCAGTTTCTCGCGCCACATGCTGTCTTTGAGAATTCCGCCGGCATCGCGATTGGCGGCGCTGGTGGCGAGTGCGAACGGTCCCAGGAAAATCAGCTTGCTCCACATCAGTGTAGGCTCGTCGTCGAAGATGTCGCAGGCAAATCCAATCTTGCGCAACCGCTCCAGCACTCCTGCCAGCCGTTCGCGACCATTGGCCAGGATGTTCAAGCGGGCAAAGGGGGAGCGATGCACGATTTCACCGGGCGCAATCCGCTCGAATTCTCCCGCGATGGTTGCAGGCACCACGCGGTCGTATCCGTAGCGCTGGCGCAGCACTGGCAGGTGATCCAGACCGTTCAGGAGCGGCACGACCGCGCCGATGTTCGAGCCATCACCGGGGATTTCTTCGAACGCGGCCTCCAGGTGCAGCGCCTTCACCGTGATCCACAATATGTCCACCGGTTCGATGAGACTCGCCGCACGGCGTATTCTCGAGGTGAAACTGCCATAGGGAGAAAGCAGCTTTAAATAGTCAGGATGGCGGGCCAGACTTGCGGGCCGCAACAGCAACAGGATATCGTCGCCGTCCTTCCCTAAGACCGCCCCGATGGTTCCACCCACGCCACCTGCACCAAGGATTGCATGTTTCATGGATGTTTTCTAAACCTTGGGCGCGCTCCGCGCAACCCCTGAGAGAGGTCAAGAAAAACAGATCCCCCGCCGACTTGGTCGGATCGTGATGACAATGTTGGGGGAGTATCTTGGCGAGACTTAGAGTCGCGCCCTTTCACGACTCTCACCCTCCGCCAAAACGGCGGAAGGGTGGGGCAACTTTCTTTTTCCCCTCCACACTTCATCTGATCACCCCGATCCTTTCACTCTCCTCCGATCCGAAAGCGCATTCCCGCACGCACATTTACGCCCAGCGCCGGATATCCGGCAGCCTCTTCGTAGTGGCGATCGAATGCATTTTCGAGATTCGCGTAGAGCGTGACCCGGTGGGTGAGCGTGTACCAGCCGCCCATGTCGACGCGTCCGTATCCCGCCGAATAGGTCACGGGAGGCTGGAATCCCTCAAAATCGGAATCCGGACGGCGGCTCATCGCCACCACGCCCAGGTTCGCTCCCCATCGCGAACGCAAATAAGTCACCAGCACACTGCCCGCGTGCTTGGGACGGCGCAGCAACGGGGCGCCCGGCAACAGCAACGGATCGGTGGCGTTGGGCGCCTTCAACACCTGCGTGGAATCGTAGATGTACGCCGCGGTCACGGCGAGCCGAGTAGTGGGACGCGCCTGGAACTCCAGTTCCGCACCATGCGCCAGCGCTTCATTGATATTTACATACTGGCTGGTGAAGGTTACAGGATCGAAATTGAAACCGATCATGTTGGTGAACAGGTTATTGAAGTAGGTGGCGTTCAGCGAATATTTTCCGCCACGGAAGCTCTGCGTGATTCCGGTTTCAAAGGCCCGCGTCTCCTCCGGCTTCAGGTTGGGATTGGGAATGATGCCGAATGCCCCGATACCGAAACTCTCCTCCAACCTCGGCTCTTTGATTCCCTGGCCGTATGAGAAGCGCAGGCGCGTGCCGGAAAAGAATTGGCCGCCGCGGAAGACCAGGGCGCTCGCCGCGACTCGTGGCACAGCTTTGTCTCCAAAGCTGCCGTTGTGTTCTTCCCGAATCCCCGCCACCAGCGAGAAGCGGCTGAAGGTGAGCACTTCCTGCGCGAACACTGCATGATTTAATCGCACGGCGTGGCTGAGCGGAGGCAGCGTAAGGTCGCCGACGAATCCGTTCTCGTCCTCAAAGCGATAACCGAACGTGGTGCGCGCCCAATTGCGCGCCAGGTAATCGCCCTGGTATTCCAGCCCGGCGCGGTTGATGTTGGCGAAATCCGAGAAGGCAAAATCGAAACTGCCGAAGAGCGGCGACACCCGCCCCGGATCCATGAACGTATCCACATTATTGCGGCGGTGGTGATACTCGAATCCCACCAGGCGATGCTGCAGACGCGAGGGCCCGGCGATGCTCAGCGCCGCGCTGGCCAGAAAATTGTTCTGTCGCGCCCACTGATCGCTGTCCGGCGGCACCAGTTCCTGCCCGTTGAAGTTCCAGAACGACTGCACTCCGGTGCGGCTGTTCGAATGGCGCGTGCGCAGGCGGAAGAACACTCGCGGCGTGATCAGCACCCCCAGGTTCGCGCCCTGGGAGGAATTGGAGTAGTCGTCGTTCAGTCCCTGGCCGGACGTGTTGAACTGATCGGCGAACAGGTTGTAGTCGAAGCGGCCGCGAGCGCCGGAGAGCGCTGCGTATCCATGCGCCGTGCCGTAATTGCCGCCGTCAGCGCCGAAGTCCAGCTCGGGAGTAACGGTGGTGCCGTTGCGCGTCCAGAACTGGACCACGCTGGTCATGGCATCCGATCCGTAGAGCGAGCTCTCCGCGCCGCGCACGAATTCCAGGCGGTCGAATTCCTGCGTGGGCACAACTCCGAAGTCAAAGGTGCCGCCGGGATCGTTGATGGTGACGTCGTCCACGATCACCTTGTTGTAGCGGGAGTCTCCGCCGCGGACGAACAGGGAAGTCAGGCTGCCGCGCCGGCCGTTTTGGCCAATCACCACACCTGGGAGGAAGCGCAGGGCGTCGCCTGCGTCCACGGGATTGATGGTCTCGATCTGCGGGCTGTCCAACGATTCCGTCTGCGCTCCGCTCTCGCTGACGGGGATAGGCGTGCGCGTCGCGCTGACCACAACGCTTTCTGATTGCGCGGCCACGGTTAATGAGATCGTGACCGTCTCAGACTGCGGAAGCGACGCGGCGACAGACGCAGGCGCAAAACCGGCCGCCAGAGCTTCTATGCGGTATTCGCCGGTGTTCAAACCGTGAAAGATGGTGAGGCCCTCGGCCGAGGTGGACTGCACGCCTGCAGGCGCGGAGTTTTCCCCGCGATACGCGATCACGCGCGCGCCGTGGATTACGGCGCCATGCGGATCGACGACGCGGATTTTCAGATCGGCTGCGAATAGAGAAGGGGAAAGGAAAAAGAGAACGGCAACGACGCGAAGTCTGAACATATCATCCTCCTTTGCACGCGAAAGGGGTTGAATGAAGACGATTCGCGCCGGTCTCCTGGCTTGCGACAAAGGAAATTCGATCGGCCTTCCCATCCCGCTTGGCGGGACAGTGGCCGATCGCAGTCGGAACTCGTGTTGCGAGTCCGGTCGCTTACAGTTGCGCGGCAGCGCGGGATTCTCACCCGCTTCCCAGCTCTTTGAAGTTCACCGTCTCTGGTTACGAGCGGTGAAGCTTCGTGCCGGCGGAAAACGCCGGCATGAAAGAGCGCACGAACCGAAAATGGAAAAGAACGATGCGGCGACAGCCGCAGAGGCCTACGACTGTAATCGCGGCACCAGACGGTGTCAAATGAGGGTTGGGGCCGAGGCATTCCCGTTGAATTGCCAGCGCGCTTCCTGTCCCCCACCCCATCCACGGCCGAGCCCTCCCGAGATCGCCTTCCTTATGCTGGGATTGATGCTGACTTGACCTCAGGACAAGGTCACAATCAAGTCAAAAGGGGCATCCGACCGTTGATTCCTGCCGATCTCGTGCTTAGCGACAACCTCTAATGGACGTGCTTTCAATAAGTTATCTGGTGACACGGGTGCGACCAAGAATGTACCCCGCATGCATTGAATAGCCGATCCGCAAATGCGAACTTGCGGGCCATCGCAGGGGTGAGGGCCGCTGTGGGGCGGAATCCTCCCGAGCGAAACCTAGCTGAGGAGGAAATATGAATCGCAAGTGGATGGTGATGGTAGTGGCATTGATCACGATAAGTTCATTGGCCAGCGTAGCCCAGGCGCAAAGCAATCTGAGATTGCGGGTCAATGTCCCGTTCAAGTTCGTTGCCGACAATACGGCGATGCAGGCAGGGGAATATGAGATTTCGGAACTGAGGCCCTCGATTCTGGTTTTGCGAAACCTGGACCAGCGCAGCGCGGTGGTTCAGAGAACTGGAAGCAGCCGTCCAGAGAAGTCGCTCGACGGGCAAGCGGCCCTGATCTTCCACCGCTACGGGGAGAGCTATTTTCTAACCCAGGTAGTTACAGAGACAGCCGACTCAGCCTATCAACTGGAAACCTCTGGGGAAGAGAAGCAGCTGGCGCAATCGGCAAGCCCGCAGCTTCGGGTGGTGCGGGTTGGGGGCGATCAGGCTAGTGGGAAGTGAGTGCAACCGGGTTTCCTGCGCAACTCACACCACAGGGCAGGCCGCTTCCCTGGCGGCCTGCATTTAAATCCAGCAGTTAGCACTTGGTGGTTAGCGATTGGCACTGGTGCGCTGGTTTGGCGCCGAGAAACACGGCGCGAAGCTCGGCACCAGGCTAAATCTCACCCGCCGATCTCAGTGACTTTTTCATCCCCCACAAGCGATATCACCGGTCGATCCCCTGCCAGGTCCTAAAGACTGCGGGTTTGAGCTGGGCGGCCATGGCAGTCAGTTCCGGTCCAGGATCTCCATAGAATTCCACGACTGATGGGCTTGCTACCTTCAGCAACTGTGGCACGAATTGCTGTACTGCGGTCCCTTTGAAGTGCGCTGTGATCGCAGGCACATCCTTGTAGGTTTCCATTAAGCGGCAGTGCTTCTGATCAGCGCTAAGGAAAAAGATATAGCCCAGCGTGCCAGGTTCTGTATCTGTCGCGGTGATCATCTGCTCCACGATCTTTTGAAATTCGAGGAATTTGCCATCATGAATGTCGAGGCCCACCATCAAGCGTATGCGGTTCGAGCTCATTTAACAGCCTCCATGTGCTAAATCTGCACCCTCGGGCCGGAGGGTCACGATGTAACGTCCCCGCTTACGCAGCGCCTCCTCCAGATCGTTCATGGCACGCAGATTCCTCGGGCGGCATGCGGACGGAATCGTAATCCTTTCCGTAGGGAAGGTGTCTTTGGTCTTCCATGCGCTCAACGTCGCACACAGGACAATGAGCAGCGCAAGCAGGGGTCCAACGTAGTGTCTCTTCATGGTGAGCCTCAAGGCGGATATTACACGCAGGGTAGCCTGGCTATCTGGGTTTTACAGGGCGCAATTCGTCGCAGTTAATCATATTGGCTAATACATTTAGGTTAGTAAATTAGGCTACGCATTCTTAGGCACTTCCTTTGGCTTAGGCCACCCGGAGGATTGCTTCCGGGCATGAGGCTGGGGGAAGCTTAAGTTGAGAGTCCTCCCCAAAACCTGCCCATCCGACTGTGTTCGAGGAGGACCCTCATGCGAATCTTCGCTGCCTTCGCACTTCTGCTGCTGCTGTTGTTTTCTTTCGCGTCGCTGGCTACGGCCCAGGGCATCAGCGACGTTTATCAGGTCAGCTACTTTTCCAATCGTTATTCCGGAACCACCGGCAACAACTATCTCGACCAGACGGTGCGCATTATCAACCCAGGGGAGCAAGGGACTCCGCTGGCCAAGAGCGAGGGCACGGTCTGCGCGGACATCTACGTATTCGACGCTGGCCAGGAAATGATCGAGTGCTGCTCCTGTCCGATCACCGCGAACGGCCTGCTGACCCTTTCGGTGAACTGGGAGCTCACCGGAAATCCGTTGACGGGCTTTCCGCCGCCGAGCGATGGCGTGATCAAGCTGGTGTCCGACAACGGCTCCAATTGCGATCCGACCAGCCCGGTGCCGACGGTCGATCTGCGCGCCTGGACCACCCACCTGCAGGCTCCTGACGGCAGCCGCCTGGTGGCGACGGAAAGCGAATTCCAGTTTGCCGCTCTGCAGCAGGACGAGCTGCAATTCCTTGGCTTGGCGTGCTCATTCGTGCAGTACCTGGGCAGCGGCCGGGGAACCTGTTCCTGCTCCTAAACCCCGCCTCCGTTCTGTGGCTGTCTCCTGCTCCGGGGCCACTCGCCAGGGTGGCCCTGGGCTTTCAGGGGCGGACACGCAGTGCCGCCGCTTTGCGGCTCACGGAATGAGTCGAGGCCAGGCCTCGACCTGAACGGACGGGACGTCCGTTCCCACGAGGTTTCTTGTTTCCACACAGGCCACAAGAGGGCTTGAGTGGGTACCCGAAGTTCTTGGATGTGATGAGGGAAAAGCAGGTCCCTCCGCGCGCGATGGGATCGCCTGAGCCGATCCCATCGCTTGGTCGGGATGACAGGCATATCTCCGAATTAGAAGAAATGCATGAGCGTTTTCATGTCCACTTGTTCCTGCGCGACCTTCTCGCCGATTCGGCGAAGATTTTCGATCTGATCCGCGGCATCCAGCTCACGGACCTTGACCGGATCGATATCGCCCAGACCGAGCGTCTCGAGCCGCTCGCGTGTCAGGCTGATGGTAATGCGCTGGTAGGTGAGCAGCTTGTTCGTGCCCAATCCCGCGGCCACCCGGTTCAGTGCATCTTCGCTGGGCGTGCCCGCCTGAACACTGGATAGATTCATTGCTGCGGCAAGCTGCGCTTTGGGAGGCCGCTCGCCGATCAGGTGCATCAGCATGTTCTGCTGCAGATTTGCGTCGGCCATCAACTCTTTGACCAGGTATCTGGCCCAGCAGAGAAGGTTGTAATCCGCAGCTTTTCCCTCGGCAATGGTGATCGGGTTATAGCCCGTGCCCAGTGACAACAGCAGCAGGTTGGTTGTGCCAGTGGGCCAACCGAAACCGTACTGCGGAGTGGTCGCTTCGAGAAAAACCTGGAAGGAGGCGTTGTTGTAACTGCTGACGCCTCCGTCGATGAATTCGTAAGTCTGTTTTTGGCCGGTGTCGTCGGGAATGGCAATTTTTTGCGGAGGGAAATAGGTGGGCGCCGCTGTGCTTGCGCGAACGACCTGCCACAGCGGCAGCGCGGTATCGCGCTGAAAGAATCTTCCGTTGCGGTTGTTGGTGAAGAACCAAGTGCTGCCGGCTGTAGCGTTCTTGGTGACGATCAGGATCGTGGTGCGCAGCCGATCGCTGCCCAGGGTGGTGTCCTGCCCAAGGACTTCCTTCAATTTCTTCTCCAGCGGCCCGCTGGGATATTTGTGCCAGAGCTGTACCGGCAAGAGAGACCTGGTGAAGATTTCCCGGCCGTGATTGAGATAGAAGTCGCGCAGCTCTTTCGCAGACAGGCCGAGAGCCAGCCCGGCAGCGAGGATGGCGCCGGTGCTGGTGCCGCCGATCAGATCGAAGCGATCGCAAAGCGGCTGCGGACTTTCCGTCAGGTCGTCGAGCTGCTTCTCGATGAGGATGAGGGACTCAGCCGGGATCAGGCCTGCCAGGCCTCCGCCATCAATGGACAGCAGCCGCTTGCGGGTTTTTGTGGGAGGAGTTTGTGTGTCCAATGGAGTCCTCCAGCCGGAGACACATTTGGCACGAAGCCCATCGTGTTGGCAAGAAGGGATTCAAATGGAGGTGGTGATCCGCGCAGCGTAGCGATTGAGCGCTCGCGAAGAAAATACCCCACTGAAGTTCCTGGCGGCGATGAGGAAAAAGCAGGTCCCTCATTTCTCCGCCGGTCCGGGCTGCAGAATCAACTGCTCCGCGGGCGAAAAAGCGTGGGCGCGGATCAGCGTCGTGCTGATCAGCGAAGTCAGTCCAGAAGCTGCCAGGATCATGGCGAGCACCACGAACTGATAGACCGCTGCGTAGAGCGGATGGGCGCCGGAGAGCACCATGCCGGCCATCAGTCCGGGTACCCAAACGATGCCCAGCGAGCGCATGTTGTCGATGGCTGGAATCAGGCTGGCCTGATAGGACGCCTGCGCATAGGGCAGCGAGACTTCCTGTGGACCTGCGCCGAGCGCCAGCCCGGTTTCGATCTCGCCTACGTGCGAGAGCACTTCCGCGCGGAAGCGATTCAGGGCCAGGCCATTCGTGTTCATCGCATTAGCGATCAGCATGCTGCCGACCGGGATCAGGGATGTGATCGCGGTGTCGATAGCGCCGGCCCAGGTCATCAAGGCGATCACTGACCCCGCCCCGCAGGCGATGGCATAGGTCGAGACCTGAAATGCGCCGGGGATGTTCTTGGCGCGACCGGCGGAAGTTGCACCGGCGGCGGCAATCATTGCGGCCAGCAGGAAGATGCTGGTCCAGCGTGGACCACGCATCAGCAGCACCAGGATGGAGCCCACCGCCATGATCTGTATGAGCCCGCGCAAGAGCGCCAGCGCGGTATGGCCCTGCATCCGGATTTGCCGCCTGCGCGCTATCAGCATTACGAACATCACGAGCGCTGCGGATACTGCAGCCTGTGCCAGGCCCAGAGCCAGTTGACTGTGGAAGACACTCTTAAGCACTGAGTACCTCCTGTGGGGTCCCAATCTTTACCAGCCGTCCTTTTTCGATCACTCCGATCCTGCTGCCCAGCCTTGCGGCTTGCGCCTGGTCGTGGGTAACCAGGATCGCGGCCAGACCGTTCTGCCGGACCACATCCCGGAACAGCGTCTCGACTTCTTGCTTGGCTTTCTCGTCCAGAGCCGAAGTGGGCTCATCCAGCAATAGCACGCAGGGGCGGTTGGCAAGCGCGCGAGCGAGCGAGACGCGCTGCATCTCGCCTCCGGACAAGTGTGTGACGTCGCGTTGTGCGTATCCGGGGAGGCCAACTTTTTCCAGCAGCATTGTGACCTCAGCCGCCGGAAGTTCCTCGCCCTTTTGCTCGGGCCCGTACTGCACGTTGTCAGTGACAGTGCCGGGAAAGAGAAATGCGCGCTGCGTCACCATCCCGACTTGGCGGCGCAATTCGCGCGGCGGGATCTCCCGATAGTCTTTGGCCTCGACAAAAACGGTCCCTGACGTGGGTTCATCGAGGCGATTAATCAGGCGCAGCAGCGAAGTTTTACCGGAACCACTGGGTCCCACTACTGCCAGAACTTCACTGCGCCGGAGTTCCAGGCTGACATCATTGACGATAACGAGTTCGCCAACGCGCCGGGTCAAATGTTCGGCGCGAAGGATGGGATCCGCGGCTTGCATAGGGATGCTTCCAGGTTTTTGCGGATCAGCTTATCAGGAGGTCTTGTAGTTTGGGATGGGTTACTCTATTCGTCGCCATGAAAGCCTTGCTTGCGTCGTTAGTCCTCACCCTGCCGCTCTTTGCTCAAACCAGCCTCTCACCGGAAGTGCGCGCCTTTGTTTCGCTCGACGCGTCCGTTATTGTTTTCACCGGCGTCCGTGTTGTGGATGGCACGGGCGCTGCTGCACGCGAGGATCAGACGGTGATTCTCAGCGGCGGAAAGATTCAGACCGTCGGACCAACGAAGAGTACCGACATTCCGGATGGCGCGCGCGTCGTCGATCGCAGCGGTTACACCGTCATGCCCGGCCTCGTCGGCATGCATGACCACCTGTTCTATCCCGCGGGACGCCGCATGCCCACCTACAATCCCCAGTTGTTCAGCTTTCCGAGGCTGTATCTGGCGGGCGGAGTTACGACCATACGCACCACTGGGTCCGTGTCTGGCGTGTCCGATCTCTCTCTCAAGCAGCAGATTGATGCCGGCAAGGTTCCCGGTCCCAAAATGTACGTCACCGCTCCATACCTCGAAGGAGCCGGCGCTTACACGGTGAACATGGGGGAGCTCAAGGATGCCGACGACGCGCGCCGCACAGTCGCTTTCTGGGCGGAAAAAGGCGCGACTTCTTTCAAAGCCTACATGCACATCACGCATGACGAATTGGCTGCGGCCATCGAAGAGGCGCACAAGCGCGGTCTGAAGATTACTGGTCACCTGTGCTCGGTTGGTTTTCGCGAAGCTGCGGCCTTGGGGATCGACGATCTCGAGCATGGGCTGGCAGTCGATACGGAATTCACTCCCGGCAAGCAGCGTGATGTGTGTCCCGACCAGAAGCCGGTCCGCGAAACTCTGGCGAAACTGGATGTGAGCGGGCCGGAAATCCAGCAGACCATTCGTGAACTGGTGGCACACAAGGTTGCGGTCACCTCGACGCTATCCATCTTCGAGACGTTTGTTCCGAATCGTCCGCCGCTGGATCAGCGTGTGCTTGACGCGCTGTGCCCGGATGCGCGGGTGGACTATCTGGCGCGGCGTGCAATCATCGGGCAGAGCAAAGATTCACCCTGGCCGGTGCTCTTCCCGAAGGAAATGCAATTCGAACGCGAATTCGCGAAGGCTGGGGGGCTGCTGCTTTCCGGCGAGGATCCAACGGGCTACGGTGGGGTAATTGCCGGCTTTGGAGACCAGCGGCAGTTGGAGCTGCTGGTGGAAGCGGGATTTACTCCGTTGGAGGCGATCAAGATCGCAACGTATAACGGCGCGCAGTTTCTCGGGGCGTCAGACCAAATCGGTAGCATTGCCCCGGGTAAGCAGGCGGATCTTCTGCTGATCAAGGGCGACCCTTCGCGTGATATTCACGATATCGAGCATATCGAGATGGTGTTCAAAGATGGAATCGGATACGACCCGGGAAAACTCATCGAGTCTGTGCGCGGGTCGGTGGGGATGCAGTGAGGGAAAGTAAGCTCGGGAGATCGGGTGAAGTGAGAAGGGAGTCGAGGCCAGGCCGCGACCTTTCGAAACATTCGACATGGCGGAGACCTGGCTGCGGAATGAGTAGGACGCTTATCGCTACCAACCGCAAGGTCCTTCGACCCGCGCCTCCAGCCACCCCGGCAAACCAAAAACGGCTGGGGACCCGGAGTCGGCCCGCCCTCAGGATGACACTCATTAAGATTTCTCGATTCCAGGCGGAGACTCGCGCTAGTTTTTGCTGAACTCGCTATGTCGTCGGCTATAGAGGAAGTACACCAACAATCCCAGACCGAGCCAGACGAAGAAGCGCACCCAGGTGATGACGGTCAGGCCAGTCATCAGTCCTCCGCAGAGGACGACTGAAATCAGAGGGAACAGCGGGACCAGCGGCACACGAAATCCCCGCGGGCGGTCGGGCTGCGTCCGGCGGAGGAAGATCACTCCCATAGAGACCAGCACGAAGGCAAACAAAGTGCCGATGTTCGAGAGATCGGCGGCGTCGCCTATATCGACGAATGCCGCCGGCAGGCCGACGGCGAATCCAGCGATCCAGGTAGACCAGTGCGGGGTTTTGAAACGCGCGTGCACCGTGGAGAAGATGCCAGGCAACAGACCATCGCGAGACATGGCGAACCAGATGCGGGTTTGGCCGTACTGAAAGCAGAGCAGCGAAGACAACATGCCCATGAGGGCACCGATGATGATAGCGGTTTGAAAAATCGGACGTGCACCAAGCTGCTTCAGGGCATAAGCCACCGGGGCTTCAGCGGCGGCGCCCTCGGCGAACGTGGTGTACTTCATCATTCCAAGTAAGACCACGGCCACGCCCACATAAAGAATAGTGCAGACCACAAGCGAGGCGATGATGCCGAAGGGGATGTCTTTTTGCGGGTTGCGCGCTTCTTCAGCGGCAGTGGAAACGGAATCGAAGCCAATGTAAGTGAAAAAAATGATGGCGCCGCCGGTGACGATACCGGCAAAACCGGAAGGCGCGAAGGGATGCCAGTTGGCGGGGCGGACCAGCATTCCACCGATGATCAAAAATACAAAGATGGCCAGGATTTTGATGGTGACCATCACGTTGTTGGTCTCGGCGGATTCGCGCACCCCGCGGATTAACAGCACGGTGAGGATCATTACAATGAGGAACGCAGGAAGATTGAAGTAAGCGCCGGTCCAATGGCCCGATGCCCAGACCGCGCTGGACCACTTGTCGGGCAGCACCCAACCGAAAGCGGCGAGTTGCGCCTTGAGATATCCGCTGAAGCCGACTGCGACAGCAACGTTGCTTACTGCATATTCGAGAATCAGGTCCCAGCCGATGATCCAGGCAAAGATCTCGCCCAGCGTGGCGTACGAATACGTGTAGGCGCTGCCCGCGATGGGGATCATCGAGGCCAGTTCGGCGTAGCAGAGACCGGCGAAGCTGCAGGCAATCGCCACCAGCACGAAGGAGAGAGCGATCGCGGGACCAGCAGGCGGGCGGCCGTGCATCAACACGCCGGCAGAGCTGCCGTGCTGGAACAGATTGACGATGAGATCGAGAACCTGTGCGTGGAGAATGGAGGGGATCTCGAAGTGCTCGCCGGCGGCCGCAGTTCCCGTCAGGACAAAGATGCCGGAACCGATAATGGCGCCGATCCCGAGTGCGGTCAGGCTCCAGGGGCCGAGGCTCTTCTTAAGCCGATGTCCCTCCTGCTGTGATTCGGCAATCAGCTTGTCGATGGATTTGCGGGCCAGGAGCTGGGAGCCAGTTCGTGGGAGGTTGTTAATTGCAGTTCCGCGTGCCAAAAGTGATTCCTTAACTTGAGACAGCTTCATTGCTGCGGCCAGGATACTGACCGAGCTGAATAGTAAGCCTGGCTACTAAATACTTAGATGCTTCGCTTCGCTCAGCATGACCCCAGCGTACATGCCATCTGAAGGCACCTTAGACCTGGCCCATTCCATTGGACGAATTGCATTTCAGCATGACAAAAGAAAGACTCAGCCGCCAGCGAAAACTGACGGCTGAGTGCTGAATCAGTGAAGACCAGGCCTCGGCTAACGTTTCGACTGCCCTCGCACCATCTTCTTCATCTTGCGTTTCATCGAGCCCCGAGGAGCAGTGCGCTTGCCCAGTGGCTTTTTAGCTTGCGCCTTCTTGCGCGCTGTGCGCTTGGCTTTCTTGCGTTCGAGGCGATTAGTGATGGTCTTGGTATTCATGAGTTCGATCAGTATCCTCTCCGGCGAGGCATCGCCTCGACCTCCCACCCTAGCTAAAAGACGGCCAGGATGGGACACCCTCTAAAATCACAGGATTTCACATAACCCGATTACAGTTTCCTCAGCAGCTTTCCAACTGAGCGTATTTTTCTACCAGCTTTTTCACGCCGAAGCGTGGAAATTGTACCGTAATCTTGGCGTCGTCCCCATCGCCCTCGCGTTTGAAAACGGTGCCCTCACCGTATTTGGGGTGGCGGACGCGCTGCCCGGGACGAAAGCCCTTCTTTCCCTTCGTGGGTTCGACCTCCATTTTCGGGCGTGAGAATTTTTTGCCTCGCGACGCAAAGAACTCAGCGATGTTCTCGATGGAGTTATACGTCGGGCCGGCGTATGAAGACCGGCGCGCCGGTTGCGCTCGTGAGCGGGAAATTCGGCTTTGGTCCTCATCTTCGTAGGCATAGTGAGGAGTGCCGAAATCGTGATCGTCACCCGGACTGTAGCGTTCCTCGCGATCCGGCAGCGCTGCAATGTGACGCTTTCCGGGGGAACCCAGGTCTTCGAGAAGCGTCGCGGGAACTTCTTCGAGGAAACGAGAAGGCACGCTGGCTTCCGGCATGTCTGTGCCGTAACGGCGGCGATAGCGCGCCCAACTGAGAACCAGGTGATCCATTGCCCGCGTCATTCCTACATAGGCGAGGCGGCGCTCTTCTTCAATGTCATCGGGATGGAGGAATGTGCGCGAATGCGGGAAGAGGCCCTCCTCCAGGCCTGCCAGAACGACCAGCGGAAATTCCAGGCCCTTGGCGGCGTGCAGGGTCATGAGCGTGATCTGGGCACGCGCATCGTACTGATCGGCGTCGCTGACAAGAGCAGCGTGGTCGAGGAATTCCTGGATGTTTTCGCCGCGGTCGCGAGAATCCATGGCGGCGTTTACAAGTTCTCGAAGATTCTCGATTCGCGCCAGCGACTCGGGCGTGTCTTCCTCTTCGAGTGATTTGATGTAGCCGGTGCGGTCGAGGAGATATTTCAAAAGCTCAGCCGTGGTTGCCGGACGAGGCTGCTGCTCGGGTTCGGAACGATCAGCGGCATCGGAGTCGCTTCTGTCTTCGGCGAACCCGAGCCACTGCGGGTAAGTACCTTCCAGCATGGCGCGGCCGCCCTCGATGATGTCGCGAAATGTCTTGAGCGCAGCGACAGCACGCGCCGGGACCAGCATGTTGGCAATTGCCTGGCCGGTAGCGCGCCATAGGGAAGACCCGGTTTCGATGGCCAGCTTATCGAGGACATCCGTCGTGCCTTTGCCGATGCCGCGCGCGGGAGTATTTACGACGCGCAGAAAGGCGATGGAGTCATCTGGATTCTGGATGAGCTTGAGGTAGGCGATCATGTCCTTGATCTCGGCGCGCTCGTAAAATGAAAAACCGCCCACGACGTGATACTTGAGCTGGTAGCGCCGCATCGCCTCTTCAAACAGCCGCGACTGCGCGTTGGTGCGGTAGAGCACGGCGGCGCGCGGGCTCTCTAGCCCTTTTTGGCGGGCCTGCTGAATGTAGCGGTTCACGTAGTCGGCAGCGAACAGCGCTTCATTCTCGCCGTCGGGAGCCTCGTAGTAACCGATATGTGAGCCGCCCTCGCGCGATGTCCAGAGATTCTTGCCCTTGCGGTGAATGTTGTTGGCGACGACCGATGAGGCAGCCTGCAGGATCGGGTGCGTGGAGCGGTAGTTCTGCTCCAGGCGTACGATGCGGGCGTTGGGGAAGTCGCGCTCGAATTCGAGGATATTGCGAATGTCGGCTCCGCGCCAGGAGTAGATGGACTGGTCTTCATCGCCGACGGCGCAGACGTTGTGATGCTCGCCGGCGAGCAACCGCATAAGCTCGTATTGCGGGCGGTTCGTGTCCTGGTATTCGTCGATGAGGACATACTGGAAGCGGCGGGTGTAGTAGTGGCGGACCTCTTCGGAAGACTTCAGCAGGCGGACGGTTTCCAGCAGCAGGTCGTCGAAATCGAGCGCGTTGGCCTTGCGCAATTCCTGGCGGTAGATCTCGTAGACATGGGCGATCTGCTCGGTCTTGGGATCGCCGGAGTGCAGGTACACCTCCTGCGGATCGAGCATGTGATTTTTGGCCCAGGAAATACGCGCCTGCGCGGAACGCGGCGTGAGCTGCTTGTCGTCGAGCCCGAGACGACGGATGGCGGCCTTCACCACCGAGAGCTGGTCGGTTTCGTCGTAAATGGCAAAGTCTTTGCGGTAGCCCACCTCACCGACGCGCAGCGCTTCGATGTCGCGCCGCAGAATTCGAACACACAGCGAGTGAAACGTTGAGACCAGCGGGCGGGTAACGCTGAAGCCGCCAACCAGCTTCTCGACTCGCTCGGCCATCTCCTGCGCGGCTTTGTTGGTGAATGTGACTGCGAGAACCGATTCCGGCCGCACTCCTTTCTCCTCCAGCAGGTAGGCGATCCGATAGGTGATGACGCGAGTCTTGCCGCTTCCGGCTCCAGCCAGGATCAGCAGCGGGCCTTCGGTCGTGACCACAGCTTCGCGTTGCTGGGGATTGAGTTGATCGAGGAGATGCAATGGATGCCCTGGTAACAATATAAATGAAGGAGCAGTGCGTGAGACCGATATTGCCTGCGTCGTTCGCAGGTGTGCTGGTGAGAGAGTGTTCAATGTGGGTGCAAACGCCAGATCCTTCGACTCCCGGCCGGCGACTCGGAGGGAACGCGGGTCGATAAGACAAAAACAGGCGCGTCGCTCAGGAGGACACCTTCTCGGATCCTGAAAGCATTCCGCCGTTGGATCTATCCGTGTACGGCGCGTTGCTTTCCCGCCTTGCGCTTGGGAGGTGGAGCAGGCGCGGACGGGGCTGGGGCATTCGGATCGGGAGCGATCTCGTTTGCCGTCACGAACTGCGGCTCGATATCGACAGGCACGCCCTGCAGCTTATCGAGCACGGCCTTCACCGCGGGACGAAGCACGGCGAGGTTGTCCAGCATCTGCTTCGCGCCATCGTGATCGCCGGTGGCTTCCAGTGTCAGCAGCTCGTGCGTCAGGTCGCGGACCGCGGGTTTGATTTTCTGGAAATCGACGCCGAAAGTTCCGTCGGGGCGGGCGACGAATGCCCCTCTGGCCATCAGGTAGTTGAACTGCAGCGCCATGCCCTTGCCGTGGGCTTCGTTCAAGCCAAACCGCAGACTGCGGAAAGCCGAAGCAAGAAACGTGGTGTAGAGCTGGCGTTCGGCGGCTTCATCAGCGGGGAGGATGCCGGTGAGGTCCATCTCCTTCGCGTGATCCATCATGTACTGCAGCGCAAAAAGGCCGGTGACGTCGGCTTTGGCTTCTTCAATGGCGCTGTAGACCTCTTTCAATTCCAGGCGCGGATTGGTTTCGCGGCCGGCGATGATGATCTGGTGGGGTCCCAGGCCATGCATCAGTTCGTGAGCGAGGATATGGGTGAAGAACGGTTCGAAGCTGGCGTCGGCCTGCTGCTGTGGCGCCAGTGCGCGGCGCGCGATGGGAATCAGCACGCTGCGGAATTTGGCTTCCTGAATATTCCTCAGCATGACGCGCTTGCTGCCCTTGAGCTGCACCACGCGGTCATCATTGGGCAGGTTATAGGCGGCTGATTGCACTCCCTTTTCGCCATCGCCGGAGCTGAAGACCTCATTTACCACACGAATGGGAGCGGCGGCGCCGAGCTTGGGAGTGCGGTATTGGGGATCCTCGGGCAGATTGTCCTCGATCTCCTGCAAATGTTTTGCGAAAGCCGCAAGCTTGTTGGTTTCGGCGTCGTCGCGCAGATTGACGTAGGCCTCAAAAGCCGCTTTGTAGCCGAAGAGTTCGTCGTTGTAGGTCTCGTAGGGGCCGATGGTGATGTCGATGGGGGCGTCCAGATCCATCCAGTCGATGTCGCTCTGGTAATAATCGTTGGACAGGAAGGCGGCAGCGCGCGAATTGAGAAATTTCTTGAGCGATGCATTTGGAGTAAGCGCTGCAGCCTCTCTCAGCAGCGCGGCGGCCTTCTCCAGATCCGCCTGATATTCCTGGTTGTAGGGGACAACTCGCAGCTTGCCAGCGGTATCGCGGCGAATCACGGTAAAAAAGCCGGTGGCCAGATCTTGCTCGTCCTTAGAGAGGGTCTTGAGCCAGTCTTCGAATTCAGACTTGGTCATGTTTTCAGGATAGAAGTTCGCGCCGGGAAGCTTTTGGGGAGGAACCCCGGGGAGGAAGGCTCTGTGTTCATCCAGCTCCGACCAGGGATTTTTGTTGATCCAGTAGTAGTGTGCGCGAGCTTCGCCCAGAGGCGTTCGGTCCAACTTCACCTTATCGTAGGTTGCGAGATTCTGGCTCCAGAGCTGGCGCATGAACAGTGGATTCAGAATGCGCGCGGCCTGAATCAGCTTGGCCAGCGCCTGCTGGTCACCATTAATCAGGTGGCTGGTGTCCACCCGGATCTGCGTGGGAGCGAAGCGCGCGATCATGATATTGAGCTGGCCGAGGTTGGGAGGAGCGCTTTCGGGCTTGCTTTGAGCACTGGCCAGCACGAAAGCAAACAGAACGAATATTGCGAGGAGAATCTTCAGCATAAGCTTCACAGGTAATTCCGAAAGCTACTTTGGCCTCACCGCAACCAGGTCGGGAGTAAACGATACCGAGATCTGTTGCGCATCGGTACCGGCGCTGGTGTCGATGCGATGGACGGTGTTGTCGCTCCCGCCGACGTAAACCGCGGATCCATCGAGCTTGACCCCGCCGCTGAACGCCACTGCGCCGTTAGCCAGAGGTATGGTCGAGGTCGTCCCCGCCGACGTGTTGTAGACGATCAGATTGGATTGATCGGTGACGATGTAAGCCTTGGAACTGTCAGGCAGAAAGATGATCTGCCGCGGGGTGAACGAGCCCTGGCCAGTATCGAAGGAACTCAGCACGTCGGAAAGCGTAGGAGGACAACCGGCTCCATCGGTGGTAGCCGCGACTACTTCCAGCTTGGGTGGATCGAGAGCCAGGACGGCGGTGCCATTCGGTAAGGCGCCGATCAGGGATGGAGTGGCAGCGGTAGCAATGGCATCCGCTTGGGAGCCGTCGCAGCTGGCCCGAGCGGTGATGGACGACGTTACGCCCCCAGCGAGATAGAAGAAGGAACCCTGAGTGAGCGCCGCGACCGAATTGGCGGCAGCGCCGAGAGTAATGGTCTGGAGCGCAGTGGAGGGAGAGAAAACATCCAGAGCAGTTCCCGAGACAATAAAGGCTTTGGAGCTATCGAGAAGATAGTCGGCGACGGGATTGCCAGAGATGACGATGGTGTTAGGGATGGTGTTGCTGCCTACGTCATATACAAAGACAGCGCCACTGCTGGAATTGGAATAGAGGACCTTATTGCCGTCGGGAGAAACTCCGATCACTGTTCCGGGTGTGCTGATCAGAGTGGTGACGGTGTTCGTGGAAGTATCAAATGACATCAGGCCATTGGCGCTTCCGAGGTAAGCCTTGGTGCCAGATTTGTTAAAGACAAAGGAATTCGGAGTGTTGGGCAGGGTGATCGCGGTGCCCGCAGTGTTCGCAGTGGCGTCAATAGGAACCAGGGAGGTGGTGCTGGTGCCGGTTGCGTAAACTGTGGTGCTAGTGGTTCCGCTGACAGTGCCGATGGCGAGATTACTGAAAATCGCCTTAAACCCGGAATTACACGATGGGGGCGAGCACGAAGCGCCAATTCCGGTGACGCCAGCCCCGACTGCGCTCACGGTTCCACCCGACACCGTCGCTACCGCCGGCTGGGTAGAATTCCAGGTGGGGATCACTCCGGTCACAGTCACGCCTTTGCTGTCCACCATGTCTGCGGTCAAGGAGACAGTAGTGCCAGAGCTGAGGCTGAAGGTGGTATCGGCGGCGTTTGAGACGTGAACGTGAATGCTTTGAACGGCGCAGGTGACAAAACCCGCGCCCGCGCTGGTGATGTTACCCACGCTGGCGAAAACCTGAGTCTTGCCAGGATTTTTCGCGGTAGTTACGCCGTTGGTATCGATGGAAGCGACATTTGCGTCGCCTACCTGCCAAGTAATCGAGCCCACCAGTGAGGTCACATCGGTTCCGCCGCTCAGAGCCTGAACAGTGAACTGGGTGGTGCTGCCGTTGGACACGCAATCCACCGAGGTGGGAGTGATCTTCACCGTGTCCACTTTGGGGTGAACGAAAATAGTGACGGTAGCGGTGATCGAGCTGGTGGAAGCAGTGATAGTTGCCGATCCGCTCTGGCCTGTTTGGCAATCGACGAAGGCGGAGTCCCAGATTCCGCCGCAGGCGTTAACCAGGGTTTGCGTCGTGTTGGGACTGGTAGGGGAGGACAACGTGACCACGCCCGGATTGCTGGAAGAGAAGGTTACTGTTTGTCCGCTGATGGTATTGCCAGATTGGTCAGACACCGTTGCCAGCAAGCTGACAACCTGTCCTGAGTTTAAAGATGCGCCGATGGGGGTGATCGAGATTTGAGATGGGACCGGGGCTTTGGAGCCGCCACAATTGGTGAGTGCAGGAATAAGGAGAAGGAGCGCCGGGAGCCCAATCAGAGAACGAAACCGCCGCATTTAACCTCCCCGCCCGATAAGTGCTTCGGGCGGAAGCAATTAAGTCACACCTCAAAATTCCTCAGTGTAGAGGCTGGTAGGTTTTTCGGCAAGACGAGTCGCGGGTAGGCGCGAGTCCAGCCAGTCCGAACGGATGCGGATGCGAACTTAGATGCCAGCGGCAGGTGATTTTGTGAGGTGGCCGCGAAGAATTTTGCAGTAATTGCGGTTTGCGTGCTGTATATGAGGGCATAACAGCTTGCGGGTGAGCGGCAGTCGCGGCAGGAGAGTGTTTTTATTGACGGTTCTGGAAGCGGTTGCTATATTAAAAAGGTTCCGCGAGTTGGTTTAGTCTGCGTAGTAGCGACTGAGCTGTTGTAGGGTATGCGTCTGTTGAGGGAGTGTTGGCAGACGCTCTCGCTGAAAACCTGCGCTGCCTCCGACATTTAAGGATCAGGCGTGACTGAGATTGAGCGTCTGGTCTGGAGGGTATGCAGGGTCCGGAAAGCGAAACGGAACGCCCCCGACATCAGGGGAATGATGTGGACCGGGCGTCACCGTCGTAATCCAATCTCGAAAACCTAAAGAGCCTCCCGATCAGTAATGAGCTGGGAGAGTATGGCCGAGAGAACAGCGGCCAGCCCGGCACGGGTCACGGTGAGTCGACGACCTCCGATTCGGCTGCGAAGCCGACGGGGGATTTGCGCGTGAAGGAGCGGCAAACGAGTGCCTACGTTTAATCAGTTGGTGCGAATTGGGCGGGAACGGCCCAAGTACAAAACGGCGAGCCCGGCGTTGCAGTCGTCTCCGCAGAAGCGGGGCGTTTGCACGCGCGTATACACGCAGACGCCAAAAAAGCCTAACTCCGCGCTGCGCAAAGTGGCTCGGGTTCGGCTGACCAATGGCATCGAAGTGACCACCTACATCCCCGGCATTGGCCACAACCTGCAGGAGCACTCGATCGTGCTGATTCGCGGCGGCCGCGTGAAGGATCTGCCAGGGGTGCGGTATCACGTGATCCGAGGAACGCTGGATGCGATAGGAGTGGCCAACCGCAAACAGGGCCGGTCAAAGTATGGGGCCAAACGGCCGAAGGCGTAAGCGAGGACGCTGACTTAACTATGCCGAGAAAAGGATACATAGCAAAGCGCCAGGTGACGGCGGATCCGGTCTACAACTCCGAGCTGGTCACCAAGTTTGTGAACTCCCTGATGTGGGAAGGCAAGAAGAGCACCGCCGAGGGCGTGTTCTACGGCGCCATGAATAAGGTGCAGGAAAAGGGCGGCGATGAGGCGATCAAGATCTTCAAGAAGGCGGTGGAGAACTGCAAGCCCCTGCTGGAAGTGAAGACCCGGCGCGTAGGCGGCGCGAACTATCAGGTTCCGGTGGAAGTGAACGCCGACCGCCGCACGTCGCTGGCGATTCGCTGGCTGATCACGTATGCGCGCACTCGGGCCGAAAAGGGCATGGTGGACAAGCTCACTAATGAGTTGCTGGACGCCGCCAATAATCGCGGCGGCGCGGTGAAGAAGCGCGAAGACGTTCACCGCATGGCAGAAGCCAACAAGGCTTTTGCGCACTATCGCTGGTAAAGCCCAGCCGGCCGCAGAGCTGGCGGGAATGGGAAGAACGGGTTAGCGAGGCGGAGTTGAACGTTGTATCCGATCGCTGCAAGAAGCTGGGGATTTCCCCCTGAGGTTTTCGCGTCGCCCTCGCTTTAAGACGACGCGGGTTGAAGAAAAGGAAAAGGCATTGGCCAGACAAGTTCCATTAGCGCGTTGCAGGAATATCGGCATCATGGCGCACATCGATGCCGGCAAGACCACCACCACGGAGCGGATCCTGTTCTATACCGGTCGCACGCACCGCCTGGGTGAGGTCCATGAAGGCACCGCCACGATGGACTGGATGGAGCAGGAGCAGGAGCGTGGCATCACCATCACCAGCGCCGCCACCACCTGCAACTGGCGCGACGTGCGCATCAACATCATCGATACGCCCGGCCACGTGGATTTCACCGCCGAAGTGGAGCGCTCGCTGCGCGTGCTCGACGGCGCGGTGGCAGTATTCGACGCGGTGCATGGCGTCGAGCCGCAATCCGAGACAGTGTGGCGCCAGGCGGACAAGTATGGTGTTCCGCGAATTTGTTTCATCAACAAGATGGACAAGACAGGCGCGGATTTCGAACACGCCATGGACACGATTCGCAAGCGGCTGAATGCGCGTCCGGTGGCGATTCAGCTGCCGGTTGGGCAGGAAGCCAACTTCAAGGGCGCGATTGATCTTTTCGAGATGAAGGCCGTGGTCTACAAGGACGAGACCATGGGCGCGGAGTATGAAGTCGAAGAGATTCCGGAAGAACTGAAGAAGAAAGCCAATGCTTTCCATAATCAGATGGTCGAGACGATTGTCGAAAATGATGACGACCTGCTGCACAAGTACATGGAAGGGGAGGCGATTTCTCCGGATGAGCTGAAAGCATCGCTGCGCAAGAGCACAGTCGCGCTCAAGGTTTTCCCGGTGATCTGCGGAAGTGCTTTCAAGAACAAAGGCGTGCAGCCGCTGCTGGATGCGGTGGTCGATTTTCTGCCTTCGCCAAACGACATTCCACCGGTGAAAGGGATCGATCCCGAAACCGACAAGGAAGTGGAACGCAAGGCGGACGACAAGGAGCCGTTCGCGGCGCTGGCGTTCAAGATCATGAGCGATCCATTCGTCGGGCAGCTGGTGTTCATTCGTGTGTATTCCGGGCAGCTGAAGACCGGCGACAGCGTGTACATCACAGGCAAGCGCAAGACCGAGCGCATCGGGCGGCTCTTAAAGATGCACGCCAACAAGCGCGAGGAGATCAGCGAGATTTACGCCGGCGACATCTGCGCGTGCGTGGGGTTGAGGAACGTCACCACCGGCGACACCATCTGCGATGAGGACAAACCGATTCTGCTGGAGTCGATCGAGTTTCCGGCACCGGTGATTGCAGTTGCTGTGGAACCGAAGACGAAGGGCGATCAGGAGAAGATGGGGCTGGCGCTGTCACGGCTGGCGCAGGAAGACCCCACGTTCCGGGTTTCTACAGATCCGGACAGCGGGCAGACGATTATCGCGGGCATGGGTGAGCTGCACCTCGAGATCATCGTTGACCGCATGATGCGCGAGTACAAGGTGGAGGCTAACGTCGGCAAGCCGCAGGTCGCGTACCGCGAGACCATTCGCAAGCCGTCGGAGGCAGAAGGCAAGTTTATCCGCCAGACGGGAGGCCGCGGGCAGTATGGTCACGTCAAGATCCGTCTGGAGCCGAATGCAGGCAAGGGCTTCGAGTTCGAGAACGAAATCGTGGGCGGCGTGGTACCGAAGGAGTACATCAAGCCGGTCGAATCAGGCATTCGCGAAGCGCTAGAAGGTGGCGTGCTTGCCGGATACGAGATGGTGGATGTAAAGGCCACTCTCTATGACGGCAGCTACCACGAAGTTGATTCCAGCGAAATGGCTTTCAAGATCGCGGGCTCGATGGCGTTTAAAGAAGCCGCGCGGAGAGCCAGCCCGGTGCTTCTTGAGCCGGTGATGTCAGTCGAGGTGGTGGTGCCGGAGGATTTCATGAGCGCCATCATTGGCGATCTGAACTCGCGGCGCGGCCGCATTGAAGGCATGGAGCACCGCGCGGGTTCGCAGGTGATCCGCTCATTTGTGCCGCTGTCGGAGATGTTCGGATATGCCACCCAGATGCGGTCGGCTACTCAGGGGCGCGCGACATTCTCCATGCACTTCGCGCGGTATGAAGAGGCTCCGCGATCGGTGGCGGAGGAGATCATCGCACGCGTGCAAGGAAAGACGGTGAGCAAGTGAGCAGCACTGGCGGGCAGGATTTTGTCGTAGCAGTTAAGGGAGCAGTTGGCTCCGAACAGGAGTGGAAACAGGCACTCGCGGCCGAGGCTTCTGGCAAGGCTACTGATCCTGGAACCCAGGCGGAAGAGAGGCTGCGCGCAAGGGGCCGAACTCTAGGGGAGAAGGTACAGGAGATTCTCTTGGGGCTCGGGGATCAGTACCGGCTTTTGGCTGTGATCTGGGAAGGCTTCAGGGCGCGTTGGTTGGTAAGGATCCAGAGTCCACGAGGGGTCTCCGAGATCCCAATTCCTGCGGAGGTCGCTGACGGCGTTGTCGAATCCGAGGGAATGGATGACACGGAACGGTTGAAGAATCTGGTGTTATTCGGAGCCGGCAGGCAAGACTTGATTTTCAAGCGGAACGCGTGATGCTGGCTGGCAAGAGGGTTCGCTTCTGGCTTTCCGTGGCAGGCAGGGCGGAATTGCCTGAACCACTCAATACCGGCAATGCAACCGACAATTCAGTGGAAGCTTTGGTCGTTGACGAAGGTCGATTGGGAGTTTGGGTTTCGGTGGAAACGGAGGATATGCAACTGTGGCACGGTTTGCCTGCAGTGATGCTCTTGAAATGGGAGCACTTCTGTACGGCGCTCACCACGTACGAAACACGCCAATCCGCCGAGCGACCACAGCCCGGATTTCGACCGTAAGCTGACTAGTCAGAATATTGAGGAGCACACGCACTCATGGCGAAAGAGAAATTTGATCGCAGCAAGCCGCACGTGAACGTGGGGACGATCGGGCACATCGATCATGGCAAGACCACGCTCACGGCGGCGATCACCAAAGTGTTGCAGAAGCAC
>Ga0187776_10000029_pt1 | contig 78747 bp, 68 predicted proteins | sample 0216_BV02_MP12_2_FD_132426 | JGI IMG/M metagenome (GOLD analysis project Ga0187776, IMG submission 132426) | Tropical peat soil microbial communities from peatlands in Department of Meta, Colombia - 0216_BV02_MP12_20_MG | ecosystem: Environmental > Terrestrial > Soil > Wetlands > Peat | place...
CTCGGCCGAAGTCGTCATTGTGGGTGGCGGAATCGTCGGCTCGAGCATCGCTTACCACCTGACGGAAGCGGGATGCACCGACGTGCTCGTCGTCGAGCGGGAGACTCACCAGGGCAAGGGATCGACCGGCAAGAGCATGGGCGGCGTCAGGGCGCAGTTCTCTACGCCCGTCAACATCCAGATGTCGCTTTACTCGATCCCTTTCTACGCCAGCTTCGAGGAGCGGCTCGGCCATCCTGCGGGATATCGTCCGCAAGGATATCTTTTCGTCGCCACCAGCGAACCCCACCTACGCTACCTGCGCGCGAATTACGAGCGCCAGGTCGCGATGGGATTGAAGAACGTGCGTCTGCTCGCGCGCGCTGAGATCGTCTCCGCGTTTCCGAAGCTCAGATCCGACGACATCGTGGGCGGCAGCTTTTGCTCGACCGATGGCTTTGTCGACCCCTATAGCGCTATGGTGGGCTTCATGAAATGCGCCGAGGAGCGAGGTGCGCGGCTTTGGCGGGAGACGGAGGTCACCGGAATCCTGCAGGACGGAAACGGCCTCGCTGCCGTTGAGACCACCCGTGGCCGAGTAGCGACACGAAAGGTGGTGAATGCTGCCGGGCCGTGGGCGGCGCAGGTGGCGAAGTTCGTCGGCGTTGATCTGCCGGTCGAGCCGTTGCGGCGTATGCTGGTGCCGACCGAGCCATATGACGGGTTTCCCCATTCCGCCCCCATGATCATCGACATGTCGAATGGATTTCACTTCCGCCCGGAGTCGCTGGGCTTTCTGTTTGCGTGGAACGATCCGGAAGAGACGCCCGGCTACAAGATGAACTTCGAGTCGTCGTTTCTCGAGAAAATTCTGACGCGGGCGGCGAATCGCGTGCCCGATTTCGAGAATGTTCCAGTGAATCCCAAGCGCGCCTGGGCGGGATTGTACGAGATGACGCCCGACCATCATCCAATCCTGGGCCGGGTGCCGGAAGTGCCGGGGTTCTTCTTGGCCAACGGCTTCAGCGGACACGGCGTGATGCACGCTCCGGCGACGGGCAAGATCGTGTCCGATCTGGTGCTGCACGGGAAGACGGATTTGATCGATGCCCGGCTACTGGACTTCGAGCGCTTTGCGGAAAGGCGGATGATTGAGGAGACCGCGGTGCTTTAGTGATACACCTTGAATTCTGCATCCGTTTTACTTCTCCGCCAGGAACGTAAATATCACCTCCCGTTCTCTCGGCTCGTCCAATTCCACCAGCACAATCCTCTGCCAGGTGCCGAGCACAAGTTCGCCGCGCTCGGCGGGAACCGAGACCGAGGTGCCGATCAAGGCAGAAAGAATGTGATCGGGGACGTGCGCCGGGTTGTGTGGATGGCGGTATTTCAGCCTGGGGATCATAGCTTCGAAGTCGAGCATGTCGAGATCGGTGCCGGGATCGAGGTCGGCGGTGGTCAGCGCCGCCGTGGTGTGCAGGACAGACAGGTGGCACACTCCCGAGCGATCCGCATAGGATTTGCGCAAGGCGAGTGCGACCTGGTCGGTGATGTCCAGCACTTCACGCTTTTTTCGGGTTTTGAAGGTCAGCCGGTGCATGGTGAGTTCATCACTTCTGCATTCCAGGAACTACGTGGGAACGGACGTCCCGTCCGTTCAAGTCGAGCGGAGCTCGACGGCACCCGGGTCCACCGCAGCCTGAAGGCCGTCCATGATCGCAATTCTTGCAACTGTCATCTTGAGCGAGGACGGGCTCAGCATGACCGCGGCTCTTGGGTGGAGCAGGGCTTCCAGCCCTGCATTTACACAGCGCCTAAGAACCTCGGCTTTAGCCGCTGAGGATATCCTGCGCATTAACAAAATTACCTCAGCGGCTGAAGCCCGCGTCTTTGCTGCATCCTCTGATGCAGGCCTAAAGACCTGCTCTACCCTTACGAGTGATCGCGATAGATGTTTTAGGAGCCTCATGGCACCTGGCGTGCGTATGGGTCTTTGGCCTGCGGCGGGAAGGGCAGCGGCCGTCCCTGGAATAGCGCGGCGCAGTTCTCGAGCCGCTTGGTGCCGTCGTGCACGGCGAACTTCGCAGGACGATCGGGGGGCCCGCTCCACAGGCTCACGCCCGCGTATTCGCCGTCTTTCCGCAAAATGTAGTACTTCATGCTGATGTAGCGCAATTTTCGCGGGTTGCTAAGGTAATTGCGCACGATGCGTTTGAGCGCTTCGAGTCCGGCGTCTCGCGGCGACATCCCGCGACGCATGTTCTCGACGATGGTATGAGCACCTGCCACTTTGATGTTCTCTTCGCCGCTGCCCGTGGCTCCCGCCGAGCCCACGTCCTGATCGGTATAGCAGCCAGCGCCAATGATGGGGGAATCACCCACGCGCCCAGGAATCTTCCAGGCGAGTCCGCTGGTGGTTGTCATGCCTGAGATCTCGCCTTTTTCGTTCAGCGCCGAGACATGAATGGTTCCGGTCGGCGGGTAGAGAATTTTGCGAATGGCAGCGAGGCGAAATTCGGGATCAATCCCCAGGACCGCTGCGCGCTCGAGAAGCCGCTCGAACATTTTCGGTTGGAGTTCAGCTTGTGGCGGCGGCATGTCAGCAATATCCGGAGAAATCCTGTAGTTCGGATCGTCCAGGCCCGGTCCCCACCAGTCGTACTTGGGATTGCTTTCCTTCCAGAGCAGCCAGATTTTTCGGGAGCGCTCCGTAAGCAAGTTTTCCTTCGGAAAGCCCATGGCAATGGCGAAGCGTTCTGCGCCTTCTCCGACCAGCATCACGTGGCCGGAGTGCTCCATGACCGCTTTCGCCACTAACGACACGTTCTTGATATTGCGAACGCCGCCAACCGCACCCGCCCGGCGGCTTGGGCCGTGCATGCAGGAGGCATCGAGTTCGACGATGCCTTCTTCGTTGGGAAGCCCGCCGAGACCCACGCTGTCGTCATTGGGATCGTCTTCCTGGACTTTGCCCACGGCAATGGCCGCATCCAGTGTGTCGCCGCCCTTGCTAAGGATCTCGAATCCCTGACCAATTCCGTTAATGCCATTGGCGCTGGCGACCAGGATGGGGGCACGCTTCGGCTTTGACGATGAAACGGGTGCCTTCTGTGCGTCAAGAGATAGAGCGAACGAAGCCAGGCCAGCGGTAGTGAGAAAGTCTCTGCGGGAAAATCCCATGCGTCCTCCTGAAAGGAATCGGCCACGGACTGGACGGATCGTCACCGATCAGAAAAGGGGAAGAAGGATAGCATGGAGGACCTTCGCATTTAGTAATCTGAAAATGGTAATCGGGTAATTGCAAGCCAACTCTAAGAGAAAAACCCCGCCCAAGCTTTGCTTGAACGGGGCACCCTCAGGATCTTCGTTTACGCGATCACAGAAGCAGAATTCACCGCTAGCTGGCGATGCGCTCCGCCCCGCGTTCTGCGCGGAAGCGCAGGCGTGCAGCGATATTGCCGGCCTTCTGCAGGTCGGGGTCGTTAGGCACGTAAACGACCTCCACTCCATTGCGCAGGGCTAATCCAACCAGGGCATCGGAGATATCTTCGACCTCGCGCGTCTCGCACCCGCAGACCGTGCACTCCTTCACCAGGTGCATGTCGATGTGTCCACAGTTGGAGCAGTGCACACCGGGAGCAGCAAAACTGCTTTCGATCAACAGGGTTTGTACTTCAGCCTGCTCCATCGAGCGGAGCACCCTGCGCAGGCCTACTGCCCCGTGATTCCGGGAACGGGCTTCGTCGAGCACCTCCCGCACCAGGTTCCGGCGCTGCTTGTCGCGGAAAGCACTCAGCATGCCCCGGGCGCGTTCGCGCACCTGCTCGGCGGTAGCGGTGGCAATGTCGATATCGAAACGTCCCGCCAAACACCCTCTCAGGTAGGGGTGCAATTGACGCTCGATCTCAGGCCACACGTCCTCGCGGCAGCCGAAGATGAGGCGGTCGCAACTGCCCTTCTGCTGGAGTTCCAGCAGGCGGTCTGCGACCCGCTTGAAATGGCCAAGCGCCTCATTTTCTACCCGTCGTTCGGCGTGACCGGCATCGTAGCCGAGAAACCCATCACTGCGGCCACGGCGCGGAAGGAGAGCTACAAAGTCCTCGCGCTCCTGGATCTCGCCTTCCTGCATGTGGAACAGGCGAGCCTTGTTGCGCTCTACCAGCGCAACATAGGTGCTGCACAGGGCATCTTGCAGGGCCGACAAAGGCCGAAGATGAAAGCGCGTGTTCACATGCAGCGCGGTTCCCGGAAGCTGCGCCGGCAGATCGAATTCCTTCCACAGGCGCGTGGAAGCGCAGGCAAACACCGCCTTGGCTCTACCCTGATTTCCGTGCAAGCCTTCCGCCCAGGCCAACAACCGATCCAAGTCAGCTTTGAGCAGCTTGCAACCCTTGCCGTTTTTGTCCGCCTCGCGGACCGCGTCCTTGACGAGGTCCTTGATGCGCAACGCCTCCTCGCGGTGCGACTTGTCTGAAGGAGTGGTGGGTTGGTAGTAAAAGGTGACCGCGTTACACTGCGCAGATTGGAATTCAGCTAATTCGCGAATTTCATCTCGCGTAATCATTGCACCTCCATGCCGACGGCTTAAACAGGTCGAGGTTGCTGAAACGTTTTGTTCCTCAATTGGCCGGGATCGGACAAGTTCCGGCGTAGATGTTCTCTTGCAGAATTGATGGAATGACGCACGTCCTGGCTCGAGCGTCCGCTGATAGCAGATATTTCCTCAACATTGAACCCTTCAATCCCAAACAGTAGAAATGCTTCCCGGTCTTCCCGCCGAGTGCCACGCAATGCGCGTTCCACCAGGTTTAACATCTCATCGGAGGCCACCGTGTCTTCCGGGGAAGCGGCGGAACGATTGGGAATCAGATTTTCTTCGGTGATGGTTTCATCCGGTTGGTGGAACTCGACGTAAGCTTCGTCGCTGTGCCGCTCCAACTCTTCCTGCGGCCGGCGGGGATGCTCTTCCAGTGATACCGCGTCGACGCTATCACGCTGGCGACGCGGCAATTCGTTCATGGCGCGCACCGCCAGGCGATAAATCCAGGCTTCCAAGGCGAGCTTCTCGGGTTTTTCTCCGTCGCTAAGAGCATTCGCGATGGCTTCGTCGATCACTTCTTCGGAGCGAAGCTGGAAGGGAGTAAGCTCACCCAGGCTCTCCCGGTAGCGCAACTCGCGTTCGACAAAGCGCTGGAGTCGCGAGAGATTAGCATTCACATATCCACTGATGTCCTCGTCGGAGACCTTGGGGGCCTGCACTGCCGCGAGCGTACTTTCAAACGGAACCTGCTCCGGAGCACGGCCCTCCTTCTGACGGCGTGGCCACTGGCGATGATTGCGCAGCCGGGCTTTATGACGTGTAATCTGTTGAATCAGATCATCAAAGGCACTCTTGATGGCGGTAGTGACCGTGGGCGCACTGTTGCTGGTGGCGATGTCTCCGGAAGGCAGCCGCAGGTCCAAGCGTACAAGGATTCCAGCTCGGGCTGGTTGGTCTTCCAGAATGGCGTGGAGATGAACTAACTCAGGACGGAAAACCTGCAGCCTTTTCCGCACTTTTTGAATTTGTAAGTTGATTTCCCGTTCGACGTTGGAGTTCTTGGAAAGTTTATAGCTGATGTGGACATTCATTCGTGCCTCGAATGCAGGATAAGTTCCTGCTAGCCCACTTATCTAGCAAGGAAATTGTACACCTATACGATAAGAGGCAAGAGCCTGCGGAAGATGTTGCCTTTTCCAGTGTGATAAATCGGGAATTGCGGAGAAAATTAATCTTGACTTTAGGGAACCTCGGGAAGCAAAGAAGTGTCGGAATTCGTGACTTGACGACAGTTTACCAACGAAGGGTGAAAAGGCGTCCTGTCTGCTCTCGAAAAGGGGGGCCATGTCAGTAACTGGCATATTAGCAACGGTTTTGATGTTGAGCTCACTGACGTACGGATGCGGGGGTGGCAGCGGAGGAGAGAGCGGAGGGGGAGCAGGAAATCCGACTGCGGCACCCTCCAGTTCCACAAGGGCGGCCAGGAATGGTGCAGTGATCGTGAGCCTAGGCTCATCGACCGCGGGAGCTGCTATCTACTACGCGGTTGACGGAAGCACGCCGAGTGCTTCTTCCCAGCAGTACCAGGCTCCGTTTCTGGTGGCCTCCAACCTGACGGTCAAAGCTATTGCCATCGCAGGAGGAACGTCCAGTACTGTCACGAGCCAGTCATTTTCAGCGAACATTCCGTCGGGAACCCTGGTTTGGAGCGAGGAGTTCTCGAATTCCACCGGCACCATGGCGCAGCCCGACCCTGCGATCTGGACGTACGACACTGGCAACAGCGGTTTTGGCAACAAGGAACTGGAGACTTATTGTGCCTGGGGATCGTCGAGCTCGCCCTGCAGCACGAGCAATCCCAGCGTATACGTTGGAGCAGACGGCTACCTGCATATCGTGGCGCAGCAGCCGACGGCGGGCGTGTATACATCGGCGAGGCTCAAGACCCAGGGCCTGTTCAGCTTCCAGTATGGGCGAGTGGAAGTACGAGCCCTGGTGCCGGAGGCGCAGGGCTTTTGGCCGGCAGTCTGGCTGTTGGGCAATAACATCGCCACCGTGAATTGGCCCGCCTGTGGCGAACAAGACGTGCTGGAGCGGGTGAACGCCGCCGAGACGCCCGACTGGACCATCGGCTCCATTCATGGGACCGGCTTCACCGGAACTGCGCTGGGCACCAGGTACAATTTTCCGAGCGGACAGACGGCGGCTCAGTGGCATACCTATGGCATGATCTGGTCGCCGAAAAGCGTGGAGTATTACGTGGACGATCCCACCAAGCCGTACGCGAGCTTCACGCCGGCCAGCCTTGACGGCCGAAGCGGGGCGGTCTGGCCCTTCGATGCGGGCCAAAGCTTCATCATTCTGAATCTCGCCATTGGCGGAGACTGGCCTGGGTCGCCCAATGCAGCGACGCCATTTCCGTCAGAGATGCTGATTGACTACGTGCGGATCTATGCGAACTAGGCCAAGTCTCAGAGTGCAGCTCGGGCGCAAGCTTAAAGGAAACCGTGACAGGCGCTAAACGGCTACGGTAAACGTCGTGTCCGTGCGAGTCACCGGCCGATAGAGCGTGTCGCGCTCGATCGGCTCCCGTCCAGCTTCCCGGATCAGCCGCACCAATTCCTGGCGGCGCAGGCCCTGTGGAGTGGCAGCGCCAGCGTCGTGATAGATCTTTTCCTCGACCACCGTGCCGTCGATATCATCTGCCCCGAATCGCAAACAGATTTGCGCGATCTTGGGCGTCAGCATCTGCCAGTAGGCTTTGATATGAGGAAAGTTGTCCAGCACCAGGCGTGAAACTGCCATCTGCTTGATATCCGTAAAGCCGGTGGTCCAGGGAAGATGGCTCAGTGGCGTGTTGTCGGGATGAAACGCCAGCGGTATGAATGTCTGGAAACCTTGGGTGGCGTCCTGCAGCGAGCGCAGCTTGAGGAGATGGTCCACCCGGTCATCGTCGCCTTCGATGTGGCCGTAGAGCATCGTGGCATTCGATTTCAGTCCCAATTCATGCGCCGTACGAGCCGTCTCCAGCCACTGATTTCCATCAATTTTGTGATCGCAGATGATATGCCGCACGCGCTCTGCGAAGATCTCTGCGCCCCCGCCGGGAAGTGAGTCCACTCCTGCTTCTTTCAGTGCGACGAGGGTGTCGCGAATGCTGAGCTTGGCGCGCTTGGCCAGATAAGCAACTTCTACCATCGTGAACGCTTTCAGGTGAACCTGCGGAAAGCGCGACTTCAAGCCCGCGATCAGATCGAGGAAATACTGAAACGGCAGGTCAGGATGCAATCCGCCGACAATGTGGAACTCGGTTACGGCTTCCGAGTAGCCTGAAGCGGCAGCCTGCCAAGCCTCCTCCAGCGCCATGGTGTAGGCGCCCGGGGCGTCTTTCTTGCGGCCAAAAGCGCATAGACGGCAATAGGCCACACAGACATTGGTCGGATTGAGGTGGCGGTTGACGTTGAAGTAGGTTTGGTTGCCGTGATGGCGTTCCCGGACTGTATTCGCCAGCCAGCCTAGTGCCAGGATGTCCGTGGTGGCATAAAGCGCGAGTGCGTCCCGGCCATCGAGCCGCTCTCCGGCGAACACCTTGTCCGCGATGGGTCGAAGTTGCGGATCGTCCGTCTGGAACGAGTGTCTGGTTGCCATCCCGGGCATTTCAACCATGGCTCGATGATATCGCAGCCAGCCGGCAAATCATATCCAGCACAGCTTAACTCCGAAGGTCATGTTGACGAGAAGCCAAAGAACATAAAAAACACCCTAATGTGTAAGGTTTCTGGCGACGATAGAGTAATTGGTGGAAAGCAAATCGCATCGCGTGCTGATTGTGGACGACGACGAGCAGGTTTCTTGTTCGGTCGCCGAGTACCTGCGGCAATCAGGATATGAAGTGGATTGTGCCGCAGAATCCGAGTCCGCCGAAGCCCTGTTGAACAGTCAACGCTATTCTTTGGTTATCGCCGACCTGGCACTGCGCGATGAGACACTGGACGGCCTGCATCTGGTTGAGGCGGCTGCCCAACGCACCCCACGCCCCAAAATTGTGGCCTTGACCGGACACGTATCGCGGGGGACCGAAGAGGCAGCCCGCCGGCGGGGAGCGGACGAATTTCTGGCCAAGCCGCAGCCGATTCATCAGCTTCTCGGTGTAGTTAGCCGCCTGGTATCGGAAATCGATCCACTGGTCGAAGCCGGACCAGCTTCCAGGTGCACGAATAAGTCTCCTCTGTTGAAGAAATTAATGGCTCCGGGAGGAACCTTCCCCCACGTGCAGCCGATCTACCGTGTCAGCAGTAAAGGACAGAGGCTGGCAGGACTGGAACTGCTCACTCGGGGCCCCACCTCGAGTCCATTTGAGCGGCCCGATGTGCTGTTTGACTACGTTCGTCGCAAAGGTCTGGAAGCTGAATTCGACCAGCACTGCATTGAAAACGGACTGACCGCAATTTCCCCCGTTCCCGGCTTGCTTCCCATCTCGGTCAACGTGCACGCTTCCACACTGAGCGCCGGCCTGCATTTTGCGGAATGGCTGAAACAAACGCTGGAGCAACACGCCATAGCGCCCAGCCGAATGACTGTGGAAATCGTGGAGCATGCTCCCGCATGGAACCAAAGCACATTTCTCAATTCCCTGGACTCTCTGCGTGAGGCGGGCATAAGAATTGCTCTGGACGATATTGGACTGGGACACTCCAATTTCAAAATGCTTCTCGATGCTCAGCCCGACTGCTTCAAGGTTGATCGCTACTTCGTTCAGGGCTGCGCCATGGATCGCCTGCGTCGCGCAATGATCCGTTCAATCGCCAATCTGGCGTGGGAATTCGGCGGATATGTGGTAGCCGAAGGAATCGAAGAGCCGAACGACCGAGATGCCCTGCTGAGCATGCAGATTCAGCATATGCAAGGTTTTCTGTTATGTCCCGGCGCCCAGCCCCTCACGGAATGCGCTTCGCGGACAAACTGCTGCCCGGGGGTCGCGAGTTGCCCGCTTCCGCAGACGGGTTCGTGCTTGCGGGAACAATCATTAGGGCGAATCGTCTGATCATCCCTCACCTTCCTCCGCCCGTTGCAACCAGGAGAAAACGCGCTTAACCTAGTAGCAGATACTTCTCGTTCCGGCAGACTCGCTGGTATTTACATGCGTGGCGTTATCCGATTTATATTCCTTTCGAGCTTGTTTCTTCCGGTTGGCGCAGCACCCCAGGGATTCCAGATCCAGGACTCAGGCGCGCCTTTCAGCTCGAAAAATCCAGTAACGCAGACTCCGGGTGCGCCGTCGGAGGCCCAACCTCAGGCCTCGACCACAGCTTCGACTCCAGCCTCAGCAGCGAAACGCAAGCTCTCCGCGGACGTGAAAGTCAGCGCGGCGCAGCCGTGGATCGATACCGGAATCGATCTCGCCCCGGGCGACAAGGTCCAGATCAGTGCCGACGGCGCACTCGATTATCTCGGCCAAAAAGCCACTCCCGATGGGCTGACACGAGGCTGGAAAGACTTGTTGCGCGCGCTTCCTGTAAACAGCGCGGGGTTGGGGGCGTTAGTTGCGCGCCAGACAAATGATCCGGCCTCGGTGCCTTTCCTGATCGGCAGCAAACATGAATTCAGCGCCACTCAGCCGGGCCGTCTTTTTCTCGGCGTCAACCAGACGGCCAATGATGCAAGCCAGGGAGACTACAACGTCAAGATCAAGGTGGTTCCCGGTCAGGCCAGCAGCGAGCCGGTCAGCACCACGGTCAGTTTCGATCCCGCTTTGTTACATAAGCTGCCGCGCAGGGTAACTGATCAGCAGGGACATCCAGGCGACATGGTTAATTTTCTTCTGCTTGGCTCGGAAGCCAGGATGAAAGCGGCTTTTGAAGCAGGAGGCTGGGTTCCGGTGGATAAAACCCACGAGGACGCGGTATTGCATGCGGTTCTGGCAACGCTCAGCAAGAAGGCTTACACCGAGATGCCAATGAGCGAGTTGTACTTGTTCGGGCGTTCCCAGGATTTTGGGTTCGCTCGTGCCGATCCCATCGAAGTAGTTGCATCGCGGCATCATTTGCGAGTGTGGAAGGCGCCATTTGAGGTGGACGGGCAAACGCTCTGGGTGGGTGCGGCCACGCACGATGTGGGTTTCGAGAAAGACAATCGCACGGGTGGCCTCACGCACAAGATTGACGCCAACGTCGACCAGGAGCGCGATTTCGTGGCGGCTAGCTTGGCTGGTGGAGGCAGCGTCATGGCCAAGAATTACCTTGTACCCACCGATCCCTTGCGCGAGGCGAGTACCGCTACCGGCGGCAGCTTCCACTCCGATGGACGAATCCTGGTGATGCAGTTGGGGCGCTGACTCGTTTGCGTTAATATCGTTTCGTTGGCGCTGTTTCGCAACATCGCGGTGACGCTGGAGATGATCAAGTGGGAGCACTCTGTTTTCGCGCTTCCCTTTGCTCTCTGCGGTGCGTTGCTGGCGGCAGGAGGTTTGCCTGCGGGTCGCCAGTTGGTATGGATTATTGTCGCCATGGTTGCTGCGCGTTCGGCAGCCATGGCGTTTAATCGGCTTGCTGACGCTTCGCTTGATGCCGCGAATCCGCGTACGCGCAGCCGCGCGCTGCCTTCTGGGATTCTGTCGCGCCAGTTCGTAGCAGGATTTGTGCTGGTCTCCAGCAGCATCTTTGTCGTAGCCGCCGCCCAATTGAACCGCCTGGCCTTCTACCTTTCGCCCCTTGTGCTTCTGATTTTGCTGCTTTATTCCTACACGAAGCGATTCACGCGCTGGTCACACGTGGTGCTGGGATTCGTCCTGGGAATGGCTCCGGCCGGAGCCTGGATCGCGATCCGCGGTTCGCTCGATCCGCGCATCCTGATTCTTACCCTGGCCGTGACTTGCTGGGTGGCCGGGTTCGATGTGCTCTATGCCTGCCAGGATTGTGACTTCGACCGCGTGCATGGTCTTCATTCCATCCCTCGCTACATGGGTATACGTAATGCGCTGCTGGTAGCGCGTCTCCTGCACGCAATCATGCTGGCGCTCTTAATTGCCTTTGTCATTTCGTTCAAGCTGGGTGCAGTGGCGATTGCAGGAGTGATTGCGGTAGCGCTTCTGCTGGCCTACGAGCACTCGCTGGTTTCGCATCACGACCTTCGACGCCTCAACGCGGCATTCTTCACCATGAATGGAATCATCTCGATAGTGTTTCTGATCTTCGTTGCGGCGGATGTGTTGGGGCGGCGGTAAGGGATCCGGAACGAGCGGAAAAACTCGTCATTCCGTAAGCTTGTCATTTCCCAAAAATTTGTCATTCCGAGTGGAGAAGATCATTGGCATCGCGAACGATCTTCGAGTCGAGGGATCTGCTTTTTGGAATTGCAGTGAAGGAAGAACTCAGGATGCTAGTGGCCGGGAAGTTGGAAGGGAACTCCGCGTTCCTCGTTGATTCTGGCAGTTGCTTGCAGATCTAACTGAGATAACGGATAGCGTTTCGTCATCCCATCATCCATGATCCAGAAGTTGTAACCCACGATAGCGTAGTTGCGGGCTTCCAGTTGGCGGCCATCACGAAACACAAAAGAAACGGGCGGATAGGCAGGCGCGGGTGTGGTCTCGGCTTTCGCTTGCGGCCGGGGTGCTTGTGGGGGCCTGGCGTCGGATTGCTCCGCGGCGCGCGCCTGTGCTTCCCTCAAGTCCGCGATGTCGTCTCGCAGGCGCTGAATTTCGGCATAAAGCGCTGAATTGTCCTGAGTGCGAGGGTAGTCGTTGGCGGAATAGTCGGAATAGTCGTAGTCAAAATAGCCGTAGGGATAGTAGGGATAGTAATAGCCGTAGTATCCGTAGTAAGGCCAACGATTGCGGAAGAAGAATCGGTCGTGGACGAAGGGTCTGGCGAACGCTCTCGGGGTTGGATGGTGAACAATGGCTGTTCTACCTCCATGAAAGCCCATCCCGCCGGTGAATCCGCGAGGTCCCAACGAAGTTACAGACGGGCGCGAAGCGAAGTGTCCGCCTCCGGCAAAGCCGCGCCCACCCGCAACCATCCCATGCCCGCCTCCACCATGCATCTGGCCGAACAGAGGCAGAGCAAGCGCCGTTGTGAGAAACGCCGCCATGAAGAATGTGCGACGCATACGCAGATTATAGCCCCGTTTTTGTTCACCACGCCGGTCCCTGAGAAAAACCCTGGCGGCCGATGAGCGGAACGAACCTGCATCCCTCCAGTTGGCGAACTATTGCCTGCTGGTTTCTTTTTAGGACGAGCTGTAACTCCTGCATTTCCGGCGGTCCTACGGGCAGGATCAGCCGCCCCCCCTCGCCTAGCTGTTCGAACAGGGGATGTGGAATATCCGGGGCGGCGGCGCCGACGGTAATTGCGTCGTACGGAGCCCCTAGACCATAACCCTCGCTCCCATCGCCCTCGACGAGAACAATGTTTTGATAGCCCAGCCGATCCAGGATGATGCCGGCCCGCCGCAAAAGGCTTGCGTACCGTTCTACAGAATAAACTTCACTCACCAACTCGGCCAGCAGCGCGGTTTGATAACCGGAGCCGGTACCGATCTCCAGAACCTTGTCCTGAGGCTGCAAGGCCAGAGCTTCCAGCATGTACGCGACGATGTAGGGCTGGGAAATAGTTTGCGCTTCACCGATGGGAACGGGAGTGTCTGCGTAAGCTTCGCGCTCGAACTCGTGCGGAACAAACAAGTGCCGCGGGACGCAACGCATGGCGTCGAGCACGCGCTCATCCTGTATACCTCTCTGCCGCAGCTGAGTTTCCACCATTGCGGCTCTGGCTGTGGCATAGGGGTCGACTTGAACATCGCCAGACATCACAACACGGTAATACCGCGAGCCAGAAACTGTCTTTGAATTTTTTTCTGGCTAGCGCTTGCGTTTGCGCATCCGGATTTCAACGGAGAACACTCCATACTGGTCGCGCCCTCCCCGAAAGGATAGATTCGGGTTGACGTGGTACTCACCCTGGATGGACTGTTGCGACGACTGCGAAAGGTTGCTGGAGTAGGTTACGGTGACCTTGTCGGAAATCTGCTGCTCGATGGTCAGCTGCGTATAAGGATTGATTTCGGTGGGACTGTAACCCGGGGCGATTCGGATGTTGCTGACTCCGAACAACCGCTGAATTCGATTGCCTACGACAGTGTTGAAGGCTTGGCCGATGATGGCGTTGGAAACACTCTCGCTCAAAGCCGAGGCTCCCCCGCCGACAATTTGGGACTCTTCGCTGGTTCGCCCGAAGGCGAGCAGGCTGATGATATCCGCCGTCGGCAGTGGAGGGTCAGATCGATAGGTAGTGGTGAAGCGGTCCACCGGTCCATGCAAGCCAATCGTGATGTTGTATTGCAGCACCGTAGCAGTAGCTTCCATATCGATGCTGGGTTCGATCCGAATGGGATTGGCGAAAGTAAGGTCCGCTCGTTCCAACTGATACTTCTGTCCGTTAAAGGTGATTTGCCCCTCGGTGGCACTTACTCTGCCCAGAAGGATGGGATGTTCGGGAGTGCCGCGCAGCCGCAGATCCACGTCTCCCGCCACCTTCCCCAGCGCCGTCGTCACTAACAGATCGGAAGAGGAAGTCACATGGATTTCGAAGTGCACGCCACTGAGCGGCGAGTTGGAGACAGTTACTTCGGGCATAGCGCTGCTGCCCGACATCATGGCAGCGACGTCGAGCTGAGAGTTCAGGCCGAACTTAGTGAGCTGAACATTGCCGGACATAGTGGAACTCTCCAGGCTGCCGGAAAATTTCAGATCCAGATTCAGGGTGGAACTGACGCCCGGAGGGTAACGCACGCGAACCGAATTGCCTTGTGCCGTGAGGTTGAAGCTGGGATTGCGGGCGAAGGTGGTGAAACCGCCGATGCTGATCGTGCCTCCGCCGGTTTGCGCGGTCAGTTTCTGGATTTGCAGCCGGTCCTGGCTGAAAAATAGAGAGCCATCAATCGCACTGAGGCCCAGCGGCATGTCCTGCGACGACACTGCCGCATTCTGAATGTGCAGCTCGCCGGATAAGTTGGGTTTGGCGAGCAGCCCGCCGACCGTGACATTGACTACTGCCAATCCAGTGGAGCGCAAGCTGGGGTACAGAGTCTGCAACAACTTCAGATTGACGCGGCCCTCAGCACGAAGATTCATCTCGTGCTCGCCGGCCAGATTCATCCGCCCACTGGCTGATAGTTCGGTATCTTCGCCGGTCAGACGCAAGCGATCGATGCGCAGCCGACTGCGCGCAACACTGAACTGGATCGGACCATCGCTCTGGATTCGCACTCCCGACACGCTGGCAGAGAACTGGGGTATATCGGCGGTGATGGTGAGCGCCTGACGATCGGCCAGCGGTCCCTCAATGGAAAGTTTGCCAGCCACACTGGAGTGCCCCGTCAGCCTGCCTTGCAGGAAGGTCTGCAACAGCGGGTCAATGTCAAGGTGGGAAAAATGCAGTTCCGCATTGACAGGGTGCGGAGCGTGAATGCCGATGGTGCCGGTGCCGTCCAACTCTGTGCCCTGGAGATTGGAGGACAGGCTCAAATTCAGCGCATCGTTCTCGGTCTTGAACGCAAGATCCATGTCGCCGGTGCGCTCACCGTTGAACACTAAGTTACGCAGGCTGGCTGTGCCATTAATAACGGGGTGCTCGACCGTGCCCGATCCGCTGGCAGTAAAGTTCAGCAATCCGGCGTCGGTGAAGCGTGAACTCTGCAAACGCCGCAGAGTGGCCAAACTGAAATTGCTTCCCTTGGCATTAAATTGAATGGCTTGGTTGATCAGGTTGTAGCTGCCGGTACCGCCCAATTGTGCCCCGTTGTGAGCCAGTGCGAGATTGGTGATTCGCAGCTCATGATTCGCCAGAGCCAGATCGGCGGAAAGCGAACGAATGGTCTCGCCAAAAACCGTGGCATCGCTGAGCTTGCTTCGCCCGCTCCCCTGCGGGTTCGAGCGCGTGCCGCTGAAGGCCACAGTCTGCGAAAGCTTCCCGGTGATCGGGTAGTCATAGCCGAGGACGCGTTGCAGATTTGCAAGATCAGCGTTGGTGACGATGATGTGACCGCCAATGTGACTGTTATCAGTCAGACGCCCATCGGTCAGGGCGGCACTGAGATCAAATTTGGCCTGGGCTGCCGAACGATTCAGTACCCCGTTGCGCACTATCACGCCCGTAGGTGAATACTGTAAGTCCGCAGATAGTGAGTCCAAATGGACGCGGCCGGCAGATCCCGCCGTTGTGCTGGCTCCCGTAGTGGGCAGCGCGCCAGCCAGCGCACCGCGGATCACCGCCACCGGAAAAGAGAAGTTGCTGAGCTTGATCTGTCCACTAACGCTGGGTGCACTCAGCCTGCCGCCGATTGAGCCCTGGAAGCTGCCCTCTCCCTTCAAGTCAGCCAAAGGACTTTGCCCAAGGCCGAGGAGCGCAAGGAATGGACGGAGCTGGCTCAAGTCCGTAGCGTTGAGGTTTACCCGCAGATTCTCGCTATAGCTTCCCAGCCGGCCGCTGGAAGCGACCACGAGGCCGGGGGTAGACACTTCGGCCTGATCGAAGTGTTGCTGTCCACTGGCGAAATTGTGGGTTCCGACAAGCTTAACGGTGATTGGAAGCTCCTGCGGACTTACTTGCGGTGGAGGCGTAATCTCCAGATGAAAACGGGCTAATGCGTAGGAGGGTGAGCCACGCCATTGAAGTTGAAGCGTACCCCAACCCGTACCGCGGAGTCGCAAATCAGACAGTGGCACGGTTCTTGTAGAAAGAGCTTGAGCGACACGATCCGCAGGCAGATCACGAATCTTTAGGTCTACCACTCCCGCTTGTTCGCCTGCTGCCTCCGGGAGTTTGCTTAGCCTTTCTTTGCGCCCACCGGCTGGCGTAGCTTTAGCGGTCCAGTTGTGAATGTCAACGCTGCCGGTGAATATGCCTCCCATTGCGCGCGCGACCAGGTTCGTGATTTTTATATCTTTCGCATCGATGTCGTACTTGGCCGCGGCATCGGTGTGGGTCAAAGTGAAAGAAGGAGAGCTGTACTCAACGTCGCTTGCGGTCGAACGTCCGCTCACCAGGAACCCGCTGGCAGAAGTGGTAAACGTGCCGTTCAATTCAAGCGTGCCGCGGCGCAGTTCTCTTGTTCCTGTAGCCGATGCAACTTCACGCAAATCGAGTTTGCCTTTGTAGCGCACCTCCACTTTAGGATTGGCGAAGTCCTCAATCGTACCTTCAGCTTCAATCAGTGAAGTTGGCGTGCGCAGACGAGCTGACGTTACCTGTAGACGATTCCGGGAAAGAACGAATTGTGCCTCCACGCTGCCGGCTACGGGCGCGAGCTTGCCGTATTTTTCCCGCACTCTCGCTGCCTGGACTGAACCCTCATAGCGGTTCAGTGCCGTACTGAACTGCATGTCTGCGTGAACGTCCTCAGCCGAGAAGTCCAGGGCTATGCGCCGCTGATTCACAATCAGCTCTCCATTGCTCACCGTGACCCGGTCCAAGGAAATGTCAAACACAGGTGTGGATGCAGTCTGACTGGTGCCGGCGGCAGTGGCTTTGGGTTGGGGCTGGTTGGTGCTGCCATCCGGGAACACGATCAAGTGAAGAATGGGACGGTCAACATCCACGGATCGCAACGTGATCCGCCGCCGCAAAACCGAAAGCACCTTTAGGCGAATCCGGATTCGGTCGGTGTGGGCATAAGGGACCTCATTGGGGCCTTCTAATCCATGAATGGTTACATTGCTGGCGTCCACCTCAAGGCGCGAGAGATTCCAATTCAGAGCTCCAATCTCCACGCGCCCGCCGGTGAGAGCTTGTATCTGATCAATTACGCGCTGCTGCACCATTATCCGGAAGGCTGGACTGCGCAGATACGAGATCGCCAGCCAGGCGGCGCCCGCGACCAGCAGCAGGAGCAGCACGCCGGCAATCATAAGCCGCCGTAACCAGCTTCGTTTCTTGGTGGGTTCACTCATGGTTTTCCATGGTTCACCAAGGGCGAGTCCTCGATAGAGGGCGGCCCGATGTAAATGTCACTCTGCTCGCGGAGCGTCTTCAACCAGTAATCGACCGTCTTGGCCAGCTCTTCCTGAACCAGGATTTCCTGGATCTGTGAATAGACCTGGCCCAACGGGACATCCTTAGCCCCGGACCGGCGTAACTCGGGGAGAAATTTCTCGCGGTAATATGCAGTCACCATTGAGCGATCGACGCGTACGGTGGGACGAAGCCGAGCATCCAGAAAATGAAGAATCTCCAGTTGCGCTCTCACCTGTTCGGTTACATCTTCCGCGGTGAGCCCGGCGCGCTGCAAAGCCTGCTGCCACCCAGTCTCGGTTTCCGCGCCGGGGACGTGTTTGCGAAGTTGTTGAAGCTGCTGCTGAATTTCCGCCTGCGGCGGAGAAACCGTGGGATAGTTGTGCATCTCTTGCCGAATGAGCTCTTGATCGATCATGCGATCCAGTTCCTTTTTGCGCTCCTCTTCGCTCAACTGATCCACCGATTTCCCTTGCTGGAGCGCCTCAAAGCTGAGTGCGTCTTCCAGTTGGCTGCGAAAGATTGCCTTGTTATTGACCACCGCAAGAATGCCGTCCACGACCTCGCCGGCGTAACTCAGACCGAGGCCGGCGAGGACTACTGCCACGAGTTGAAGAACAGGTCGCATTAGAACGTCTGACCAATGCTAAAGTAGAAATTCACCCGCCGCGTGGTTTGCGGGGTGAATACCTGTTGCCCAGCAGAGTTGGTGGTGAACTGGGGATAGACTGTTGGGTTCAAGTTATATCCTACGTCGACGCGCACCGGGCCAATCGGCGTCTGGTAGCGAAGGCCTCCTCCCACCGCCTGGGACATGTAACTGAAACTGCATTGTGCCGATAAGTTGGGGTCCCTGCACAGGTCCTGTCTGGGCTGATACCAGCGAAATACGCTACGTACCATCTCCTTACTGTCCTCAAAGACGTTACCGACGTCATGGAAGGCGACAAAGCTGAGACCTTCTCCTATCCAGGGAAGGGACATCGGCGGAAAACGGAGTTCCAGGTTGTTCAGCAACAGGGCATTCCCTCCAAGGGGGGATCCAGTCCCCAGATCTCGTGGTCCCGCCTGGTTGAGCGAAAAGCCACGATGGGTGTTGGCGCCTCCCGCAAAAAATCGCTCCGGCAGAGGCACAATGGTATCCGCCCAAGGTTCCGCTATCCCTACCTGCAGACTCCTGGCAAATACCCACTTCTTATGAAAAGGGTGATAGGTGGAATTGGTGATTAGAAAACGTCCGAAGTCGGCTTCGGAGCCGAACGCTGTCGCCGCCACTCCAACATCAAATGTGGTGTAGTTACCTTTGTGACTGTCAACGGGGCTATCGCGCTTGTCGCGAATGTAGGTGAAGGTAGGCATGCCGACGCGAACCGGCAGCGACAGGATGGGAATCAAGTCGGGGGAGACGACGACATTGGTAGCTTTCACGCGACGGTAGATGAACCGGTAGAGCAGGGTCGTAGATCGGTTAACCCTCTGCTCGAGTTGTGCGGAGCCTTCCAGCCGCTCGCTGGTGAAGGTGGTGACATCGATGGTGTTGTCGTAAAGCGCAGTAAACGTCAAACGAAGCTTCGGATCCCCCAACCAGCGGGGAGCGTCGTAGCTGATCAAAGCACGTTTTTGCAGACTTCCATAGCTGGACTTCAGGGAAATAGTGTGTGCCCGCCCGCGGAAATTGATACGCGTCACGTCGAACGACACGCGCGGGCTGACTCCCGATTTCCCCTGGGAAATGGTTGTGGGATTTGCTTCGCCGGAAGACACGCTAGAAGTGCCGGGCTGACCGCTGCTGGCTTCGATGCCGAATCCGTAGTTGAAAGTCCAGCGCTTCGCTTCCTGGAACTGCAGCAGAACGTCTTTGAACCGCGAGTCTCCATCGGGGTTCTGGACGGCTATCTGGACCTCATTGAAAACTCCCAAATTGTAAAGGCGCTCCTGTGACTTGAGCATTTCAATCTGGCTGAGCGGATCTCCATCCCGAATCTGCAATTGTTTCTCAACCACATTCTGGCGTGTGAACAGCAATTGCGACAGCAGTACTCGATCTACAAACACCTGCTGGCCCTCGCTGATCTTGTAAGTCACGTCCAGCAGGCTGGGTTGGTCGGGAAGCGGCGACGTTGTGGCCTGAAAATCTACATCCGGATATCCATGGTTAAAGTAGTAACTCAAAACCGATTCGCGATCGGCAGCAGCATTTGCGGAAGAATAGGGCTGGCCCTCGACCATGGTCAGCAGTGCCCGCAATTGATCCTCAGGCACCTGGTTATCACCCTCAATTCTCAGCAAGTGAACGCGTGACTGCGGTCCCTCGGTGAAATGGAACGCGATGGCAAGGTCGCTTGGTTTTCCGTTGTAGTTGCTGAGCACTTCAGTCTTGACTTTGACCTGATCAAACCCGTTGGCACGATAAAGGTTAGTCAAATTGTCCACATCATCGCTCAACAACGCCTGACTATAACGGCCGTGCTTCAGAGAGAATGACTTGGTTTGAATCTGCAGACGTTCGCGCAGGAGGGGGTCGTCGAAATATTTGTTGCCATCGAACTGAATGGCCGCCAGCGTGCGCTTGTCGCCGCGTTCAATGCTGTAAATAATGTTCAGCCGATTGTCGGCGGTTTGCTGCCGGTAAGCGACTTCCGCGTCAAAGTAACCTTCGGTTTGTAAGTAGTTACGAAGGTTGCGGCTGCCCTCATTGAGCAGGTCGGCGTCCACCGCGTGTTCTTCATAAATGGGCACATACTTCTTAAGCTTTCGTTTGCCGATACTGGCTCCGTCTGTCCGAACCGCCACCTCGCGGCCACGAAAAATTTTGAGAGTAAAATCAACGGTGTTGGTCTCCGGATGGTACTTGCGATCGATGAGGGAAACCTGAGCTTCCAGATAGTCACCTTTAGAGTATTTCTTCCGCAATTTTTGCAGCGCCTTAGAAATACGATCAGCCGTGACCGTGTGTCCGGTCTCTAAATTGGTACTCTTGGCAATCTGCTCCGCAGAGAATCCCGCGTCTCCTTCGATAGTGAGCGTGCCAATGTGCGCCGGAGGGCCGGGGTCTATAACGTAGTTCACGTCAATCAACTGGTTTTCCGGACGGACTGTGGTGCGGGCGGTGAGCTGCGCCTGATAGAAGCCGTTTTCGGCCATCAGTGCCTTCATACGACGGATGGAGGAATCGATTTTCGATTGCGTGAAGAGCTCGCCGAGCTGAATCTTTGCGCTGTCCAGAAGCTGGCCAGATGTGGGTCGCTTCGGCCCACCTTCGGTAGTTTTGTAGCCGACAAAATAGTTGGGACGGGTGACAAAAGCCAAAATGAGATCGCCACCAGCGAGCGGCTCGACTACCGCTTCCACATCGGAAAAACGACCGCTGGCATATAGCGCTTGCAGGCTCTCGCGGATTTTCCGCCGATCGAATGGCTCGTTATTTTTTTGGACCACCAGATCCCGCAGATAGTCCTGTACTCTCTCGTCGCCTAGAGCGCCCCGAATTTCAATCGCGGCAATTCTGCGATCAGCGTACTTGGCGTAGTTGGAAACCAATCCGGGACTGTTTGACCCTTTAGAAGCGGATGGCAGATTCGACTGTGGCTGAGCGCCAGTCTGGGCCGCAACTTGCCCCAACAGCGGGGGGGCCATTGCTAAGCAGAGCAGAGTCAGGCAAAGTGCCGTCCTTGGGCTGATCCTCGGATATATGTGCACGCGTCTTCTTTATGACTGACTTGGGTACTGTGTTCGATGTGCACCACTTGGCGCCACGTTGCACACCGAGGGTCGCCTTAACCGTCCGCGGATACGGCTTCAGATCTGCTGCGAAACCGGTAGTCCCAGCCCGACTTTTGATCTTCGCGCCGAAGCCGTCAAGAATTCGTTCCTGGAAACGAGTATCTATAATAAATGGCGTTTCAGTGAGGAATGAATGCCGATCCCTCTTGACGATCGTTATTCCCGCCAGGTTCTGTTCGTCCCGATCGGGCCTGAGGGACAATCCCGGCTTCGCCAGTCTTCGGTAGTAATCGTGGGCTGCGGCGCAACGGGATCGGCGCTGGCGGGATTGCTGGTGCGAGCGGGCATCGGCCGGCTGCGGATCATCGACAGGGATTATGTTGAGCCCAGCAACCTGCAACGACAGTCACTGTTCGACGAGCGTGATGCCGCCGAATCCTTGCCCAAGGCAGTTGCCGCATCCGCAAAGCTCAGCAGTTTCAACTCCGATGTGCAGGTCGAGCCATGCGTCGCCGACGTAACTCCCGGGAACGTGCGGGAATACCTTCGTGATGCTCAGATGATTCTTGATGGTACAGATAACTTTGAGACCAGGTATTTGATCAACGACTTCGCAGTTTCCAACCGCATTCCCTGGATTTACTCGGCCGCTGTTGGCAGCTACGGGGTGACCCTAACTGTCCAACCGGGAGAGACGGCATGTCTCACCTGCCTGTTTCCTGCCCCTCCCGAGGGGCTGGTTGAGACCTGCGATACGGCGGGCATTCTGAATTCGGCAGTGAACTTAGTCGCCTCTCTGGCCGCAAGCGAGGCGCTCAAGTACCTGGTTGGAGCAAAAGACAATCTTCGCCGCACCTTGCTTTCCTGGGATGTCTGGAACAATGAACATGCCGAAGTGTCTGCTGAACATCCCCGCCAGGACTGCCGCACCTGTGCCCAACACGATTACGTGTATCTTTTGGGAAAAAGTCGGCCGCATCTGACGCTCTGCGGGAGAAATTCTGTGCAAATCCACGAACACGGCCGGCCTATCGATTTTGCAGAAATGATGGGGCGCCTCCAGCCTCATGGCACAGTCCGTTACAACGAATTTGTGCTCAAGTTCTGGCGGGAACCCTACGAAATTACCCTGTTTCGAGATGGCCGTGCCATCGTAAAAGGCACTACCGATACGGCAGTAGCCCGCAGCCTTTACGCCAGATTTGTGGGTAGCTAGCGACCGCGGCTCGTTGCCGATGCGCATCTGGGAGCCGACCTGCAGATGGCTGGCTGATCTTTGCAGGAGGCCCTAAGGGTTGGACCTGTGATTCCTGGTTCCGAGTGGCGCCTCTTCCGGAAGAGCAATCTGCTATATTGCGTTTCTGCAAGCAGGAATAATGGCCGAACCCACAACCCACCTCACCACTGCGCCAATCCGCTCTGAGCCCTCCAAAACCTATCGCTGGATTGTTTTAGTGTTCGTCAGTCTGGCGATGTTTGGGAATTACTACATCTACGACAGCATCAATCCCCTGGAAGACATCTTCCGCAAACTCCTGGGTTATAGCGCCGAGATGTTCGGGTGGCTTAATGCTTCCTATAGCGTTGCCGCAGTGGTAACCCTGCTCATCGGCGGCATCATCATTGATCGCATTGGGATCCGCAAAGCCTTGCTGCTGTTTTCCTCCCTGTGCCTGATCGGTGCAGCACTCACTTCCGCGAAAGGAAGCTTCCCCACAATGATTGCGGGCCGCACCATCCTCGGCCTGGGAGCGGAGTCGCAGATTGTCGCCGTAACCACCGCCTTGGCCAAGTGGTTCAAAGGCAAAGAACTGAGCTTTGCTTTCGGAATCAATCTAACCATAGCCAGGCTGGCTTCGGTCGCGGCTGACAATTCCCCTAGTTGGGCGGGCTGGGCCTTTTACCCCCACGGCCTGGGAGGAGAGCCCAGCTGGCAGGGACCCCTCTTGATCGCGGTTGGAGCGGGCCTCATCAGTCTGACTACCTCTGGCGTGTACTGGTATCTGGAGACCTCCGCCGAGCGCCATTTTCAGCTCGGGGCGGCAGGAGCGATTGACAAGCTGGACATCAGAGAAATTTTTCGCTTCAATCTCTCTTATTGGTTTGTGGTTGCGCTCTGTTTTACCTTCTACTCAGCCATTTTCCCGTTCCGCACCTTCGCCATTGACTTCTTTACCAACAAGCTGCTTGCCACCATGGGAGGGATTCACGCCAGTGCCGCCGCGAAGGTATTGGCACATGAAAAAGCAGGCTTCTTCAACAGCATGCTGCCGTTTTCCGCCATGCTGGCGACCCCCTTGTTCGGGCTGTTGGCCGACAAGATCGGACGCCGCGCTACACTCATGATGGTGGGATCCGTCCTGCTGATGCCGGTTTATCTGATCATGGCCTATAGCCAGTTGCCTCTCTGGCTGCCGGTCTCCATGATGGGCATCGCCTTCTCGCTGATCCCGGCGGTCATGTGGCCTTCCGTGGCTTATATTGTTGATCAGAAGAGACTTGGGACCTCCTACGCGCTTATGACGCTGATCCAGCAGATCGGTTTCTTTCTCCTGAATTTGGCCATCGGTAAGGCCAATGACATCGCACATGCCGGTCTCGCCCATGTGCAGGGATACGCTCTCGGTATGTGGATCTTCTCCAGCCTAGGATTTATTGGGCTGTTTTTCTCCATCCTGCTGCGGATTCGTGAAACTGGACCGGAAGGCCACGGATTAGAGACCATTACGGCGTCTGGTTCATCTAACTAGCAACCACTGGATCGCTTGGGAGGCAAAAAGTTTGCCTTCCCATTTTGGTTACTTTGGGCACGGAACTGGTACAACAGTCGGCTAGTTAGACTGCATCCTACGAAACGTCGGCTTGGACATTGACACAAGCGAAAAGACAGGTGGCCCCGGGGCTCTCGGAAGCCGAGGCGATATCCCGGGCCCAAAGGGGCGATGCGGATTCGTTCGAGATCCTCTATGGGCTCCATAAGCGACGTGTCTATTCGCTGTGTTTGCGCATGACGGGAAATTCGGCGGAGGCGGAAGACCTGACCCAGGAGGCGTTCCTGCAGCTCTACCGCAAGATCGGAACCTTCCGCGGCGAGTCGGCGTTCTCCACCTGGCTGCACCGCATGGCGGTGAATGTGGTTCTCATGCATCTTCGCAAGAAGAGCCTGAATCAGGTTTCGCTCGACGAAACGTTGGAGCCGCAGCAGGAGGACGGCCCGCGCAAGGATCTGGGCGTCGAGGATAGTTCGCTGGCCGGCTCAATCGATCGGGTTCACCTGGAGCGTGCCATCGAAAGTCTGCCTCCGGGATATCGCATGATATTTGTTCTGCACGACGTGGAAGGATTCGAACATAATGAAATTGCCGAGATGATTGGCTGCTCGATCGGCAACAGCAAGTCGCAACTGCACAAGGCGAGAATGAAGTTACGGGATCTCCTGAAATCCAGCAGAGCCGAAAAGGCCTTAAAGCGGTGAGGAGATGGCCAGAGCCACTCGCGGTGGCCGATGTACGCTGATGTTTTATCCGGGGAGAGAAATCGTAATGAATTGCGCAGAATTCCAGAAAGTTCTGCCTGACATGCTTGAGGGTGCAAAAGATGCAGCCCAAGAAGCCCATCTTCGCAGCTGTCCTGCCTGCTCGGAGCTGGTAGCAGATCTGAATTTCATAACCCACGAAGCCAAGCGGCTTCTTCCCTCCTACGATCCTCACCCACGCGTCTGGGAGGGTATTCGCGCGCAGTTGGAGCGGGAAGGTCTGATTAGCGAAGTTCCTGTCACGCCCCACCGCATGATCTCTTTTTCACATCCCGCCGTTCCCTGGCTGGCGACGGCAGCTGCCATGCTGTTACTCGCCTTTGGTGGTTTCCTTTATCGCCGGGACCTCGTTTCCGGCCAGAATCTCGCGCGAGTCGGCACAGCCGCTCCCACTCTCGATCGGAACCGCGGAGTGCTTACTGCTCAGGGCCCGAACAGCGAGGATGAGCAACTGGTTCGGCAAATTGCCGCTGAGAACCCCTCTTTGCGCGACACATATGAAGACAATTTAAGACTGGTGAATGCGTACATTTCCGACGCCGAACAGAGCGTACAACAGAATCCGAACGATGAAGAGGCACGGCAGGCACTGATTCGGGCGTACGATCAGAAGGCCATGGTTTACCAAATGGGCTTGTCACGATCGATGGAGTAGTGCATAAGCTGGTTGGTTGCGGGCAATGAATTGGGCTGGGAGTTGGTGAGGAGAGCAGCTATGTGGAGTGGAAAGTTCGGCGTGGTAGTTGCTTGCACGGTTGCGTTGATATCCGGGGTCTCCTGGGCCCAAGCCAAGAGAGAACTCCACTATTCCGTGACCAGCGGAGCCATGGTTTCGATTGTCAATGACTATGGTCCGATTTCCGTCAAGCCCTCCGCCGGGAACTCCGTACTGATAAATACCAACGCCCGCAGCAATAAAGTCGAGATCGACGGAAACCAGAATGGGAATCGCATCGAAGTCCGAACCCATTATTTGCAGCGTGTCGGCCCGGAGGAAGGACAGGTCGATTACGAGGTACAGGTTCCCTCAAATGCCAACCTAACCGTGCAGTCGGCGCTGGGAGGGATTACGGCCGAAAAATTGATGGGGGATATAACCCTGGAGGGCGATTCCTCCAATGTCCAGGTACGAGACTTCACGAATGCGCATCTTCACGTGCGGACTGTCAATGGACCGGTATTCCTGACGAATGTGCGTAACAGCCACGTGGACATCAATTCCGCCTCGGGTGACGTTACGCTGTCGTCTGTCACAGGGCCCAAGGTGTATGTGAACACCACTAAAGGCCAAATCAAGTACACGGGCGATTTAGCTGGTGGCGGAGATTACGCCTTCACGAATCATTCCGGGGATATTGATGTGGCCATTCCGGCCAGCGCTTCCGTGGATGTCAACGCCCGCTCGGTATTTGGCAGTGTGGAAGATGCCTTTCAGTTTCGTCCCAACTCCCACATGACCTTCGTGCCTTCACAAGGCAAGTCATTTGCCGGGGTTTCAAATTCTGGCGGCGCATCACTGAAGCTGCATTCCTTTACGGGCAAGATTAAGGTCCACAAGCAATAGACCTAGCACCTTCGAATTCGCCAGAGTAAATGCCGCCGGTATTTCCTCCCGCCAGCGTTTACAATCTTGCTATCGCGACCTCTCATAACAAAACTTGCCGTGGCGATCTTTTTGCCGTGGTTCTCGTTGGCTTCATGGGTGCCGGCAAAACTAGTGCAGGACAGGAGCTGGCGCGATTGTTGCACTGGCCGTTTGTGGATCTGGACGATGTTATCCGAACCCAATCGGGCCGCGAGATTGCGGAGATCTTTCAACGGTCGGGAGAATCGGAGTTCCGTCGTCTGGAAAGCCAGGCACTTAAAGCCGTGCTCAGCAGTTCGAATGCGCAAACGGTGCTTGCGATCGGTGGAGGCGCCTTCGTCCAACCGGAGAACCAGGAACTGCTGCGGTCAATTCCGGCGCGAATCGTGTTCCTGGATGCTTCCCCGGAGATCCTGATGGCGCGCTGCCGCCAGCACGGAGTCCAACGTCCGCTCTTTCAGGATGAGAACCAATTTCGCCAACTGTACGAATCCCGGCGTAGCAGCTATATGAAAGCTGATCTTTGCCTCGACACTTCTCAGCTCTCGATCAGCCAGGTTGCGGCGGAAGTGGTGAAGGCGCTGGAACTGATCTTGCAGATTCCTGTTTCCAAGGATTCTTCTGATGAAGTCTAGAATATTGCTCACAGTCTGGGTTCTTGTTCTCTTTCCCGCGGCCCTGTTCGGCGGCAGCAAAAAGGCGCCTGGACAGACAGTAGATTCCGGCACGTTCGCTATCTTCGTTGCTGGCCGGCGGGTAGCCACTGAAAAGTTTCAGATTCAGCAATCGCCGGAAGAGAGCAGCGCCAGCTCCGAGCTGCGTCTCGAGGATGGAAGCAAGGGCGGGCAGCGTGCGGAAATGCAGCTTTCGCCTCGCGGTGACCTGGTCAAATACAAGTGGTCGGAATTCGGGTCGGGAAACGCCCAGGCAGTTGTTGAGCCGCAAAATGAGTTTCTGGTGGAGCGCGTTGCCGCCAGCGAAAGTCAGAAGGCCGCCGAGCGCTCTTTCCTCCTACCCACCTCCACCCTGATTCTGGAGGACTACTTCTTCAGCCACCGCGAGATCCTTCTTTGGCGCTACCTGGCATCGCAATGCAGCCCCAACGCGCAGGGTCAAAAGGGGTGCCCCATGACCCGTTCCCAGTTCGGAGTGTTGGTCCCCAGACAGCAGAATTCCCAAATGGTTAGCGTGGAGTATGCAGGCAAGGAGACCACAACCATTCGCGGCGCCCAGCAGGAACTGAACCGGTTCAATATGCAGGTCGAGGGCGTGGAATGGGTTTTCTGGCTGGACGAACAATATAAGGTCCAGCGCATTCTGATCGACTCCGAAAAGGTCGAGGTCGTACGGGAGTAATCTTCTTACGCTTCTAAAATTCTCCCATTTCCCGATTCCAGCCGCTAGAATCGGGCGGAACGCGGCTTCCTCTACAAACCATGGAATCAGGAGAGAAATCACCAGGATTGGGTTTCAAGACCCACCGCTCTGACATCCTGTTCACCTTCGGTGTTTTGTTGTTTTTGTGGTTGTGTTGGGTGGCACGCGACGTGCTTATGCTGGTCTATGCCAGCGTGCTGTTTGCGGTCGTTTTGAATCCGGCTATTGAAGCCATCCGCCGCATCCACATTGGCCACTGGTGGCCCGACCGCATCACCGCCATTCTGATCATCATCGCGGCTGTGCTGGTGATCTTCACGCTGTTGGTGATTTTCGCCATTCCGCCAATCCTCCGGGATCTGGAGAACTTTTCGGCTGCTTTTCCGCAACGCATGGCGGGCGTGTCGGGGCATATCCGCCAGCTTCCTCTCATGCAGACCTTTGATCCCGCGGTGTTCGAGGATCGTGTAGCGGCATCGCTGGGCAGTCCACTGGAGATCATGAAGAATGTCGCGGGCTTGCTGATCGCTTTATTCAGCTGGGCGATCCTGACGGCTTATTTCATTCTGGATGGTGAGCGCACCTTTTACTGGTTTCTCTCGTTCTTTCATGAGCCACGCCGGGGACGAGTGCGTTCCATCGCCCTGCGAGCGCAGCGTCGCATTCGTCATTGGCTGATCGGACAAGGGCTGCTCATGTTGCTGCTTGGCGTCACCAGTGGGCTTGCTTTCTGGTTCTTGCACATTAAGTACGCTCTGGTATTGGGATTTGTGGCGGGCGTTCTCAACATCGTGCCCTTTGTTGGCCCGATTACCGGGTTCGTGCTGGCTTCCGCAGTGGCGATGTTCGATGCCTGGCCGAAGTTTCTGGGAGTTTGCGCCTACTATTTTGTTTATCAGCAGTTCGAGCAGGCCTATCTCGCGCCCAAGATTATGACGCTCAGCGTGGATCTGCCCCCGCTGGCGGTAATCGTTGCCCTCAGCGTGGGAGCCGCCCTGGGTGGGGTGCTGGGAGCTATTGTCGCCGTCCCAACGGCAGCCGTTATCGCAGTGCTGGTAGAAGAGTACCTGGTGCGCTTCCGCCCTCATCCGGCAGCAATCGTCCCGGTTCGTGTGACCCAGCAAACACCTGAAGAAGAGGAAGACGAATCCCCGGCTTTTCCGGATTAGACCTCACGAAGTGCCTCTCGGTCTGTCAAGCTCCGCGAACACGTTGGCGAACTGCATAGGCCGCGACCTTCAGCCGGTTTCCACACAGTCGCATGCTGCACCAACGCCGTGTCCCTTTCTTGCTGGTGTCATAGAAGTGCAGCACGCAGTGTCCGCATTTGCGTACGCCCTGGCGTTCTGCGTGCGCGAACAGCTGGGCTGCAGCGTGCGCCAGAGGAGCTCGCAAGTCTTGCGGTTGGCGGGGGTCGAACCAGAGCTCTATTGAAGGCGCATCTAGACCCGGATTCAGCCTGGCAAGCATGGGGTGCTCTGCCATCAAGCGATTCAGTTCGTCGATGGTCTTACGAGTCAAAGTGCCATTACGTTCCCAAGCGAGAACCTCTGTCCTGAGTCTCTCGCGCAGTCCCCTCACGGCCTCAACAGCACGTCGAGCCTGGGGCGATTCTTCCCAGGCTCTCGCAAGGCAAGTTACCTTATTTGAACTGAGTAATCCGGCCGCCCGAAACCAACTTAAGAGAGCTCTGAAATCAGGCAGCAATTCCATTGCTTTACCGTCCTGGACAGGACGGGTATTGAGAAAATCGAGAGCCAGGTGGTTGCCGACAAAAAGAAATCCATCCCGCCAATCGGACTTGCCAACTTTCCCAGGTTGCCCCATATTTCAATCTGTCGAAATCTTAACACCAATAATGAAACCTTTTACCGGTTAGCCAATCTGATTTTGTAAGGTGAACAAAGCAGCGTGGGATGGCTTTGGCTCATCGGCCCATAAATTCCAAAGGAGGTGTCTATGATTCGTTACCAACATGCTCTCGTGGACGGCTTGAAGATCTTCTACCGCGAAGCCGGTTCGAAAGATTCGCCGGCGATCTTGCTGCTGCATGGGTTTCCCACATCGTCACACATGTTCCGCAATCTGATTCCAGGTCTTGCGGACCGTTTTCATGTAGTCGCGCCCGATCTTCCCGGGTTCGGTTTCTCCGATGCACCTGACCGCAAGCAATTCCGCTACACGTTTGAGAACCTGGCCAAAGTGATCGATCGCTTTACCCAGACAATCCAGTTGCAGCGCTATGCCATTTATGTGTTCGATTACGGAGCGCCGGTGGGATTCCGCCTCGCGCTGGCGCATCCCGAGCGGATCACCGGCATCATCTCGCAGAACGGGAACGCTTATGAGGAAGGCTTAAGCGAAGGTTGGAATCCGATCCAGAAATACTGGAAGGAACCCACCCCAGAGAATCGTGCCGCCCTGCGGCAGTTCTTAACGCCTGAGGCAACCAAGTGGCAATACCTGCATGGCGTCGAGGACGAGGCGCTGGTGGCGCCGGAAGCCTATGGGCTTGACTCCGCACTGCTCGCCAGGCCTGGCAATGACGAGATTCAGCTTGACCTGTTTTTGGACTATGCCAGCAACGTCGCGCTCTATCCCCAGTTCCAGGAATATTTCCGCTCCGAGCAACCGCCGCTGTTGGCAGTCTGGGGCAAGAGCGATCCCTTCTTTCTGCCTAACGGCGCCGAAGCCTTCAAGCGCGATAACCCGAACACCGAGGTCCATTTTTACGACACTGGCCATTTCGCGCTCGAGACTCACTATCAGGAAATTGCCCAGGCGATTCGAGATTTCCTCGCTCGCAAGGTGGTAAGAGTGGCAAAGATCGCCTAGACGGGCACAGCGCAATGAACCCAGGTTAGTTAGGACGAACAAACGAATGGAGCCGCGGGAACGCCAGGTCTAGAGGCCGCCGTGATCCATCGGGAAGCTCGGAGACCAAATGAGAGTCGTTTCCGTGAATGTGGGACTGCCACGAGAAGCCGTCTGGAATGGTAGGAGCGTCCAGACGGCGATCTTTAAGGAGCCTGTGCAAGGATCAGTGGCCATCGGGCGGTTAAGTCTCGCCGGCGATCAACAGGCGGACCTTACAGTTCATGGTGGATTGGAAAAAGCGGTCTACGCCTATCCCGCTGAGCACTACGCTTATTGGCAGAAGGAGTTACCTGAGGTCGCGTATTCCTGGGGCAGGTTCGGTGAGAACCTTACGACCGAAGGCCTGAGGGAAGACGATTTGTGCATCGGCGATTGTCTGAAGGTTGGATCGGCGCTCTTGATCGTCACTCAGCCCCGGACGCCTTGTTACAAATTGAACCTCAGATTTGGCCGCGACGACATGATCAAGAGGTTCCTGCTAAGCGGTCGCAGCGGATTTTACTTTTCGGTGGTCGAACCAGGGGAGGTCAGTGCGGGTTCGACAATCGAGATCCAGGAGCGCGATCCTAACCGAGTCACTGTCGGTGACATCTTGCACCTCCATGTTGGACCCGTACGCGATCCGGAACTCCTTGAGCGAGCGACACGCGTAAGTTCACTGTCGGCGAGTTGGAAAGCTCACCTGCTGCTGCGGGCGCAGGCATAATGCTAGAATCCAGTAGCTTGTTATGAGTGTGAGAAAACTACCTGTAGGAATTTTGGGCGCGACGGGGGTGGTAGGACAGCGGTTTATCCAGATGCTCGAACCTCATCCCTGGTTCGAAGTGGCCTGGCTCGCCGCCTCGGAGCGCTCGAGCGGACAGATCTACGGCGAAACCGTGCGCTGGCGCTTGAAGACGCCGCTGCCGGCCAGGGTTGCTGGAATGCGAATCTCACCGGCCGTACCTGATGGATCGCCGAAGGTGATCTTCGCCGCCCTGGACGCCGGAATCGCGCAGGAGTTGGAGCCCGCATTCGCGGCTGCGGGTCGGGCCGTGGTGTCCAATTCCAGTGCTTTTCGCATGCAACCAGATGTGCCGCTGGTAGTGCCTGAGGTCAACGCCGATCACATCCGCATTCTGGAATCGCAACGATGGTGGCGAGAGGCGCGCGGGTTTATCGTCACGAACCCAAACTGCTCGGCGATCGGCCTGGTGATGGCGCTGGCCCCGCTGCATCGCACATTCGGCCTTGAGAAAGTCTTTGCTGTGACAATGCAAGCAGTCAGTGGCGCGGGATACCCCGGCGTGGCTTCGCTCGACATCCTCGGCAATGTGATCCCCTACATCCCCAAAGAAGAGGAAAAGATGGAGGCGGAGACCCGCAAGCTGTTGGGCAGCGTGAATCAGACTTCCATCCATCTGGCTGACTTCGCCATGAGCGCGCAATGCAATCGCGTGGCGGTGGAAGACGGACACACGGAGTCAGTCTCTATCAAGCTGAGCCAGCCCGCTGAGCCAAGGCAGATGATCGAGGCGTGGAACTCATATCGTGCCGTGCCGCAGCAGATGAAGCTGCCCACGGCTCCAGAGCAGCCGGTCTATTACGATTCTTCGCCCGATCGTCCGCAGCCGCGTTTCGACCTTGAGCGCGGACGCGGCATGACAGCCACCGTGGGACGCCTGCGTCCCTGCGGCCTGCTCGATTGGAAGTTCACAGTGCTCTCTCACAACACCATTCGGGGAGCCGCTGGAGCGGCCTTGCTGAATGGCGAACTGCTGAAGTGCCAGGGTTACCTCGACTAGGATCAGCAGCCGATGATCGTGATGAAATTCGGCGGCACCTCAGTCGAGAATGCCGCTGCCATTGATCGTGTCGCTAAAATCGTTTGCGGCCGTCTGTTGGAGAGTCCAGTCATCGTAGTGAGTGCCATGGCGAAGGTCACCGACGGCCTGATAGCCATGGCCAAAGCCGCCGGCGAAGGTGAACGCGACAAAGCCCTGGCGCTCTCCCTGGGAATCCGCAATCGCCATTTAGAAGCCGCCAGCGAACTGCTGGAAACCGGCGTCTACACGGAATTTCATGGCGAGCTTGAAGCCGAGTTCAACGCCCTGGATGATCTGCTCAAGGGCATCGCCGCCGTGGGCGAACTCACCCCTCGCACCCTGGACAACCTCGTCAGCTATGGGGAGCGGCTTTCCAGCCGGCTGGTCACAGAAGGGTTCCTTCACCGCGGTATGAAGGCCGCCCATGTGGATGCTCGTCGCTGTATTGTCACGGATAATGCTTTTACCCGCGCTATTCCGCTATTTGAAGAGACCAACGACCGTCTCAGGCTGCTCGTAAAACCGCTGCTTGGGGGTAGCCAGATCCCGGTTATGGGTGGTTTCATCGGTTCCACTAAGGAAGGAACCACGACCACAATCGGCCGTGGCGGCTCCGATTTTTCCGCCGCCATCATCGGCGCGGGTCTCGACGCCAAACGCATCGAAATCTGGACCGATGTGGACGGCATGAAGACCACCGATCCCAATCTTTGCCCCAGCGCGCTGCGCATCAAGAGCATCGGCTTCGAGGAGGCAGCGGAGCTGGCGTATTTCGGGGCGAAAGTGCTTCACCCGGCAACATTGTTGCCCGCAATTCAGAAGAACATTCCGGTGCTGGTGCTTAACTCACGCAATCCCACGAACGAAGGCACGACCATCACTGCGCGCGCGCCTCACTGCAGCAATACCTTCAAAGCGATCGCCGCGAAGAAGCGAATCACCATTATCGACATCACTGCCACGCGCATGCTGGGTGCCCATGGCTTCCTGCGCAGGATCTTCGAAGTCTTCGACCGACACAAGTGCGCGGTGGACGTGGTGTCAACTTCCGAGGTCAGCGTATCCGTGACCGTGGACTCGAACGAAGCCATCCCGGCCGTCGCTGCTGATCTGGATGAACTTGCGGATGTCAAATATGAAGGCCGAAAGGCGATCGTCTGCCTGGTGGGGGAGAATATCCGCGAGACGCCCGGCATCGCCGCCAAGGTTTTTGGCGCCGTATCGAATATCAATGTGCGCATGATTTCCCAGGGGGCATCGGAGATCAATATCACGTTTGTGATCGATGAAGACGACGTCCCCAGGGCCGTGCGCCAGCTCCATGATGTATTCTTTGCCGATCCCGATCCGGAAGTCTTCGCACGCGCATGAACCTTCTTTTGCTGGGCAAGGGCAAGACCGGCTCTCTGGTGGCCGAGGTGGCGCGCGAGCGTGGCCATCAGGTGCGAGCCGTCGGCAGCGCGGAAAACCGTGGCGCTGCTGCTCTGACTGCGCAATCCTTGCACGATGTGGATATGGTTATAGACTTCACCACTCCCCACGACGTGGTGGACAACATCAAACATTGCGTAGCCGCCGGGATGAACATCGTCGTAGGCACCACCGGATGGTACCAGCAGATCCCCACGATTCGCGAGTTGGTGGAGGAGCGCGGCATGGGATTGGTTTTCGCCGCCAATTTTTCAGTCGGGGTAAATCTCCTGTTCGAAGCCGCTACGGCAGTAGCGCCGGCATTGCGCCAGGGATATTCCGGGCGCATCGTGGAGCGGCATCATATCCATAAAAAAGATAAGCCCTCGGGAACGGCCGTCGCCCTCAATAACATCCTGCGCGAAAATTCTGGTGGTATGGAATTGCCTATCGATTCCGTCCGGGAAGGCGAGATCGTCGGTGAGCACGTGATTGAACTGGAGTCGCCGAACGATATACTTAGACTGGAGCATTCGGCGAAATCGCGCCGCGGCTTTGCTGACGGAGCAGTACGCGCGGCGGAATGGCTTAAAGGCCGGAAAGGCTTTTACGATTTCAAGGATATATTCCGGCAACTGCCGTAGGGCTGGAGAGAAGCGAGGTTGACATGCTGAAATTGCGTGGCTGTGGCACGGCCCTGGTAACACCGTTCAAATCCGATGGCTCGCTTGACGAGCCCGCGCTGCGCTCCCTGGTGGCCTGGCAGGTGGAGTCGAAAATTGATTTCCTGGTCCCTTGCGGCACGACTGGCGAAACTCCGACGCTGACGCATGACGAGTGGCTACGAGTCATCGATATCACGATCGAGGTGGCTGGGGGACGCGTGCCCATCGTGGCTGGCGCAACCTCCAACAACACGCGCGAAGCCGTCGACAAGGCCCGCACTGTGGCTTCACGCCGCGGAGTGGATGCCATCCTCACCGCCTCCCCTTACTACAACAAGCCTACGCAGGAAGGCCAGTATCAACATTTCCGCGCCATCGCCGACGCGGTGGACAAGCCGCTCGTACTCTACAACGTTCCCGGCCGTACCGGCGCGAACATCGAACCTGCGACCCTGGGCCGTCTGGCGCAGATCGAGAACATCATTGCCGTCAAAGAAGCCAGCGGCAACATGTCGCAGATCGCGGATGTTTTCAACGCCGTGCCCAGCAGCTTCCTGGTGTTTTCCGGTGATGACGCCATTACTTTGCCGGTGATCTCTCTCGGCGGCGTTGGCATTATTTCGGTGGCCTCCAACGAGATTCCCCGGGAGATGGCGGAGATGACGAACGCCGCTCTCAAAGGCGACTGGACGAATGCGCGCCGCCTCCAGCGAACTTACCTTCCGCTGATGCAAGCGAATTTCCTCGAATCCAATCCCATGCCGGTCAAAGCAGTGCTGGCCATGATGGGACGGCTTGAAGAGAACTACCGTCTGCCGATGGTGCGAGTGAAGCCCGAAACCCGCGCCAAGCTCGAGAAGATTGCGGCCAGCGTCGGCCTGCTGCAGCCCACGGCAGCGTGAGCCGGCAGTGACGTGCTAACACCGCGGACAGGAGTCATCGCGCCCCACATCCTTCCTGCTAACCGAGGCGAGCTCGGTCTCGTCCAACTCTTCAAGCTAACCTGGTAACTTCCGACTTTTATTCTCAATCCCGGAGGACTCATGATGCATTTTCTTCGGCAGACTTCTTTTCTCGTATCAGTTCTGATTTGTGCATCTGCGGCAGTGTCTCAGCAGACAGGAAAGACACTTCCGTCGGTCGAGACTAGCGCGAGCCCGGAAATGAATCGGCTAGCGAAGGCATTTGCCGGGGATTGGGACACCGTCGAGACCATGGAGCCCAGTCAGGCTCTTTCCAATGGCGCTGGACGGCGCGGCTTCAATCATTGGGGACTGGGCACGGGTGGAACGACATTCATCGGCGAGGGACAGTCGGACGGCTCAGCAGGAAAATTGAGCTTCCTGATCGTGTTGTGGTGGGACAAGGATGCCAGCCTCTATCACTTTTTCATGTGTTACAACAGCCACAAACATCCCTGCGAGGTGCGTGGTACGGCGCATTGGGAAGGCGAGACGCTGGTGAACGACTACGACGAGATGGTTAATGGCAAGAAAACGAAATTCCAGGATTGGTATACGGAGATTACCCCAACCTCATTCACGATCGTGGAGGCAATGGATGCCGGCGACGGGACCATGAAGAAGCAGATCACGACTAGGTTGACGCGAAGATGAAGCTTATTCGTTGTCGTGAGTTATCGGATTCCAGTTCCCATCGCTGTTATTGCGATACCACTCACGCCAGAGGGCGGCGTCGTGGGGTATGGTCTGTCCGGTAATGTCGCGGAGGGCCTGAAAGACCCACTTATGGGTTTCGGGGTCGAGCGCAGGATCGTCAGCAAAATCGAGCAGCTTGGGCACGGCGTGGCGGCGCTGTTTCTCGCTCAGCATGCCGGATTGAGCCAGGCCACAGGCCGCGCGCTCGCGGATCATGGCCGAGGGATCATCATGAAAGACTTCGAGTAATGGAGCAATGGTCTCGTCAGTGCCGATATAGGACAGGCCCTCTACCGCCCAATAGCGAATGTTAATGTTCGCGTCGTGGATGGAAGCAATCAGAATCTGAGCGGCGCGCTGCGGTTCGATGCCGCGGCTGCCGAGCAGACCGATATCCCACAGAGCGTTGGCGCGGGGTCCCTGCTCGCCGTTGCGGGCGTCGGGCTCGAGGCGGTCAACGGTGGCCGAGGCTTTTTCCAGATTGCGCGCGGCAAGGTCGACTTCGATGGCAGCCGCCCGAACCCGCAGATCGTCTGAGTTCAGGGCGGTGACAAACAAACCGTTGAGGTGATCGTCCAACGTGATCTGACCCCGCCAACTGTTGACGCGAGCCGCGATCTCATCATTCGCGCCCTTGAAATGGTTGATGGAGCGTTCCAGCAGAAGTCCTGCCTGGGCCTGCGGGCTCATTTTGTCCAGCACTTCGATTTCGTGTTCCGACAAGACGTTGGCCGAGGCCGGTTTCGGGTCGCCGTGAAGGCTGAGCAATTCTTCGATCTCCTGCCAGGCTGCCCGCGCGGTGGGTGTCCCGACAAAAAGGAACAATAGAGTCAGCAAGAGCACGAGGACACCGACCGCCAGGAAGCGCCGTGGTCCGCCTGGCGTGGGCGGTTTCATGGAAGGCGGAGTTCCGACTTCAGTGGGCGGTGGAGTGAGTACCGTGTTCATGCCATTCCAGTGTAGGACGCGCCCGGACGGCGCAAAACGTGACTTTGGTAAGCGTACCGAAGTGCTGGTGTTGGCAGGTACATGCGCTGGGACGAACTGGCGATCAATGAAGATGAACTGCTGATTCAAGGTGCATGTGTGGCGCGGACACTCCTGTCCGCGGATTTACCGTGCTGACAGTGAGGCATGCTTGTCGCCGGCTGTTTCCAATATTGGCATCAATTGCTCTAAATGCCGCTCCAGCGTGAACTTGCTGGCGCGGCGGAAAGCGCCGTGGCGCAGACTGGCATAGCCGGCTAGGTCCGCGAGAGCGCGAACGATGGCTTGCGAGAGAGCGTCGGCGCGCGGAGGGTCGGCGTCCGCCAGGCAGCCATTCACTCCTTCCTCCAGCCACTCCGGGATGCCGCCGGTGGCGAAGGCAGCGGTGGGAACACCGTGAAGTCCGGCTTCGAGTCCAGCCAGTCCGAAGGGCTCGGGCCAAAGGCTGGGCATGACCAGGAGATGAGTGCGCGAGAAGCAATCGCGCAGGCCGTCCCCGGACAACCATCCGGTGAATTCAACTTTAAGCGCAGTGTGACGATCGGTGATGGAACGCGCCATCGATTCCCAGCGTTGGCGGTTGGGGCCGTCTCCGGCAAAGCTCACGTGCAATTCATGCTCGAGTTGCTGCAGCACGGCAGGCAATGCCTCCAGGAGAACATGGCCGCCTTTCAAAAAGTCCATGCGCCCAAGGAACAACAGGCGCCAAGGTTCACGGGCAGCAGGGGGAGAAAGAAGCTCCGGCTCAGCCTCCAGACAAGCTTGCGGGAACAAGTGAATAGCGTGCCCGGAGAGTCCATGCCTTGCCAGTTCCTCTGCCAGGTAGCGGGAATTGGTAACGATGGATTGATAGCGATGCAAGAAGCGGTTGCGCGCGGATTGCAGCTGAAACGAATTCCACATGGCCATGGGATTTAGTCCTCCGCAGCGATGCGGGTAGTAGTGGAGCAGGCAACCCCCTCCGAACCTGCGCTGGCAGGGGCGAGGTATGGGCGACTTGAAAGTCTTTTCGCCGCTAATGCAGGTTCCGTAGAAGTTGTGCATGAAGAAGACGGCGGGCGCAACCTCGAGCAGCGCTGCTTCCAGATGAGGATCGACAAGACCGTGGCAGAAGAGAACGTCGGGGTCGAATCGCCGCACAGAATGAAGGGCCTGCCGGCGCCCGAAGCCTTCGACAATCCAGCAGGGCGAACCTGCGGGAAGCTCTATCTCTGATCGGGATGCGGGCGCGTCTATTTCCGCGAGCAGCCCGATCTCGTGCCCGGTCTGCGCCAGGGCAGGCAGGAGGGCGGAGAGGTAGGTCTCGCTTCCGCCAGCCTGGCGGTAATGGTGGTTCGCGACGGCAATCCGCATTCCCAGTCACTCTAGTTGCTATTCCCGGACAAATACAGTGTGTAGTTAAGTTACAAGCGGGTTGAACATCAAACAGATTCCAGATCTCGACGGAGTGCGGGGTATCGCGATCCTGCTCGTGCTTCTTCTGCATTTTTCAAAGTTGGTTAACTGGTACCCGCTGGTGAAAAGCGCTGCTGTGGGTTGGGTGGGCGTCAATTTGTTCTTTGTGCTCTCTGGGTTTCTGATTACCGGAATTTTGCTGGACGCGAAGGGCAGCAAACGGTACTTCCGCAATTTCTATGCGCGGCGTGTTCTGCGTATCTTTCCTTTGTATTTCGGCTTTCTGGCACTGGTGCTAATGCTATCGCCCTGGTTTGTCTCGGCCCCGAGTGTGAATGCCTTGCGTCGGGAGACGCCGTGGTATTTGAGCTATCTGTTTAACTGGCGTGCGGCAAGTGCTCAAGTCCCGCTTGGGCATCTCTGGTCGCTGGCTGTCGAGGAACAGTTCTACCTGGTTTGGCCTTTTCTGGTGTACGTGATGAGCAGTCGAGCACTCAAAATCACTTGCTTCGGATTGATTTTTGGCTCGTGCGTCTTTCGCGTGATTGCTGTGGCGTATGGCTTTCCCAGGTTCGCTTACTTCGCCACGCCGGCTTGCATGGAGGAATTGGCCTATGGAGCGCTGGGCGCAGTGATGGTACGTGAGTCTGGTTCGCTATGGTGGCGGAACAGGGCCCTAGGAGTCGGAGCAATCGGATTTGTCGCAGTCTTCGCTGCTGCCCGGGGATTTGAGCCAAACAAGCCTCTTGTGATCACGGCAGGAGTTGCGAGTCTCTCGTTGAGCTTCTTTGCGATTGTGCTCCTGGCGTATGCGGGCAACTGGAGTTGGTTGCGCGCAATGCCACTGAGATGGTTAGGGAAGTACAGCTACGGTCTCTACATTTTGCATTTTCCGATCGTGCTTTACTGCGAGCGCTGGGGAGGACTCGCGGCAGCTTCGGCAGGCATCCTTGCCTCTTGCGGGCTGGCGTGGATCTCTTACACACTGTATGAACAGCGCTTTCTAAAACTGAAAGACCGTTTTTTGGCTTTCGATACTAGCCCGGCCGTCTCTGTGAAAGCGCGGCAGAACTCGCTGTTGTCGCAGGCCTCAGAAGGGGGCGCGGACGAGCCGAGATGGGCCGAACACGATCCAGCCCTTGCATCCGGCTTTCCTGCTGACGACTGGTTGGGTAAAGAAATACATGAAAGCCCTCAACCCTGAGTGGGGAAGAGGGCGCAAGCGCGATGTATCCAGCGGCCAGGGCCTCGGTTTGCGACGAGTCGTTGTCTGCCAGAACTACCGAAGCGAAATGATGCTGTCGCAATAATTGAAGCAGGCTGGGTTGCATCAGGCCCCGCGAAACCGCGGCGGACTCGTAGATAGGATCGGGATTATAGGCGGGATAACGATCATCGGTCGCGTACCACGGCAGCAGCAGCACTTCGTCTCGAATGTAAAGCGGCTTGGGAAGGGACTGGAGTTGCGAGGCCAGCTTCTGGCGCTGAGCCAGCTGTTCAGGAAACGCCAATTGGACATGCCACGGAGTTCGGCCCTGCTTGAGTTGCGACACTGATCCCAGCCCGAAATCGCCCGTCCTGAGACCTTGGCCTTGAGAGGATGAGCCAAAAGCAATCAGATAGCCCAACTGGGCAGCTGGATAAGCAAGCCAGGCCAGTGCAAGCAACAGAACCACGTACCGCAGCTGGTTTTGCTGCGGCTCGATGATCGCAGGCGCCAGCTCCGAAAAAGCCAGGGCTGCAGCCGCGACGAAGACTTCCAGGAGATGATTCTTGGCTGCTCCTTGCTTGGAAAGCAGCAGGCTGGCCAGCGGAACGCCGGCCAGCAGAGTGCAAGTCATCATAGCTAGCACAGGTGCTTCCAAGAAATTCTTCCAGCCGCGCGCTCCCAGCCGCACCACGGCGAGAGCGGCCAAAATCCAAACGATGAGATTGAGAATGATTACCTTGCCCCATTCAGAGAAAGCGTCGTGCCAGGAGTAGGACGCGACCACGCGGGGAGCCGCAAGAATGTTGTATCGATAGACTTCGCCCCCAATTGCCAACGTGAACACAACGAGTGTCCCGAAGGTTGCGATCAACACCCCAAGCAAGCGGAAACGTCGCGAGAGCAGGAAAAACAGGCAAACTCCCAGCAGCAGGGCGATCGCAGACTGCTTCATCGACCACGAGGCGTAGTACAAAAGCGCGCTGAGGATCATCCAGACGCTGGAATCTCGGTCGACGGCACACAGGGTGGCAAGCATAGCGAAGGTTGCGATGCTGACGGCAATCACGTCTGGCCGGATTGTCAGCACGTACCAGCCCAGAAAAGATGTGCTGAGCCAGACGAGGCTGGCAGTCATGATTGCCAGCAATAGCGCGCGCTTTCTCAGCGTTTCCGGCAGGGATCGCAGCATCAACGCGGCTGAACCGGCGATGCCAAGCGCGCAGAAGCAAAATGTCAGGATCCTTCCGTATACCAGGAGGCGGGCATCGCTCATTCGCAGCCCAGATAGAAGGCTGGCATACAGATAATAGAAGAGCCAGTTGTACAAGGTTAGCGAGAAGGAATTGCGGTTGGGCCATTCATAGAGTGGAAACCCGTGTTGCACCTTCCATAGGGAGTAGGCCATCAGCGATTCCGAGCCGTTGGTGGGATAAAGGGCGCCCGCCCGGAGATTGGACGAGAAGCGAACTCCCAGAATCGCGGCGCAAGCCACACAATTCAGAACCAGCAGAGCAATCGTGAGCCGACGAGACATGGGACTGCGCAAAATTCAGATTAGAAGAACCTGCGATTGTGTCAGATAGAGCGCAGCCGAGGCTATTACCAGTCAGACGCCGAGTGTGACCGGTGATTCGCACAATCGATTCAGAACTACGGGCCAATCGAAGTGCTCACGATAAAACTCGCGGGCGCGGGTTCCAAGCTGCCGACGCAGGTGAGAGTCGGCGAGCAGACGCAGTGTCTGCGCCACGAGTTGATCCGAACTCGCTGCTGGGGCAAGCAGTAGCGCATTACTACGCCCCCAGAGATCTTCGCTGAGCTTTCCCAATGTCGAGACCACCGGCAGGCCATGAGAGAGGCAGGCCATCAGACTGGTACGGCGGGAACTAGCGCCGTCGGGATAAGGCTGAAGCATCAGATCGCAGGCTGCGAGATGAAGCGAAAGCTCACGGCTGCTAAGACGCCCGCCCCCATGAATGCGGCCGGCGAACTGAGGATGTTGCGATGACAACAACTGTGCCTCCGCGTCACTGCCACGGCCGAGCTGAAGGACGTTTGCCGTTGAACATTCGGTAAGAACCGTTTGCAGAGCGGGACGAAGGATGCCTGAAATCAGATTTCCATAGGTGCCGAGGTGGCCGATCAGGGTCGATTGGTCATCGCCAAGATAGCGGGCACGAATAGTTGCGCTGGTGCCGGGATCGGAAAACACCGGTACCGTGCTCGGGATTGGCAACCACACAAATGGGAGCGACGGGGGTGCGTAAGGGCGGAGCATTGGCTCCCAAGCGGGGATCGAAATAAACACGCGGTTGGCGGCTTTCAGCAATGTTGATGTCATTACGCGATGCAGGGCTGCGGGCAAGTTCTGCCGCCAGGATTTTGCGCTGAAAGAGAGGAAAGGTTCGTGGATCATTAAATCCAGCAGGTCGCCCTTTCTCGCGCGTGCTGCGATCCATCGGCAGAAAGCAAGATTCATCGACCTCCGCCCGTAGCCATGCGGCACCCACTGCAACAAAATCCTGCGTGGATGAGGAAACTCCTCCAGCAGGGCGCCGGCATGGCGGAGATCGCGAGGGGAGAAGGAACCCATCTCCGGATGGTGTCTAACGCCTGGTTGCCTAGGCAGCGGGTCAGCCGAATCCGGCGGGTACCAGACGTGTACCGAATCACCGCGGCGGGCGAGTTCGCCGGCGAGGAGATAGCTGTAATCGGCAACCCCTCCCATCCGGGGCGGATACTCGCAGGTGATAATGTGCCATTCAGGCATAGGTCAGGCCTGCGCGTAAATTTCCAGGCAGCGTTTAACCACTGCGGGCCACAGGAACTTCTCCAGGACGCGCTGCCGGGCGGCTTGCCCCATGGTGCGTGCCTGGTCTGGATTTTCCCGTAGCCACAGAATGCGCTTGCGAAGCGTGGTCTCGTCATCAGGGGGAACAACGAATCCCGAGACGCCGTCCTCCACGATTTCCGGCAGGCTGGCTACCGCAGTGCAGATCGCTGGACGTCCACATGCCATGCCCTCAAGCAGTGTCTGTCCCAGAAGCTCGGGGACTTTAGTGGTTTGGCCGTAGAGATTCCGATAAAGGCTGGGAAGGACAACACAGAGAGCGTGACGGTAGGAGCTGATAAGCTCTGCGTCCGTGCAGTCATGATGAAAGGTGACCTGCTTGCGCGCGGCGAGAGCGCGAAGCTCTGTATAGTAAAGCTCGCCTTCCCCTATACGTGGCCCGATTAGATCGAGCGGGACGTGATCTGGCATAGCTCGGATCAGGAAGTCCACCCCCTTGTGCGGCAGAAGGCGGCCCACAAAGAGCACGCTGCTCGCGCCATTCGGCAAGATGGAATCGTTGGGAGAAAATTTCTCCGTATCCACACCACCCAGGATGACATGTGCCCACTTCCGGCGATCGTGACCGAAGGCGGCGCGGCTGTACTGGCTGATGTGCAGGTGGCCGTGATACCAGCGATCGGTGGAAAGGTAGGCGGAGATGTCCCAGCCGCCTCCCCCGAGATCGGTCACGAAGACCTTGCGTCCGGTTAGGCGCGAGCACAATGCGGCGAGCGAGCTGGCCAGAACATGCTGCTGATGACAGTGAATCACGTTGGCCCAGCGCAGCTCGGAAAACAGCGCTCCAGAGAATGGATTTGAGCGCTGGCCGCGGACGTACCACGAATGTCCCGCCACCCTAATGCGGAGACCACCATCCATCTGCTCGATCTCCTTATCGCCGAAGGTCAGCAGGCGGGTGGGGACTTCGCGCGACATGTAACGCGCCAGCTCCAGGGCGTATCGCTCCGCTCCACCCACCACGCCGGTCGGTCCGAAGAGCGCGGGGACGATGTGGAGAACCCGCATTTGGTGGGAAGAGCCGTTTCGCATTGAATTAACTGGTCAAGGTACTTCGGGTTAGCCGGCGCAGAATTCGGCTTGCGCTCGCCCGGATGACCGAAGGTCCGGCTGCCAGCCATTGGCGGAAACCTGCGGCGCTCCTTCGTTCACTCGCCAGGCGTTCCCGGAAGGCCCGGGGATGAACGATGGCAAATGGGCCGGCGCTCTTGCGGGCTTCTTCCAGTAATAAAGGTGAGGATTGCAAGTAGTCATCCCGGACCATAAGGAGAGTGTTCTGTGCGTACCACCACTCGACTTTGGGATCGTTCCATATACGGCGGCGAATGCAGTCCACGGGAACGAAGCCGAACTTGCGAAAGTGTTCAATCCACCATGTTGGCCATTGTTCGTTGATGTGATTGGTTCCGGTCTGAGCAGGAACAGCGGCAGAGAACAGGATCACCGGTGAGAGCGCGACCAGCGATTCGATGAAACTCTCCGCGCTGGAAGCCGGAAGATGCTCGGCAACCTCAAGCGACATAGCAAGGTCGAAGACTCGATCGACGCCGAACGGCCGCGTCAGATCGCGAGGGCAGAAGTTTTCAGCCGCGATGAGCAGAGTGGAGCGATCGACGTAATCTCCATCAATGCCCAATACGTCGTCCACTCCAAGTTTCTGGGCAGCAGCCAGCCAGGCGGCCACACCGCAGCCCACGTCCACCACGGAGCGTACCGGTATCAACTGCAATACCTGCGGCAGCACGCGCAGCGCAGATTGATAAGAGCCTTGCTGCTGCTGCTCATAAAAGGCTCGGGTGTACGGTGCGGATTCCGCCGCAAGTGTCGGGTTGGCTGCGGTGTTTGTCATCTTGGGCGGGAGGAAACGAAGGCAATCTCAACCGGCTCAAGAGTCCAGGTTGCAGGCCAGAAGATCGGACCGCACTCAGCACCAGGAAGCTGGCCATTCCCGAAAACATCGGCAGAGATCACCTCAAATGAAAAGGCGTCGTAAAGGACGTCGTAGTCGTCGTAGAGATCCCCGAAGAAAAGATCTACGCAATAGGTGTCCGGCATAAGCGGGAGGTTAGCCAAGCGACAGGTGATGATGCCTTCGGACGCTGCATCCTCGAATTGGTAACCGCGAACCATACGGTTGTTGATTCCGAATACTGGCGAACCATGATTGTTCTTTACTATCAACCCCAAGACTGGCCTAAGGGGTTGAGGGCTGCAGTATTCGACGCGAAGAGACAACGAACTCCCCATGCGTATCGTTGACGTCGGCATTCCATCATCGCCCCGGAGCGACACACTCCGCATAATCGGCTGATAACCCGCCGGACGCCCCGGGTGGAGAACGAGATCATTAGAGCTCTCTTTGGGGGCGGCATCCGCGGAGAGATATCTGCCAATCAAGTCGTGCGGAGTTCCAAGGCCCTCCAGCCGTCCCCCGGAAATGTACAGGCAGCGATTGCAGAGCGACTCCACTGCGGCCATGTTGTGGCTGACGAAGAGCACGGTACGGCCGCTGGAACTGACGTCGCGCATCTTCCCCAGGCACTTCTTTTGAAATTTGGCATCGCCCACGGCGAGGACTTCGTCCACCAGCAGGATTTCCGATTCGAGAAAAGCGGCCACCGCAAAGGCCAGACGAAGATACATCCCGCTGGAGTAGCGCTTGACAGGCGTGTCGATGAAGCGCTCGACTTCAGCGAAAGCTACGATGTCGTCAAATTTGGCGTCGATCTCGGTTCGCTTCATGCCGAGGATGGCGCCGTTGAGATAGACATTTTCGCGTCCCGTGAGTTCGGGATGAAAACCGGTGCCAACTTCAAGCAGACTGCCGACTCGGCCATAGAGATCGACGCGGCCCGTGGTGGGTTCGGTGATGCGCGAAAGAATTTTGAGCAGCGTGGACTTGCCGGCGCCGTTCCGGCCAATGACTCCGATCACGTCGCCAGGCACGGCCTGAAAGGAAACATCTTGCAGCGCCCATATCATTTCTGGCTTGGGTTTGCGAAGCTGCGCCAGCGGCGCGCGAACAACCCGCATGATGGCTTCACGAAGGGTCTCGTAGCGATCCTCCAGGGCGCCGATCGCGTACTGCTTGCCCAGGCTCTCGACTTGGATAATCGGCTTCATCCTAAATCGTGTCCGCGAAAGTGCGCTCCAGGCGCCGAAAAGAGTAGGCGGCGTATACCAGTAATGCCACAGCAACGAGACTCGAGGTCAGGAGCGCCTGCCAGGGAAAGGGCTTGCCGAACAGAGCGGAACGAAAACTCTCGATCACGCCGGTCAGCGGATTCAACGCCAGAGCCCAGCGCCATTTCGCGGGCACGAGGCTGGCCGGATAGATGACCGGAGTGGCGAACATCCAGAACTGCACCGCAAAGGGCAAGGCGTAGCGAATGTCGCGATATTTCACGGTCAAACCCGCGAACAGCATGCCGACTCCAAGTGAGAGCGTGGTGACCAGAGCGATCAAGAGGGGCAGCACAAGGATGCTGGAATGAATGGGCAGGCGATACCAGAACATGAGCCCCGCGAGCAATGCGAAGGCAATGAAGAAATCCACCAGGGCCGCCAGTACGGCTGACCCGGGGATAATCATGCGCGGAAAATAGACTCGGGTAATGAGGTTGGAACTGCCGATGATGCTGGTCGAACTGCTGCCTACCGCGTTGGCAAAATATGTCCAGGGAAGCAGTCCCGCGTAAGCAAAAACCGAATAGGGGATGCCGTCGGAAGGAAGGTGGGCAAGCTTCCCGAAAAACAAGGTGAAGATGATCATCGGGAAAAGTGGCTGAATGATGGCCCAGGCCGCGCCCAAGGCGGTTTGCTTATAGCGAATCTTGATGTCACGCCAGGTAAGAAAGTAGAGCAGCTCGCGGTGGGCCCATACGTCGCCCAGGTCAAGCGAAATCCAGCCCTCACTGGGGCGGATGGTGAGAACGGGCTGCTCGGGTAGCGTAAAAGCATCCGCGTGCGGACGGCCGCGGGAGTCGCTGACCGACGCAAGCTCTTGTGGTTCGAGTGCTACCGGCTGAGACACCGATTTCCTTTCTTTGTGCTAGAGGTTAGCAAATTAAAGCCCGCTTCGGAGGCAAACTCACGTGCAAGTCCTTCCGGGGTGTTTACAGAGTTGGCTCGACCTGCAGCGGTCCGGCTGGCGAATCTCCACGGATTCCGGTCATCAGGCGCCGCACCTCCGACGATCGCTGGTTGTACCAGGGCCGCGCCGCTAGCAGGCCGTCAAGACGTCCGTGCAAAAATTCGCAGCGCAGAACATCGGGGTCGCCATCGCGGCCGAGTTTGAGGCTCCGTTTCAAAATGCCGGAGGGCGTTAGGAACAGCTGAGCGAGCATGCTGGTTGTCTGCCAGATCCAGCTTTCACGAAGATAGCGCACTTGCAGTAAAAGGCCGTTCCGCGGCGGTTTGCAGGCATAAACCAAAGCGTCTCTTTCAGGGGTAGTGTAGGCAGACCAGTAGGCAAGCTGCCGCGCATAATCCCAATGCAGTCTTCGCTCAGGGAGGAAGTGTTTCATGCGCAGTGTCGGATCAATCCACAAGCGCCAGCCGGCCAGGCGAAGCGAGTAAGTAAGCTCGGAGTCTTCTCCTGAGCCGAGGGATTTGCCAGTGCGCCCGACGGAAATAAAGCGAAATTCTTTTTGGTCGAGGTCAACCAGGGCAGACTTCCGAACCGTAAGCCCGGCGCCGCAGAGCATGTGAATGCCCGTGACGTCTCCGGAGGGCTCGCCTGCCGGACCCAAAGCATAAAGATAAGAAACGGGCGCGAACCAGGAGGGACGTTCAGTCTCGAACTCCGGCTCAACGATTCCGCCCAAGGCCCCGACTTCCGGATGATCACGCATTACTGCATAGACCAACTGCACCCAACTGGGGTTGAGCCAGTTGTCGTCATCGATGAAGGTGAGGAACTCGTAGCTGGCCTCCGCCATTCCGCGAGCACGGGCATAGGCAAGACCAAGCTTGGGTTCTTCCACAACCCTCAGGTTGGCTCTTGACTCCGCCGGCCAGAGTCGCCGCGCAAGAGAGGCAGTGCCATCGGTAGACGCGTTGTCGACAATCAGTACTTCCCAGGGAATATGCGGATCGACGCGTTGCTGTGCAAGATGCTCGAGAGTACGAGGCAGAAGGGCGCTGGAATTGTGGCAACAGATTATTACCGTGACGCCCGAGTGGTTCAACGATCCTCCATAGTCAATCTTTGCAGACCACAATCAAGTCAGAGCCAGCCAATCGGCTTGGGTCGCTCTCCTGCGTGACGGGCGTTGCCTCCAGCCATTGTTCTTCACGGCCCAATGCCTTCATGTAAAGCGCGAGTGTGTTCCTGGCCATGGCTTCGCGAGTGAAGTGTTGCGAGCGCCGCTCGGCGGCGTGCCCAAGATCAGCGCGACGCGTGGGATCGTCGAGCAAGGAGCGGATCGCGGTCGAGAGCAAAGCAGGATCCCGGGTTTCAGTTTGTACCCCGGCATCTGCCAGTATTTCCGCCATGGCGGACTGGTTGCGAACGACGGTGCAGGCGCCGGCGGCCATGGCCTCCAATACCGGAAGACCGAACCCCTCGTACAGCGACGGAAAAACAAACAGCGCAGCCCGCCGGTATAGCAGGCTCAACTCCTCATCCGAAATGAAGCCTGTCATTACCAGGCGATCCTGCAGTCCCAGCTCGCGGACATCGGCTCGGAATCGTTCTTCGCGCTCCGGAGTGACTGCCGCCCGGCCGAACAGGACCAGGCGGACGTCCGGATGATGCCGTCGCACGTCGGCCATGGCTCGCAGCAGCGAAATCAGATTCTTTCGCGGTTCAAGATTGTAGGGAGAAAGCAGGAATGGCTTGGCGGCGATTTCCGCCACGGAACTGGATCTACTCAGGTCCTGCTCGGTGGCGGATTGGGCGCAGAGATAAACCACCGATATTCGTTCTCTGGGGATTCCCCAGAGCCGGTGGACATCATTTGCCGTAGCCTCGGAGATAGCGATGATAGAAGGGCCCGTCGACTGAACCGCGTGTTTGAAGGCACGATACGGCTTCGAGTCCACGGCAGCCTGATACTCGGGAAACAGCTCGAACATCATGTCGTAGATGGTCACGACCGCACGTGCGCCGGAGAGCGGTGGAAGAAATGAATGCAGGCTGTGCAGGAGATCCACACGATGATGACGCAGGAGCCGGCGGTAGCGGAGGGGATACGTCCGTTGCCCACCCCGGATGTTCCAATCCGCAAGCTGAACGTACCGCCACCAATTGCCGTTCTGGAAAATTGACCGGATGGGTTCTGGTGGAGATGGTTGCGACCCGATGACGATGAAGTTGAAATCGAGAGGTAAGACCGCGAGACTGCTGATCAAATCCACACAATAGCGATATTGCCCATTGCCGAAGTTGAGCCGATCCAGCCAGCGGAAATCCAGGGCAATGGTGGATGTCTTTCTTGCTATCTGCCTAGATGTAGCGGATCGGGTCACGGACGGGGTGATCTCCTCATCTCAAATGTGCCGCCAGAGCGGCAGTCAACGGTCTCCGGCTAGCAAAAAGGTTACGTGCCTGGTAGGCCCGCTGGTGGCGGAATTCGTAGATGCGATAGCCGAAAGGCAAAAGAAGATCGCCGGCGTGACTGCCGGGGAGCGCTTCGAACACGATATCGGGCGCAGAGGATGCCAAGGCGTCGCCCCCGCCGCGAAATACCGCATCTTCCGCACCCTCGACGTCGATCTTCATGACATCTATTTTTGGGATACGGTGCTCGGCTACGAAGGCATCCAGGGTGCTCGCCTGGACGGAAATCTGAACCGAATTGTCGCACCGCTGGAGCGAAGAATTTCCATTCTGCTCCGCCCCGTTGGCCACCCAGAAATCGACGGGTCCCGATTGATCTGAGAGCGCCAGGTCAAAGGGGTGAATGTTCAAGCCTGGATTCAGCGCCACGTTGGAGCACAATTGCCGGTAAATCGCAGGCGCCGGATCGAAGGCAAACACTCGGCTGCAACGGCGCGCGGCTAACAAGGAGAAATATCCGACATTAGCTCCGACATCGAAGAAGCACATCCCCGGTTCGAGAAGTGTGTCAAGCAAGCGAGTCAAAGCGTAATCCCAGCATCCGTAGATGTAGATGGCCCGGCCAACCGGAGTTGTGACGTCGACGTCGATGAGCAGGGCATCGTCAAATTCGGTGCGAATCAAGCCACAAGCTGCCCCCAAGCGCCAACGAAGTTGCCGAGGGATAGCGCGTCCAAGGTCATGCCACAATTCCGGCTTGGTGTGGGGCAAGTTCTGTTTGAGGAAGCTCAGCACTCAGAGCCCACCTTTGCGATTTCCTCTTCGACTTCGACAACACTATCGGCCGCGATGTTCACGATCCTCTCTGCCATGTCGCGCCAGGTGTACCGGCGCAGATAGGAACCCAGGGCGAGGAAGGCTTCCCGAGTCTCCGGCATGCGCTTGCGCCAGCGGCGAAGCATTTCCGCCAGGATGCGGCAGTTGTCAGGATTGGGGATCAACAGGTGACGGAGTTCGTCGGGATAGTGTTCGGCGACGCCTGCGGAAGCGGTAACCATCGCCGGCACTCCACGGCAGATTGCTTCCTGAACGTTCATTCCGAAACCCTCATAACGCACTGGGCTGACCAGCAGGTCGGCGGCGGCCAAAACTTCAGGCACACGATCGGTTACTCCCAACATGCGGACCCGCGGTTCCAAATCGGAAGCGGCGATCTGGAATCGCCAGTCCGGCAAGTTTCTTCCCGCACCGGCAACCACGAGGTTGGCATCCCAATCGGTAATCCTGCACAATTCGCGAAAAACGGACCACAGAGTGTCGAAACCCTTGTTGTGATCGTGCCCCAGGCCTCCAATGAATGCGATCAGAGGGCGCTCGGGGGAGAACCCGAGCCACTGCCGCGCCGCCGAACGTTCCTCGCTGCTGGGAGGCCGAGACTCCGGATCGGCGCCGGGATACACGGCGTGTACGCGTTCGGGTTTAACTTGCAACAACCGGATCAGATCGTCTCGAGTGCGCTCGGAGTTGGCCAGTACCAGACTGGCGCGCGCAATGGCACACTGCTCGCTCCGCCGCGCCAGGAATTTGCCGAGCCGATTCTTCGCGCGAGACCAAAGCGGTGCCCCCTGGTCGCGGCAGGGCCAGGCATGGTGAACGCAGTGCACCCAGTTGATGTCGGGCCAATCGCAATTTCCGCCATTGGCCAGGACTCTGGCGTTTGGCCAGCGGCGGCACACGTCGGTGATTACTTCCCGAGCCCGCCGGCGCAGCAGCCCTTCAGCCAGCAGATAAGAATTCGCGAATTTCGGCACAATGCAAGCTTGAACCCCTGCGCGGCCGCGTAGTGCCGGATCCACGGAGTGGGCCACGAGGAAAACGGGGATGTTCTGCTCGACGAGATACTGGGCGAGCATGAAATTAGACTTGTCCATTCCGCCCAACGGGCGGAAATCGCCGGCCACTAAGACCCAGGGAGCGGATTGGGCAGGCGTACGCTCCTTCATGAAACTCCCGCCGTCCGAGAAAGAATAAGCTCTGGAGAAAGCAATCCACGGGCTCCATGCATCTCCAGCACTCCCTCACTGCAGGAAACCGCAATCCAACCCATCTCCATCAGGAAGAAAGCCGATGCCGGAATCGAAGTGAATAACCCAAGTCCAATGAATGCCATCGAGCCGTAAGCCAGCACAGCAAAGTAGGCGAGCCGCCGGCCCAGGAACATGGGAAGCTGCGGGTTCCCCTGGCGTCGAGTGAAGACCCAGAGCAGAAAGAATACCCAGGAGAACAGCCCGAGCACGCCCGTCTCGAGTTGAATGCGGCCAATTTCGCTTTCGATAATGAGAGGATTGTTCACGCGAGAGGCAAGGAAAAACGGCATGCTGGTGCCTCCGCCTCCCAATCCATTGCCAAAAGGGTATTGGACGATAGCGTCGACCAGGGAGGTGTTCACGCTTCCCCGCACCCGCTCGGTGACAAATTCGGTGTCCCGCAGGCTGGCAAAGCGCTGCAAGCGCTCCTGGGAGGACACCACCCAAAAGATCAAAGCTGCGATCAACAGCCAGGCCACTCGATAGATTGGGCGGACGCGGGTAGAAAAAGTGAAAACGCAGAACAGCACCATCAGCAGCAGAAAAGAGGTTCGTGAAGCACACAGAAAAATGCCCAGCATCGCCGTGACGATGCCCGCCATCAGAAGCTGCCGCCGGCGTATACCGGACTGTTCGCGTACCCAGGAACCGACGATCAGGGGCAGAGTCACCAGCATGGTGCCGCCGTAGGCATGGGCATTGGCAAAGATCGCCGGAATACGATGAGCTCCCGCACTGCCCACATCGTTGCTGCGATAGATGAGCTGCGTAACTGCACTGTAGGGGTAGAAGGGTTCGATGCCCATTACAAATTCTGCCGCCCCGAAAAGGAAGGCGACAAGGTTCAAGATAGACAGCCAGAGTGCAATTTGTTCGATTTCATCAGTGCGGATTTGCGCTCCCACCAGCAGAAAAGGAATCAAGAAGATGCTGCCGCGCAATCCCACCAGTTGCACCAGAGGGTCCTGAACGGGGACGAAGAACAGGATGAGAGGCCAGGTGATGAGCAGCAGCACCCAGTGCCTGAGCCTTTGGCCATCAAGGCTGGCGAAGGGGCGGATCAAACGGTTGATCTGGGCGCCGTAAAGACCAACTACTGAGAAATCAAAAAGAAAATGAGAAGCGGGGTGAATAACGTTGGCCCGAATGATGCCGTAGAAGTAGCCGGTCGCGATCACAGCCAGCAGGCCCCGAACCAGCGAGTGGCGGGCAGCAACGTAGGTGCCGATCAGTGCCAGGGCGCACAACAGGTATGCCATCGGTCAGTCTCCGCTCCCCGTCTGACGCAGGACGGAGGTGTCGGCGAGTTCGCCAACAGTCCGCGGACCTGAGAACAGCGATCGCAAAGTGCCCTCTAATTGCTTAAGCCGCCTGCCGGGATCACTTATGTGCAGGGCTCGTGCCGGACCAGCATTTCCCAGCCGTGTACGCAGCAAAGCATCTTGCATCAGGCTGCGCAGAGCCTCGGCGAGAGCTGTGGTATCTCCAGGCGGCACCAGGATCCCGCAGGTCGTGTCCACAATCTCCTGAGCGCCACCCATTGCGCTAGTAACTACCGGAAGACCGGCGTAGAGGGCTTCCACCAGAGCCATGCCAAAGGGTTCCGGCTCCGTATTGGGCTGGCAATAAACGTCGGCAGCCGACATAAGCAACGCCACGTCGGATCGCTGGCCAAGAAATCTGACTCGCTGGGCGATGCCATAATCGCGAGCCAATGCCTGGAGGTGATTGAGATATTTCTGCTCGGCCGGGCGCTGTACTCCCCCGGCGAACCAGGCGATCCAATTGGCGTTGGAACCCAGCCGCGACATGGCCTGAAGGAGAACCCTATGTCCCTTCCATTCCTCCAGCCGGCTTGCTTGAAGAAAGACGATGGCATCGGCGGGAGTATTCAGTTCCATACGAATCCGCGACCAGGCGTGCGGCAAGCGGTCAGACAGTCGTGGAGAGACCGGGCAATACACAACCTGACTCAATAGAGCAGGAAAGATTGCCGGCAACGTACTCTGGGTGAAGCGGCTGTTGCAAATCGCGAACCCGGGAGGGTGACGCCGTGCCCAACGCTCAATCCAATGCCTTCCGTGGAGCTCTCCATGAACCCAAAGCACAACTGGGACATGGTTGTGCCGAGCCACTGGCGAAAAAATGGCGAGGCACCAGGGAGAATGGCAGATGACGATGTCATGCCGGGCAGCTTGAAGCAGGCGCTCAAGGGCCTTCCTGGCGCGCGCGACGGTCCATAGCTTGCGGACGCTGACCGGGCCGAGGTCATGGACGACCGCACCGGTGGCTTCCAGATCCTGGAAGAATCGATCGCGGAAGCAAATCGCGAACTCGTTCTCGATGGAAGACATTTCCTGGCGAAAACAGGCCAGTGTCAGGAGAAGGGATTCAACGCCACCGAACAGATTGCCGGCATTGAGATGCAGGACCCGCAGCTTGCTGGAGTTGGCTGAGCGCGCGGTGCTGGGTTCCGCTTGCATCCGGGGCATCAGTACTCCCGTCCGGTAGCGAGCGGTTTGCGCGCCAGCGCCAACAAGTTATCGCTGAAGCGCAATCCCCGCAGAAGTCCCATCGAGATCTGTTGCCAGGCGAGCATCGGCCATCCGGGAATGCCTCCGTGATCACTGTAATCAAAAACCGGGGAGTCAAATCCGGCTTCCATCAAGATGCGGACGATGTCGGCTCGCAGCAGAGCAGTGATATGAGCGGGGTACGAGCCGTCATTAAATGCGACGTAGTGACCGCGAACCGCCAGGGAGATCAGGGATCGCCAGCTTTCATTATTCGGCGTTGTAAGCAACAGAGAGCCGCCCGGCTGCAGCAATCTGAACAACTCGCGAGCGACGAATCGGGGATTTTCGAGATGTTCGATGATCTCAGCGGCCACAATGACATCGAATGACTCTTCCGCGCATGGCAGACGATCATTAAGGTCCGCAGAGATCCAGCGCACTGCGGAACTGAGATCCGCGGTGCTCTCCTGCAGGTCCGCCGCTGTGATCCGGTGGAAGCGCCGCGTTTCAAGAAGAAGATTGGTCAGAACTCCTTTGCCGGCGCCGAAGTCCAGCAGCGATCCGCGAAAATCGTTTTGCTGAATTTTATGAATCACCATCCTGTAGATGGACGCATCGCTACGGCCTCCGCTCGCCTGTGCGGCAATGATCCGGTGCTCAAGAATGGAGGTGCTCATAGAATCGACTCCACTACCGTCGGTTGGAACGCTTGCGCACCGCGGATCACGAGGCGCCCACGCCCGCGGTTTCCAATTGAGTGGCAGTCACACTGCTGGTGGCAAGAGAGCTGTACAGCGGCACGAAATGACGCGCCAGCAGGTCGCGGTGAAAGCTGCTTTCGGCAATCTTCCTGCCAGCAACACCCAGAGTGCGGCGTAGATTCGGATCCGTGCACAAGCTGCCAATCTTAGCTGCGAGATCGCCGGCATCTCCGGATTCGAATTTCACGGCCGCTTGTCCCATTTCCAGAATCTCCCTCGCGCCTCCAATCCCGCTGGAAATGACCGGGCGGCCACATGCCATAGCCTCCATAATCACTCGCCCGAATGGTTCCGGTTGAGTGCTGGCATGGACCACAACGTCGAGCGCGCGAATGGCGCTGGGGGAATCCTCGACGAAACCAGTGAAGCCGACACGATCTGTGATGGCGAGGCCAGCCGCATAGGTGCGAAGCTTGGCGAGGGAAAGTTGGCTATCAGCCGTGCGGTAAAGCGGGCCTCCAATTACATAGCCACGTATCGGCAATCGGCGCGGCAAGCGGGAAATGGCTTCCATGAAGAGCTGATGGCCTTTCCACCACGCCATAGTTGCGATAAGTCCTACGCGCACCGTGCCCGGCCGGGTGGGAGAAAATCCTGCCAACGCATCGAGATTAAGCGCCGGACCCTCGGGATGAAAGCGTTCCAGGTCCACGGCGTTGTAAATCGTGCGCAGTGTGAAGGAAGACGTAATCTGTGGTCCGCAGAGCATGCGGATGTCATCCGCCACGCTGTTGGAGTTGGCGATGACGGCAGCACAGCCGGCAACATTGGAGCGAAAGAATCGGGCCATCAAAGGCCGTGAGCTGACGTAATCATGCACATGCCAGATAACCGGAATCGCAGAGGGGCGGGACCACAGGCCCAGCAAGTGCATCTTGAATCCGTTGGTGTGAATTAAGTCGGGGCGCAGCCTCTCGAGCAGCCGCCGCAGCGCACGGCGATAGCGCACCACCGGCAGCGCCGAACGAGAGAGCTTGCTGGCCAGCCGTAGAAGCCGGGCATTGCCAGGCGCAGACGGAACATAGGCGGAATCCCCGATCTGAGCGATGGCCTGGGGGAAGGGGAGCACTTCGTAGGAAATTCCTAACTCGGCGGCGCGCGGGAGCAACGATCCGTCTTCCCCAGTGACCAGTAGCAGCGACCAGTCAGGACGCGCGGCCTTAACGGCAGCCAGAGTGTCGAGCAGGCAGGCTTCCGCACCCCCCAGATGAGCCGACGGATTCAGGAAAACAATTCTCATGAACCGGGAAGCAAACGGTCAACATCGTTCGGTTGCGCTGCGGAGCCAGTCTCGGCTTCCTGGCCGTTGCCAGCCGACATCCCTGCAGGTCAGACTCCCTGATTTCATCGCCCAGATAAGCGAAATTTCATGTGCGCCGACCATTCCACGATGCGGTGCAAGAAACAGAAAACAGAGTTCCCGAGCGCGAGTATAGGTTACTGAAGTGCTGTGCCGGGGGTGCTTTTCTGGGTAACAGGCGGCGAGAATCACGATGCTAGACTGAAAAACGCTCATCGGGTGCAAGTGTTCGAGCAAGAATGCTTTTGTCGAAAGCTGGGTAGGCGCCTCTCCAGGCGGCCGAAAATGGGTGAAGATGGATCCACAGACCTCGCTGCAGAGGGTGCGCGACAGCATCCGGCCCTATGAACCCGATCCCGTTGTTTTCGGCAAGCTCTACGCCCAGAGTTACGGATTGCCGGCGCAGGAGAACGGAATTCTCCAGTACTGGCCGGTCCTGCGCAAACACCGCTGGACGATCCTGGCAACCGTAGTAATCGTAGTCACTCTGACTGCCATTGTTTCCCTGCGAACCACGCCCATTTATGTCGCAGTCGGACGGATTGCCATCAACCGCGAGGGTAATCCCCTCATCGGCATTAAGAATGCCAACGACGCGAGTGGGGACGACGACACAGATTATTCGGAGACGCTGGAAACCCAGATCAAAATCCTGCAGAGCGACAACATCGCGATGGCGGTAGCACGTGCCCTGCAATTGGACAAGAACCCCGCTTTCGCGAGCAAGGCAAAAAAGGACGCCGCGGATGGCTCGCTTCTGCAAGCTCCCACCGCTGACCCGCTGCAGGAAGCGGCGATGCTCGGCTATGTGCATGGAGGCCTGCGCATCACCCAGATTCCCAAGACTCGCATTCTGGAGATTCGCTTCACCAGTCCCGACCCGCAGATGGCAGCGCGCGTGGTGAATACGGTGATGAACGTCTACATCGAGCAGAACTTCAAGACTAAGTTTGAGAGCGCGATGCAGACGTCAGATTGGCTCTCCAAGCAACTGGCCGACCTGCAGTTGAAGGTGGAAACATCGCAGGAGAAGCTGGTCCGCTATCAGAAGGAGCACGGGATCCTGGGACTGGACGAGAAGCAGAACATCGTCACCGAAAAGCTGGACGAAATGAACAAAGAACTCATTTCCGCCGAAGGGGACCGCATTCAAAAGGAATCCCGCTACCGGCTAAGCACGTCGGGGAGTCCGGACTTGCTGAGTAACCTGGATAGCACGTCGCTGCTGCCGACGCTGCGGGCCAAACAAGCAGATCTGAAAACACAAATCGCGCAATCCGAAGTGCAGCTGGGGCCCGCGCATCCGCGATTCATTGAATTGAACCGCCAATTGCGCCAGGTCGATAACTCCATTCAGGGAGAAATGGACAAGCTCGCCGGAAAGCTCAAGAGTGACTATCTGGCAGCGGCGGCGCGGGAAAAAATGCTGCGCGAGGCCATGGAACAGCAAAAGACCGAAGCCAATAAGCTCAACGAGAGTGCCATTGAATATACCCTGATCAAGCGGGACGTGGACTCGAACCGCCAGCTCTATGAGGGACTGCTGCAGAAACTGAAAGAAGCCAGCGTGACCGCAGGACTGAAGACCAGCAACATCCGTGTGGTCGACATGGCGCGGGTGCCCCTCTCGCCTTCAGCCCCGGACACGCATCGCAATATCATGCTGGCCTTGGGCATCGGTCTGATGGGCGGGCTGGTGCTGGCGTTCGTGTTGGAAGCGCTGGACAACACCGTACGCACTCCCGAGCAGGCGCAAGCAATCTCTGCCATTCCTGTGCTGGGAATCATTCCCGCCAGCTCGCACGTGTTACCCATCCGTGGAAAACGCATGCGCACGGCAGAATTGCTTGAGGGCGCTGAGAAGAGCCTGGAGCTGGTAACCTATCGGAAGCCCAAATCCGAGATCTCCGAATCCTATCGCGCGCTGCGCACTTCGATTCTGCTGTCTTCGCTGGGGCATCCACCGAAGGTGATTCTGGTCACCAGCGCTTTGCCGCAGGAGGGCAAGACCACAACCAGCGTGAACACGGCAGTGGTTTTGGCGCAGAAAGGCTCGCGGGTGTTGCTGGTGGATGGAGATCTTCGCCGTCCCAGCCTGCACAAGCTGTTCCACATGCGGCCTAAGGTCGGGCTCAGCACTGTGCTGACGGGCAGCAGCACCGCCGAAGAAACCATAACTCCTGCCCCCAATTTGCCTGGGCTTTTCCTGCTTCCAGCAGGACCGGCCCCGCCACATCCGGCCGAGTTGCTGGGATCGACGCTGATGAAGGAGTTGATCGTGCAATGGCGGAGCCAGTACGATCACGTGATTATCGACAGTCCCCCAGCGCTTTCTGTGACGGATGCGGTGCTGTTGTCGGTGGACGTGGACTCAGTACTGTTGGTGATTCGCTCCGGCAACACTACCAAAGCTGCCTTGCGGCGTTCCCGGGAATTACTGGCACAGGTAAACGCCCGCGTCATGGGCACCGTGGTCAATGCGGTGGATGTGAATTCTCCGGACTACTACCACTACTACTATTACGGTTCGAAGTACGGCGGATACGGCCGGTACCAGGAAGAGACCGCCGCCAAGGAATCCTGACCGCAGGAGCAGGCTCGCGCGCGCATGAAACCCACGGAGTGTACGCCGTAGATGCGATGGCGGCTCACTTCAGCCTTGTCACGCTTCGCTCTCGCAGGTGTCTGCGGCGCGCTGCTGTTGTGTTACCTCATGGTGTGTGTGACGTCTTTCCTGGCATGGCGAGCGTCACGTTCTGCCGATCGTGAGCATCTGCATCTGGCCGCCCGGCTGGAGCCCTGGAATGCCGAGCATTATTATCAACTCGGACGTCATGCCTTTTTTGTTTCCGCCGACATAGCGCAGGCGATCCGCGAATTCCAGCGTGCCCTCGCCCTCAATCCTTATGCAGCCGAGACATGGTTAGATCTTTCCGCAGCTTATCTGGCGCATGGCGATCTCGCGAATCAGGTTCAGGCGCTCGAAGCAGCGTTAAAGGCCGAACCCAGCGATCCCGAAGTGGAATGGGAAGCGGGAAATCTCTACATCGTGCGCGGCGAAACCGAACGGGCGCTGGGGCTGTTCCAGCATCTGATTGCCGCCGGTTCCACTCACGCGCAATCTGCCCTGGACCTGGCCTGGCGCTCTACCCGCAGCGTGGACAGCGTGCTGCAGATGGCAGTCCCACCCACTCCCGCTGCGCGACTGGAATTTCTGAAGCTGTTATGCCAACGGCATGAGGCAGCGGCCGCCGACCGCGTTTGGATCTCGTTTCTTGAGTCAAAGCCGAGACTGCCGGCCAGCCGGATGTTCTTCTACATCGATGATCTGCTCGGCCGCCACCAGGTAAAGCAGGCACAAATGGCATGGAGAGCACTGGCGGATATCGACACTGCCATCGTGCCCGCAGACAATGAGAATCTGATTACCAATGGCAGCTTCGACCAGGCGATCCTCAATGGTGGTTTCGGCTGGCGTTACGAACCACGGGGCGGAGTGTCCATCTTGCTCGACACCACGCACTTCCACTTCGGTAGCCGATCGTTACTGATGAATTTTGATGGCGAGGGCATCTCCGAAACAGGCTTGTGGCAGTTAGTTCCTGTGGAACCGAACTCGCACTACCGTTTTTCAGGTTTTATGCAAGCCGAAGAAACAGAGACCGCCAGTGGCCCGCGATTCGAATTGGCCGACGCCTACACGCACGCCTCCGTGGCGCGCAGCGAAGACGTACTGGGGTCCACGCCATGGCGCGAATTAAGAGCCGACTTTACTACCGGTCCAGACTCTGAACTGCTGCGAATCGGCATCGTACGATCTCCGCCAAACGGGCGGATTCGCGGTAGGGTTTGGATCGATGACCTGAAGCTTAGCCGTCTTGAGATGCGCAAGTGAATTCAGATCTGAAATGACAACGCTCTATTTCAACGCGCACGCGGTGGAGGAGAGACCTGAGCGGATCACTCGCGGGATTGATTTCGCCATCTTTGCTGGCCTCTGCGCATTGCTGATCTTTGGCCCGCTTGCGTTTGGAGCGGTAGAGGAGTGGTCGCTATTGGTTTTGCGCGCAGGAGCGGCCGTCTTGTTGTTGCTATGGCTGACCAAGCAACTGATGCGGGCAACCTTTGAACTCCAACCTAACCAGGCCTACCTTCCCTTGGCATTGTTTGGTGCCTTCATCGCGGCGCAAATCATCTTAGGGATTTCGAGCTACCGATACGCAACCCTGCACGAAGCATTGAACTACGCGGCCTACGGCATGCTCCTGGTTGTGGCGGGAGAGACCTTGACCCAGCATCGGCAATTGAAGAGGTTCCTGATCGTACTGACTGTGTTTGGATTCATGCTGGCTTTATTCGCAGTGCTGCAGGACTTTTCAGGTACCGATCGCTTGTATTGGATCCGCAAGCCTGTAGCGGTAGCGGGAATCATCTACGGTCCCTACGTGAATCATAATCACTATGCCGGGCTGATGGAGTTGCTTGTCCCTGCCCCAATTGTGCTGAGCCTTGGAGAACGAGGGGGCAAGCGTGCCCTGTTCGTTTTTGTGGCTGTCTTGATGGGCGGCAGCGTGTTTCTGTCGCGTTCGCGTGGCGGGATACTGGCGTTGCTGCTGGAGATGATCTTTCTCGGAGTTTGTCTGTCTCGCCTGAAGACGGGCCGTCGAGGCTTTCCTCTGCTGGCGGGACTGGGAGTGCTTACCGGCGCGTTCTTGCTTTGGGTCGGCAGCGCCAAAGTGATCCATAGAATCGTAGAGACCCAGGACTCCTATCGTCTTACCATTTACGCAGACTGCCTGCGGATGTGGATACAGAATCCAGTTGCGGGCTTCGGATTCGGGACTTTCCCCACGGTGTATCCGCAATTCCGCAGTTTCTACAGTCATGTTTTCGTCAACCAGGCTCACAATGATTATCTGCAACTGTTGGTAGAGACTGGGATGATCGGCTTTGCGCTGATGGCCTGGTTTCTCGCAGGGATTTACGTGACGGGATTCAGAAAACTCGAGCAGTCCGATCCGGACGACAACCGATTTTTCCATCTGGCAGCTCTGACAGGAATCACAGGCCTGCTCATACATAGCCTGGTTGATTTCAATCTCCACATTCCGGCTAACGCGGCTCTCTTTTTTGTGTTATGCGGAGTAGTCGCAGCTCCGGTGCCGGTGAAGAAGCATGTCTTGCGAAAGATCGAACGGCGAGAGCGGCAGCCAGAATATGCTGGATGATCTTCGGATGCGATTGCGGACCAGTCATGAATAAATTCTCAAAGGACGTAGTCATCAAGGCAGCGCCGGACCAGGTTTCCTGTAACGTGGGCGGGGAAGCGGTCATCTTGCACCTGAAGCAAGGCACCTACTACGGGCTGAACGAAATCGGGGCCGTAATCTGGAGAAGTCTGCAGAAACCGAAAACTGTGGGCCAATTGGAGGAGTTGATGCTGGCGGATTTCGATGTCAGCAAGGAACAGGTGGAAGGGGATTTGCAACAGTTGCTCGAGCAGATGCAAGCCTCTGGCCTGATCGTGGCGGAGCAGATTTGAAACGCCTGGTCCGATTTCTGCGTTTGCCGCGCAAAGGAAAACTGGAATTGATGGCCGCGGTGTGCTTGGTTGTAGCCGCAGTGGTGATGATACGGCTTCTGCCCTTCCGGGCATGGAAGCAGTGGGCGGGGGAGCGGGGCGGGTTGAAGGCTCCGCCGCAACAAGTCGCGGAAATAGCCTGGGCGATTATGGCTGCCGCGCGCTTCGTTCCCGGTGCGACCTGCCTGCCCCAGGCGTTAGCGGCTGCGTGGTGGCTGCATCGGTTTGGATACGGATGCCATCTGCGCCTTGGGGTGGCGCGAGCAGGGGAGGAATTTCGCGCGCATGCATGGCTCGAAAGTGGAGGGCAAGTTCTGATTGGTGGCGAGGAGAGCCCGCTCGAGTACGTCGCCCTGGTTGAGGCGAGCAGATCGTGAGCGTTTCCTCGCAGCTGGAGGGCTCACTTCAACAGGCGCCCGCAGGCGCTTTCGTTTCCGTTGAGCGGCGCGGCTGCAGCCGCGAATTTGCACTCTTGCTTCACTGCTGTCGCCCTCTCTATTGCAAGGCCGATCGCGATCGGATCCTGCCATTACTGGGGGCAGGCCTTGACTGGATGCACCTGCTGGAGTCGGCCAACCACCATGGCGCCACGCCGTTCGTATATCAGAGGCTGGCAGAAGCTAAGCTAGACCGGCTGGTGCCGGCCGAATCCTGGGCCTTGATCGAGCAGCAGTTTCACACCCATCTTCGGCACAACCTTTTTCTGGTGGGGCAGTTGCGATCAATTCTGGAAGCCTTGGATTCAGCCGGCATACCTGCCATTCCCTTCAAAGGACCTGCGTTGGCAACGGCACTGTGGGGCCACCTCGGTCTTCGGCAGTGCGTGGATCTGGACATTCTCGTTGCTCCCAAGCATGTGCTCGCCGCCATGGAGGCGCTCCACAACCTGGGCTACGAGCCCGGCATCCGGTTGAATTCCTCAGTCTGGGGTGAACACATTCGAGTGGCCTCCGAGATGCCATTGCGCAAGACAAATTCCGAGATGCTGCTGGAATTACAGTGGGATATCGCGCCACGATGCTTTGCGGTCGAGATCGGTATGAACGAGTCTTGGAAGAGAGCGGCGGTGAGCGAGTGCAACGGAATGTCCGTGCTCTCGTTTGCGCCGGAAGACCTTCTGCTGGCGTTGTGCGTTCATGGCTGGAAACACGAGTGGTCGCGACTGATATGGGTCAGCGACGTCGCACGCTTGATCGTGCAAAATCCTGGGCTCGATTGGGCCGCGATATTGGCCCGTTCCAAGCACTACGGTGTGAAGCGGATTCTGAGCCTTGGGGTGAGCCTGGCCCATGAACTTCTGGGGAGCCCGTTGCCGGAGGCGATCGACGAAACGGCGCAAGCCGATGCGGAACTGGAGTGCTTGCTTCAGCAAGCGCGCCGCGGACTGGGAGAGAACAGGCAGGTCAGCTACATTGGTTGGCATCTTTTTCTGCTAAGGGCGCGCGAGCGCTGGCGCGATCGGATCAGACACGCTGTTCGATTTGTTTTCACACCAGGCGTACCGGAATTGACAGCAATTGCCCTTCCCAGGCCGCTGCATGGCTTATATCCGGTGATGCGCGTGCTGCGATTGGGGAAACAATTAGTCGCCAGCGACTAGAGAAGCTGTCGAGGCTGCTCGAAGGACCCTGAGGGTGCCGCGTTCAAGCGAAGCTTGGGCGGGGTAGTTCCTTCGATCCCACCCTCAGCCAAAGGAGGGCTGAAGAGTGGGGCACCCGGCAACAGAGGTTTAGCTAAACTCTCGCGAGATTTTCGCTACCCGATCCAGCGCTTGTTGCAGGGTTGCGAAGCGGTCAGGATGGCGACGAGTCAATTCTTCGGCAATTTCCGCCAGCGAATGCGCACCATTCATCTGCTCGAGGATGAAGCGCTGAATCTGCCCTTCGAAATTCAGTTCCGGACGATAAGCCGAAGCAGATTTGTGCAATCGTTCCTGGGAAATCAGGATAGACGGCAAGCTGGACTGGGTGAGCTCGGTCAGCATGGTCTCTCCGCGCCAGAGGGTTGTATTCCAGCGCCAGAGATAGTCGCCGGAAACCAGATGCGCGGAAATGCTCACTTCAACGCGGTCACCGGTTTCGATTGGCATAGGCTGGGGCCAGGGCAGCAGTATCTGTCCGTAGATCCTGGTAGGAGCGCCCGGAGCGCAGGAGAAGCCCACATTCTCGTAGAGTTGGGTCGAGAACCAGAGGCATAAGCCGTGGCCCAAGCCGTTGCGTTCAGCGTGAAGCGTTGTGTTGCCTTCACAGTGGGGCGAGTTGCGCGAGCGGTAGTCGAGAGTGGCCCAGGTGCGAGGTTCTGTCAGAAGCTGGCCAGACTTCAGGTCTGCGCGCCAGATGGAATGAGTTGCGGCTGTGACAGCCGGGCCCAGATCAAACGAGTAGCGATTAGCGGTCAAGCCTTTCAGTTCATTGGCATACAGATCGGGAGCCTCCGCCGCCGCTACCCATAGGGTGTCGATTTGCGGGATGAGTACGCCATTAGGCCTGAGCAAGCGCTGCCGGGCATCGATAAGGGAAGGGATTGCCAATCCCAGCATTGGAAGAATGCCGCGGAGATCGGAGACGATGACATCGGCGGGCGAGGGAAGGGTAACATCGCTGGAGAGTCCGTGAATGAACTCGATGCGATCGGTGCAGTTGTTCGCAACTGCGCAATCGCGGGCTACCTGGATAATGTCGTCCGCTTCTATGGCAAAGACCCTGGCCGCTCCCAGACGCACGGCAAGCGCCGCCATCAGGCCTAGTCCACATCCCAGATCCACAACTACCGATCCGGGTGTCACGCTGCGCCGCAAAGCTTCCTCATAAGCATTCATTCGAACAGAATCGTGAATCATGCTGCCGTAGTCGCGCAGGCTATACATTGCAATTCTGAGCAGTGAGTTTCGCGGAGCGGAAGTTCTCGATCAGAAGATCGCAAGCCGAGGGAAGCGCTTTGAAATTGTCCGGAAGCAGCAGCTGCCGAACGGGTACAAGTTCCGCTAATGGCGAGAGCGTTCTGAATTCTGCGGCGCGCATATTCTCATCGAGCACGCCGTTGGCGTAGGTATTTGCCACCAGCGCGATGAGCGCATCGCGGGATGAAATCTCGGAAATGCGCGGTGACGCGTCATCCGAGGTATTGAGCAGGTAAATCGCGCCCAAAGGAAGCGGTTGCGGCTGGAAGCGGGGAGGTTGCAGGCCGAGGTAAAGTTTCTCCCAGTTGGGAGTGAGTCTAGGCAGTGCATCTGTTGAGCCGAAGAGGGCAGCGGCAGAATCCGGCCAAAGCCGTATCCGTGGATATCCAGGTTGCACGAAATACCTTCCTCCGGCTTCTTCTATGGGCAGAACATCTTCGCTCACGACGACAAATCCCGTTTGAGCCATAGCGGCAGCCAGGGTTGATTTGCCCGATCCGGCAGGCCCAACCAGAGCTGCGACCAGGCCATCCACGGCGACTGCCGCCGCGTGCAGGCAGGTGATCCCGCGCAAGCGCAGGAGGAAGCCAAACACTGGGCCAAGAAGATAAGTCGCGGCGTCTTCGAGGGAAGATTTTGATCCCCAGGCAGCCCATATCTCAGAGCCGGCTCGGTTTAAAACGAATTCTGTGCCATCGGCGTAATGGAGATGAAGGTGATTGGAACCCAGGGCCAACATCCGCAGACCGTCTGGCTCCTCCTGCTTGGCAGCGAAGAAAGGCAATGCGCTCAACTCCAGGTTCCGCAAGCAAGGCGGGATCTCGCCCAGATAAACGCGAACATCTACTGCCGCCTCAGATGCCGGAGAAGCGGCTAACCCCGGAATTGGCAGGTTGGAGACAATACTCAAACCATACGCGCGCGAAGCGTACAGAGATGCGCTGGAGAGCACTGCATTCGATTGAACGAGCGACACAGGCAGCTCAGGGGAATTCAATGGTCAGAAGTGGGTCCGAGTGCCCATAGTAACGGTGTCCCGCATGCCCTTTGGCCTTCCTGTTCGTGTCAGTTCGGCGACGTCGCCATACCTGACAAGCTCGGGCTTGCAATAGGGGCGTTTGCCGGGAATTGTTTTTTTCCCCGATTCGTCCGTCTTTTCAATGAGGGATGCCATAGCCGTCACAATTATTGGCCGATTCTAGCACTCAACAGCCATCCATTAAGACACAGAGGAACAAGACTAGTCCATACACCGAAGTCATCGGCAGCTTCCCGACCTGCCATAAACCTAGCCGTGTCAACGTAGCGGGACAAAAAGGGATGAAACGATAAATTCCTTTGCGAACACTGGAAATCCCTCAGTTTGCCAAGGAGGAAGGAATCCGCGACCGGCGTCTTTGGCCGCAGGCGGATGGGATTTGGCAGCCAACCGCTCATCGCCTCGCGCAAAATTTCTTTGTCGACGCACCAGGGAATGGGCGGCAGGGATAAGAGAAAACGGATGACGCGCAGGTCAAAGAATGGATGGCGCACTTCCAACGCGGACCCGGTAAAGCCCGGGTCGTAGGACTCGAAAAGCGGCGGCCACTGCGGCGAGCAGAGGAGATTGTAGGCTTCGGGACGAAGAGGGTGAGCAGGCTTGGTAAGCTCGCCGTAGTAATCCATCCAGCGATCTTCCAGATGGAGTTCCTTCCGTAGATCTTGAGCCAGCCATTCTGGCAGTGCTGGCAGATCGGCCTTCCTCCCCTTGGCGCGCCGCTTTAGTTCGCTTCGCAGACCCACGTTGGGCAGCTTGCCTCGGATGCGCCAGTAGCGCCCTGCCTGCCACAACAAGGAGGGAAACCCGGGGGAGACTAATGTTGCGATGGCGTGGGAGGCAGAGGCCAGCATTGCCGGATCCCCTCCCAATCCAGTCAGCGCAACCCGGCTGTGACTGGCGATTGTCCGAAACCAATCGTAATTGCTGGCGCTGAGAGGATCGGCATTGGGCTCTGGTCCTACGATCTCCGGGCATTGCCAACGCTCAAACAGTTTGTAAGGCTCCAGAGAATGAAACGAAATCGGCAGCTGCAAACTGTCTGCTGCCAACCTGGCGAACTCGTACTCCGGATCCGGCTCTTCCCCATGACAGTAAACGGTGAATGCATTCAGCGACTCCGGTCTCGACTGCAAATGCCGCCTGGCGGTGGCAGCGATGGAAGTGGAGTCGAGCCCGCCACTCATGAGAACTGCAGACTTCGAGAAATGCAGCCGATCCCTTACAGCATTTCCCAGGAGATCTCGGAAGTGCTCGACATAGTCCTGGGGCTTGGAATAGTGAATTTCAGCGTCAACAGGGAGGCTCCAGTAGCGACGCACGCGAACCGAGCCCTGTTCGACGATAAGCAGGTGAGCAGGCGGCAGGCGGCGGATGTCGGCGAATGCAGTGCGTTCCAGATGGTGGCAAGCGCCGAAGAGCAGGAAGTCGGCAACCGCTTCGTCGTCAAGTCGGTCGGATACCCCGGGATAGGATCGCAATGCCTGCAGCGTATTGCCGAAGACTAGTGTGTCAGCAGGCTGGGCATAGAAAAAAGGCTTCACCCCGAAGTGGTCACGCGCACAAAAGAGCCGTGAGGAGGGTGCGTCCCAGATGGCGAACGCAAAATCCCCGGCGAAATGAGACAGGCACTCCCCGCGCCAGATGCGATAGGCCTGCAGGATCAAGGCAGCATCCGAGAGTTGCTGGAGTTGCTGGCCACCCTCGGGGTAGAGTTGAGATATGAGTTCGGTGCGGGCGTCCAGGCGGGCATCGGCTGTGATCCAGACGTGGCCATCTAGAGTAAATGGTTGGGTTAGCTGGGCAGGCTCGTCAGAGATGCGCAGTGCCGCATGAGCAAGCCCGACACCGCCATCTGACCAGATCTGCACGTCATCAAGTCCGCGAAACGCTACTGAATTTGCCAATAGCTGAAGTTGCGAGGAGTCGATGGGGCTGCGATCCAGGGTGAAGATGCCAGCAATACCACTCATGAGAGGGAGCACCGCAACTATAGCATCCGCGGCGGGTCAGAATCTGTGCGTCGTTGCTCGAGATCTTCAATGACAAGAGTCTCGGCGCAAATATTTTTTCCGGCTTGGTGTTTTCAGGCATGACGAGTCAAGCGGCGCGGGGAAAAGCTCGCAAATGATTGTTCCAGAATGCACATCGCTTGCGGGTGCAAGTAGCAGAAAGCAGGGGGGAACTGCACAAATTTCCTGACAGTTGCAAATTGCTGCATCTTCAGGGCATCTTGCGGGTTATTGACGCTCCCGCGGAGTCGAGAGATGTTATTGAAAAATTAGTAACTTACACGTTGAACAGGAGTACGTAAGCGGCCTTTGAAGTGGCCACTAAAATGCACCAGAAAAGCAACAGATACTTTCGGAGTAATTCGATTGGAATAACCCGGAGGAGGAAGAAGGCATCTTCCCCGATTCAGTAAATGCCGTCCGAAGGGAGTCCCCAATGCGCAGGCTGGTTCTGAGCGTCTGTTTGTTGGTTGTCAGTGGCGTGGGCGCCTCGGCGTCCAGCTTCAGCTATTCAATAACCGGGAGCTACGATAGCGGCCCTTTCACAGATCCCAATAATGTGGTTATTGCAGGGGACTCGTTCTCCCTGGGTTTCTCGAATATACCTTCACCACTGCCACAGGCGACAATCCCGACAATCACGGGCGTGCCATTGATTTACTCAGTTGACGGAACATCGATCACTGGCCTGATTGCTACGATCCAATTTATACCCTTCATCGTGGGTGATTTTTCGACTGGATTGTTCGACATCCTGGTGAGCGACTTCAATGGCTTTGACTATGAATGGGGATTCACGGGAGCAGCCGCCTTCGACCAAAATAATTTTCAGCTCTTCGCACTCAACGGAGTGCCCGTCAATTTGGATAACAGCTCCATCATCGTGACCAACAGTAGCAACTCGCAGGACTTCACTTTCGGTGGATTTCAGGAAGGTACCGTGGTTAACGCTGCGGAAGTCCCGGTTCCCGAACCGAGCAGTCTGCTGATGCTGGCCAGCGGACTGGCAGCAACCATCGGAGCAGTGCGTCGCAGGTTATTGCGCTAGCAGCTTCACTTCAGTTCAAAACTAACCAGCATTTTCCAACGCCAAAGCCATTCCCATGCCACCGCTAACGCATAGTGTAGCGGCGCCGGTACGAGATTTGCGTTTCCTCATTTCATGCAGCAAGGTGACGGTGATACGGGCGCCGGTGCAGCCAATGGGATGCCCGAGGGCAATGGCGCCACCGTTAACGTTGAGCCTGTCACGATCAAGGTGAAGTTCGCGATCACAGGCCAGGACCTGGGCGGCAAACGCCTCGTTCAACTCAACGAGATCGAAGTTAGCGGGAGCGAGTCCGGTTTTCTGTTGGAGTTTTTGCATTGCCGGGACGGGCCCGATTCCCATGGTCCGCGGATCCACTCCGGCGGAGGTAACGGCCATAATACGAGCCAACGGTTGCAGCTGATGATTGCGGACAAAAGCTTCGCTGGCCAGCACCATGGCGGCCGCTCCATCGGTGATCCCGGACGAGTTGCCGGCGGTGATGGTTCCCGATTCAGAGAAAACCGGCGAGAGGCGAGCCATTTTCTCCGGGCTGGCGTCGGGGAATGGGTGTTCGTCGCGGGTGAAGAGTTGCATGCCTTTCTTACCTTCAATCGGGACAGGAACGATTTCATCCTCGAAGCGCTTTGTTGCCAGGGCTCGTTCGGCTCGCTTCTGTGAACAGAGAGCAAACTGGTCCTGCTCCTCGCGCGAAATCATGTACTGCTGCGCCAGCAGCTCCGCCGTTTCGCCCATCACCATTTTGGCCATGGGACAAAAAAAGCCATCGCGGTACATGCCATCGATCAGTTCCTGGTTCCCCAGGCGGAGTCCCCAGCGGGCTTCAATGTAGTACGGCAGGCGGGACATGGATTCGGTTCCACCGGCTAATACACATTCCAGGTTGCCGTCAGCGATCTCCGTAAAAGCCAGAGCCAGACTCTTCATCCCAGAAGCACAAGCCATGTTGAGGGTGTAAGCGGGGACGCTCTCGGGGACGCCGGAGCGGATGGAAATCTGGCGCGCAGGATTGGGGCCGCCGCCAGCCTGGCGAGCATTGCCGAAGACGGTCTCCTGAACCTGTTTGGGCGAAATGCCAGCGCGTTCCAGCGCGGTGCGTGCGGCGACCACTCCCAGATCGACGGCACTCAGCGATGTCAGCGAGCCACCAAACTTGCCGATCGGGGTGCGCACAGCGGAAAGAATAAAGACGTTCTGCAAGAACGGAGCCTCCCCAACAACTGGCTGAATTCAGTCTAACAAAGCCAGTGGCCTCGATCCGGCCTCCTGCCAAGCCACGATATGATGTTTAGTGTTGTTTCCAGCATTCAGAAAAACGACATGAGCGTTATTTACGGCATACATCCCGTCGCCGAGGCCCTGAAGGCGCGGGGACGTGCCTTTGAGTACGTGGCTGTGCTGAGCGAACGCCAAGACAGCCGGCTGAATCGGATTGTGGAGGCGTGCCGGGCGGCGAGAGTTCCGGTACGCCAGTTGCCGCGTGAACAGCTCAATCGCCTGGCCGAGGGCGGCACGCATCAGGGCGTGGTGGCAGTCACGTCAGAAAAGCAATACGTGGGACTGGAAAATTTGCTGGAGCAACAGCGCGGACAGTACCGCTTTCTTCTCGTGCTGGACGGAGTCGAAGATCCGCATAATCTGGGCGCGATTATCCGCACTGCGGACGCGACCGGCGTGGATGGAATCATCTTGCCGGAGCGACGTGCTGTGGGCGTGACTGGGGCAGTGACCAAGGCATCGGCTGGCGCGTCGGAGTACATGCCTATCGCGCGCGTGGTGAACATATCGCGAGCGTTAGAGGAGCTTAAAGAGAAGAATATCTGGACGGTAGGTCTCGACGAGCGTGGTCCTCAAAGCTATGAGCAGACAGATTTCGCGATGAATTGCGCACTGGTGCTGGGAGCGGAAGGCAAGGGACTGCACGAACAGGTGCGGAAGAAATGCGACTTTCTGGTCTCCATCCCCATGCTAGGCCGAGTGCCGTCATTGAATGTTTCGGTGGCTGCAGCGGTCGTAATGTACGAAATCGCGCGGCAACGACGCGAAAAGAAGACCCGCGCCACAAAAAGTGAAAAGGCAGCGAGCACGGCCGGGGAACGAGAGTGAAACTGCTGTGGGTGCTCTGCTTTCTCGGTTGCTCCTGGTCTTCATTGTGGGCGCTTGATCGCGAAGCATTTCGCTTTACCCGCTATGACCTGGAAGTTCGGGTCGATCCTGACAACCAGGTGCTGGCAGCGCGCGGGAAGATCGTCCTGCGCAACGATTCGGCTCAGCCGCAGACGAACGCGACGCTGCAGATTTCGTCTTCGCTGAGCTGGCGGCTCATCGAATCTGGCGGCAAGCCGTTGCAGCATCTTGATCAGAATTATCCCAGCGACATCGATCACACCGGAGCCGTCACCGAAGCGGTAGTGACCCTGCCGGGCGCGGTGCCGGTGGGCGGCAGCGTAGAGCTGGAAGTGGGATACAGCGGCGCTATCAAGCAGGATGCAACCCGGCTCACCGAGATCGGTGTTCCGGATGCAACTGCCACGGCGAGCGACTGGGATCAGATCAGCAAAGATTTTACGGTTCTGAGAGGCGTGGGACACGTGGCATGGTATCCGCTGTCAATCTCTGCAGCTCGTCTTGCCGAAAACACGCTGTTTCCTGCCCTGGGCCGCTGGCAGATGCGACAAGCACAGGCGGACATGCGAATGAGGCTGTGCTGGATCAGCGATCAGGAACAGCCGCCCACTTTGATTGCTAACGGACACTTTGAAGGAATGGGAGGCAAGACCGAAGGCGAGATCACGAAGACGCGGTGCTCGGATTACCGCTTCGCACCGCTCGGCACAACCATTCCCACGTTTACGATCGGCAACTGGGAGGTGCTGAACCGGCCTAATATCACTATCTATCACACGCCGGATCATAAGAATGTCGCCGCGGATTATGCGCTGGCGGCGGAAAAACAGGCTCCCTTTATCACCGATTGGTTTGGGGCAGCGAGTGAGAAAGTCCAAGTAATCGAATTGCCGGATGTGCATGACGAACCTTTCGAGACTGGCGCCATGATCTTTACACCTTTGCGCAGGGGAGAGCCGAAGTCACTGGAGTTGATGATGGCGCATCAGCTGACGCATGCGGCGTTTCATTCGCCGCGGCTGTGGATCGCTGAGGGCGTGGCTCATTTTGCGCAGGCGCTGGTGAGGGAAAACCAGGAGGGCCGCAAAGCGGCTTTGTCATACATGAGCGCGCGCTTGCCTGCCCTGGTCGAACTGGAAAAGCAAAGTCCGGCGGAGAGCACCGACAATGCACTCATCGCTTCCAATGATGAGGTCTTCTACCGCGTGAAAGCTGCCTACGTTTGGTGGATGCTGCGGGACATGATTGGGGATACGACGCTGCGCGATGCACTCAGGGCGTATCGCCCGGACCAGGATAAAGCACCTGGCTACCTACAGCAGCTGCTGCAAACGCATACCAAACGCGATCTGGAATCGTTCTTCGATGACTGGGTGTACCGCGATCGCGGCCTGCCGGACTTCCGCATCACTTCGGTGTTTCCACGGGAAACGCTCAACGGAGGTTACGTGGTTGCGGTGACGGTAGAGAACACGTCGGCGGCCGGCGCCGAGGTGCCATTGACATTGCGGACAGCTTCCGGCGAGCGGGAAACCAGGCTGCAGGTTCCGGGAAAGCAGAAGGCGGTAACAAGGATCCAGACATCCGAGATGCCAGTCGAAGCGGTGGTGAATGATGGCAGCGTGCCGGAAGCGGACGAGAGCAACAATACGTTCAAGCTGGAACCAAAAGCGACGCAGTAAAACGATCCGGCTTCTGTATGTCGTCCCTGGCGGGACTCATCCATTCCAATTCTGCTTTCCGGCACTCACGTGCCAGGCTATGCCGTGCCGCCGCTGCGCGGCTGAGGAGAAGCGGGGAGAGTAGAATCACGCTTACGTTCCTCTAAGGAGTTCGATTGGCCTACATCCAGTTTCTTGGCGCTGCCGGCACAGTAACGGGATCGAAGCACCTTATCAACACCGCTGACGTTGAAAATGGAAATGAAGGTTTCCAGGTACTGATCGACTGCGGGCTGTTTCAGGGCGAGAAAGAATGGCGGGAACGCAACTGGTTGGATTTGCCAATTCCGGCCAAAACGATTGATGCGGTGATTCTCACCCACGCCCATCTGGACCATTGTGGCTGGATTCCAAGGCTGGTCAAACAGGGCTTTCGGGGACCGATTTATGCCACGCCGCCGACCATCGATCTGTGCTCCATCCTGCTGCCCGATTCCGGCCACCTGCAGGAAGAGGATGCGGCGTTCTACAACAAGCACAAGGCATCGAAGCACATTCCGGCGTTGCCGCTTTATACGTTCGAAGAGGCGCAGGAGTGCATGCAGTATTTTCAGCCGGTGAACTTTGGTGAGCCGATGCAGTTGCGGCCAAATTTCAGCTTTCGATTCGTGCGTGCGGCGCACATCGTGGGCTCATCGATGGTGGAAGCCAGTGTCGGGAATGGCGGTAGGTCGCCGCGGCTGCTGTTCACCGGGGATATTGGACGTGTGCGCGATTCGGTAATTGCTCCCGGGAGAGTGGTTCACTCCGGCCCCACAGAAGGTGAGAAAGCCGACGTGATGGTGATGGAGTCCACCTACGGGAACCGGCTCCATCCCAAGAACGATCCACGACCTGAGTTGGCGAAATTGATCTCCGACACCGCACGCCGCGGTGGTAGCGTGGTCGTACCCGCCTTCGCTGTCGAACGCACTCAGAAGTTTCTGTTTCTTGTGAAAGCACTGATGGAGACTGGCCAGATCCCGCGGGTGCCAGTGTTTGCCGACAGCCCGATGGCCATCCAGTCGGTACAGGTTTTTTTGAAATATGAGAGTGAATTCAGCGATGAAACGCGGGCGCTGATCGATAAATATGGCTCGCCTTTGACCTGGCAGGGCTTCACCTTCGCCTGCACGCCGGACGATTCCAAGAAGATAAACGAGATCAAATATCCGTGCATCATCGTGTCCTCAAGCGGAATGGCTACGGGCGGCCGCATTCTGCATCACCTGATGTTGCGATTGCCCGATCCGAAAAACCTGGTTTTGTTTATTGGGTTCCAGGCGCCCGGGACGCGTGGCTGCGCGATCAAGAGCGGCACACCGGAGGTGAAGATTTTTGCCACCATGGTGCCGGTGCGCGCGCAGGTGGCGGCGCTCGAGCAGTTCAGTGATCACGCGGATACTCCGGAGTTGCTGGAGTGGCTGCACACTTTCAAAGGGCGGCCAGCGGTTACCTACCTCGTGCACGGTGAGCCCGATGCCGCTGCAAAATTGCGCACCGCGATCACGAAAGAGCTGGGATGGAAGGTGGAAGTGGCGCAGTGGAAACAGAAAGCCAGCTTGAACAACGTCCCTGTGCGCGCCGGAGCCTGAGATGACTGACAAGGAATTGAAGAAGCTGATCGAAACGGCTGAAAATGAACCGCGACTGGTGGCAGCAGCGGTTTCCGGTCTGAAGGACAAGGTTCTGGACTACAAACCGTCGCCGGAGAAGTGGTCTGTGCGTGAGATCCTGGCGCACCTGGCAGACGCCGAGATCATCTATGGCATGCGCATGCGGCAGATGCTGGCTGACAAAGATCCAGTTATCGGTCCAATCGATCAGGATGCCTGGGCGCAAAACCTGGGCTACCGGGAGACATCGCCTCCCGAGTCGGTGGCGCTGTTCGGATTGCTGCGCCACGCGAATTTGCGGGTGCTGCGGCGGATCAAGGCGGAGGACACGAAGAAGAGCGCTTTTCATCCTGAATACAAGCGTCAGTTTACACTGGAAGAGTTGCTGGGGCGCATGGCGGGGCATGCCGAGAATCATCTCGCGCAAATTGAAGAGCTGAAGGAAGCGGCCAAACAATCAGTGGTGCACTGAGGAATGGGTGAAGGCGACCATCGCTTGTAACTTCGCGTTCGCGGCCCCCGAATCCAGGGACTGAGCGGCCAGGGGCAGGCCGTCGGCAATGGAGCCGGCGCGCCCCGCTGCGACCAGGGCAGCAGCGGCATTCAACAGCACCACGTCGCGTTTGGGAGACCGCTCGCCTTCCAGAATTGATCGGATGATCGCGGCGTTGACCGCAGCATCGCCGCCGGCGAGATCGTCGAGGGTCCCGCGCTGCAGTCCGAATTCTTCTGGCGTGACCTCATAAGTGCGGAGCGTTCCTTCCCGAACCTCGGCCACACGCGACGGACCGGTGATCGTGATCTCATCGAGGCCATCGGCGCCGTGGACCACCAGTGCACGACGCAGGCCGAGCATCTGCAGAGCCTCTGCGACTTTGTCCACCAGTTCGCCAGAATAGACGCCGACCACCTGGGCGGAAGCGCGAGCGGGATTGGTGAGCGGCCCCAGCAGATTGAAAATCGTTCTGAGGCGCAGTTCGCGGCGGGCGGGCTGAACGTACTTCATGGCCGAGTGCATCGCGGGCGCGAACAGGAATGCGATTCCCACCTGCTCGAGGCACGCGGCAATTTTCGAGGGTGGAAGATTAATGTTGACGCCCAGCGCTTCCACCACGTCCGCCGACCCGCATTTTGAAGTAACACTGCGGTTGCCGTGCTTAGCTACGCGTACACCGGCGCCGGCAAGTGTCAGCGCAGTTGCGGTGGAGATATTGAAGGTGCCGCTGGCGTCGCCGCCCGTGCCGCAGGTGTCGACCAGCGCATCGCGTTCGGTACCGCTGACATCGAGAGCGGAATTGCGGCTCACGTCAAGGGGAACAGCGGCAGCGCGGATGGCTTCGGCGAACCCGACGATCTCTTCGACGGACTCACCTTTCATGTGCAGCGCCACCAGCAGAGCAGCGATCTGGGCATCTGTAGCTTTACCTTCCAGGATCTCCGCCATCACTTCCCGCGCGTCTGCACGAGACAGGGACTGGCAGTGATTGGCGATTTTGTGAAGGGCCTCGGTAATCACGGGTTCAAAGTACCCGAGCCTATCCCTGATTGCAAACTGGCGTGGAAGGTCTAGGGGTCCCGGCCGGTTTTTTGACCCGCGCCAGCGTCACAGGGCCGGAAATGCGATTCCGGCAGCTTCAGGCAACCTCTCGAAGCGGCAAGCCTCTAAGAACCTACGTTGCGCCACGGCCAACTTTTTGGAGGTTTTCAGGAAATGCGAAAGAGTCTGCTTCTACTTCTAATCTTGCTGGTCTCGGCGGGTTTGGCCGTTGCGCAGCAGGACGCTGCGTCTCCATCCTCGTCCCCGAGTTCACCTTCAAGCAGCCAGGCATCGCCTGGCAGCCAATCCACATCGCCTGGCATGCAATCCAGCTCGCCCAGCAGCCAGTCCGCCTCTGCGTCCGCTGGCGAGACCAGCATCGAGGGCTGCCTGGGTGGGTCCGCCGGCAACTTTACCGTGATGGATCAATCCGGAACCACGTATCAGCTGCAGCTGCCGGCGAATGCTGATGGTTCCAGCCTGAGTCAGCACACGGGACAGCAGGTGCGGGTGACCGGCACCGTTGCCGGCGCAGGTACTCCCAGCGCTTCCAGCAGCACCAGCAGCGCCGGGTCGACGGCATCCGCTACCGGATCGTCGGGTCAGTCTTCGATCAAGGTCAGCAAGATCGACAAGATCGCCGACACCTGCACCTCCAGCGCAACCAGCCCGAAGACCGGCAGCAAATAGTCCCGGCTCGAAACCCAGTCCCGGCACCGTTACAAGTGCCGGGATTTTTTTGCGTTCGCGGTCGCAAATGGCTTCGCTGACGTGATTCAGGTTGGGAATGCGCCGCTTAATCACAAAGGCCGGGCAGATGCGAATGGTTTGCCGCGTCCCGCGCCGTCTTATACAATCACGAGTTTCGTCTCATCGGCGTTAAAGCGGCTGTAGAAACCAGATCCGGACCATCCGCATGAAAATTCACGAATATCAGGCGAAGTCGATTTTGTCGAAGTATGGGGTTGCGGTGCCGCGCGGAGAAATGGCGGCATCGCGCGAAGAGGTGGAGATTATCGCCAAAAGGCTGTTCTCCGAGGGCGCCACCGGTGTAGTTGTCAAAGCACAGATTCATGCCGGCGGCCGCGGAAAGGGGGGCGGGGTCAAGATTGCGAAATCTGTGGCGGAAGCTGGCGACCTCGCCACGCGGATGCTGGGTATGCGGCTGGTGACGCATCAGACTGGGCCCGAGGGGCGGATTGTGCGACGGTTGCTGGTAGAAGAGACATTACCGATCGCCCGCGAACTCTATCTCGGGATGCTGCTGGATCGCGCCGAAGCAAAGCTGGTGATCATGGCATCGGCTGCCGGTGGGATGGAAATTGAGCAGGTAGCAGCGGAAAATCCTGATGCCATCCTGAAAGAGTACGTGGATTTTGGTGCGGGCCTGCAGCCCTTTCAGGCGCGCAAGATCGCTTTCTGGCTGGGATTGAAGGGCGCAGAAGTGAATCAGGCGGTGACGCTGCTGACCGCTCTGTACAAAGCTTATGTGGATACGGATGCTTCGCTCGTAGAGATCAATCCGCTGATTACTACCTTAGATGGCCGCCTGTTCGCGCTCGATGCCAAGGTGAACTTCGACGACAACGCGTTGTACCGGCACAAAGACATCCGCGAGTTCCGGGATATTACCGAAGAAGATCCGCTGGAAGTCGAAGCCTCGAAGTACGGGCTGAACTACATCAAGCTGGACGGCAACGTGGGATGCATGGTGAATGGCGCGGGACTGGCGATGGCGACCATGGACATCATCCAATTCGCAGGCGGGATGCCGGCGAACTTTCTGGATGTAGGCGGCGGGGCAAATGAGGAGCAGGTGACCCACGCTTTTGAAATTCTGCTTAGCGACAAGAACGTGCGTGCCGTGCTGATCAATATTTTCGGAGGCATATTACGGGTGGACACACTGGCCAATGGCGTGGTGGCCGCCGCAAGAAAGACGAATATCCAGTTGCCGATCGTGCTGCGGCTGGAAGGCACCAATGTTGAAGAGGGGCGTCAAATTCTGAAGGAATCCGGGTTGAACTTCACAGTGGCCGACACGATGAAGGACGCCGCGGAAAGAGTAGTGGCGGCTGCGAAAGCAGCATGAGGCGAATGTGACCAATAAAATCTGTCATTTCGAAATTGGCTGCCGCGACCGCGCCAAAGCAGCGCGTTTCTACTCGCAGGTCTTTGACTGGAAGATCGAGCAGAAGGGCGACCAGGCCATGCTCCGCACCGGTGATGATGTGGGAGGGCACCTTCATTCGCCCGGTCACGAGCCGCATCCGTACACAATCTTTTACGTGATGGTGGAGGATGTGGCAGCTGCTTTGAATAAAGCCGAAAGCCTGGGCGGAAAAAAGTTGATGGGCCCATTGCCGGTTCCCGGAGGCGGAGGCACGTTCGGCTGGTTTGCTGATCCGGAAGGAAACACCATCGGAGTTTATGCTGAGTAGAAACCCAAGCAACCCGCGGCCGTCCATGAGGCCAACTTTATGAGCGTACTCGTCGATCAAAATACAAAAGTCATAGTACAGGGTCTAACTGGCAAGGAAGGCACCTTCCATGCCAAGGCATGTGCCGCTTACGGAACTAAAATTGTTGGCGGAGTAACGCCGGGCAAGGGTGGCACTGTTCATGAAGGCTTTCCCGTCTTTAATACTGTGCAGGAAGCGGTGGACAAGACGGGAGCAGACGCCAGCATGATTTTTGTTCCGCCGGCGTTCGCGGCCGACGCCATCATGGAGGCAGCCGATGCGGAGATCGAATTGATTGTCTGCATTACCGAAGGAGTGCCCACGCTGGACATGCTGCGCGTCTGGAATTACCTGCAGGATCGGCGAGCACGGCTGATCGGCCCGAATTGCCCAGGCATTATTTCTCCCGGCAAATGCAAGATTGGAATTATGCCCGGACACATCCATCGCGAGGGTAGCGTGGGCATTGTGTCACGCTCCGGCACCCTGACCTATGAAGCGGTTTACCAGCTCTCACAGAGAGGAATTGGGCAATCCACGGCGATCGGGATTGGCGGCGATCCGATCATTGGAACCAATTTTGTGGATGCGCTGGAGTTGTTCAATAAAGATCGGCAGACGGAAGCCATCGTGATGATCGGGGAGATTGGAGGCAATGCGGAAGAGACCGCCGCCGAATACATTCGCGGGAATGTTCGCAAGCCGGTGGTTTCTTTCATTGCCGGGCAGACGGCCCCGCCGGGACGAAGAATGGGTCACGCGGGCGCCATCATTTCCGGTGGCCACGGAACTGCTTCCGAAAAGGTAAAGGCGCTGGAAGCCGCCGGCATTCGTGTAGCCAGGACGCCTGCGGTAATTGGAGAACTGGTGGCGGAAGTACTGGGTGTGGCAGCACGGTGAGAATAAGCAGGCAGTAATCAGTAGTCAGTAACCAGTAGTCAGCAATCAGTAGTCAG
>Ga0187776_10000030_pt1 | contig 77086 bp, 69 predicted proteins | sample 0216_BV02_MP12_2_FD_132426 | JGI IMG/M metagenome (GOLD analysis project Ga0187776, IMG submission 132426) | Tropical peat soil microbial communities from peatlands in Department of Meta, Colombia - 0216_BV02_MP12_20_MG | ecosystem: Environmental > Terrestrial > Soil > Wetlands > Peat | place...
CGTCAGGGTTTCCCCCATTGCGCAAAATTCCCCACTGCTGCCTCCCGTAGGAGTCTGGACCGTGTTTCAGTTCCAGTGTGGCCGTGCGCCCTCTCAGGCCGGCTACTGATCATCGCCTTGGTGAGCCGTTACCTCACCAACCAGCTAATCAGCCGCGACCCCCTCCCCAAGCTGCTTGCGCACTTGATCTCCAGGACTTTCACCCAAAGATGTTATGCGGTATTAGCCCCGGTTTCCCGAGGTTATCCCCCACTCGAGGGCAGGTTAGTCACGTGTTACTCACCCGTTCGCCACTTTACTCGCGGAGTTGCCCCCGCTTTCTCGTTCGACTTGCATGTGTTAGGCACGCCGCCAGCGTTGATTCTGAGCCAGGATCAAACTCTCGTTTGAAACCTGATTTATTGGTAATCCCATCCGAAGACAGGATTACGGGTAAATACTGTGAGTCGCTCGAACTTGAACCCGAGCACCATCACAATGCGACTGGCACGTTCAACCCAATTTGTCAAAGACCGAATCGCCGATCCGCCTGAGCGGGACGTTCAGTCGAAGGCAGCAGTCAGCTAGCAGCTTTCCGCCTGTCCTCGAAACCTTCCGACCTTATCGTGCGCCACGCGTGCTGTCAACCCGCGCTCCAACCCTGTTCCTCACAGAGTTTTCACAGCTTTTCCACCGTTCTGGAGCCGGGGAGCACCGCCCTGAAAGGCAGCGCGACAAGATGCTCCTGCGGCTGGCAGCGGCGACCGAAGACGCCACAGCCGCAAGAGGCCATTTACAGCTTTAAAGAACTCTTTATAGGTTTGCGATTACCAGGACCGCCTAACCCTTCGAGAACTTCGTTCCCGAATAGTCGCTCCGTGGCCGGAGCGGGATTCGCTTAGTGGCTTAAACCATTCGATGACATCGGCTGAGCTCGGTTGCAAAAATTCCGACTCAGCCAACCTACAACCACTGCGGCAGCCTTACCTCGGCCGCTGTATTTTTATAACACCCTATCCCGATCCCGGCAAGGCATTTATCCAAGAAATCCATTTGAGCTATCGGTGATGCTAGCAGCATCGGGAATCCGGTCCATCAACAGCTCTGATCCGCCAGCCTTGAATTTCGTCGGCGGGGACGCCCGCCTCAACTTGAACAAAGGGAGCGCGATCCCGTAGCCTGCCGCGCTCCTCCGAAGCGCCCGCAGTTCCACGGTACCGCGCTCCCGAGCCCGCGCTTATCGCGCTTACGCTCAGGGCGAAATGCCGGAGCCTAGCTTGGTAGCGGCTCGCACGGCTGCCCTCAAGGCGCGATTCGACCAATGCACGCGGGCTGATGCCTATATATGGGCCTAGTGGCTAACCTCGTACGGTTATCACCGGGCAATGACCATTACGAATTACTGTGTTGGCGATGGTCCAGGGCAGGTGTGCCGATGCCTTGGCTGCCGTCGGACCGGCCGGGTGCACACCCATCACGATAAGGTCGCAGTCGCGCGACCTGGCAACGTTTACGATTTCTTCTGCCGCGTATCCCACGCGGATAACGATCTCCGGCGGATGCTGCAGCTTGTGATCGGTAGGAATCAGCTTCTCCAATCGTGACTTCGATTCTCTGACCAGGCGCTGATGCAGGTAGAGCGCCGCCATGGTTCCCTCTTCGACGGTGTGCAGCATCGTTAGGAGCGCCTGGTTCTCCTCTGCCAGTGCCAGGGCCAGAGGAAATGCATGTTCGGAGCCGCCAGCGAAATCGCCGGCAAAAAGGATCGAGCTGAAGCGCCCGCGATCCAGCAGTTCAGGGTCGACCTCTGGGCCAACCGTCATCACCGGACAGGGCGCCTGCCGATAGATCTCCTCCGCGTTGGAACCCAGGAAGAGTTTGCTGAAGCCCGAGCGTCCATGAGTGCCCACAATGACCAGATCGATGTCGTACTTGGCGATCAGGGAATAGATCACCGGCCAGAGATTGCCCATCTTCAGTTCGGTGCGATGGGGAATGTCGATAAGCGAAATGGCAATCTGCCTGATGCGCTCCTCGGCTTCCTCCGCCTGATTCTGGTGATCCCAGGTTACCGGGTCCAGCGAGGTACCCAGCAACGGTCCGGGCGGAACGACGTGCGCCACCAGCAGGTTGGAGGCATGCACGCGAGCCACGGCAGTAGCTATCCGCAGAGCCGTCTCCGAGCACGGCGAAAAATCGGTGGCGAACAAAATATTCTTGATCTTTACCGTTGGCAGGAAGATGAGAGGAGCCAGATGCGGGGCCGCCATGGGACACCTCCCCGATAGTTCATGAGAGTCCCGTCGAACGAACGCTACACCCGGAGCTTGCTCGCTTCAGTGATGGAAATCACGCGGAGATGTGTGTTCAGTTCATACCAGCATTCTCGAGAGAGGCGTGCGTCAGCGCAAATGAGCGACTTTCAGCGATCTGGCCAGAAACGGAGTTGCAAACTGTGGGATAGGACCTACGGGTTGTGCAGTTCATCGTCTTGAGCTAAATTCTCTTTCCGACCTGAATCCATTCTTCGAGGAAAAATCATGACAAAAATCGCCACTGCCTCTCTGCTGATTCTTGTCTTTGCTGGTTTGTCCATCGCCCAGGGACCACCCATGCCCCAGCTCACTCCCGAGCACAAGCGGCTTCAATATTTTGCTGGCACGTGGAAAAGTGACCTCGATATGAAGCCCAGCCCTATGGGGCCCGGCGGCAAAGCCAGCACCACGGACGTGAATGAAATGTTCCCCGGCGATTTTTTTCTCACTCTGAAATCCGATGGGACCATGCCGGGAATGGGTACCATGCACAGTCTGGCTCTGATGGGATACGACCCCGCCAAGAAGATTTACACCTACTACTCGATCGACAATTTGGGAATGCAGGAACGCTCGACCGGCACGGTTAATGGCGACACCTGGGTATGGAACTCGGAACCCAGCGCCAGCATGCCAATGAAAGGACGCTTTACCATCAAAGAAATCTCTGCCAAAGAGTACAGCTTCAAGTACGACATGTCGCAGGACGGCAACACCTGGACAACAGTGATGGAGGGTAAGTCCACTAAGGTCAAGTAGAGCGTAGTGAATTCACTGCCGTGCGGAATTAGCCAAAGAATTAGCGAAGATTCGGAGGGTCTCGAGGTACTTCTTGGGCGCTATGATCATAGCGTCGTTGTGCCCGGCGGAATCGAGCCAAAGAGCATGTTTAGGTTCGTTGGCAAGTGTGAATAGGGACTGTCCTTGCCAAAAAGGTACTACGCGGTCTGCTCGACCATGAATCACTAGCACTGGGACGTGAATCTGGCGGATCTTGTCCGCATTGCGGAACCGGTCCCAAGGAAGTAGTTGCACTCGGGTCAAAACTCGAAAGGCGCTAAGGAAAGGCGACTCGATTACGAGCGCTGCAACTGGGCGTCGCGCAGCTAAGTCAATCGCGGCTGCGCAACCCAGCGAGCGGCCCATTGAGATGATCTGTTGTGGTGGAGTTTTCAGTTGTTCGGTCAAGTATTCGTATGCCGCAGTTACATCCGCATACATGGCCCTCTCTGATGGCCTTCCTTCGCTCGTGCCGTAGCCCTGATAGTCGTAGGCGAACACCGAGAAACCCGCATCCCGGCACAAATTCAGAATTGGCAAATCGTCCCCAATGTCCTCAGCATTGCCATGCGAGAAAGAGGGTATAGTGGGCAGCCGGATTGGGTAGGTAAATTGCGGAGATGATTCTCGCGTCAGCAGGCTCTTTGGATCGAAGCTTGATTACCTGCAGGCGTTCGGGGAAGCTTCCATCACGATAGCTAGACGGGTGCGGCTGGAAAATGATTCGGTCCGACAGGAACGCCAACACAATCAACGAGGCATACAGCGCGACGAACAAAACGATTAGGAAGTGCAATAGGCGTCGTACCGTGGTGAGCTCCGAGTTCTTTCGGGAGAGAATACCAGCAATCACCGGACTTCGGGTCGTAAAGCATCTATCGAAGGTAGTCCTCAACTATGATTCCATTAGCCCTCGCCGTTCCCAGTAACTTCGTCCGTGCGGAAAACCGCCCTGTCCTTCCGGAACCTTGTCTTGGCCGCTGGTTGGAATACGCTATTCGGCCAGACTTGCGCGGTGGCTGACGGATTACACCAGCGCAACTGGGGCTCATGCCAGTCACAGAATTTGTTCAGTGCACGCTGCTGCAGTTGACTACTGCTATAAGGCGATGGCTCTTGCCTTCGTGCGCGCTGCCATTGTTGGTCACGCTGCTCGACTGCGGCGGCCAGGTCGCTCCGCCACCTTCGGGTTCAACCCCACCCGGCTCGAACCCGCCTCCGTCAAATGGCTATTTCTCAACCGAACCCGCGCACGCTACTTATCTGCCGCGCTCGGATGCTTATTGCGCATCAGCCGTCGTCCCGAATTCACGGGAATCCCGGCCGGACAACTTTCAGGCGAATCACACCGCGGTTTCTCCGCCGCACAACTGGTCAGTCGAGAACTATTGGACCCACTGGCGGGACAAGCGCGATCAGGTCACCGGGAATTTCACCGGCACGACGACGGAGATCATCCAGTGGGCCGCCTGCAAGTGGGGCATCGACGAGGACACCATCCGCGCCGCAGCGGTGCAGGAGTCGTACTGGCACATGAGCACCATCGGTGACGTGTGCGGCCCGGTGGGCGAGGGCTCCTATGGCCTTCTGCAAATCAAAAATGAAGACTGCTCGGGCGCGCTGATTCACGGCGGTTATCCGCACACCACGCAATCAACAGCTCTTAACGTTGACTGGTACGGGGCGCATATCCGCTCGTGCTACGACGGCGACTTCTATGACGGCGGCGACTGGCTCTACCACGGCCAGACAGTGGATCAGATCGCGGCACAGCACGGATGGAGCTTCGTGTTCTGGACCTGCGTAGGCGCGCACTACTCGGGCAACTGGTCCCCAGGCCAGCCATACGAGTTGCAGGTACGCCAGATCCTGGCGAACCGCACCTGGGAGAGCCCGACCTTCTAGTTCTTCAACCCCTATCGCTGCGCTACGATCTGAGTCTGCGTTCTCTCTGCGGAATTCATTGTTGCGACTCTTGCGAAGAATGAGGTGAAGACTGTGTGGCATATCGATCCACGGCTGGCAATTGGCGTGTTTTTGTCCACGGCTGCGACGGATGCAGTCTACGTCATGTTCAATGCAGCAGTATCGTCGCAGCGACGCGTGCCTGCTGCCACCTGGAGCAGCGTTTGGTACCTGCTGTCGGCTTTCGCGGTTATCAGCTACACACGCAACTGGGCGTACGTGGTGTTCGCAGCTGCGGGATCATGGGTGGGAGCGTATCTTTCGATGAGCTGGCTACGCAGGCCGCGAGGCAAGATTGCACCCGGGGAGTCGAGCACATGAGCACGTTGTGCCGTGCTTAGAATTTCTCCTGATCAGCCACGAAAATTATTCCGGATCCCAAATGCCCTACAGGTCTGCCGCCATCCATTTGATGTTCACCGATCACCGCGTTGTCTCGGCTGCCCTCGTAGGCTATAGTAATCAGTCCCGCGCACGCGGCCTCTCCCCGGGCCGGCACGACTCGGACGTATGAGCACCGCCGCCAAGACGCCACTCGTCAAACCAGGCATGCCCCACAGTTTCCGCCGGCTTCCCGCGGTAGTGTTTTTCCGCGGTGACGAAATCGCGCGCCGCGCGCTGACTGGAATGCAACATTATCTGCGGCTCACATTCGAAGACCTGGAGAAGGGCCGCGAGTCGGAATCCATTGTCATCACGTCTTCCGAGAAGTCGATTGCCGAGCATGAAACCCTGCTGCGCGCTCCCAACATCCGCGTAATCGCGCTTTCCGATACTCGCTTCAAGGATCCGCGACTGGACGGCGTAGTTTACGGTTATCTCCCGCAGAACACGCCGCCGACACTGGTCGATCGCATGATCGACAATGCGCTCGATCACATTCATCTGCTGGCGACCCGCCGGGACGTGAATGAGAAACTCGCCGGAGCTACTCGCGAAATCAACGAACTGAACCTGATCGGCGCGTCTTTGGCGGCGGAACATGATCCGGAGAAGCTGTTGGCGATGATCCTGCAGAAGTCGCGCGAGATCACGCGCAGCGACGCGGGGTGGCTGTACTTGGTAGAGGAGACGCCGGAGGAATCAAAAACGCGCCCCTCCGGACACCGCACCACCAACCGGGCTCGCACCGGGGGCTTGCAACGAGAGGGCGCGCGCAGGAATTTGCGCTGGAACCTCGCCCAGAATGACAGTGTGACCGTTCCCTTCGAAGAAGCGGTGCTGGAGGTCAGTGAAGAATCCATTGCCGGCTATGTGGCACGAACCGGCGACAGCGTGGATCTCGACGATGCCTACCATCTGCCGGAAGGCGTGCCCTACAAGATCGAGCGCCAACTGGATGAAGACAGCGGATACCGCACGAAGTCAATCCTGGCAGTGCCCATGCGCAATCTCAAGGGCGAAATCATCGGCGTGTTGCAGTTGATGAATGCCAAACGCAGCGCTGACGCGAAGCTGAACTCGGTGGCCGCGGTCGCAGCCCAGGTGGTTCCTTACTCGTTACGCCAGCAGGAACTGGTGACTTCGCTCGCCAGCCTGGCGGCAATCGCCCTGGAAAACAGCCGGCAATATCAGGCCAATCAGGCGCTGCTGCAGCGGGCGCTGGAGATGCTGCAGCGGAATGCCAAAGATGGCAAGACCGATCCCGCCCTCAACGATCTGCTGCAGGAAGCCAAGCGGCAGCGGCGATAGCGAAAGTCGGCAGGCAGCAATCAGCAGCTATCTCATAAATCGGTTTTGAAAAGGCGCGGCTTCAGCCGCGCCGTCCAGAGCCCCCTGGGAAAACTGACGTTAACTCCGTCGGTTCATTGAGAGAGCTGGATAGCTTTTAACCGCCCATCGATTAACTGGCAAAACCAACATCTCAGACCCGAAGGTGGGACTATGAGGTGCGCTGACTTTGTACTACAAAGTACTTGACGAAAAAATGGACTAGTAGTATTCTCCTCCCCTTATGCCTCGTGCCCGCCGCTGCCGCCTGCGCCAAGTGCCGCCGGACGCTATGCCCTCCAGCAGTCTCGCCGAGGACCTGCGTTTTATTCGCAGAACCATGGAAAACTCAGCCCGTTTCACCGCCGTTCCCGGATGGGGGATGGTAGGCATGGGCATGAGTGCGCTGGCGGCGGGGGCCATTGCGCACTTCCAGCCGGACTTCCTGAAGTGGATGCAGGTCTGGTTGATTGAGGCGGTGATCGGCCTGACGCTGGCCATTTGGACGATGCGACGCAAGGCCCGCGGAGCTGGTGTTCCTCTTTTCTCCGGGCCGGGGCGAAGGTTTGCTCTCAGCTTCATGCCGCCGATGTTGGTAGGAGCTCTGCTGACGGCAGTTCTGTACCGGGCAGGCGCGCGGCCGCAGATTCCTGGCACCTGGCTGCTGCTTTACGGCACCAGCGTGATGAGTGGCGGTGCGTTTTCCGTCCGTATTGTTCCGGTGATGGGGATCTGCTTCATGTTGGCAGGAGCAGGTGCGCTGCTGGCTCCCGCGGAATGGGCAAACTGGTGGATGATTGGAGCGTTTGGAGGATTGCATCTCATATTCGGAATTCTGATTGCCAGGAGACACGGTGGGTAGATCATCGGCAGCTTCGAAGGGTGCGCATCGCCGGGAGAATTCCGCAGGCCGAGACTCGCGGCCGCATGGTGCTGCGCACGAGCAGCACTGGCCGGAGCTCGATCCTCTGATTCACGAACGCATCCGGCTGGGCATTGTCAGCGCGCTGGCGGTGAACAGTTCGCTCAGCTTCAACGAGCTCAAAAAATTGCTGCACACCACTGATGGCAACCTCAGCGTGCACGCTCGCAAGCTGGAGGAAGCCGACTACGTGAAATGCGAGAAATTTTTTCAGGGCCGGATGCCAAAGACCGAGTACCGCTTGACCACGAGCGGAAGACGGGCGCTGGAGGGTTACTTGAACCACATGGAAGAGTTGATCCGGACCACCCGCGAGCACTAAGATTTTTTTTGATTGCGCGCTTTGCTCAGCAAAGTGATTTGCATAGCTCCCTTGGAGCCACTGAGTCAGGAGGAAGAATGGAATTGCAGTCCGGGGAAAGCCGACGTGAGGGGTTGCATGTGGCCATCATCATGGATGGCAATGGGCGCTGGGCGAAACGCCGCGGACTGCCGCGAGTGGCGGGGCATCGAGCCGGTGCCATGGCAGTGCGGCGAACAATTGAGAGCGCGCCCAGCCTCGGTATTGGCACTCTGACACTGTTTGCTTTTTCCGCTGACAATTGGAGTCGTCCGCAATCCGAAGTCTCCGCCCTGATGAAGCTATTTCACCGGTATCTGCGCTACGAGGTTACACGCCTGATTCATGAGAGTGTGCGTCTCAGCGTGATCGGCCGGCGCGACCGCCTGCCTCGAGCTCTGGTGCGCACGATCGAGGCTACCGAGCAGGCGACTCGCGGCGGCAGCAGGCTGCATCTCCGCGTTGCCGTTGACTATTCCGCTCGCGATACCATCCTGCAAGCAGCCCAAAAAATGATTGAAACCGGCGAAACGTCGCGCCAGGCCTTTGGCCTCTGCCTGCGACAAGCGATGAATGATGAGCTCGATTCGCCTGACGTTGACCTGATGATCCGCACCAGCGGTGAGCTTCGCTTGAGTGATTTTCTTCTCTGGGAGTGCGCCTACGCCGAGCTCTATTTTACTTCCGTACTCTGGCCCGAATTTGGCAAGGCAGAGTTGGCCAAGGCGGTCGCAGAATTCCATCGCCGCGAGCGTCGTTTCGGGGCTGTGCTGGAGGCGAGAGATATTTCTCAGATGCCGGGATCCCCGCCGACTGCAGCGACCTCAGTGCCCGAACTGGCCGCGGAATAGCAGCCTGATTGCACCACATCCCAGAGTATCCGGATAAAATCCCGCACATGATAAAAGGCGCCACTCTGGCTTTTGTCTTAGCGGTAGCAATTGCTGGAATCTTACCGACCGCTGCCTCTCAAACCCCATCGCCACAGGGGATTCCCGTTGATAAAGAGCCCCTCCATCACGTGGTGTTCGAGAACGCGTACACCCGAGTATTCTCCGTGCAGCTTCCGCCGCACTCGCAAACGATGCTGCACCGCCACGACCGCGACTACGTATATGTAACGTTCGGAGCGTCGGAAATTGTAAATGATGTGCTGGGCAAGCCACCCGTGCACGTGAAATTACAAGATGGCGAGGCGGGCTTCGTGAAGGGAGGTTTTGAGCACGTTGCCAGGAATCTGGCTGAAACTCCCTTCAGAACTTTCGCGATTGAGGTCAAGCGCAAACCAAAGAGGGTGATGTCTGCAGAGAAGGTTGAGCGCGGACTCGAATTAGGACATGGCGCGATAAGCGAGGTCGTGCTTGATAACGAGGAAGTGAGGATCCGCGACGTCCAGTTGAGCCCCAGCGCCATGCTGCACGCCACGAAAATGCTGCCATATCTGTTGGTAGCGGTTACCGATCTGGATCTGCGAGATGGAGCCGCGGATCGCGCTGATGCCCACCTTAGCCAGAAGGTTGGCGGGCTTGCCTGGCGGCCTGCAGAGACAGCTATGATCACCAACCAGGCCCAGCAGAACGCCCGATTCGTCACGGTGGAATTCAAGTAGGACAAGTAAGAGGTCTGATCGGGTGAAGTCTGAAGTGACTCCGAGTCATTGCGGACACCATCTTGCAGTGCTACTTGTTCACACTTCAGCCGATCACACTTCGTACTTCGCTTATTGCAGCCTGGCGTACTCTTTTTTTGCTTGCTCTATGGCAGCCAGACCGGGGTCGGCGTCCTTCCAGGTGGCCATTGCATCCTGGTAAGCGATGCGGGCTTTCGCGGCGTCTCCCTGAAGCAGGTAGGCCCGCGCCAATCCTAGTTGCGCAAAGCTGATGGCCGGCTCCAGCGGACGCAGGCGGGTCAGGGAAATTACTTTCTGAAAGGCTGCCACTGCATCGGGTCCGCGTTTGGCGGCCAGGAGAGCGTAGGCGCGGGTATATTGCGCCGGCAGTTCGGTCTCGAAAAGCTCGGCGCTCTTTAGCAGTTCGAGAGCTTTGTTGGGATTATTCTGCTCCAATTCGATCCAGGCCTGGATAGTGGGTATGGTCACCGCCTGAACGATGGTGTCATCTGGCCGGCTGCGCTGAAGTTCAGAAATTGCCGCCCGAGACTTTGGAACATCCCCGGCCATGGCATATGCGACGCCCACCGCCGAATAAATATCCGGATTGCGTCCCAGCTCCAACGAGGCAGCCGCGTTCTCCCTGGCTCCTTCGCGCTCGCCATATAAGGCTTGATAGACAGAAAGAAAGGACAGGAAACCGGCTGCCGATTCCTTCAGGTCAATGCGCTTCAGCGCCTCAGTTGCTTTGAGCGTAGATCCCTTAGCGTTCTGCAATCGTCCATGCCGCACGTCCAGCATGATCTGATTGCCCAGGGCTTCGATCTGACCCTCCGGACTCGCCTGCAGTGCTTGCTGCTCGCGATCAAAGGTTGCCATGTCATTTTGAGCCAGGGCAATCTGCGCACGCACACTGTGTGCGCCAATGGCGTTGGGGAATTTCTGCAGTGCCTGGTCGGCCATCGCTTTGGCTTCATCCAGACGGTTCAGGCCAATGTAGGCGGAGGCCGCCTGCGCGTAACCGAAGATCAGATTGGGATCAACACGAATCGCCTCCGTAGCATTGTCGAGCGCTTTCTGAAATTGCCCCAGGCGCCAGTAGATACCGGAAAGATTGGCATAGGGCGCGGGGTCGTGCGGATAGGTCTGCTTGAAAAGTTCGTACGCCTGCAGGCCTTTCTCGAGCTGGCCGGTGTCCGCATAGTAGTGGGCAGTGATGTAGAGCGCTTCGCGTTCGCTGGCACGATCTTTGCGCTCAAACGCCTTGTGCTCATACTCAGCGGCTTGATTGGTTTCTCCCAGATTGCTCTCCACGGCTCCCAGCCGCGCATAGGCCATGGCGAAATTCGGGTCAAGCTCAATCGCACGTTGGTAGAGCGGAATGGCTCCTAGCTCGTCTCCTGAATTGTGCTTGGCATCGGCAAGGGAGAATGCCTTTAGAGCCTCCAGGGAAGAGGTGGTCGCCATCTCCAGCGGCTTGTTGAATTTCTGAATCGAGGCCAGCGATTCTCCCAGGTCCTGGCGCAAGTCGGCAGAAGCAGAATCGAGCGCAGAGAGAACCTTTTCCTTACTATTGGCCTGGGCACGCTGGCGCGCCAGAGAGTCACCATTGGCGGGATTCACGGCCTCCAGGGTGAGCAGGTACTGGTTCCCCAGACTTGCAACCGTGCCAGTGAGCATGGCCTTCACGCCCAGGCGCTGTCCGATCTCGCGTCCGATATCGCTGGTGACTCTTTCATCCGGCGATTTGCCCATGAATTTCAAAGTCTCGCGAATCTTCTGATCCGACACCACATTCAGAAATGGTGACTGCTGGAGGTCGACCATGAGTGCCTGTTTCAAAGTGCCATCAAAAACCGGCTCCCCCGTGGTGTTGACGAAATCAGTGACCAGAATCCAATCCTTGTCGCTAATAGCGCGTGAACTTCGAGAATGGAAGACTACATAGGCCAGACCCGCGATTACCACCATAGCCGCCAGCGCAGCTGCGGGGCCCTTCCATCCGCGACGTGGAGGAGCGACGGCCGTAGCAACGGAGGTCGGGCTGGTGGGTGGTGCAACAGAGGACGGCCGAACCTCAGCCGTAGGCGTGGTTGCCGCCGAGACTGCTGCCGGACCGTATCCTGACATTCGTAGAGCGCTATCGGAAACCACTGCCGTGCGCCCGGAATCCGTATCCCGCTTCACCCGCTTCAGGTCGGCACGCATTTCCGCTGCGGTCTGGTAGCGGAGTTCCCGATCCTTCTCCAGCGCCTTATTAATGATGTCTTCGAGATGCAGCGGCAAATCCGGATTCAGGCGAACGGGAGCGATGGGCGGACGATTCAGGATGGCCTCGAAAATGACCGCAGTAGTCTCGCCCCGAAACGGCAAGGTGCCGGTGGCCATCTCGTAGAGGACCGCGCCGAAGGAGAACAAGTCGGTGCGGTTGTCCAGTTCTTTTCCCCGTGCCTGCTCAGGCGACATGTAGGCTACCGTGCCCACGGTGCTGCCCGGGCTGGTGAGGTGCTCTTCATTGACGCTGCCGGTCAGGGTCGCATCCGAGGGGGCACCCGCGGTGGTGGCCATTTGCGCAACTTTTCTCTTCGCGAGACCAAAATCCAGCAGCTTGGCCTGCCCGCGGCTGGTGACAAAGATGTTCCCCGGTTTGATGTCGCGGTGAATGATGCCCTTGGCGTGTGCTGTATCCAGAGCGTCTGCGACTTGGATTGCGAGAGTCAGCAGGTCATCGAGTTCCAGCGGCCGCCCTTCAACCTTGTGCTTGAGGGTGACACCCTCGAGTAGCTCCATCGCAATAAATGACCGACCATGGTCTTGGCCGATTTCATAAATCGTGCAGATGTTGGGATGGTTGAGTGCCGAGGCGGAGCGTGCTTCCCGCTGAAATCGCTCTAGTGCCTGCGGATCGGAGGACAGCTGGTCCGGAAGAAACTTCAGCGCCACGTGGCGGCCGAGATTGAGATCCTCGGCTTCAAAAACCACCCCCATACCTCCACCGCCGATTCGCTGCAGGATCCGGTAATGAGAGACGGTTTCGCCGACCATGGATGAATACCCGCGCGTTGGCATCCTATTCTGCACCTTAATGCGGGGTCAAATGCTGACGACTGCAATCTGAGCTATGGAGCCACGGTAGAAGGAGCTGCCATTTCGGTGGCCTCCTGACGCTGACCCGCTGAGACCGCCGCAAGAACGATCATCGTCGCATCGTCAACGAACTGCCCTTGGCAGAACTGGGTCGCGTCGGCCATCACTCTGGCCATAAGCTCGGAAGCGGTGTCGGCGATGTGGTCTTCCGCCACTGACTGAATTCTCTGATCTCCGTACTCCTCCAGGTTCGCATCGGCAGCTTCAGTAATGCCGTCGGTGAAGAGCAACAACCGATCATCGGCATGCAGGCAAAGTGCGGCTTCTTTGTAGCTGGAGCTCGGTGATACTCCAAGCACCATGCCGCCTTCGGTGAGTCGAACCGGAGGTCCGGAGTCGCGCATGAGAATGGGAGGCAGATGCCCGGCGTTTGCGTAGACGAGGGTGCGCTTCCTGGCGTCGAGCAAACCGTAGAAGAAAGTGACGAACTTGTCGTCGGCGATGTTGCCGCAGAGCACGCTGTTGATTCGTGCACATAGCCACGCCGGTCTCGCAGATTCCGAGGCAAACGCACGGACTGCCGCTTGAATATTGGCCATGAGGAGCGCAGCCGATACCCCTTTCCCCACGACATCCGCTATACAGAAGCCGAGCTTGTCATCGGCAAACTTGAGAATGTCGAAATAATCGCCGCCCACGGTGCGCGCGGGTTGCCATGTTCCGGCGATCTCGAAGCCATCGATTTGCGGGATGTTGCGGGGCAGCAGCGACTCCTGTATCTCGCGGGCCCTTTGCAGCTCCTGATCCTGAAATTCCAGACGTGCCGTGCCTTGGTCGAGAGCCTGCGCAAGCTCACGGTTGCGCCGCTCCAGACGCTGCCTGCTTTCGTTGTAGGCGTAATAGATGAGGCCGAAAACCATGGTGGCGACACAAGAGAATTCCCACCAGGGGCCCACGTTCTTCCAGGTTAGAACGTCAGGCGGAAACAGAATCTTTCCGACAACCCAGATAGATATGGTTACAGTAATAGGAGTAGCCAGAGCCAGACATCCGGTAAAAACCAGCCAATTGTGAGGGAGTCTTTGGAGCGAACAGGCCGCCGTTAGCCACTGCAATAATGAAGTCGTGAGATTGCCGCAGATCAGCGAACATATCAGGCATCCGGTCAGGCTGACGGGAATACGAAGTGTGACGATCATGGCATAGACCACCACTCCCATCACAATAAAGACCTGTTGCCGGCGCAGGAATTGAAGCAACGAGGCTGAAGGCTTGAGCAAAGGGACTCGTCTCCCATCGTGACAAGCATTCCGCATGAGCTCACAGCCTGTCTGTGCCATTTGACACAGCGCCGCGTGCCTGGCTGCAAATCAAAACGATTCGCCCGGCGCCCAAACGGCTGTTGGGCACGGCAGCGTGATGCGCGTCCTTGAGGGCTCAGGTACATCTGCGAGAAGCTTTCCTGGATGGAACATGCCTGGAGAAATCGCCTGATCGCAATCGGCGGCTTCCCGATCGCTCTCCTGACCTGGCGTTGGGCGTCGCTGAACTTGAAGAGTCCCAGCACCTGCTTGCTGGCCATGTTTCTGCCGTTGACGCTGGTGCCTCTCGTGTCTCTTGCGGGGCGTCTGTTCCTCAAGCCGAAGCGAACCCTGGCCGACGTGAAGCTCAGCACAACCCTCGTCCATTATGGGGTGGCGATCCCCATGGGCGTGGCCATCATTGCTGCGCTGAAAACGGCCCAGCAGTGGCGCTACTGGCCCTTCTTGTTTCCACAACTTCCGGCAAAGATTCTGTTGGCCATCACTGGAGCGGCGGTGGCCTGGACCATCCTGAATCTGGCATGGCGCGGTCTGGGAGCGCCTTTCGGAATTGTATTGAGTCATCGCCTGGCGACGGACTGGGCCTATCGCTATTCCCGCAATCCTATGGTGGTCACACTGACAGGTTTCTTTATTTCTCTGAGCCTGTGGCTGCGGTCTGGTCTGTTTCTGTTTTGGGTTGTCGTTGCCCTGCTGCCCGCCGAGATCTTTTTCCTCCGTTTCTACGAAGAGCGCGAGTTGGAACTGCGCTTCGGTCAGCAATACCGAAGCTACAAAGCACGTACACCGATGTTTGTGGGCTTCAGAAAGACCGCTTTGCTTAACTCGGATGTTGTCAGCGGGGGAACCCGGGGCAGTCCCGGAGCTGCCGCCCCGCAGTCAGTGACCTCGGTCACACCATCGGCTACGCCGCAATTTGAGGGCTCCCGGTCCACCCGCCGGGGGTAGAATCTAGCTATCATGAAATTTCCTGTCACCCGCCTGCGCCGGCTGCGCCGCACCGAGGCGCTGCGCAACTTTGTCCGCGAAACTCGCCTAACGCCGGATTCTTTTGTGTATCCGCTTTTCGTCTGCCCGGGCGAGGGCGTGCGCAAGGAAGTCCGCTCCATGCCGGGTGTTTTCAACCTGTCGGTGGACGAAGCAGTGAAAGAGGCGCGGGAAGCAAAGTCGCTGGGTATCACCGCGATCATCCTCTTCGGCCTGCCGGAGAAGAAGGACGAGAAAGCCACAGGCGCGTGGATCGACGATGGTATCGTGCAGCGCGCTACGCGCGCCATCAAACGCGAAGTGCCCGGCGTGTTGCTGATCGGCGATGTCTGCCTCTGCGAGTACATGTCGCATGGGCACTGCGGAATCGTGCGTAAGTCAAATTCCACCGCTGCGCGCTCGCTGGGCGCCGCCGCCGTTGCTACCCCCGCTACCACAGAAGAATACGAGATCGTGAACGACGAAACGCTCGCGATCCTGGCCAAGACTGCAGTGTCGCTGGCCCGCGCGGGCATGGATATTGTGGCTCCATCGGACATGATGGATGGCCGGGTGCAGGCGATTCGCACCGCTCTCGATGCGGAGGGCCTTGATCAGACTCCCATCCTCGCCTACGCCGCCAAGTTTGCTTCCGGATTTTACGGCCCCTTCCGCGAGGCTGCAGACTCGGCCCCGCAATTCGGAGATCGCCGCTCATACCAGATGGATCCCGGCAACCTGCGAGAGGCGCTGCATGAAATTGAACTCGATCTGGAAGAAGGCGCTGACATTGTGATGGTGAAGCCGGCGATGCCGTACCTCGATGTGATTCACGCAGCCTACGAGCGCTTCCAGGTGCCGCTGGCCGCCTATCAGGTCTCGGGCGAATACGCGATGATCGAAGCAGCCGCGCGCAACAACTGGATCGATCGCGAGAGGGTGATGATGGAATCTCTGCTCTCCATCCGCCGCGCCGGCGCCAATATCATTCTCACCTACTTCGCCAAGGACGCAGCACGGCTGCTGGGTAACGCCTGAGCAGAGAACAATCTAATTAATAATTGTCATCCGGAGCGAGGACGCGGCGTACAGTTCCGCGTCCGAGTCGAAGGATCTTGCGGTTTATATTTGGCACTATCCCCAAGCCACTTGATCGCACTTCACGGCTTCTCGCGAATCCCAAACCCCTGTCGTAGAATCCAACGTTTGGACTACCCGCGAGAGTCTCATCAGGGAGAACGCACTTTGCCCAACCAGACTTATGACGTTCTAATCATCGGCAGCGGTCCGGCAGGATACACCGCCGCGATCCGTGCCGGCCAGTTTGGCTTGAAGACCGCACTCATCGAGAAGGACGCCAAGCTGGGCGGCACCTGCCTGCACGTCGGCTGCATTCCGACTAAGGCTCTGCTGTTCAATGCCGAGCTCTATGACCATTTGAAGGACGCCAAGGAGTTCGGCTTCGACGACCTCGCGATGCCCAAACTCAACTGGGGCGCAATCCAGGATCGCAAGAATAAGATTGTCACCAAGCACACTAAGGGGCTCGAGTTCCTGATGCGCAAGAATAAGGTTGAGACCATTCGCGGCTTCGGCAAGCTCACAGGTCCGGCTAAGAATGGCGTGGTGACGGTCGAACTCACAGGCGATGACGGCAAGAGCAAACAACTGCAAGCGCGCAACGTTATCTTGGCCACTGGCTCGGAAGCGCGTCTGTTGCCGGGAGTGAAAGCGGATGAGCGCATCCTCACCAACATCGAAATTCTGTCGCTGGGGGCAATTCCGAAGTCTCTGATTGTTGTGGGATCGGGGGCGGTGGGAGTTGAGTTCGCCTCGATCTTCAACTCATTCGGGACCAAGGTCACGATTTTAGAAATGTTGCCGCGCATGGTGCCGGTGGAGGACGAGGAGGTTTCTAAGGAACTCGCGCGCGCTTATCGCAAGCGTGAGATCGAGTTTCACGTCAACGCACTGGTGAAGAAAGTGGAGCGCACCAAGAACGGTCTGGCGGTGGAGTTTTCCGTGGATGACACCAATCAGCGCGTCGAAGCCGAGAAAGTCCTGATCGCGGTCGGGCGTAAGCCAAACACGGAAAATGTGGGGCTGGAGAAGACCAAGATTCAGCTTGACCGGGGATTCGTCAAAGTCAATCAGTGGTTGCAGACCGACGAACCCAACATCTACGCCGCTGGCGATGTTGTAGCCGGCTTCCCGCAATTGGCGCACACCGGCTTCATGGAGGGCATGGTTGCGGTGGCTCACATCGCCGGGAAACCTGCGAAGCCGCTGAACCCGCTGACCATTCCTAATTGCACGTATTGCCACCCCGAAATCGCCAGCGTGGGCTTGACCGAGGCAAAAGCACGCGAAAAGGGGATTGAGATCATGGTGGGAAAGTTTCCCTTCACCGCCAACTCACGCGCCAGCATTGTTGGGGCTCACGAAGGCTTCATCAAAGTGATCGCAGACATCAAATATCGCGAGATCCTCGGCGTGCACATCATCGGGCCGAACGCCACAGAACTCATCGCCGAAGCGGTCGCTGCCATGGAACTGGAGGCCACGGTGGACGACCTGATGTACACCATCCACGCTCATCCGACGCTCGCCGAAGGCATCCTCGATGCGGTGGAGAGCACGGAGGGCTTGTCGATTAATATGTAAGAGTCCGCCACGGATTGCAGGCATCAACACGGATTGAAATTAGGCTTGGGACCACGAGGCAATCTCATCGGAATGACTTTCTTCTGATCCGTGTAATCGGTGCTAATTTGCGGCTAGCGACGTTTCGTGATCTCCGTTATCCAACTCGGTACTCTCGATTATGCTGAGGGCCTTCGGCTGCAGCAGCAAATGATCGAACTCCGCAAAAATAATCAGATTCCCGATGTGTTGCTTCTGCTGGAACACAAGCCGGTGATCACTCTGGGGCGTAACGCCCGTGAGGAAAATGTTCTGCTCTCGCGAAAGGAACTGGATCGCCGCGGAGTCGAGCTATTCGAATGCGATCGCGGAGGCGACGTCACGTTTCACGGGCCGGGGCAGTTGGTTGGCTACCCGATTTTTGATTTGCGCGGTTATCCCAACCGAAGCGGCACTTCCACTCTCAAATATCTGGGCGCAGTGGACTACGTGCGACGACTGGAAGAACTCCTGATTCGCACTTGCCTCGACTTTCGCATCCCTGCGAAGCGCGTCCCGGGGTTGACCGGCGTGTGGACAGACCAGCAAATTGAGATTCGCGACAATGCCGCGGCCTCGGCGGGTAGTCAGGATATTCACGCGGAGGCCGATCCGGCGAGTCAGGAAGGCAAAATCGCTGCCATCGGCGTGCACATTTCGCGCTCGGTGACGTCCCATGGCTTCGCGCTCAACGTCAACACCGATCTCGACTACTTCAACCTTATTATTCCCTGCGGCATCCGTGCCAAGCCGGTGACCTCGATGGCGAAGGAACTCGGGCGTAACGTCCCAATCGAAGAGGTTGCGCAGGCCGTGGCGCGCAATTTTGGGCGCGTCTTTGACCGCCAGATACTTTGGGTGGAGACCATTGATCAGTTGCTGGGCCGGACTATAGGGGTGCCGGTAAAACCGCCCGCGGAGGAACGGACGATCCGCGGCGAAGAAGAAACCTACTGGGCCTAGTCGTTCATCCAGCAGCACGTAATGCAGTCTCTTCACCTTTTCGCCCTCTGTGGCCTCTGTGGTTAGAGGTCTTTCCTCGCGTTACAATCGGTTTCAGCGATGGCTTCTAAGAAGAGTCCGGGGTCCCACAACTCAGGTCGGCACAAAAGCGGATCCGCAGCCAGGCAGACTTCCACGAATCATCAGCCAAATTCCAGTCAGCGCACGTACGAGATTTTCGATTACCGCCTGGAGCAGACCGATTTTTGCATCGAGCAGGTCGGCGACGGCGATCAGGTTCGCTACAAGGTGCGCGGCGATCTGAGCGCTCCGCCTCCGCCGATCAGAGACTCAAAGTACCTGAGCCGCGAGCAGTGTGTGGAGATTTACCGCTGGATGCTGCTCAACCGCCGCATGGAAGCCGCCCTGGAAAACCTCTACAAACAGGGAAAAGTTGTTGGCGGGGTCTACTTCGGCCTCGGACAGGAGGCTTGTTCGTGCGCGTCGGCGTACGCGCTCAAGCCGGACGAGTGGATGGGGCCGATGATCCGCAACCAGGGCTCGCTGTTGGTACGCGGCTTTTCTGCCCGCGACATCATGATGCAGTACATGGCGAAGGCGCAATCACCCACCCATGGCCGCGACGCGTCTTCGCACTTTGGCGACATCCAGAAGCGCAATGTTGTTTCGCCGATTTCCACTCTCGGCGATCTGATCCCGGTGTTAGCGGGAGTTGCTCTGGGCGCACGCCTGCAAGGACGCAATATCGCTGTGATGACCTACATCGGCGACGGCGGACAGTCCACTGGCGTCACCTACGAAGGCCTGAATCTTGCCGCCGTGCAGAAGCTGGGGCTGGTATTGTTCGTTGAAAACAACATCTGGGCATACTCCACGCCTACTGCCGAGCAGTTTCTCTGTCACGACTTGGCGGAACGCGCTATTGGCTATGGTATCCCTGGCGTGATCGTGGATGGCACCGATGCCTGCCAGGTGTATGACGCAGCCCACGAAGCCTGCGAGCGGGCTCGCCGCGGCGAAGGCCCCACGCTGATCGAAGCCAAGATGATGCGCATGAAGGGGCACGCCATTCACGATGCGGCAGCCTATGTTCCCCGCGAGCTGTTCGACTACTGGAACCGGCGCGATCCGATTGCCCGCTTCGAGAATTACTTAGTCAAAGAGAAGAAATGGCTCACTCCTCAGCAGAATGAAAAACTGATCGTGGAAGTTGAAGCGGAACTGGAACGCGATCGGGAATACGCCGTCAATTCACCCATGCCTGAGCCGAAGACCGCGACAGGCGGAGTCTATTGCGATCCATCGTGTCACGATATCAGACCCAAGTATGCGATGCCGCAGTATAAAACCAGGAAGCCGGCCGCCAAGGCCAAGAAAAGTGAAGCAGCGGTGCATTTGAAGTAGCTGGAGTGGAGTTTGTGACTTAGGACGGAAGTTAATGCCAACTCCCAATTATGAGACGATAAGCGTCGCCGGTCATCTAGCGGTAAACCTCTGTCCGATGGCGGATTTTGAGGACAAGGATAAGCAACTTATCGGATTGCTCGATGATTGCCGTTGATTTGCTAACTATGCCCCAAACCACCTATCTCGAAGCTATTCGTCAGGGACTATGGGAAGAAATGGAGCGCGATCCCACCGTCTTTTGCATCGGCGAAGACATCGGAATCTATGGCGGCGCCTTCAAGGTCACGGAGCGTTTCATAGATCACTTCGGGCCGGAGCGCGTGATCGATACGCCTATCGCCGAATCTGCAATTGTGGGCTCAGCTTTTGGCGCAGCCCTGACTGGCATGCGGCCGGTAGCCGAATTTCAATTCATGGACTTCATCGGCTGCGCCTTCAACCAGATCACCAACATGCTGGCGAAGGCGCATTATCGCTGGGGAGCGCCTGCCCCGGTGGTGCTGCGCGGACCCAGTGGCGGCGGCGTGCACGGCGGTCCTTTTCACTCGCAGAATCCGGAAATGTACTTCATCAACACGCCGGGTCTGAAGGTCGTCTGCCCGGCTACCGTCCGTGACGCCAAGGGCTTGATCAAGTCAGCGATTCGCGACAACAATCCCGTAATCTTCTTCGAGCACAAGTTCCTTTATCGCAGAATCAAAGAGGAGTTGCCGCCCGCAGACTACACAGTTCCGCTGGGCAAGGCGCGAGTGGCGCGCGCGGCCAAAGGCAAGAAGCAGATCGGCCTGATCACCTATGCTGCTATGCTCTACACCGCGCTCGATGCGGCGGATCTGCTCGCCAAGGAAGGCATCGAGCTCGAGGTACTTGACCTCCGCACACTGCTGCCGCTCGATCGTGAGGCGATTACCAACGTTGTCCGCAAGACTAGCAAGGTGATCATTCTGCATGAACATCCCCGCACCGGCGGAATCGCGGGCGAGATCGAAGCCATCATCAATGAAGAGGCGTTCGATGATCTGGACGGCCCACCTGTCCGCATCGCGGCGCAAGACACTCCTGTACCCTTTTCGCCGCCGCTGGAGGAAGTCTTCCTGCCCAAAATAGAAGATGTGGTGCGCGAGGCGCGCAGGCTGGCAGCGTACTAGGGAACTCAGGCGCTCACGTGCCGGGCCATCGTGTGTGGTCTCCTGGCCCAATGCACTTCAGCGTAAGGAAACGCAAAGCCTTTCGAATCGAAACAGGACGGTCGGGATCGCCTGTCCCACACGAGCCGATTCAGTTCTTGCCCGTTTCCGTCACGATATAATTTTTCTTTGCCTGCGGGCGCGAGCGCCATCTAGTAGGGAAGAGGAAAGAATGCCAACCGATGTGGTCATGCCCCAGATGGGGGAGTCGATTTTCGAAGGCACCATCACAAAATGGCTGAAGAAGCCCGGCGAGAAGGTCAATCGCGACGAACCCCTGTTCGAGATCTCCACCGACAAAGTGGACGCCGAAATTCCTTCGCCCGCCTCGGGCGTGCTCAAAGAGGTAAAGGTTAACGAGGGGGCCACCGTTCAGGTGAATACTGTCGTGGCTGTCATCGATGGCGATGGCGCCGGCGCCACGGCATCCGCGCCTGCACCCGCTCCGGCTTCGGCGAAGCCCGCTCCCGCACCGCAGGCTGCTTCCGCAGCCGCTCCGGTGAGCAAACCAGCCGCAACTCAGGCTGCGCCAGTAGTCACGGCTCCGAGTCCCGCGCCCATTGCTGCACCTATAGCCTCGGCGACGTCAGGCGGAACTGGAGCGACTACGGATGTGGTCATGCCGCAGATGGGCGAGTCGATCTTCGAAGGCACGATCACCAAGTGGTTCAAGAAGCCCGGGGAGAAGGTGCAGCGCGATGAACCGCTATTTGAGATCTCCACCGACAAAGTGGATGCGGAGATTCCATCTCCTGCTGCCGGCGTGCTTCAGGATATCAAGTTTCCGGCTGGTTCAACCGTGCAGGTGAACACGGTGGTAGCGAGGCTCGGAACCGATGGGGTGGCGGCCACCCCGTCCGCACCTGCTGCAGCGGTCGCGCCGGCTGCGCCTCCCCCTGCTGCAAAGCCGGCAGCTCCTGCGCCGCCTGCACCAGCAGCAGCTGCGCCCGCCCCGGCAGAAGTGGAAGAGGAAGTGGAGGTCGAGGGCAAACGTATCCACTCGTCGCCGCTGGTACGCAAGATCGCCAAGGAGCACGGCATCAACCTGGCGCAGGTCCCGGGTACAGGGCTGGGCGGGCGAATCACCAAGGACGACATCCTGGCATTTATTGAGAAGCGGCCTGCCGCGGCAGCTGCAGCACCAGCGGCACCGACAGCGGGCAAGCCCGCAGCACCAGCAGCCCCGCTCCCAGGTGAAGTCGTGCCCATGTCGGCGATGCGCAAGATCATCGCCCAGCGCATGGTGGAATCGAAGCGCACCAGCGCCCATGTCCACAGCGTCTATGAAGTGGATATGACGCGAGTCGTTGCAGTGCGCGAGAAAGAAAAACGCTCCTTCGAGCAGCGCAACGGAACCCGGCTGACGTTCACCACGTTCTTCGCGCGCGCTGCAGTCGAGGCACTCAGGCAATTTCCTATCGTGAACGCGTCGGTTGAGGGCGAGAACATTCGCTATCACCGCAACATTAATGTCGGGATCGCGGTGGCGCTGGACTGGGGATTAATCGTGCCGGTCATCAAGAGTGCCGAAGAAAAGAATTTCCTGGGATTGCAACGCTCAATTCTCGACCTGGCGGATCGCGCCCGAACGAAGAAACTCGCGCCGGAAGAGGTGCAAGGCGGAACGTTCACTATTACCAATCCCGGAAGTTTCGGTCAGATGTTCGGCTTGCCGATCATCCTGCAGCCGCAGGTAGCAATCATGGGGATTGGCTCGATCAAGAAGCAGCCGGTGGTGGTGACCGACGACAGCGGCGGCGATTCGATCGCCATCCGCGCGATTTGTCATATTTCGCTCGGCTACGATCATCGCGTGATCGACGGCGCGGTCGCAGATCAGTTCCTTCGCGCAGTAGCGCAATATTTGGAGAAATGGAACGAGCCGCTGGGGTAAGGAAACTGCAACTCAGAAGTTGTAAATTAGAGCCATTTCGCTGTTTAGAAACAACCCCGCCCTATCGCTAGGAGATGCGAAAGCGAACAGGACGGGGTAACCGCGTGCGAAACGCTGGCCGCCATTGGGCCGGCCATGTTGTTTTGGATGGCGATTACTTGCTTGCGGTGGCCTTCGACCACACGCTGGCATTCATGCACTCGACCACACCGTCGATGATCTTACTCAAGCCCTCATGAAACTTGGAGTCATCGACGATGTCACGGTTGGCGACTGCTTCCGTCATCGAAAGCGCTGAACTGATAAAGGACAGTGCAGCCTGCTTCTTGTCGGTGCCGGCGCGTCCGCCGAACAGGGATTCGATACCCTGAACGATGGCCGGAATAAAGGAAAACCCCTGCAACAACTTTGCCAAGAAACTCATACCTCTCTCCTTATGTGAAAGTGAACTTATTCAGCAGCCGGCATTCAGCCAACAACCTAATGGCGGCGGTCGCGCCACTCCCGCTGCCGCACCAGTTCGGCTTTGATGTCGGCCAATTGCGACATGACGTTGCGGGAGAATTCGTTGAATTGCTCCTGGGCTACCAACTCGTTCGCCGGGCGGATGGTCTCAATTCTGCGATTGACTTCATCCACCTGCTGCCGCAGCGTGGCGATCTGAACATCCTGTGCGGCGTCGCCGCGAATCTGGGCGGAAACCCATCCCGCGCCAAACAATGCCAGCGAAACGACTGACGACCATATGACTCGGCGAAATAGCGGCTGCGGACCTGACGAATTGCTGTTGTTCATACTTCTGTTGACTGGCGGTTGGGCGAAGAGACCGGGCTGAATCATTCGGCTTCGCGCCCGCGGTTCAACTGCAATGCTCATAACGGATAATCCACGTGCAAGAGGGTGGAAAATTCAGAATAGCGGCGCGGAGTGGAGCCATCATATTGCCGCAGATAATAGTCTTGTGCCCGCGCCAGGCGCGGCACGGTGAAGGTCTGGACCGTGAACCAGGCAATCAGGTTGCGATCGTTGCCCGCCTCCCAGCCAGAGTCGCTGCGGCGCACCTCAAATCCGCCACCGGGAGGAGGCGCCACGCCCGCGTCAATCGTCACCCACGTGGATGTGAGGTCGACCACTTCCGCCTGCGGCAGGCCGGGAAGCACCGCCGGGTCGGGCTGAATCGTAGTGACCGTGATTTGCGCAATGCCCTGCACGTGGCTGCTGTCATGATGAAATCCCAGAGGGTCGGCGGCATCATTCGCAAAGGCGATTCTGTATTGGCTTCTGTCCGAGGACAGATCGAGAACAGTGATATCCACCTGCCGAACCACGGCCTCAAAGCTGCATCCTCGCGACGGGGCGTTTATGCCCAGCCCATCCCCGGGGAAGATGTCGAGCGCTGCATCGGGGAGAAAATCGCTCACTGTCTCATAGGTGCCCGACCACGGCTGTTGAGTGCTGTCGTCCAGCATGGCGAGCGCAGCATTGGCGCAATCGCGCGAGGTACGCGGTTCGGGGATTGCCAGATGGACGACCGAGCCCCGCATTCCATCGTCACCCGGCATTGCCTGGGCGGCGATGTCGGCCGGATCAGTTGCCTGCGCAACTGCTCGTCCGCTTGTCCGGTAAGAGACCACCAGCTTTTCATTGGCAGCAGGAATGAATGCCGAGTAGAAGGCCAGGTCACCGTTAGACCCCAGCCGGCATTCCGCACCGTCAGTCAGCGCACCTACTAGGCGTGTGCGATATGGTTGGCCGGGGAGACAGCTGCGTACCACAGCCTCGGGTGCGCGCAACAGTCGTGTGTAGGCAAGCGCACAGTGCATATCAAGAGCGTTCACGAGCGCGTAAGTACAAACGCCCGGAGCGTTTTGCACGAGGCCATCAAACAACACGGTGGAAGGCGCGACCAGCGATACGGGATTATTGGGATCGACGTCATGCACTTCCAGCACAATGCGGACGTCACAAGGGACCTCCTCGCCCCCTAATGCGTTGCCGGCAGGATGCTGCGATGCATGGAAGCGTTGTCGCGAACGAAATACCTCCATAGCGTACATACGAGTGCTGATGACGTAGTGGTGTCCGTCGGAGGTCGTGAGTGGCGTTCCGACCGCCGCGGCATTTATCCAGGCCGAAATCTGAGACTGTGCGCCTGATTTGGTTATACGAAATCCCGCAAGACAATTCGCCAGCGAAACGGAAGATGTGTATAAACCGCCGAGAATCCCATCCGATGCAGCAATGAAACTCACATCGCCATGCTGCAATACCACTGCTCCCCCGAGTTCCAGCCGTTCCGCGAACTGAACAACAGTGGCCCCATCCGCACCCGTCCCATCCTGTATCCAGAGCTTTCCGCTTTGAATAAAAATCGCGCCCTGCGGATCGGTTGGCTTCCACCAGCGTGGATCGAGGGTTGACTCATACTCTTGTTCGAGTAGAACGTAGTTGCGACGAGCATATGGAGTCTGCGACAAATAAAAGCGGGACGTGACACCATCACCCAGGAAATAGTCCTTGACGTATGCCCACGGTTCCACCGCGCCGAAAACGGTGATGTCATTCGCGTGCCGTCCACGCGAGACAATCTTCAAGCCGGCGGGCTCAAATTGCGGCGCTGTTTCGTCCAGCGTATAAGCGTTGGAGTTCAGCGGAGCAAGGATGAGCTTGTGATCCTGAACGCGGTAGCTGCCACGCACACGCAAGCAGATTTCTGCGGCCTGTTCGGACCAGTTCCGGTCTGAGGCCACGCTGTAGCGCGGAATCACGTCGCAGGGCTGTGCTGGTGTCGTGTCGAGCGTCCCTGGCGCAAGATCGTTGGTGAGGGTCGTGAGAATCTCACTTGCTGTGCTTGCGACGAAATCAGCGCGGGACGGGCAGCTCTTGCGGTCGAGCAGATACTCGTCGCTGATCGTCTTGAGATCGTAGCGATAGACCGGTCCCTGCTCGCCCCAGCCCAGGTACTCGAATGCAGGAGCCTCCGACAAGTATCCGGTGAAGAAGCTGCGTCCATCTTCGGCCGCCAGAATCACGCGGGCGCCCGGCACCGGGACCGGCGGTGATTGCGGCGTACCCAACAACGACACGCGCATGGCAGCAGGCTGATTGAGCCTTCGCTGCACCACTGGCAGACCCTGGGCATCGGTCACACTAGTGTAATCGCGCACTCCGGCGCCATCGAGATTGTCGATTGTCAGCTTCATTCGTTGGTTTTTATTGGCAAATCAGGAAGACGAAGTCAGAATCGTGAGTCGTGTTCGCATTCCGGTAATAATCCGAGCTAGTTCAGTACAAGCCTGCAGCCGCGGACGGGAAGTAGCTCCGGTAGCACACCACCTGCTGGTTGTCGTTGCGATCTATGTATGGCAGAGCAAGGAAGCTGGCCCGCAATGCCCATCCTTGAAATTCGGGATCGAGGGCATAGCCAGATTCCGCTGCGGGTGCAGCGCATTGCAACCGCGGATAGTAGAAGCAGATTCGGCCACCCGACGCTGCCTCCACCAATAACAGCGCTGACCATTCCTGGAAAAAAGATCCTCCCTCACGATCCACAAAAGCACTTATCTTCTGCGCTGCGGCCGCACTTGGGGGCGTCCCGCCGATAAGAGGCTGCGACAGAATCAGCGAGGTAGTGGTCTTGTCAGCCACTCGTCCAACATTGAACGTGACCCGGCGAACGTAGTCGCGATCGCGCAAAACATCGAGCGGATCGCTCACGTAAGCGGCGGCGACTCCAGTTCCCACATAACCAGTCTGCTGTTGATAATCCACATCAACGGCGATTATGTCTCCGACACTGAAAGCGTCAACTGCGCCTATGCCAAGTACGATCTCGCTGGCGGTGGATCCTGAGAGAACTGCAACGGGAGCAATTGCCGATCCGCCTGAGGGCTGCGCGTCGGCATTGGGATCAGCGGCGAGCACATTCATGTGCTGCGATCCGCCGGCCAGCGCCATCTGCAATTTGCCCCATTCGCAAAACTCCAATTCCAGGCGGGCCCCCAGCTTGGAACGATATTGTCCACATGCTGCTCCCCGGGTTCCCGATTGGAGCACGTGCATCTCGGTAATTGCCGTTCGCTTCACTCCGGTTACTAGCCCCAGATCAACCCAGGGGGATGGTGGGGAGTCCACTGCGAAAGCGCCATGCTTCGCGGGATCGAAGATCACTGGAGTCTCCATCGTGCGATCCACGGGTGCGAAGTACGCTCGTACCCGGCTGGCGATCGGCAGCATGTTGGGGCGGAGGGCGATGGCTTCGCTCATACTGCCACCTCCGAGAAGCAGTACACGATAACTTCGGCGGAGCGCTGCAGATGCCCGTCGGCATCGACAATCTCGCCCAGCTTGGGACTTGACCAGAAGACGTTCGTACCGAGCGGTGTGGCTGGGGTTTTGCTGTAATCCATGGTGGCGGTCAACTGGGGCGAGCAGATGGCAAGCAACTCGTCGTCAAGTGCTCCCAGGGTGCGGCCGCGCTCAGCGGCAGAATCGCTGCCCGCAGCGCTGTAAGAGATTCGGCAGCGCATTTTCATCAGCGCTACGATCCGCGTGGGATCTGCCCGTTCCGCCGAGCCCCAGCTCAGGTAAAAGGCGTTTGGAAACTCCAGCAGGGCCCTGCTGACCTCGTTGCCACCAATCAGCACTGCCGGCCTGGTCACCCCGCCGGCTTCCAGGGTGCGAGCCGGACTGAGGGCAGCCAACCGGTCGCGCAGGGCGACATAGAAACTGTCTTTCGCAACTTGCATGATTACTCCAACACGATCACGCGCAGCAGACACTCGGCGCCCGCAAACCAGACCGCCCGCACGTCAGCAAGGATCAGCAGTTTGCCTTCGCGCACAAATCCGGCCGCAGCATTCAGCAGGCTGGTACAAAACGATTCGCCTCGCGACTCGACTAGCGCCTGCAGAGTCTTGGCGGCAATCAGCAGTTCGAACCGGTGCCGACCGGCATGCTTTCCGAGATCACGGACTATGACAGGAAATAGTTCAACATCGTCAGTGGCTGGGGGATCAATTCCCAGTTCCTGAGGAATACTCGCCGCGCTGGCGGGCGCAGGCAGCCGCAGGATGATGGAAGCCCCGCCCAGGGCGCGCAGCATGGCTTCCGTCGCGCGCATAGCAGCATTCTCGCGCCCGGAGAGCAGCCGAACCTCGCCGATATCCATCAGGCGATCCTCTGAGCCACATAAGGGGCCAGAATCTTGCGCACCGTATCGTCGATGAGCGTGTTGGCGAAATATTCCATGTGCATCTGATCCAGCGAATTGGCACGCACATTCAGCGCCGGGGTGGCCTGGGCGTTGCGGACGATCTGCACACAGGCAAACTTCACCGCATCGGGAATTTCAGCGAGCCCGGCGTTATATGTGACATCCATTTCGTTGTAGACCAGGCCCAGGGGATTGATCGGCAGCGTGAGTTCGCCAGTGGTGCTCTGATAATCGATGTTGCTGATATCAAGCTCTGACCACGTGCCCGGAAGACCGAAGATCCTGGCAAAATCATTGGCCATATTGGCGAGTTCGTCTCCGCGTCGCGGCATCACATAGCGCACCCGCACCGAAATCAGTGGTGTCGTTGCAGGCGCAACTGTCGCCAAGGGCAGATAGGTGAGACGGGCGGTGTTGCACGCACCGACGCGCACGCGCTCTGCGTATTGCGCCACGCCCAGCGTAGTGCGGCGGCAATGGGCGTCGATCAGCGCCGAGGCGGCAGCGATCCACGAACTCAGTGTGTCCGCCTCAAGCCCGTGCGCCTCATATTCCGATGGGTCGAGATACTGCATTCATGTGCTCCGGTTTCTGTTGTAGGGAGTGGTTTCGAGGTTCGGCCTGGAGGTATAGAGGAAAGGCCAGCGGTCAGGCCCCTGATGACCGCTGGCCTCGTCGGCCGACAACAGCTCTCTACCGATCGACTGTCACAGCGCAGTGCGCGTACGACGCCCCTTTCACGACCACTGCGCCGAATTTCACCACTACCATCTGTGTGGCAAGCGTTCCGGTGAGACCCAACTGGAACGCCCGGGGATTGGGATCCGTCAGCCAGTGATACTCGATCATGTCCTCGCTGACGATGTAGGCAGGCAGCACCGCGCTTCCGCTGCCAGGTACGCCGGTGTAGCCGAGCGACCACTCCGGAATGAGTGGCAGTTCGCCCGCCTGAGTGGAGAGGGTCTTCACGCGAATCCCTGCGGCAACTTCGGCTGTGGATAGAACAACGTTGAACTCTGCCTTCATTTCGCGATCGATCAGATCGAGCAATACCGGGTTGGCGTAGATCGCGGTCGGACGGACGGCATACGAGGAATTGGCCACCATCTGCGCCACCGCCGACTTCAGGCCGTCCACAATGCTGGCGGTTGTAGCGATGGTTGCGGTATTTCCGCCGGCGGTGATCTGCGCCGCCGCGCCATAGTATTGCGTCGTTGTCGGCGCGCTCAGCGAAGTGTCATTGCCATTCCACAGTGCGACATCATGGGTGCGCATCAGGCCGTCAACAGCATCGGCGAGGTCTTTGGCCTGCAGGAAGGCAAACTGGCTCTGCTGCGAGCCCACTTCTACGTCAAACAGGTTGTAGTTGATCTGCGAGACCAGCGCCTTTAATGGAACGCTGCGCTCCACGCGAGTCGGCGAGGACACGGCAGCCACGATGTTGCGGGGATCGACAAACCCGTTGGCCGGCGTTGGCGACGCGATCGCTGTCTGCTCGAAGAAGCGCGAGGGATGCCCGGTTGCCGGCACCTGGCGAATGCGCTGCCCGAATACGCCGCGGCGGCGCACGATGTCGGTGATCTCGGATTGGTAGCGATTGACCTCCACCGCGCCCGGCCCGAGAAAGTCGGCCGCCGCGTGCAGGTCCAGGAACTGTGCTTTCATGTTGTCTCCGTGAGAAGGTATGGAATCAAGTAGTAACTTGTTTGCGTTTGCCCGCGCGAGCGAGGCTCTCGGTTATTCCAATAGCCCCGCTCTGGCCATCTCCGCTTTCACCGCGATCCGCTGTTCCGGACTGAGAGACGAAAGTGCTTTGTCCAGCACTGCAGGCTCGACGACTTCCGGCACTTCATTTTTGGCCAGTAGCGAAGAGACTAGAGGCGAGAGTGTTTTGCGCGCCAAACGCGCAGCTTGAGCCTTCAGGTCGGAGTTGGCGCGCTCCAGTTCCGCTATCCGCTCTCTCCATTCGCTGTCCGGTTGCGCACGGTCACTTTCGCTACGCTCGAGCAAACGTTCGTCGATTGCCGCCACGATGCGCTCAACCTTCGCACTAAGCTCTTCCTGCTGTGCACTCAGTCGTGCTAAAGCGCTTTCGAGGGCTTCGGCAGCCGCTGCCAGGCGATCCGTGCTGGCTGTGAGTTGTTGACTGACTGGTTCGTCCATTCGATCTCCTTTGAATTTAATTGCGGGCGAGTTCAATCCAGGTGCTGCCGTAAGCCGCCTTGTCGGCCCACAGTACTGCTGCCCCCGTGAACGTGAATTGCGTCACTACCCAAACGTCGGCCCGCAGGTCCGCCACCCGGGCTTCGGCGATCTCGTACGACATGCCCAAACGGCGAATTGATTCGCCGGCTAGGTTTATGTTGGTCTTGCTGGAAACACCACGAGCGCGGAGCAATCGCGCGTTTAAGGCCGGCGTGTCATGGTCCGACGGAAGATTGATCGCAACTGCACGCGGTGATGCTACTGGCCCGAGCTCTCGATCTCTTTCGCCAGCTCCTGCTTTCCCGGATTGCAGCTTGATTTCTTTCACGATGTCTGGAAAGTCGCGCGCAAACAGATAACCTTCTACCTGCAACGACGCCCGCCTTCCGACCGCTCTTCTGCCGCTCGTCGCCAGCGACAACACCTCCGCGCCAGTAATGACTCCGACCTTCCGGCGTGCATCGTGCCGGTCCAGTGAAGGCGCGTAGTCCAGTCCCATGCCGAGCAGTGACGGCAAAGCTTCATCCACCGCAGCCCGCGTGAGCAGCACACGATGTCCACGCGCTCCCGACGGCGGCTTATCCGAAGGAATATCCACCATGGTGAGCGCGCCACGGAATGGCACCCGGTTGGGGTGGCCATCCACTCGCGGCAGGTCAATTGCCATCGATTGCAGATCGAATTCCATGTGTCCTTGGTACTGCCTGGAGTGTGAGGTTTCTTCTGCCCGCGAAGATCAGGCTGAACGAGTTGGCAGCGGTGCCAGACCCCTCATGTCTCGTACTTCGTTCACCGTAAGCACGCCATTGCGCAGCAGGATCTCGTCAATTTCTGCTTGCTCGCGGGCATTGGTCGTGTCCAAGTCGGTGAAGGCAAATTCCAGATCATTCCATCCCAGCTTCTTGCTGATCACATCGCGCGTGATGTGTTCCGCGAACAAACGAGCGGAGGGAACAACCGCGTTCTGAAAAGCATCGTTGGAGAGCTGCCCCGCCGTGGAGCGGTTCACATCGTGCTCCAATCCCAGAAACATCGGTGGCAGGTCGAAAGCATCAGCGATGACGCGCAACAAAAAGGACTGCCATTCCAGACGCAGATCGGCATCGGTGCCTCCGCCGAACCGCAGCACCTCGGGCTTCTGCTCGACCGACAGAATCGGAACTCGCCCCGTGCCTTCAATCTCGTCTTGCCACCAGCGGATCAGGCGTTCATGATGCGACGGCGTCAGATCCTGCAGCCACAGTGCGTACTGCACTACGGTGTTGCTCGCCAGCCTGGCGGCGTAACGATGAGCGCCCAGAAATTCGTTGATCGTTTCAAACGCCACCTCTACCCGGCCCAGTCCGAATGGAGTGTGAGTTCGGGGATTCAGCCGCACATACATCAGGTCTTCGTCGTTCAGAACGATGTTGCCTTCCGGACCGTAGCGGCCGGTCACCTGAACATAACGCGGCGAGTTCGGCTGACCGTCCCAGTCGGAACGCATGCGAATGGTCGCGCCATCCACCGGCCACAAGACCACCGGGCGATTGGGGTCAGCTGTGGCCACAATCTCCGCCGCTCCGAACCCACCCACGATGATGTCTTCCAGCACCTGTTCCGCGAAGGAACGAAAGGAATCGTCCGGATTGGGCGCTTCGAGCGCCTCCGTCAGCGCCTGAACTCGCTCAGGACCCGCAGGTAATTCGGACAACGCGCGTCCCTTGCGCGGCTGCACTCTCCAGTGCATGCCAGCAATGCGGTCCTTGATCGTATTAATCGCCTTGCGCGCCACCGGCGTCTCAGCAAACTTGCGCAGGTTCGAAGGCGTGGGCTTGGGCAGCGCGTTTGTCGGCGTTGCATAGGTTGTAAGGATTGAGGGCAGGGCAATGGTGCGCCGCTTTTCAGGTTTGGCGGCGAGCGCACCTCCGCCCAGCCGGCGCAGGGCGCCGAACAATCCGTCTTTGATGTTCATGATTTGTTTTTGAACCTGTTTGTGGTGCGTTACGACGAGGTACAAAGCAAGCTAAGCGTGCATGTCGATGCGTATCTTCTCCGCGATCTCTGGCAATGATTCGGTGGTCGCCAGCACTATGCCTGCGCTCTCCATCTTCTTCAGTGCGAATCGCGTTTCCGAATCCGAGCGATCCAAAGTCTCGACAATCGCGGTCAACTCGCTGCTGGCATTCTCCAACCGCTGGATTCCGGCCTGAATCTCCGGATAAGTGAGCGCCAGGATGCGCGCCGGCTCTACCGAGGTCTGCACCGATACTGCGTGAATCAGCTTCACAATTCCGTTCGGGCGGTAGCCGCAATCGATCTTCAGCGGATCATCTGCGTCCGTGTATCTGGCTATGCTGATGTCCTTGAACAGCAGATCCCAGACGCCAGTACGACGAAACGCGCTCTGCATTAGGCCACGAATCGCCTGTCGTCCTGTGAGCTCGCGCTTGCCGGTGACGCGTGGTTCCACGTACATCTCGGCCAGGCGGTCGACCTCTTCCGCCGGCGCGTCACTAAGCACTGCGGCAGGTGGCGTCAATTCGATGCTGTTTGAAAGATACTGCTCCAGCCTGCCCAGAATCAGCTCGCCCTCAGCCCCAGCGTTGAGCAGCATTCGCAAATCGGTTTCCAGCGACTCCAGGACTTCGATGTCCGCCGCCGGATTCAAGCAACGCACTCGCCGCCAGTCGCGCGTGAAACGCACATCGGCAAAATCGCTTCCGCCTTCGCTGTGCGATCGGAAGAGTACGCCGATATTGACGAACTCTCCCTTCACCACGTCCGGCATGTAGCGGACAAGCGAAAACTCGCATTTGCTGTGCTGCGCCATAGGTTGTGCTAGTTCCAACGACTCGGATCAGCTTCCACGAATCCGCCGATGACCGCCAACTGTTCTCCCCCCGCAGGCGTTTCCTGCACTCGCCCACGGCCCCTCCAATTAGGAAACGGATGCCGCGTGGAGTTACGAAAATCGTCGATCAGCCGGCGCGCCATGGATCGCCTCTGCGCCAACTTGCTGACCAGTTGTTCCATCGCGTCCAAGTCGTGACCGTACCATCCCGGGGGAATGGTTTCGGCCACAGACCACACTTCCTCTACGTCCATCTGCTCGAGACGCGATAGCCAGGGCTCAAACGACTCCCACCCCGTTACGCCCACATACACATCGTTGCGGAGGTACACGCCGCGCAGCGGCGAATCTTCGAAGGTCCACTCCCCCGCGTTGAAGCAGTACCCCTGATCGATGAATGCCGCGGTGAACTTCCGCTCCCGGCCTTTTTTCCAGAAGGCTGCCTGGCGGCCATTCGCGTTGCAGGTCCATTTGTCCAATGCGAGCATGCCGGCAAAGGCCTCAAGGTTGCGGACTCGACCGATCATCGCTTCAGGAAGATAATCGAACACCTCGCCTTCCCGAGGATCCACCACGTAGCGCGACCCGAACTGCAGTCCCGCCTGGCAGCGGATCGTCTGCTGCGCCAACTGCATGTGCAGCTCGGGTGTGTGCTCGATCAGCCAATCACTCACTTCTACCACTTCACTCACCGCCACTGGCAATCCCAATCGCTCTGCCAGCCGCGACGCAAATAAGTCATTCGCCAGCACCCGCGGATGTTGTGGGTTGTTCTGAAACTTCACCACGTAATAATAGCCGTCATCGGCACGCATTAGATGGCTCTGCGCACCGCCTCGCATCCGGCGGATGTGCTGAACGGCTACGACAGGCAACCGGGCCTCTTCTTCCCGCCCGCATTCGGCGAGCTAGAGGATCAAGGCCTAAATCTTAATCATGCAACTTCAGATGTCGATGTGACTGATAACACCCCAGCCGCTTCGCCAATCGCCAAGTTATGCCCGATTTGAAACAAGCCGTGGTTCTTCCAAGTTCATCCCCTCCCGACGCCTCTAAGCTCGAGTCTGCAGTTCCTGGCATCACAGCTGGTGTCGCCTCTTACTGCCAGTGCGATCGCCATAGCCATCACGCAATCGTCGTGGCTGCCGGAAGCGGCTCGCGACGAGCCATCGGCGGAGCGCACAAATGTCCTGCATTCCCGCAACAGCCGAGGGCTGTTGAACCATTCCGGATGCAGGCTCAGAATTGCGGCAAAATTCTCGATCATTACCGGACGGCTGGCCACCGACGTCAACCAACCCTGCTGCGAACCCTGGGCGTAGACGTTTGCGTACTTCAGTACGGCAGTCAGATGGGCCAGCACGGCGTGACCATGATTATTTCTCTCCACGGCTACCAACGCTGTCCCATATTCTCGGCCCAGGTCCGCAACCCGCCTGGCAAGCTCCTGCGGAGTAAAGTGCCCCAGCAGTTCCGCACACTGGCGTCCGTCCCAGCGATCGATTACCTGGGCACAGGCGCTATCCCCATCGCACCCTCCGCCTGCCGGATCTACGCCAATGATGTAATCGCGTCCAAGCTGCGCCGGCCACCAGATCAGCAGACGCCCGCTATCGCGGCTTTCGGCGACCAGAGCGTCCCCGTCGCGATCCACAGATGCTTTAAGCCGGGACTCAAGGATTTCCAGATCGAAAACACATTCGCCCGAAGCGAGGAAGCAGGATTCCGGATCTTCAGCAAACTCTTGCGCAGCCAACCCGCGAAAGTTCGCACGGATCTGTCTGCGGTACGCAATTTGCTCCTGATCCAGGCCAACTTGGGTGATCAGGTTCCGTTCTTCTTCGCTGAAACAGTCGACGAACGCGCCCGCGCAGCGATAAGAACGATCCAGCCACCAGGGGAAAAAATGCTTTACATAGCCGGTGCGATCCGCCTGCTCCCACTCCTGATAGAAGACATCTCCAAGTCCATTGGGAGTGCTTTCTAAGACAATCTGGCCTTGCGGCGGCACTGCGGCGCGGAGTGATGCCAGCACCTCCGCCCCGTCACGCGGCCAGCGTGCCACCTCCGAGCAGTGCAGGTTGTTGATCGTCAGGCCTCGGCCCGCATTCGGGTCGGCGGCGGTCTCTACCCGGTATTCGCTATCCAGGTCGGGATACGCCAGTTGCCTGACGTTCGCCCGCGAGGTTTTCAGCACTCCCGTACGCAGCCAGTCCGGCAAGTTCTCCTGGAACCGGCGCACGATACGGAAGATTTCTTCCGCTGAGTCCTGATCGTGGGCAACCTGTACACTCAGGCTGCCCGGCCGCGTGACGGTATCGATGAAGAAACGTGCTGCCACATAAGTTGTGATCCCCAGTTGCCGTGCTTTGAGCACAATGTTGCGTGGGCCCCAGCGCTCATCCATCTGCCTCTGCGCCCGATTGAGATTGAACGGGACATGCGCTCCCCTTTTGTTGCGAATGCGCAGCCATGCCTCGAAGAGGCACTCCCTTCCCGTCCACCCGCAGCCCAGGCGTTCCTGCAAGCGATCGCCATAGGCGATCAGGACCTCACGGTCCCTTCGCGGATCTCCTAATTCTGGATTTTTATGGGTTTTAGCAAACTCGCCTGTCAAACTCGCAGGCAAATCTAAGAAAGCAGAATTATTTCCAGACAAAAAGCCCTTACTTGGTATTACTGCTTCGCCGCGTTTTCCGCGGTCACAAACGTTCTCATGTAGTCCTCGACACTGCGCACGTAAACATCCGCCAGATCCACTACATGCCGGCGCGACTCCAGCATCTCCGCCGCATCCCGAGACGAATAACCCAGAACGCGCAGAATGGCCAGCGCCATCATGGGCGCGCGGTGAACTCCCGCGGCACAGTGAATCAAAAGCTTGCCTTCCGGGCGATCCAGGACTCGCAGAGCGAAATCCACTCCCCGCTGAAATACGTGTGGCGGCTTGGGCTGAAAATCATCATCCACCGGATTCCACAACACTTCAATGCTGTAAGGTTCCGCCAGTTCCGTATCATCAAACTCAATCTGCATATCGATGATGTGGGTGACACCGGCGCGCGCCACTTCGATCATCTTGTCTTTCGTCCAGATGCCGCCACCGACTGCGATCCGGTCGGTGATCCACGTCATATCCATGGTGGAACCTTCTTCTCCTCGCGCCCTGCAACTTGGATGCGCGCTTGCCGTGAACCGACTTGCTGCCATTTTAAAGCACTGCAACTGTCGTTCGCGAAATCTCCGCTGTTCCGGCGTAACCAGTGTCCACCTTCGGAGGTAACATCCTCACCGAGGTCTCTGACGGTCAAAAAGAACGGCGCAGCGCCGACTTCGGCCGGCTGCTGCGCCGCAACTTCAGGAGGAAACCTTCAATTTTCCCTTACATTTTCAGAATACCAAGTTTGACAGGGTATTTGGGACATTCTGCCCGGTACTTTATTAATCCTCTTTCCAGCAAGTTACACAGAAAACCCCAAAATACCCCTCTTGACATTACATCCTCCGGACCGAGTCCGCGGATACGGCCTCGGCGAGCAAGAACCATTTTGCTTCCCGCAACAGCGTAGCATCGCTTAGATCCTCGCCACAGTCGGGCTCCGGATCGGGAGGCTGAACGTTCTCGCTCATGTTAAGCGTGGCCGCCTTAAGCACTACGTCCGGCCGGGATTGCGGTCGTGCCGCGTTTTGCCTGGGATTGACGTTGCTCAGCGGCTCGAGCAATCCCCGTTCCAGAAAAAGGGCCGTGACGGCATCCAGGGCCTCGGGATATTTCCGAAGCACCGTCTTCCGGGAACAGCCCATCATCAGCGCCGTCTCCTCCTGCGTGTAGTCCTGGAAAACACGCCGCGCAATCAGTCGCTGTGTCTCCAAATCCAGTTCCTCGAGACAACGTTCAACGTCATGCACGAAGATAACTGCATCTTCGAAACTGTTCATGCGGTAGGAGGTGACGCGCGTACGGAAGAACTCGCGCCCCAGCAGGGAAGGAAGCCTCCCCAGTTCCACAGACATGCGAAAGTACTTACGCAGACAGGCCTCTGTGCGAACGCGGTACAAGCAGAGATCGGCGGCATTCCCTTCCAGGGTCAGCCCCACATTCGGTGAGGCATAAATGGATTCTGTCAGTTCAAGCGCAGGCTCTAAACGCAATTTACACCCCCAGCGCACTCGGCCTGCGCGATTTCCAGCACTTCAGGATGCTGGATCTCAGGAGTGTTCCAACCATGGGTTGCATGATTGATGCGACCCGATGCCCTCGTCCTTCGCCGATAGCGTCTCGCCGGCGAGATCTGGTCAGATGGCAGTAATTCCTGGAGTTGCAGCGTGCAACTTCCACAATAAGCATGCATGCTGCCTTGCGGACGCAACCACAGTCCGCCACAGCGCTCGCAATATTTCAGCTCAAGCTTTTGTTCTTGGTGTGGCGCGCATTCCAACATGTTTCAGTCTCCTAATGGAAAAGGGTGAAGTGAGCAATAAGGGAGAAAGGTAATGGAAAGCGATCCCGGCGCCGGCCAGTTCGTTTTGGGGAGGATCGACCGAAGCAGGATTCGCAGGATGAAAGACCTCAAAGACCTCTTTGGGAAGCAGATTTTTCGCAAGCCTGAATCTTCCCTTGCGTCTGCTCGCTCGGCGGGCCAGACTATGTGCGCCCATTTCGTCTCAGATTCCGAAGAGCTGATACCTGTCTTGGCTTCCGGGCTCCTATGCTGTACCGCCGGTTGAGTGTGTTCGTGTACTTGCCAGCACACAGGGGAAAATTCCTGTGGGCATATTTCTGGTAATCCATTTTCAGTACGGGCCATTTTGGAGGAGGAGAGGCAGGGCAACTATCACGCTCCCGGGTAATATCTTTTAGAAATACGTTCTGTTATCGTCTATAGCTTTTTGAAAATCTCGTGGTCAACTGGAAAGCATACGAAATGCTTCCGGACTGATGAGGCACGTCTCCCCAAATGGGAAGAGCCATCCAAACGTCTCTCACCTTCCGCAGTTTGCAGGATCGCCTGCGCGACTTGCTCCTTGCCCGCATTGCCAGTGGCGAAATCACCGGTCTGCGGTTAGCCGAACTCAGTGGACTGCGGCAGGCGCACATCTCCAATTTCCTGAATCGCCGTCGCCGCCTCAGCCTGGAAGCCATGGATGCTGTGCTGGCCGTTTGTCGGCTTTCACCGCTTGATCTCTTGTCCGGCGCGGAAATCAATCGCCGCGCCACTGTACGGCCCCCAGCCGCCACTGGGTTTGTCAACCTCGCCCTCGTCGAGCCGGCGATTGCCGCGCAGGAGCCGTTCATTCGTCAGCAAAACGTCCTCGGACTGCATCAATATCCCACTACCTTCCTTCGCCGACTTCGCCGCGATATGCAGAGTCCGCGTCAAGAATGGGAGCGCTTCGTGCTTGTCCGTGCCAGCGCGCATGAAGGCATCAGCATGTTCCCGCGATTCTTGCCAGGGGCTTTGCTTCTCATTGATCGCCAGTACAACTCACTTCAGCCCTATCGCAAACACGACCGCAACATGTACGCTGTGCGCTCCGGTGCCGATGGCTCATGCACGATCAGCTATGTAGAGCTTTCTGGATCGAATCTGCTGCTGCGGCCCCATAACCGCGACTATCCGGTGATTGTGCTGCCCTTGGAGCAAGGACGAACCTACGCCGAGAAGATCGTGGGACGAATCTGCCATGTGACGATGGAGGCGTGAAGCTCAGCTGGCAGGGCGGCGCGGGCTCCCTCGCCCGCGTGTTGGCAGAAATCAAATGTGTCGCAGGCCCGGTCTCGCCTTATCTTCTCTCGGCGCTCTCTCTGTTATGATTTTCTCGGTAGTTTTCCTCCCCGATTCGCACGGGGATACCAGCCCATAGCAACACTTTTGAGTTGGAGGAGCTTCGATGACCGAGGTCGCCGGCATCCCTCTCGGCCCACGCCGTGATGAAGACATTGCACTCGATATGATGAGATTCATTGCAATCACCACCGCATACGGCAAGACGGGTACGCCGGGGGCGGGTTTTCAGGGGGGAACCGTGTCGCGAGCCGAGGACTATGCCGAGCACCTGCTTCAGCTCTATACCCGTTGCTTGGAGACAATTCGCGGGAAAAAATAGCCGCTTCAGCCTGTAAAACACGATGAAAAAGCCGCGGCTCTTGCACCGCGGCTTCGTTGACTTCGAATTTATGGTTCCAGCTAAATCAGCAGATGTGACCAGCCAATCTTAGCGACGACGGCGGCCCGCCTTCTTCCGGCCGGCTTTCTTTGCTGCTTTCTTCCTTCCACCTCGCTTGGCAGCAGCCCGGCTCCCTCCGCGCTTGGCCGCTTTCTTGCGAGCAGGTTTCTTAGCAGCCTTCTTTGCTGCTTTCTTCGGAGCTTTCTTTGCCGCTTTCTTCGGAGCTTTCTTTGCCGCCTTCTTCGCGGCCTTCTTTGGGGGGGCTGGCGGCGCCCCTCCCCCTTCTCCGAACGCCGGAGCCGGTGCCCCTCCGACTTCGCCTTCCGCCGTGCCGATTGGTTCCTCTTCCTCTTCCTCTTCTTCCTCGAGATCCTCTTCTAGATTCTCGTCATAGATTTCCGCCTCACCGTATTCGTCCATTTCATCGTCGCGTCCGTAGAGTGTCTTGTCGTCGAAGACCATCGTTCCTCCTGATTTCGGATCTGAGCTCGCTTACACTCTTGAGCTCACACGCGCTTATCACGACTGCATAGCACACGAAGATAGAAAACCGGCGCGGATTATAGCACAGCGTTTTTTGCGTCAGGCAAGCAGAGTCAAACAGGAAATTTCAGCGTTCTATTTTGACCACGAGCACGTCGCCGGGATGGATATTGTTGCTCAAATGCGCGTTGCTGCGCCGCAGATCGCTTACCGTAACCTCATATTTGCTGGCGATGCTGGCCAAGGTTTCACCAGCTTTCACACGGTGCCTCACGACCACTGCATCATGCTCACTGGCTGACTGTAACTTGCTGGAAGATTTGGAGTTAGTGTTGGGTTTGGGCCGTGCTTCGGCGACTTCTCGCGTTCCTACCGGACGATAAATCCTCAGCGTCTTACCCGCCTGCAGATGATTGCTCTTCAAATGATTCCAGCGCCGCAGCCGTTCAACCGCTACGCCGAAATCGTCTGCTACAGACGCCGCAGTGTCGCCTTTACGCACGCGGTAAATGGTCGGATGCTTGGAATAGATCAGGTTAGCCGACTCCGATCCGCGGCGGGGCGCGACCGGAATGATGATCTTGGCATCCGTCCGTAGCTCTTCATTTTTCAAATTGTTGACTTGTTCAATCGCTGCCGGCGTGGTTTTGTATTGGCGGGCGATCTCGCTTAGGCTTTCACCACTCTTTACGCGGTGATATCGCCACCAGACACGCATGTCCCTCGGTATGGCAGCAATCTGCTTCTGAAACTGCTCAGCCGTTCCCTGGGGAAGCCTCAATTCGTAGCGGCTATCTTTGGGCGTGGTCATGCGCAGAAGGCTGGGGTTCAAGTCCTGAATCGTGACCGCGTCACTATCTACGCATTCCGCCACCAGACGGAGATCGACCGGATAATCCACCACAACCCTATCCACATTGTCGGGTGGATCCTTCACCAGATGATCCAGGCTGTACTGGCTAGGATTCTTGGCCATAATGGTCACGGCCAGGATGATCGGGACATAGTTCTTGGTCTCAGCCGGTAGCACGTTTCGCCGGTATAGCTCCCAGAAATCAGCATATCCGGTTCGCTGCACCGCCTGCTGCACGTTTCCTGGTCCCGAATTGTAGGCTGCCATCGCGAGATACCAATCGCCGAACTCGTTGTACAAATCCTTCAGGTGCCGCGCAGCGGCCCGAGTCGATTTCTCTGGATCCTGTCTGTCGTCGACCCACCAGTTCCGCTCCAATCCATAACCCACGCCACGGCTTGACATGAACTGCCACATCCCGCGTGCTCCGGCGCGAGACAGCGCCAGAGGATGAAACCCAGACTCTGCTTCCGCCAGATAAATCAAATCCTGCGGTACTCCTTCCTGCTGCAGGATCGAGCGAATCATGCCCTCGTAGCGTCCGGAGCGGACGAGTCCGCGCTCCAGATACCCTCGGCCCCGGCTGGAGAAGTAATTGATATACATCGCCACCTGATCGTTGAGCATCAAGGGCAAGTCGGACTTGGTCTGGCTCAATTCGGCTTCGGCTTTGGCCTTGACATTCGGGTCGACTGGAAATGTGACTGCGTTCGCTTCGTCGATGGGAGCCGGTTCCGACGCCTGCGCCGTAAAACCGTCGCCCTGCTTTAGAGCCGCAACCTCGAGGTCGTGCACGCTCTCGACCAGTTTGTCGAACTCCCCTTGCAGGCGATCGTCATTGCGCACGCTCAGCGGGGATTGCAGCAGCAGGTTGAAAGCGCGATCAAAATTGTCCTTTGCAGCATCGGGGTGGCCAGCCGAATAATTCGCCTGGCCTGCGCGAAACTCCTTTTCAACGCGGGCTATCAGATCCTCTACCGGATCGACTTGTGGTGCGCGTTTTTCCGGAACTTGGGGCGGAGGCGGAGGATCAGACTTGGCGCTCAGGCTGGGCGCGACGGCTCTCGGCGCCGGATTGACCATCGCTTTCTTGGCTTTGCCGCTCTCCTCGCAGGAGATGGCTGCCAGAAGCAACGCGCTAGTCAGTAGGATGGTGGAAAAGCGAACGACCATTCAGTTGCCCGGCCTCTGGCCATCCGGACATGTTACTTGGACGGCGAAACGCCCGCATCGTACTACCCTATTTCCCACAGGGTCAATTGAACCGACGACTTAGCCCCCTCGCCTGTCCAGACTAGTCCCCGCGTTCCTTCCCTACTAGAAATTACCAGTTCGATAATCCCTAGCCAAGCGCCTGTTGCAAGTCAGCCAACAGATCGGTCACACTTTCGATGCCCACCGACAGCCGAACTGTTGCTGCTGAAACGTCCGCCAATTTCAACTGCTCATCACTCAAACCAAGATGCGAGGAGAGCAGGGGATAGGACACCGTCGACTCGACGCCTCCGAGGCTGGTCGCCAGGTACCACAGCCGCAGGCGGTTAATAAACTCTTCTGCACCGCACCCGCCATCCCTGTGTTCGAACGCCACCATCATCCCGAAATCCGACATCTGGCGTTTTGCCGCCTGATGCCCGTCATTGGTCGCAAGGCCGGGATAAAACACGCGCGACACTCGCGCATGTCCGCCCAGGAATTCCGCGATCGCTCTCGCGCTGGCGCAGCCGCGCTGCACCCGGATATCCAGAGTCTTCAAACCGCGAATCAGTAGAAAAGCCGCCAGCGGATCAAGGCAGCCTCCTGACTGCTTCGTCGCTTGGCGCGCTGGCTCAACCCACTCCGTACCCCCCACCAGTGCACCGGCTACCACATCGTTATGCCCGCCCAGGTACTTGGTGGCCGAGTGCACCACCACATCGGCACCCAGTCGTAGCGGTTTTTGCAGCAAAGGCGTAGCGAACGTGTTGTCTACCATTACGCAGCAGCGGTGCTTGTGCCCGATTTTCGCCAGGGCCGCTATGTCCGCACAGCGTAGCGTCGGGTTCGTCGGTGTCTCCAGGAACAGGACTCTGGTCCTCTTCGTGAAGTACTTTTCGATGCTGTCCAGTTCGTGAAATGGCACGAAATGGGTGCTGACTCCAAATCGCGCGAGGGTCTCCTGGAAGAGATGGGTCGTGCCGCCATACAGATCCTGCATCGACACGATCTCATCTCCGGTGCGGCAGGCGGAAAGAAAGAAAGAGTGGATGGCGGCCATACCGCTTGAGGTCACCAAGCACGCCTCGCCCCCTTCGAGCGCGGCAATTTTCTTTTCCGCGACGTTTACGGTGGGGTTGCCGTACCGCGAGTAAAGATAGGCATCCGAGGTCCCCTCGGCATACTTCCGCATCTCCTCCACATCCGGCAGCACAAATACAGAAGCCTGAGTGATTGCGGTAGTAAGCCCGGTCTTCTTCCCATGACGTTCTTCCCCGGCATGCACGCACAGGGTGGCATCGGCTCGCTGACACTGCTTTGCTTTTTCGGTCATAAGACGTTCGGGAGCTGATGGATTGGAAAGCTAACCAATTATCGCATTACGGAGGACATGAGCTGTGTGGCGCCGACACTCTTGTCCGCGCGCTTAGGTTGGATCGAGTCGTGGGTAACCCACCCTTTCGCCAGCTTTTGGCGAAGGGCGGGAATACACAGCCACCTGCGGCGGCTATAGCAGATGCTGCTCCCTACCAACTCAGCTTCAGCGCGAACTGGAACTGCCGCGGATCGTAAGCGGCTGTCGGTTCGCCAGCATTCGTGTACAGCGGATTCACATCCGCGATGTTGTAGCGGTTGATCAGATTAAAAATATCCATGATCCCATCCAGACTTAGCCGCTCGGTAATTCTCATGCGCTTGGCGAGACGAAGATCGTTGAACACCGTCCATGGCTTCACACCTGTATTCCGTCCCAGATTCCCCGTGAATTTCCCATCCAGATAACAGGGAATCTGGAAGAAACCGGTGGGAGAAAATTTCGAGGCCACAACCGGGTCGCCGCAGGAATCCACCGTCGTTCCGGCAGGGACCACATTGGGCCGGTCAGTGTTAACGCTAAGGTCGAAGTTCGCATCCACCGAGGTGATAATGTTGAATGGCCGTCCCGATCCGACCTCAATGATAGGCGCCACCGTAATGTCATTGAAGACTTTCAAGAAGCCGCTGCTGGAAACTCTTCCTGATTGATACACCCCGCTGAACACCAGCCGATGGCGCTGGTCAAACGTCGAAGTCGACCGGTCCGCGTTGGCATTGAAGTTGTCTTGCGGTTCCAGTGGAGACTGCAGGTCGGTGCCATCATCAATCGCGTGCGACCAGGTGTACGACGCCAGGAATTCGTATTTCGCGCTGAACCGCTTTCTCAGATTCACCGTCAGACCGTGGTAGTCCGAGGTGCCATTGGAATAGTTGGCGGGCTCATCGCTGAACGGCACTGGCACGCCTACACCGAGTCCGAATTCTGTGAGCGCCTTCTGGGCGTCGCCGTTACACGCTGCATACGGAGGCACCGTCTGTAGAGAGGGATTAAACCCAGACTGACGGAAGAAGCTCACCAGCGGCGCAGGGACGTAGTTTCCCGCAGGAGCCACCGGAGGCAGACCTAGCGCCTGCAACAGCGTCGGGCAGATGCCCACCGAAAGCGGGCTGCTTGGCGTCAGCTGGTTGATCACGTTCGCCGGCACTCCCCCCGCTTTCAACGCATTCACGGCCGCGACGGCGCGGTTGTAGTTGGTCACCAGGGGTTGAGTTTGAGTGGCGTTGAAATTGATAGGCCGATTGAGGTGCCTGCCGCCATTGAACGTGTAGGAAATATCAACCACCATGTCGTGTCCAAGGTCTTGTTGGAGACCGAAGCTTGCCTGGTTGGAGTAGCCAAACACGAAATTCTTGCCCGTGGGAAATCCGAACGGCTGGACAGTCAGCGGCACCCCCGTCGCCAGGTATTGTTGTCCCACAAAAATCGAGGGCGCATTGGGCGCGGCATTGAAGCGTTGCTGCGAGGCCAGATAATTAAAGCTCCCGGGCAGACAAGCGAGCAAACCTTGGAAGGCATTGGTTGCGTTCAGATTCGATAGATTGGGCGTGCATCCGCCTGGCGACCCGCCAAACAGCAGTACCTGCGGCGCCTGTGCTCCATCTGCCACGTCGGAATCGAACGCCAGCGCCAGCAATGGATGATCGTAGAACAATCCGTAGGAAGCACGCAGCAGAGTCTTGCCCTCCTTCCATGGGTCCCAGGCAACTCCCACGCGTGGCACTACGTTATTGTAGTCACGCGGAATTCCCTCTGTGATGCCGAGAGCATTTTCCGCCGCCTGCGAGAGCTGGTTTATGGCTTTGAAAGTCGGCGTGAACTCTACGTCGTACCGGACCCCATAGTTGATTGTCAGGTTCGGGCGGATACGCCAGGAATCCTGAAAAAACACCCCCAAATTCGTGTCATTGAAAGAGTCGTGCGGATTCCCCACCCCCTGAATGAAGGCCTGCGGAATTCCCAAACCGTATGCCTGCACTGGCGAGAACCCCGGCACGGGAATCGATCCTCCGCCGGGCACCGGAAGAGATGTGATGGGTGCACCTGTGGTGGGATCGATTAGAACCTGCCCCGGACTGAGCGCTCCAATGTTGTAGACACCGCCGAAGTTGACGGTGAAGTCAGCCTCCAGCGGCAACAGTGAGTTTACATCGGCTCCCCATTTGAAGTTGTGATTGCCTCTAGTCAGAGAAAAATTGTCCGTAAATTGGTATCGAGGCTCCGTACGACGGACAAACGAAAAGGGCTCACGCCCGAAGAAGGCGAACCCTGGAATGTTCACCGCCACACTGCTTCCGCCGGGCGAACTGGAGAAGTTGTAAGTCAATGCTCGCCGCGCCCACTGGAAGCGGAACTCATTGACTTTATTGCTACCAATGGTCCAGGTGTGCTGAGCTACAACCGACCAGTCGTGGAAGTCCTGTATGGAGGTTCGGGAAAAAGCGTTTTGCCCAAAATTCTGCGGCCCCTGGGCGTTGACCTCTATGCCGCTGACATGGCTCGGACTGTAACCCAAGCGAAAGTTCAATTGCTGATTGTCGGTGAGCCTGTGATCCAACCTCAGCGATGCAATGTGGGTGTCTTCGCTGACAGGAAAGTTTCCGACAATTGAATTCAGCGCCACCATCGAAGCTGGCAACGGCGCTCCGCTTGTCGGAAACACGCTCAGGTTAAAGGGAGTGCCGAAGCTGCTGGCGATCGCGGCTGCAATGGCCGGCGATCCCACGCTGCTGTTCAGCGCAATCCCTGAACTGCCGCCGGCCAGCACCAGATACTTGCCCAGGAACTGCCCCAGTTGCTGCTTGGTCGCCGGCGGAATCGCCGGATTCCCTAACACCGCGCCCAACTGTCCGACGAAACTTTCCTGATCGGGCGTCAGCTGCACGATGCCGAACGGAAATTGTGGTCCCAGCACTGATGTGTCAAAAGGAACCAGCCCAAACCCATCCGCACCAATGGTGGAGAAGCCTGTCTCATGCCGCTGCGTGGTTTCGTATGACAGAAAGTAAAAAGTGCGATCTTTCTTAATGGGGCCGCTGAATGTTGCTCCTGCCTGCACTCGTGTGTACGCCGGATCCGGCGTTGTGCTGAAGTGGTTCACCCCCTGGATGTGCCGGTTCCGTAGATATCCATAGACGCTGCCGTGCGTAGCATTAGTTCCAGAGCGCGTAATGATGTTCACCACACCCCCGGAGGCCTGGCCGTATTCCGCGTTGTAGTTATTAGTGATGATCTGGAATTCCTGCACTGCGTCCTGCGATACCGTAGAGCGGATTCCGTTCACACCGGCATCCACCGCATTTGCCCCATCCACATTGACTAGGTTCGAGCGCGCCCGCTGGCCGCTGAAGTTCAACCCGGAAGTCGGCGCTGCTCCGATGCTGGGAGCCGCATCGCGCGTCAGCTTGGAGTCCGTAAGCGCAAAATTGATGTAATTCCGCCCATTGATCGGCAGGTTGTCGATCCTCACCTGATCCACCGTTGTGTTCGATGAAGTAACCTGCGGTTCAATCAGCTCCGGCTCTCCGCTGACGTTTACAACTTCACTGGCTACCGCAACCTGTAGCGTCACCGGGAGCTCGGCTTTTTGTCCGACTGTGATCACGACGTTGGTCAGAATTGTCTTGGCAAAACCCGGCGCCTCGATCTGCACCGTGTATTGCCCTGGAGGCAGCAACAGCAGTGAGTACTCGCCGTCCACGTTCTGGCTGGTGCTGCGCTCGATGTTGCGGGCTTCATTTCGCACCGCCACCGTGGCGTTTCTCACCACTGCTCCTTTCGAATCTCGGACGGTTACGTGTAATTCGGCGGTAGCTGAGGATTGGGCGACGGCGCTGACTGACAGAAACAGCAAAAGACAGCAGGTGCAGCAGAAAATCCAGGCACGACTCATGGTCCCACCCTTTCCAGGTGCCCGACGTACTCAGCTCCTGCGGACACCGCGCTTCATTCGCTTCCAGCAGCCTGGCGCTTTAGCAATCTGGCGCTGCTTTTTGACGGAAACTCCTGGCACTGTCTGTACGGGTTTCCCAGGGTGGGGGATTTTTACATCAGCGGTGTTCAACAAGCAAGGAAACGATCAGTCATTGGTCCCAGAATGACAATACTCGGGAATCGATGCGTTCTTCATCTGCGAGAGCGGGAAGCAGTAATGGACAGAATCCTCATGAAGGATCCTCACCCACCTTTATGTGGGCTGGGAGCTGACTTTTTACTTCTTACCTCTTACCTCTTACCTCTTACCTCTTACTTCTTACTTCTGACTTCTGACTTCTGATTTCTGATTTCCTTCCTACTTCTTACTTCGTCCTTCTCACTTCTTTATCCCCCACTCCTCGTCGCTGCTGGTGCGCAGTCCCCACGCCATCCGTGGCGTGTTATGTGCGATCCCATTACGGCCCTCGCGATCGAGCAGAATCATTCCCCCATGCCCGTTGAGGCGCCGCTTCAGATACTCGATCGCCGCGCTGGCTGCTTCTTGGGGCGTGAGTCCGCACCGTATCTGGTCGGTGGCCCATTTTCCCAGCACTAGCTTCATCATGGGCTCGCCCCATCCCGTCGTTGACACCGCACCGCTTTCGTTATCCGCGTAGCAGCCGCATCCGATGAGCGAAGAATCCCCCACCCGGCCCGGAGTCTTGTTTAAGGTCCCCCCAGTCGAGGTAGCCGCAGCCAGATTTCCATGTTGATCGAGTGCCACCGTGCCGACGGTGTCGCTTGCAATCTCCTCCGAGGCAAAGATCTCATGGCTTTCCCCGCGTGCAATAGTCTCCTTCGCCCGGCGCAGGTGTTGTACTTCGCGCTCCACCACCAGTTCGGAATTATCAATCAGCGGGATGCCATGCAGCGCAGCGAAACGCTCTGCCCCCTCCGCAACTAAGTACACGTGCGGGCTCTCCTCCAGCACCTTGCGTGCTGCGCGAACGGCATTGCGGATCCGCTCCACACAACCCACTCCTCCCGCCCGCAGCGTCGCGCCATCCATGATCATCGCGTCCAACTGCACCCGGCCGTCCCGGTTGAGGAAACTGCCCCGCCCGGCGTCGAACGTATCGTCGTCCTCCATTACTATGATGGCCGCTTCTGCAGCTTCCACGGAACTTCCGCCTCCTTCAAGCACGTGCCAGCCCTCGGCCATCGCTTTGCGCACGCCTTTCAGATGGGCATCTACCAGCTCATCAGGAATGGCCCAGGCGCCACCATGGACCAGGAGCACAGGATTATTGGCCAAGAATGTCCTCTCGCATGAAATTCTGACCGCTTCCGCCGTGTACTTGCAGGCAGCCCAACATCATACATTTCCGACTCAATACGAGATGCTATGGCTTCGAAGGAAGGTGCGCCTACTGGTTGACCGCCATCGGTTCCTGAGGCTGGAGCTTGCGGGTGGAGGGTTTCACTCTGGTCTGCTCGTAGGCATAAAGGATGCGGTGGATCACCGTGATATTTCCCAGCACCGCGATCACCCAAAGCACCGGCGCCATGCGGTTGAAGATCGCCCCGATGATCACCAGCACGATTCGCTCCGGGCGCTCCATGAAGCCCACCTTGCATTGCGGGATCATGTTCTCGGCGCGGGCCCGCGTGTAACTCACCATCAACGATGTCACCATCACCAGCGCCGTCAGCACCACATAAAAGAACCGGCTGGCGCGCGCATAATACACCAGCAAACCGAAGTACAGGGCCACATCGCTATAGCGATCGATGACGGAATCGAAGAAGCCGCCGAATTGGGTCACCTGCCCGGTTGCTCGTGCCACTCGGCCGTCCACCATGTCGAACACACCGGCCCCAATGATCACCAGCCCGGCGTACAGAAACATCCGCCTCTGGTTCTCTACGCTGGCGAACCCAAAGAAGATAGCAGCAATAATATTGATTAGCAGGCCAATAAACGTCAGCGCGTTGGGGGATATTTTCGTGAGCGCAAGCCCGTGCACAATCTTGTGCAGCAGCACTCGGCAGGCCCGTCCGACAGCGCTGGTCCAAGTCACTTACGCATTCGCCTCTTCGCCGGCATCATCGTGGATGGTAGTCAGTTTCAGAACCTCGAGTTCGCGTTTTCCATTGGGAGTGACCACGACAGCCGTGTCTCCCACCTTTTTGCCGATCAGAGCGCGACCAATCGGTGAGGTCGTAGAAATCAGACCTTGGGTCACATCCGATTCCTCACTCGTTACCAGCTTGTATTCCAATTGCTCGTCCTTGGTGGAATCGTACACCCGGACGGTCGATCCTAGCGCAGCCTTATCTTTGGGAATATTGTTCATGTTGACCAGCGAGAGATCGGCCATCCGCTTCTTCAACTGACCCAGCCGCGCCCGCACATATTCCTGCCGCTGTTTCGCCATATGGTATTCGGCGTTCTCGCTTAAATCTCCCATGGCGACCGCCTTCTTCAGCTCTTTGGGCAGTTCCACTCCTAGTTCGTACTCCAGCGACCGGATTTCCTCTTCCAATTTCTTCCTGATGTGCTCTGGCATTCGGCTTCAAAACTCCCGCAATTTTCAGGCAAAAGCACTCCGTAATCCAGCCTGCGCTGGAATCGGCCGCGCGCTTTTCTGACGCCTGGGACTAGGCCATCGGCAATTCTGGCCTTCGTGGTTGTTTCAACTTCAGATTCTGTCGGTCTGATCGGCCGCCGCCTTCACCTCGACCTTCTCGGGCGGAGACTGCGGGCCGACCTGATTCACGCCGATTATAACTCGTTCGCTGCCGACGATGCCGCTATGTCTCGAAGATTCCTTCTGTTAGAAGCACGCGGTCGGCTCCAATTCGAACCAGGTCGCTGATCTTAGTCATTTATGCAAGGCCAATCGGTAACCAAGGATTTGCCCTCCCTGGCCTCCGGGACGTGTTCAGCCGTTACTGTGGAAAACTCTCCTAAGTCTTGCTCCATGTTGACCTTTCAGTAAATTTGCTGTAATCTTTTTATGCTTACCTCGTTTAGAACCTGCAGCAGCGGGTGCCCTTCATGATGAATGCATCGCATCAATTCCAAGTAGGTGACAAAGTCGTTTATCCCAATCATGGCGTAGGCATCATTGAGCAAATCAGCAGCCGGACCCTGGGCACCACCGTGGAACGGTTCTATCTGCTTAAGATCAAGGCCAGCAGCCTCAAGGTGATGGTGCCTTTCAATAATGTCGCCAGCGTCGGCCTGAGGCGGGTGATCCGTAACGGCGAGATCCAGAAGATTTTAGATTTCCTGACAGAGGGCGAGTGCTGCAACCACGCCGACTGGAAATACCGTTACAAGGAAAACTCAGAGAAGATGCGTACCGGCTCGCTGATGGAAGTGGCCGCGGTGCTCAAAGGCCTCCTGCTGCTCAACCAGAGCAAGCCTCTGTCGTTCCGCGAAAAGAAGATGCTCGAACGAGCCCGTTACCTTCTGGTCAGCGAAATGGCCATGGCCAAGAACTGGGACGAGCTGCAGGTTGAGCAACTCCTCTCGAAGGCTCTGGCGAAGTCCAATCTCCGCTTCCCGGAGGCCGCGGGCAACGCCTAGGCCTCTCCCTGGAACCCGTTAATCCACCACTGAAAGCTCGTTTCGGCCTGTTCCTCTACAATAGCCGTCTGTGCCTGAATCTCTCTTAGAACACCCCCGCGTCCTCGGTCTTGACGTCGGCGCACGTACGATCGGCATGGCGGTTTCCGATCCCCTGGGCCTGACCGCGCAGGGGCTGGGCACAATCCGGCGGCGCAACAAACGTTATGACTTCGATCAACTTGCCCGCACCATCCGCGAGTATCAGGTTGCGGAGATCGTAGTAGGCTACCCTTTGCGTCTGAGCGGCGTGCCAAGCGCTCAATCTGCCAAGATGTCCGACTTTGCGGAGGATCTCCGCGGTCGTTTCCGGCTACCAGTTCACCTGGTCGACGAACGTCTGACCTCTGTCCAGGCTAACCGCCTTCTGCGGGATGCTGAGCTTAGCATTGAAAAGCGCGCACAAGCAGTCGATCGGCTGGCGGCGATCCTGATCCTGCAATTGTTCCTCGATCGCCGTGCTTCCAAGCCCTCCGGAGCTGCACAAGATCCTGCTGGTTCAGAGAGTGCGTCCGGCACCTAATCGTAATCTCCTGCCAACGGTACATCCCCGCCTGGCATCTTTTGACTTGGAGCTGAAACGAACGGGAACCCCTTTTTGCTACCCGTTCATCGTCCTCCCGCCACTCATTTATGGCGGTCAAGTGCGGTAAGCTCGCATTGGAGGCGCTAACGTTTGTTGCGATTCCTGCTGAGACTTGTGGTATTGGCAATTCTGGTTGTCGGCGCCTGGCTGGCTTGGGCCCTGCTGCTGCCCGTTCGGCCGGGACAACCGAAATTTGTGCTCTTACGTCCAGGATGGTCCACCAAGCACATTGCCAACGAACTGCAGGCCCAAGGGGTAATCCGCAGCGCACGTGCCTTCCTCCTCTATCACTATCTCGCCAACCCCACCACGCTGAAAGCAGGCGAATACAAGTTCGAAGCGCCGGCAAGCGTCAGGCAGATCCATCAGCGCCTGGTTCATGGCGACATCTTCGTCCATACCGTGGTCATTCCCGAAGGCTTCAACCTGTTTGAGATCGCAGCCGTAATAGACGGAGCCGGGTTGGGTTCGAAGCAGGAATTTCTCGATGCAGCACGGGCGCAGACTGCTCTGGTCAGCGATATTGATCCCCAGGCTCAATCACTGGAAGGCTATCTTTTTCCTGACACCTACGGCTTCACCCGCACCCAGACAATGTCGGACATCGTGTCCTCCATGGTGCGCCGTTTCCGCCAGGAGGCTCACGGATTGTCTTTGAATCATGACGTGCACCGCGTCGTCACCCTCGCTGCCATCGTAGAAAAGGAGACCGCTGTCCCAGAGGAACGACCGTTAGTCGCCAGCGTCTACCAGAATCGCCTGAACCGGGGAATGGCTCTGGACGCCGATCCTACCGTTATCTATGCCGCCTTGCTCGCAAACCGTTATACCGGGACCATTCATCAGTCCGATCTGCAGTCTGACTCGCCCTACAACACCTACAAGTTTCCTGGCCTGCCACCAGGACCGATTGCAAATCCCGGACGGGCATCGCTCCAAGCCGCTTTGCAGCCGGCCGCTACCGACTATCTTTACTTTGTCAGCGACGGCAATGGGCACCATCGTTTCGCCCGCACACTCGAGGAGCATTCCCGCAACGTCAGTGCATACCGCAGATCCAGACTGGAAGCAGTGCCTTCGTCAGGAGTGCACGTTGGCCGCTTGCGGCGAACCGCAGCACGCTAATTGCCGCACTTGAGGATTCATACTTCAGCACCTATCAGTCTTGATATTCACATCCTCGAATTGAAACTCCACAGCCGCCCATCGCATCTCGATATTTGGTCGGAACAGGATGCTCTCAAGTCAGGCGGTATACTGAACTCCGGTCCTAGTCAGCCACAATGTCACGCCGCTATCTAACGGTCGCTGTACTCCTCTTATCTCTATCATCCACTAGCTGCCTGTTCCGATCCCGCAGGGTTCCGCAGGTGCTCACGTCCGCCTCGAAAACTGCTGACCTTGATCAACTCCTCGATTTCATCAATCGTGAGGCAGCCGCGATTCATACCCTTAATGCCACTATTGATATTGATACTTCCGTTGGCGGCTCTACCAAGGGCAAGATTACCGAGTATCGGGAGATTCGCGGCTATATCCTTTTCCGCAAGCCGCAAATGCTGCGCATGATCGGACTGTTTCCCATCGTCCGCAATCGCGCTTTTGATATGGTCAGCGATGGTTCAAGCTTCAAGCTTTCCATCCCTGCCAAGAACAAGTTTGTGGTGGGGTCAAATGAAATTGAGCAGCCGTCACCTAACGCTCTGGAGAACCTCCGCCCACAGGTCATCCACGATGCCCTGCTTCTCCGTCCGGTAAATCCGCAAAACGAGATCGCCATATTGGAAAACGCCACGGAACTCGTGCCACAGGCCAACGGCAAAAAGCAGATTCAACAAGCCGAGTACCTCGTTGACATCATCGCCCGCGGCGACAAGGGCTGGTATCTTTCTCGAAAAGTGGTCTTCAGCCGCAGCGACCTGCTTCCTTACCGCCAGTTGATTTATGACCGGAACGGCTGGGTGGCAACCGAGGTCCGCTATAACCAATTCAAGGACGTCAACGGCGTGCAGTTTCCTTACGATATCGACATCTGGCGTCCCCAGGAGGAGTATTCCATTAACATTACGGTGGTTAAGCTCACCCTCAACGAACCCCTCAGCGACGAACAGTTCGTGCTGAACCAGCCGTCTGGTTCCCAGTTGGTCCAGTTGGGACACGCCTCTTCACCCTCTTCTACGCTTCTGCCCGCCAATTCCCTGCAGCCTGGCGGTGATGCTGAGAAGCATCGCTAGCCTTTTTTTGCCTGATAAACTTCGATAACCATGAATCGGATGATCCTTGCGAACCTCGTACACCGGCCGATGCGGTCGCTGATCAGCATTGTCGCCATCGCCGTCGAGGTCACGCTCATCCTGCTGATCGTCGGCCTCTCGCTGGGAATGCTCAATGACTCCAAGACTCGGCAGCAGGGCATTGGCGCCGATGTTATGGTTCAGCCGCCGGGTTCCTCCTTCCTCTCCGGGATCAGCGGTGCCCCTGCGTCAGTCAAAATCGCCGACAAGCTGCGTCAGCTTCCGCACGTCAAGGTCGTCTCACCGGTAATCACCCAGATCACGATGGCCGGAGCTGTCGAAGTAGTAATGGGAATCGATCTCGATTCTTTCCAGCAACTGGGCGGACCCTTCCACTTCATTTCCGGCGGACCCTTTCAAGCTCCCAACGACGTGATCGTGGATGACTACTATGCCAGCGGCAGGAACATCAAGGTCGGCTCAACCATCGAAATTCTGAACAATCCTTTCCGTGTTTGCGGCATCGTGGAGCACGGGAAGGGCGCCCGCAAGTTTCTTCCCCTCAGAACGCTGCAGGACTTGATTGGCGCGCAGGGTAAAGCTTCTATCTTCTACGTCAAACTCGATGATCCGGCCTACGCGCCAGTTGTGACGCAGGAGATGCGCGCGATCCCCGGTATGCAGTCTTACGTCGTGCGCTCCATGCAGGAATACCTGAGCATGATGACGCCGGGCAACCTTCCGGGACTCTCCCAGTTCATCACCGTGGTAATTGCGGTAGCGGTTATCATCGGCTTCATCGTGATCTTTCAGGCCATGTACACGGCAGTAATGGAGCGCACCCGCGAAATCGGCATCCTGAAGTCCATGGGGGCATCCAAGCTCTACATCATGAATGTGATCCTGCGGGAAACCTTGTTGCTCTCGATCGCAGGAATTCTTCTTGGCATCGCTCTGAGCTTCGCTGCCCGCCGCGGCATCGCGACCAGGTTTCCGACTTTGCCCATTCAGATCGATCCCCGTTGGATCAGCTATGCCATTGCGATCGCCGTCGGTGGCGCCATCCTGGGAGCCCTATATCCCGCTTTCAAGGCTGCCCAGAAGGATCCTATCGAAGCACTCGCCTACGAATAAGCCGTCTCACTTTGGCGGGTACTTCTTGAACATCTTTTCTACGCACTTCTCGGTTTGCTTCTCGTCACCCTTTTCTGAGTTGGAGATGCTGTCCACCGTCGCCTGCCCACGCCACACCAGTTGCTTCCGGCTGCTGTCCGCCAAATCTACTGTGAGAATTCCCATGAACCTCGGCCTCTGAGTCGTGCTGGAGAAGGTGGTGAGGTCTTGCTCCCCAGCCCAACCGCCCCACCAGCCCCAGGGACCCGGTCCCCATCCGAAGCCGTCGGTTGTCGTGGTCGAGTCCTTTACCTCGAGAGTAGCCAGGTGATAGGAGACGATCAGGTCCGCTCGCTGTCCGGGCGAGACCTTAGTTAGCCCCTTTGTGGAAAGTTGCGCATCCACGTCTGGCATCACCCACTGGGTGTAGAAATCGTTCTGCGCGTTGGCTAACGTTTTCCATTGATAGGTCTTGTAGTCTCCGAACGGCGCGTTCTGTTGCCAATTCACTTTCACTGTTTGCGCCATCAGAGCTGATCAGCAAGGGGCCCAGAAGAGACAGCGTGCGCAAGCCTCGCGGTTTCATGTTTTCCTCCGACCGTGTTTTGGGAGCTGGTTTTGTGCGCGGCAGCCGTCAAGGCTGCCAATGATTAGACTGCGCTATTCTAGAAGGCGCGATAGGCCGGCGCAATGGAGGGAATTTACCGATCGGTTGTTGGCTTCTTGCAGCCGGCGAACACATTCCGGGCGCATGGTGCCAATTCATCAGCTGCATTCCCGCTGACTATTCCTCGGAGGTTCGATGTCAGAAGATCTTCATTATCCGGTGGGAAAATTTTTCCACGCAGGACCACTTACAGATCACCAGCGTCAGGAATGCATTCGACAGATCGACGCTACTCCCGCAAGCTTGCGTTCTGCGGTTGCCGGGCTCAGCGACTCTCAGCTCGACACACCCTATCGCCCTGGAGGCTGGACGGTGCGACAGGTAGTTCACCACGTCCCTGACAGCCACCTTAACAGCTACACCCGTTTTCGGCTCGCCCTCACCGAGGATCAGCCCACAATTCGTACCTATGATGAAAAACAATGGGCTGAACTCAGCGACGCCAAATCAGCCCCGGTGGAGGTCTCCCTCGCCCTTCTAGAGGCTCTACACTACCGTTGGGTTTTGCTCCTAAAGTCGATCACCCCAGCGCAGTGGGGACGGAAGCTTCTCCATCCCCAGCTCGGAGCTATTGACCTCGATCACTTGCTCGCTCTCTATGCCTGGCACGGACGACATCACGTCGCCCACATCACAGGGCTGCGCGAGCGCATGGGCTGGCAGTCCTGAAGCGCAACCCTGCTAATTGAGGTCAGCAAGAATCACAGCGCTGATAGGAGGGCCTCCTCCCGGCGCATCCAGCGCCACTACCGTGCGTATCTGGCCTGCGCTAAACGTCACCGCGCCGGAGTCTACCAGCACCGCCTTGGACCCGGCGGCGGTCATCCGGATGCGGAATGTCCCTGCGGTCTGGGTCACGTAGCTCGAGGCGCTTTTAAAACTGAGGCTGCTCTGCACGGGTGTGGCAGTGTTGAGGTCGTCGCTAGGGCCAGTCAAGTAGATGTCCAGCGGGCCGGGTGCAGGCGAGCCATGTACGAAACGAATACTGAAATCGCCGGAGGAAGGGGCAGTGTTGTTATCGGTCAGCAGCACGGTCGAGAGGCCGTTGGCCAATCCCGCGATCATCAGGGTGTAGTCCGTGCTCGATGACAGATTTACGGTCGTGTCGATGATGAAGTTGGTGGTTCCCGTGGGCTCCACCTGGATCTGCCGCGAACCACTGGAAACCCCCTCATACCCCGTCGACGAGCTGTAGGGTAGACCAGTGGCGAACGTTGATTTGTCCACCAGAACGTCGAAGGCAACCGAATTCGGCGAAGCATGCAAGACGCGTAGACGGGTCGAACTGCTACTCCCGCCCCCACATCCAGACCCTACCAGTAGGGCAAAAATCGCACAGCCTAGCATGAACCGGAGCAACAATTTCATTCTCAATCCTCCATTAGTGCGTTCAGGCAGAGAAACGTAACTGATCGAAGCAACAAATATAAAAATCAAAAGGATGTTGCGGTGGATTTTGCCGCTCGCCGCATCAAGTATATCCGGCCCAATTCCCGAAATACTTTGAAGCACGTGACTACGACGAGCCTGGCCAATAATGAGTGGCTTGCTATTTGGATGGAGAATCAGGCTAGTTTTACTGTCCGCGCGAGCAATAAGGGCACCCAAGAGGGTGCCCGCGAACCAAGAACTGCGATCAAACGGTCGACCGGCCTCTAAATTATTTTTTCAAGCTTTTTACATATTTGGCGACGGCATCTATTTGCTCTGGACTCAGCTTGCCGGAGTACCCCGGCATCTTCCCTTTGCCCTTTTCGATGATGGTCTTGATATCAGCCTCGCTCTGCGCCTGCACTTCGGCAGAAGAAAGATCGCGAAGCTTCAGCGATTTTCCGACTGGCGTATTGCCGGACCCATCTGGACCGTGACAGCTGGCGCACTTCGACTTGAATACATCAGCCCCGCTTTCCGCCGCTAAACACGTCGTTCCAGCCAGCGCCATGGCTATGACGAGAACAACTGCTGCATTCTTCATCTGTGTGATCTCCTCTGATCTTTTCGAAGACAAGATTACCCATCCGCAAAGCAATGTACTGACTGTGGGACCAAAACTCTAGTGGCTATATCCCGCGCTGTCAATGATTTGTGCCGTTCTTATATGCGATCGCGGGTCAAAATTCGCGTTTTCCGCGTCATATGCCGCAACGGCGGGCAATCTGTTGCAGAACCGTTTTGATACTGACAGTCCAACTTATTGAATTGTCTACTCACAAACCTATCTTCGAACTCGCCTCGTTTGGCCCAACACATGCCCTCTTAGAAATGAGTTGACGGTTACGGAGTACCTAGGTGGAACCCTGTTTGATGGTCATTGGCGTGAACTACCGGACCGCCCCGGTAGAGGTGCGCGAGCGCTTCTGGATCGGCCCCAGCCGGCGATATGAAGCCCTGATTGAACTCTCCCATTCACCTGCCATCGACGAGGTGGTCGTCCTGGCCACCTGCAATCGCACGGAATTCATTCTCTGGACGCACGATGCCTCCGCGGCCGCAAGTTCCGTCCTTAACTTCCTGACCACGAACTACGGCCTCCGCCTCTGCGAATGGAAGTATTTCTACCGCCTGCTGGATGAGCCTGCCCTGCTGCACATCTTCAAGGTCACCTCCAGCCTGGACTCGATGATTGTCGGCGAGCCTGAAATCGTCGCCCAGGTCAAGGACGCCTGGGCCTTGTCGCAGAAGACAGGAACCTCGCAGCGTTTTCTCGACGCGGTTTTCCAGAAAGCGCTCTCCGTCTCCAAGCGCGTGCGCAATGAAACCAGGATTGGAAACTGCGCCGTCTCGGTTCCCTACGCAGCAGTAGAACTGGCGCGCCAGATCTTCGGTTGTCTGAAAGACCGTCGCATCCTCATTCTGGGCGCAGGCAAGATGAGCGAAACCTCAGCCCGTTATCTAGTCAAATACGGAGCCACAGACGTGCGCGTGATCAACCGCACCCTGGAAAATGCACAACAACTGGCCGAGAAGCTTGGCGGCGTTGCCATCCCCTTTGAGGAGCGCTGGCAACATTTTGTGGAAGCAGATGTCATCATCGCCTCCACCTCCTGCCCTAACCTGATTTTCACCCGCGAAGAAGCCGAGGTAGTCCATCAGGAACGAGACGGCCGCCCCCTGCTGCTGATTGACATTGCCGTGCCTCGCGACATCGATCCCGAGGTCAAAAAAGTGCACGGCGTTTTCCTCTATGACATTGACGATCTGGAGGAGGTGGTAGAGCGGAATGCGGGTCAGCGCGAGGCAGCTGCGGAGGCTGCGCTGGAGATCCTCACTGAGGAAGCACATCTTTTTCGCCGCAAGCTGCTGGCAGAACGGCTGGTGCCCACCATCGTCGCCTTGCGCAACCGCCTCGACGATATTTGCCGGCAGGAATTGGATGCCTTTCGCACAGACACCGGGCCATTCACGGAGGAACAGGAGAAGGCGCTGGCTGCGTTGACCTCCCGCATTACCCAGCGGCTTGCAGGTTTCCTGGCCCGAGAACTGAAGGAACATCCAGAGAAGCTGGAACAGGAACAGTTAGCTGCTGCTGTGCAGCGTCTTTTCCATCTGGAACAGCCTGGAGTGGCTGCTGCCGGCCCCACAAATTAAAGGCAGGAAGGCACATCATGGCTAAAGCGTTGGAAGCAATACCGGTGACACGCCGCACCGAGCCCACCTATTGGTCCTCATCGCAGGTCTACACCCTGGCAATCGTCTGCCTCATTGCCGGGCTTGCCATTGGCTACCTGTTTCGTGGATCGGAGTCGCCGTCCGCCAACGTGCAGGAGGCGGCACAATCTCCATCGGCAGTTCCGGCAGGAATGGCGATGCCTCCCGTTCCCGGCGTGGATGTTAAACCTACGGAAGAGGTGATCGATCAGGCGGCCGAGCCGCTTCTAACACAAGCCAAGCAGAACCCACAGGACGCGAGCGCAATCGTGAAAGTCGCAAATTTATATTACGACGCTAAGTTTTATTCCAAGGCGATCGCCTATTACCAGCAGGCTTTGAAGATCAATCCCAACAATGCCGACGTGATCACAGATATGGGAACGGCCTATTTCTATAGTGGCAATCCCGACCAGGCATTGAAGGAGTTCGATCGCTCACTCAAGGTTCGACCCAATCATGCGGGCACCTTGTTCAACGTCGGTATCGTTCGCTGGCAAGGCAAGATGGATCCCAAAGGCGCAGCCCAGGCTTGGGAAAAGCTGTTGAAGACCAACCCCAGCTATCCCCAGCGCCAACAGGTGGAAGCCATGATCGAGAAGGCTAAGCAGCACTCCAAGATGTGAGATAGACGATGTGCGATGGGCGCACCTGGCCGCTCCCATGTACCGACTCAACATGTGGAGCACTAAAGGGGACCAGGAAGCGCGCCAATCCGGAGGGAGCCTCCTCTTCCTGCCTGGAGGCTCCCTCCGGTTGTAACCACCATGAGCGGCCCGCAATCAGAAATATTCTCTCGGTGTCATCTTGAGCGAGGACGAATTGATATTCCCCGTCCGAGTCGAAAGACCTTGCGTTTTCCCATGCTCTGTCGCTTGGATCTAGTCTGCCGGAGTTTCAACGTGGGCTGCCCGCTCCCTTGTCACTCCCCGTGCGGCTGGCAAAAATCCGCGGACCACCACATACAGAATCGGAATGATCAGAAGGTTCAAGAGGGTTGAGATGATCATCCCTCCAAACACTGTCGTTCCCACTGAATGGCGGCCTTCCGATCCCGCACCCTTGGCGAACACCAACGGCAGCACCCCAAGAATAAAAGCTACCGAGGTCATCAGGATTGGCCGTAAACGCAGCCTGGCGGCTTCCACCGCTGCTTCGAATAATCCCATGCCCTGCCTCTGCAACTGCTCAGCGAATTCCACGATCAGAATTGCATTCTTGCTGGCCAGCCCGATCAGCATCACCAGACCGATCTGGCAATAGACATCGTCCTGCAAACCGCGGATCGCTTGCGCCCCCAACGCCCCCAGAATCGCCATCGGAACTGCCAGCAGGATGATGAATGGCAGGACGAAACTCTCGTATTGAGCCGAGAGCGTCAGATAAACCACCAGCAATCCCAGGCCGAACAGCAGGAAAGACTGCGCGCCCGACTGTATTTCTTCCAGGGACAGGCCAGTCCACTCAAAGGAATAGCCGACCGGCAAGACTTCCTTGGCGAGTTGCTCCATGGCCTGAATTGCCTGCCCAGAGCTGTAGCCGGGCGCTGCACTGCCATTGATCTCGGCAGTGCGAAACAGGTTGTAGTGTTCGATGATCGACGGATTTGTGGTCTCCCTCACCGAAACCAGGTTATCCAGGGGAACCATCTGCCCCTCGAGCGAGCGTACATAGAACTGCCGAAGGTCGCGGGGCTGGGCTCGATATTGCCTGTCGGCTTGCACGTACACCCGGTAAGAACGGTTGTTGAAATCGAAATCGTTCACGTATTGCGACCCCATGAACACCTGCAGGGTAGACGTGATCTGCGAGAACGGGACGTTCAGACTCTTGGCTTTAGCGCGGTCGATCACTACCAGAAACTGCGGATCCTTCGCCGTGTAGGTGCTGAACAGACTGTGCCCGAAGATAGGACGCTCATTGCCTTTCTTGATCATGTCGTTCAGCACACGGTCGAGATCGTCAAGCGCGCCCGACCCAGTCTGCTGCAATTGGAATTGAAACCCTCCATAGTTGCCCAGGCCTTGAATCGGAGGAGGGAGAAAGGGCACCACAACGGCTTCAGTGATCTCCGACAGTTGCGCACGAACCGACTCCAGCACTGCCTTGGCGGCATGGGCGTCCCCGTGTCGCTCATTCAGCGGCCGTAACGTACCAAATACAAGAGCCCGATTGGGAGCACTTCCGGTAAAGCTAAAGCCGGGAACGGAAAACACGCCGATGATGTCCTTATTTCTTCCCAGGATCTGGCTGACCTTATCGGAAACGCGCGTGGTGTAATCCAAAGACGCGCCCGCGGGCGATTGAACCGCAACGATGAAGTAACCCTGATCTTCGTCCGGCACGAAGGCAGTCGGAACTCGGTTGTAGATCCAGTAGGTCGCTGCTAATCCTGCGAAAAAGAAGAACATTACGGCGAGTTTCCTGTTTTCCAGGCGGCGCAGCAGGATGGTGTATCCCCGGGTGCCCTGCAGGATCAGGGTGTTAATACCGCGGAAAATCACGTTCTTACGCTCGCCATGCCGCAGCAGCAGCGCCGACAGCGCTGGAGTGAGCGTCAGCGCATTGAACGCCGACAGCGCAATGGAAAACGCAATGGTCATCGCGAACTGCTGATACAGGCGCCCGGTGGTACCGGGAAACAGCGATACCGGTACGAATACCGCAATCAGTACCAGCGAAGTTGCCACCACAGCGCTGGTCACCTCCGCCATCGCAACCTCGGAAGCTCTCCGCGCGTCGCGTATGCCTTCTTCAATGTGGCGCTCTACGTTTTCGATGACCACGATGGCATCATCGACGACCAGTCCCGTCGCCAGGGTAATCCCGAACAGCGTGAGAGTATTGATAGAGAAACCGAAGAGCTTGATGAATGCGAAGGTCCCCACCAGCGAGACCGGGATGGTGATCGCCGGAATCAGGGTGCTGCGCCAGCTTTGCAGGAACAGAAAAATCACCGCTATAACGATGAGAATCGCCTCGGTCAGCGTCTTGAGCACTTCGCGAATCGATTCGCCAACCGCCGTCGTAGTATCAAATGCGATCTGATATTTCAGGCCCGGAGGAAAAGTCTTCGACAGACGCTGCAATTCAGCACGCACGCCTTTGTCCACGTCGAGCGCATTGGCATTGGAAAGTTGCAGCACTCCCAGCCCCAGCGCATGGTATCCATTGAAGGAAAGATTGGAGGCGTAGCTTTCCGCACCCAACTCGGCGCGGCCTACATCGCGCAACTGGATTAAGGATCCATCCGGCGCGCGCTTCAGAACGATCGCCTCGAATTCCAAGGGGTCAGTCAGACGTCCCACCGCGCGCACGCTGATCTGAAACTCCTGCCCATCGGGAGCAGGTGGTTGACCCACTTCCCCCGCTGCTACCTGAACATTCTGCTCCTGCAGAGCCGCGACGACATCGGAAGCAGTCAGGTTCCGCTTCGCCAGCCGCACTGGGTCGAGCCACAACCGCATGGAATACTTGCGTTCGCCGAAAATTACAACGTCGCCCACACCTCGCACGCGCTTCAGTGCATCTTTCACATACACATCGAGATAATTACTGATGAATTCAGGGTCATAGCGCCCTTCTTCCGCATAGACCCCTGCGGCCAATACGAAGCTGCCGGAATTCTTGTTGATAGTCACACCGGTGGTCTGAACTTCCGTCGGAAGCCGGCCGAGTACGGTGGAGGCGCGGTTCTGCACATCCACGGCAGCGATATCGAGGCTGCGGTCAAGAGCAAAAGTGGCGGTAATCGAACTGGAGCCATCATTGCCGCTATTGGAACTGATATAGCGCATGCCCTCCGCACCATTGATGGCCTGCTCCAGCAGCGTGGTCACGCTGCTTTCCACTGCCTGCGAGTTAGCCCCGGTATAGAAGGCTGAGACTGTGACCTGCGGAGGCGCCAGCGTGGGAAACTGCGCAATCGGCAGGGTAGGAACTGAGATAGCGCCGGCGAGAATGATCAGCAATGAACAGACCGTTGCAAAGACGGGTCGCCGGATAAAAAAGTCAACCATCGAAAGTCCTCAGACTTCTCAGGACTCTGGCGCTACTAGCATTCCGTCGTTCAACACTTGGACGCCCGTAACAATGACCTTGTCGCCAGCTTTGATTCCGTCCAATACCGAGTAGTCGTTGCCCACAAACTCGCCGAGCTTGACCGACCGCTGTTTGGCGACCATTCCCTTGGCAGTTTTTTCAGCAACAAAAGCAAAAGTCCGGCCGCTGACCCGCGCCACCGAGGTTACCGGAATCAGCGGACGTTCCACTTCTCGCCAGATCACGCGCACGCGTATCACCTGGTCATTGCGAAGCAGATGTTGCTGATTGGGAATGATGGCTTTAACCAGAAGCAGTTGATTCTGCGGATCCACGCGTGGCGAGACAAATGTCACAGCAGCACGAGCCACGGGCTTGCCATCGTCACCCACGACCACTACTGGCATCCCCATCCGCACTTGCGCGGACTTCTCTGCCGGAACCGAAATGTAAGCTTCCAGCTGCCCTTCCTGATCGAGCGTCGTCAGCGTCGTGGTGTTAGTGACGCGGTCTCCGACTCGCACCGGGATATCGCCCACAATGCCTTCTGTTGGAGCCTTAACCGTGAAGTAATGCAGTTGAACTTGCTGCTCACGTACGGAAGCCGCGAGTGAATCGACATCGGCCTTGGAAGCGTCGTAGGCGCTCTGCGCCTGGTCCAGGTCTTGTTTGCTGATCACCCCCGCCGCCCACAACGCCTTGCGTCGTTCCAGCTCACGCCGGGTCCATTCCAGCGTTGCCATTTTCGATTGCCGGGTGGCCTCCTGCGAGTGTACGGTCGCCTGCTGCTTGGCAGGATCAATTTCCATCAGCGCTTCGCCAGGCCGCACCTGATCTCCGGACTTCACGAAGATGCGCGTGATATAGCCTTCCACCTGCGGCTGCAAAATCGTGGCATGGCGCGACTTCAACGTCGAAATGTACTCGATGAAATCGTCCACCCGCTGCAGTTCAGCTGTCAGAACCTTGACCTTAAACGCAGGCGGGCCCGGACTGGCACTCTGCACCGGCTTGGAGCAGGAGGTACTAAGAAGGGCAGTCCACATCATGACAGGAAGGATCAGGCCGCGCCGGATTTGGCAACGCCCTACCATATCGTCCTTAGACACAAAATTACCGGTTCACACGGACGGTAAGCCCCAATTTTGTCATCCAATAACTGCCTTATTTCTAGCTGTTAGATTACCTCACCTCCCCAAACTGGGGTAAGGACGGTTGTTACAATCAGCCTGTGATCGGCTTCTCCTGCTCTGGTGTCCTCTTTGATCTGGATGGCGTCCTGGTGGATTCCATCGCTGCCGTAGAGCGCCAATGGCGTATCTGGGCAGCGCGTCACCGGCTTGATCCAGAACACGTCATCCACGCGGCTCACGGCCACCGCACGATTGAAACCGTGCGCCTGCTGATGCCGGAGTTGGACGCTGCCTATGAAGCTTCAACCGTCGAAAAAGGTGAGGTGGAGGACACCGCGGGGCTGACGCGAAAAGAATGTTCCGCTGAACTGATCGCGCGGTTGCCTCGAGATCGGTGGGCGATTGTCACCTCCGGCTCCCGCGCGCTGGCAACAGCGCGCCTGCGCAGTGTCGGCCTGCCGGCGCCGGAGAAACTGGTTACGGCCGACGACGTCACCAATGGCAAACCTAATCCGGAACCCTACCTGAAAGGGGCTGCCTTGCTCGGCCTTCCGCCCAGCAAATGCCTGGTCTTCGAAGACGCGCAAAGCGGCATCCGAGCGGCGAAGTTAGCCGGGGCGAAGGTAATCGCAGTGGCAGGCACATATCCAGCCGCCGATCTGCGAGAAGCGGATGCGGTGATCTCATCCCTCTGCGAAGTGGACCTCAGCTTTGGGGCGGAAGGAGATGGCTCGAAGGTAGTTCGGGTTAGCGTGAGGGCCGCAGTCCGCAACTAGCGAGAGTACCAATTCGGTTCTAGCCCAGCTTTTCTGCCGATTCGCTCGCGTCCTCTTCCTCAGCGCGCATCAAGCCATACTTCTTCAACTTGTAGCGCAACGCATCGCGGCTGATGTCGAGCAGCTTGGCGGCATGGGTTTGGTTGCCGTTGGCCTGGCGCATGGCCATCTCCACCAGCGCGCGTTCGACACCTTCCAGGGACGTCCCTCCTTCAGGAATGGCCAGGGGTGGCAGGCTGCGCCCGTCGGCCAGTTGCGCGCCATCATCGGAGCCCCCGGAGACGTGCTCGAATGCCGTCAACCCGCTGCGGGCGTGGCCCACGGCGAATGGCATGTACGTAGGCCGGAGGAATTCCTCCTCTTCCAGAATCATCGCGCGCTCGATCGCATTCTTCAGTTCACGCACATTGCCCGGCCACTCGTGATTCATGAGCAGCTTGCGTACGTCTTCCGTGAGCCCACGAATATTTTTTCGGAATTTGCGGTTGTAGTGCTCCAGGAAGAATTCCACCATGGGTAGAATATCTTCTCGCCGTTCACGCAAGGGCGGAAGGAAAATGGAGATTATTGCTAAGCGATAGTAAAGATCCTGGCGGAAGGTCCCCTCGCGTACCGCACGCTCGAGGTCGCGATTGGATGCTGCGATCACACGCACATCCACCTGCATGTCTCGCACTCCGCCCACGCGGCGGATCACCTGATCCTCGAGAACTCGCAATAGCTTGGCCTGCAGCAAGGGCGACAGTTCTCCGATTTCGTCCAGAAACAACGTCCCGCCATCGGCCACCTCGAACAGGCCCTTCTTCATCGCTTTGGCGTCGGTGAAAGCCCCGCGCTCATGACCGAAAAGTTCGGCTTCCATGAGGGTTTCGGGAATAGCAGAACAGTTCACTGCCACGAAAGGTTTTTCCTGCCGCGAACTGCCGTAATGGATGTTCTTGGCGATCAGGTCTTTGCCCGTGCCGCTCTCGCCTTGGATCAGAATGGTGCTGGCTTCGCTGCCCGCCACCTTGCGAACGAAATTCAGCACCTCCTTCATCTTGCGCGACTCAGCGACCACCTCGTGATAGCCGGTGCGCCGCCTCATCTCGCCCCGCAGCGATTCCACCTCGGTCTTCAGGCGGGTGTTCTCTATCGCGTTCTTTACCGTTACGGCGAGTTCATCGAAGTCCAGCGGCTTGCCTACAAAATCGAAAGCACCCAGCTTGAGCGCGGCTTTTACGTCGTCTAACTGGGGATCAGCGGTGATCATGATGACCGCGCGCGCGACTTTGTTCTTCGACAGGTCCTGCAGAACCTCCAGGCCGCTGATATCGGGCAGACGCACGTCGAGCAGAACCAAATCGGGCAGTTCTGTGTGCGCGGTGCGGATGCCCGAGGCGCCATCCGCCGCTTCCACCACCTGATATCCCCACTCCTGGCACTTCTGCCGCAGGGACCAGCGGACGAGCTTTTCGTCGTCCACTATCAGGACCTTTTCCTGGGGCATATGCTGTTAATTTACTACATCTGGCGCGCCTCACCCGGGGTTACGGCTCGCGATTATGCATTCGGCAGTGTGAACATTTGGGAGCGCAGCAATTGCCGTTCCGGATCTCAAACAGGGCTTCTTGGGATCAGGCGAGCCCTGCAGCGGTCCTGTATTTCCACCTGCTAGAATCGAACTACCGCCAATGGACCGCGCTTTTATCAGGAATTTCGCGATTATCGCCCATATCGATCATGGGAAGAGCACCCTCTCCGACCGGCTACTCGAGCTGACCGGAGCGCTTTCGGCGCGCGAAATGCAGGAGCAGGTGCTGGATGCGATGGACCTCGAGCGCGAGCGCGGCATCACCATCAAAGCTCACTGTGTGCGCATGAATTACACCACTCACGATGGTCAGGCCTACCAGCTCAATCTGATCGATACTCCAGGCCACGTCGATTTCTCCTACGAAGTTTCCCGCTCCCTGGCTTCCTGCGAGGGCGCCCTGCTCGTCGTGGACGCCTCGCAAGGTGTGGAGGCGCAGACCCTCGCGAACGCATACTTGGCGATCAATCATGGCCTCGAGATCATTCCCGTCATTAACAAGATCGATCTCCCTAGCGCTGACATTGAGCGCACCAAAGAGATGATTGAAGGCGCGGTGGGACTGGACGCCAGTCAGGCCATGCTCATCAGCGCAAAGACCGGCCAGGGTGTGCCAGGAGTGCTGGAGGCCATCGTCAAGCGGATTCCGCCGCCCAAGGGATCGCCCGAGGCGCACCTGCAGGCGTTGATCTTCGATTCCTGGTTCGATTCTTACCGCGGCGTAATCGTGCTGACCCGCGTCTTCCAGGGCACACTGCGCCTGCGGCAGAAGATAAGGCTGTGGTCGAACGGAAAGGTATTCGAAGTGGAAACACTGGGCGTGCTGACCCCCAAGCCTGTTCCTGTCGACGAATTAGTTGCCGGCGAAGTTGGTTTTCTGGTGGCAAATATCAAAAACGTTGCTGATACCAAGATCGGCGACACCATCACCGATGATGACCGACCCGCCATCGAGCCCCTGCCCGGCTTTGAGGACATTAAGCCCATGGTCTTCGCCGGGCTCTACACCGTGGACGCGCATGAGCACACCATCCTGCGCGAGGCTTTGGAGAAGCTGCGGCTGAACGACTCTTCATTTTTCTTCGAGCCCGAAAGCTCGGCCGCGCTGGGATTCGGTTTCCGCTGTGGCTTCTTGGGCCTGCTCCACATGGAGATCATCCAGGAGCGCCTGGAGCGCGAATACAAACTCGACCTCATCACCACCGCTCCCAGCGTGCGCTACAAGATCACCAAGACTGACGGTGAGATGGTGGAGATCGACAATCCCTCGAAGTGGCCGTTACAGGGAGAGATTGCCAAGATCGAAGAGCCGGTAATTATGGCCACAATCCTCACCAACGAAGAATATGTCGGTGGAATTCTGAAATTGGTCGAGGAGAAACGCGGCAAGCAGAAGAGCTTTGAATACGTCAGCTCAACGCGCGTGATGCTGAATTACGAACTTCCGCTGAATGAAGTGGTGCTGGACTTTTACGATCGGCTCAAATCGGTCTCGCGCGGATATGCATCGCTCGACTACCACATGTCAGGCTTCTGGGATTCCCCCATGGTGAAGATGGACATCCTGGTAGCAGGCGAACCCGTAGACGCGCTCTCGCTGATCGTGCACCGAGATTTCGCCTACGAGCGCGGCCGCGCCCTGGCCGCCAAGATGAAAGAGCTGATCCCGCGGCAGATGTTCGAGGTCGCCATCCAGGCGGCAATTGGCGCCAAAGTCATTGCCCGCGAAACCGTCCCGGCTATGCGCAAGAACGTGCTGGCCAAATGCTACGGCGGCGACATCACCCGCAAGCGCAAGCTTCTGGAGAAGCAGAAGGAAGGCAAAAAGCGCATGAAGCGCATCGGGCGGGTGGACATCCCCCAGGAAGCATTCCTTGCGTTGTTGAAGGTGGGGGAAGAAGGATAGAAAGTAAGCAGTGTGAAGTAAGAATGACGAACTTAGACATGAGGGCGCCCAGCATGATTCGGCTGCTGCGACCGATTGAATATGACAATCATCAATATCCTCCGGTAAAATAGAGGTTCCTAGAAAGGGTTCAGAAGCAACATGAAGGCAGCCATTCATCCCAACTATCACGAAGTGCGCGTCCATTGCGCGTGCGGAAATACATTCATGACCCGGTCCACGCACCACGGCGATATCAGCGTAGAAATCTGTTCCAGTTGCCACCCGTTCTTCACCGGCAAGCAGAAGCTAGTGGACACCGCCGGCCGTGTCGAGCGCTTCCGCCGTAAGTACGCCAAGGCGGGCGAGACCGCAAAGAAGTAACAAGTGTTAAGGGCGAGAGGTAAGTAAGCCGGGTCATCAGAACTTGCATTTCCTCTCGCTTTCCGTGCCCCCGCCGAGTTCACTGACACGTCAGGCGATATCTCATAGAGCAGCGGAGACCATCCTGTAGTTCACATCACTAGCCTGGCTTACGATAGTGACCGTCAGCGCTTAGGAATCGCGTGTTGTTCCTCGAAGCACGATTCCATATCCTTGAGGTCCGTCGCGACGCGGCCCTGCGACCCTTCCGGGGCCGCTCTCAGATATTGAACTGGCCACGAAATAGGCTGCCTTAGCTCGCGGGCTGCACGCAATGGCCAATACGGGTCTCGCAGAAATTCGCGCGCCATGATGACCGCGTCCGCCTGTCCGCTGACCAGTATGTGCTCGGCCTGAACGGGAGAGGTAATCATCCCCACAGTGGCAGTCAGGATGTTGGCTTGGCGGCGGATCTGCTCCGCGAAAGACGTCTGATAGCCCGGACCGACGGGGATGGTTGCATGCGGCACATTGCCGCCCGAGGAGCAATCGACGATGTCCACCCCAAATCCTTTGAGTTGGCGGGCGAGTTCAACGGACTGTTCAATATCCCAACCGCCATCAATCCAATCCGTCGCCGAAATGCGCACGAAGAGTGGTGCTTGCTCTGGCCACGAACCTCGAACAGCCCCAAGTATCTCCCGCAGGATTCGACTGCGATTTTCAAACGAGCCTCCATACACATCTGTTCTTTGATTGCTCAGGGGTGACAGAAACTGATGAATCAGGTACCCATGAGCAGCGTGAATCTCAATCACCCGGAAGCCTGCTTCGCAGGCGCGACGCGCCGCGGAGGCGAATGCAGAAACGATGCCTTGAATGCCATCAGTTGAGAGCGCTTGCGGCCTCGGATAGTGATCTGCAAAGGCCAACATGCTGGGAGCCACGACATTGGTCCACCCCCCATCACTTTCTGGCACGGTTCCGTGTCCATCCCACGGCCGATAAGTGCTGGCTTTGCGACCGGCATGCGCCAACTGCGTTCCAGCGACGCTGCCTTGCTCATGAATAAAGCGGACGATTCGCGCCAGAGGCTCAATGTGATCATCTTTCCAGAGGCCGAGGTCCTGTGGACTGATTCGGCCCTCGGGAAGAACCGCGGTAGCTTCCGTAAGTACCAGTCCAGCGCCGCCCACAGCGCGGCTGCCCAGATGTACGAAATGCCAATCATTCGCGTATCCGTCGCCGCTGGAGTACTGGCACATCGGCGACACGAACACGCGGTTCGCAAATGTAATGTCTCGAACCGTGAGCGGACCAAACAGATGAGCCATAGGTCAGGATCCGGCCTCTCCGATATATAGGCTATCTAGCCCGAAAACCAGCCCGAAGTCCTTGCCTTGTAGATGCTTAAACCAAAATCCCGGATGTTCGTTTAGATTAACCGATTGTCATGCGTGCCTCGCCGCGTTCTCCACGGTTCATGCGAAAGCGGAACCACTGATGGAACCAGACACATATTTGGCCCTATCCATTCTGGACATCTAAGAAAAACTTTGTGGGAGCGTGTCGCTACCTTGGAATCCGCCCGTCACTTTCTTCTGCTCTGGCTCCCGACTGCGTTCTTGACCGGGGTTACGCATTTATGAACACAGCGCCCGCAGGAGCGGAGTCCTTCCCCCACGGTGGTTTCGAAACTTTGTTGGACGCGGGTCAGCGGGCAGCAGCATATCTGCTCGCGTTCGGAGTTGACCGACACTATCGTCCAATAGACCGGTTCCATCATCGAGTAACAAAATCGAGTTGACACCGATACTGTTCATTTATTCATTTTGTTGGTTCATAGGGAGAAAATCATGTCCCAAGAAACCATCCTGGTCACCGGCGCCGCTGGCAGCGTGGGCTCGACCGCGCGCACGGCCATCGCCATCCTGCTGAAACAAGGCCATCGCGTACGCGCCATGGTGCGCAAGCTGGACGAGCGTGCCGACGCGCTGCGTGACATGGGCGCCGAAGTCGTGGTCGCCAACATGCTCGACATCCTCGCTGTGCGCGCGGCTATGCAAGGCTGCTCTGTCGTGTATTTCACGATGTCGGTTTCGTCCAATTTCCTGGAAGCGGCCACCAACGTCGCGATCACGGCCAAAAGCTTAGGGGTGAAGGCGTTCGTCAGCCTCGCGCAGATGACACTGTCGCAGATGAGCGAGACAGAGACCACCAGCAGCCCACAACAGAAGCAGGAGTGGCTCGCACAGCAAATGTTGCGCTGGTCCGGTCTGCCGGTGGTCTACCTGCGTCCGACCGCGTTCTTCGACGGCATGTTCCTGATCCAGGCGGCCAAGGGCATCCGCGAGGATAACTCCATCCGCCTGCCGTTCGCCGACGGCAAGACCTCGCTTATCGCCGGGACCGACGTGGGGGCTGCCGCCGCTGCTGTGCTGGCAAACCCAGCCCCGCATATCGGCAAGGTCTATGATCTGACAGGTCTCCAATCACTGACCATGGCCCAATACGCGCAGGAATTCAGTGGCGTTCTAGGCCGCACCATCCAATACGTCAACGTGCCGCCAGAAATCTGGGAAGCCAAGCTAAGGGAGGCTCGGATGCCGGAGCATTTGATCGCACACCTGATAACCATGGGCCAACTGAATCGCGACAACCGCTACGACCGCATGACCGATGCCTTCCAGCGGCTAGTCGGCCGCGCGCCGATTTCGGCCGCCGAATTCGTGCGCCGCAACGCAGCCGTTTTCACGCCTCAAGCCGAGCCCTGAGCGGGGGTTGTCGGCTACTCGGAAGTTGTCCGCTCTGTATTTGCGCTTCTTGTGCAACGTACCAATGTCTCGATGATTGCAGCATTTCGCACAGAGAACATGGCGACCGAAGATCATCTTTCTGCTGAGCGAGCGGAGTGCGTCACACCGGCGTCACAATCAAATTTTGGATTGTGCAAGTCGTTGCAAGGAAAATGACGTGGCAGCCGGACCTGTAAGCCGAATTCTGTCCGCCGGTTGCCCAGCGGGACGGTCATTCCTCTGGGCGGCGCATTGCTGCGCCGCTCTAGCGACCTACCCGAAACTTCCATCCGCTGCAGCTTGCGCCGCAGTGGAGCCCCGAAGGGGAGCGCACCGAGCCAGCACGCGCCGGCATTGCTGCCGGACTCGTTCCCTATTTGGTCTTGCTCCGTGTGGGGTTTGCCCTGCCCGGACCATTGCTGGTCGTCCATGACGGCGAACTCAGGCTCGCGCCCGGCCCGCCCGGCGGTGCGCTCTTACCGCACCTTTTCACCCTTACCCCGCTGTCGTTCTAGTCTCTGGCACGCCCTCCGTGCAGCCAATCTCCACTCTCGGGCCAAGCATGCGTAAGACTACAACGACAGCGGGGCGGTATGTTTTCTGTGGCACTTTCCGTCGATCAGGCTTGAACCTGACCTCCCGGACGTTATCCGGCACACTGCTCTTCGGAGTTCGGACTTTCCTCTCCACCCGCACCCTTAGTTGCAGGCAAGCGACCGCCCGATCCGGCTGCCAACCTCTTCATTATAGATGCGTTGGGGACGGAGTTGGAATGCTGTTTTGGCGGGGGGCATTCAGCGAGTCTGGGGTGCTCTGCCTCCCGAGACCGCGCGGACCACTGAGAAGCTATCTCATAAATCGGTTTTGAAAGGACGCGGCTTCGCGCCGTCCAGAGCCGCATAAATCCTGGGCTTTAGCCCCTGAGGGAAACAAACGTTACCCCTCGGTTCATTATGAGAGTGCTTTTGAATGTTGAATGCCCGGAACCACCGTGGGACAAATACCGTAAATACAGGTCAGAGCCGATCTTGCAGCGGCAATCCGTGAGTGCCCGGTCTGCTAGACTTTCGTTTAGGGCTTTCTCACGCACCATCATGCATAACGTCGAAGCCATCCGCATTGCCCTGCTCTCGCTTTGGGCTAACAAGCTGCGCTCCATCCTGACGCTGTTGGGCGTGGTGATCGGGGTGTCCGCGGTCATCGCCGTGGTGACCTTTGTGAATGGGATCAACGGCTACGTGGCGGAGAAGATATTCCGCTTGGGTGCGGACGTCTTCATTGTCAGCAAGATGTCTCCCGTCATCACCAATATCGATCAGTTGCTGGAAGGGCAAAGACGCAAGGACCTGAAACTCGAGGACTTCGAGGCGGTGCGCGAGGCTTGCAAATCCTGCACCTACGTGGGCGCTTCCACCTTCAATCAGAACGGCCACGTCAATTATGGTGATCAATCCAGCAGTGATACCTGGGTACGTGGCTTCACCCCGACGATGACGGTGATTTACGACCTCGAACTGGTGGAGGGACGCGCGATCAACGACGCTGACCTGCGCAACGATTCGCAGGTAGCCATCATCGGCTACGACATCCTGGATAAGCTCATGCCCGGGCGGGATCCCGTCGGAAAAGAGATTCGCATTGACGGCCAGCTCTATCGCGTAATCGGGCTGGGCAAGAAGGAAGGCAAAACGCTGGGCCAGAGCCGCGACAATTACGTAATGATTCCCATCACGACATATTTTAAGCAGTACGGCTCGCACACCAGCATACGCATCTCGGGTAAGGCCGCGGCTGTAGGCTCACAACTGGAGACTGCGATGGACGAAGCTCGCGCCGTGTTGCGCGCCCGGCGCCACGATCCACCAGGCCAGCCCGACAGCTTCGTGATCGAGACCAATGCCAGCTTTCTTGGGATCTGGTCGAGCATCAGCAGCAGCTTCTTCATCGCCATGATTGCGATTGCGGGAATTTCGCTGATCGTGGGCGGCATCGTGATCATGAACATCATGCTGGTCTCGGTGACCGAGCGCACACGTGAAATTGGAATCCGCAAGGCCATGGGTGCGCGGAGGAGCGATGTCCTGCGGCAGTTCCTGATCGAATCGAGCACCATGGCGCTGGTGGGCGGCGTGTTTGGAGTGCTGTTCGGGATCGGAATAGCAAAGGCTATCACCGCCCTGGTAGGTATGCCGTCCAGCATCAAGTTGTGGGCGATTGCCGCCGGACTGCTGGTTTCCGCCAGTGTGGGCGTCTTCTTCGGAGTCTATCCCGCGCGGCGGGCAGCGCGTCTGGATCCCATCGTGGCCCTGCGGTTTGAGATATAGAGAATGATTCAGCGACGCGACTACGGCGAGATCGTGCGCATGGCGCTGACCACGATCGTCAAGAACAAGATGCGCTCGGCGCTTACCATCCTTGGTGTGGTGATCGGTGTAGCGGTGGTGATTGCCATTTCTTCCGTGGTCCGCGGCCTGAATTCCAACGTCACGCAGGCTATCGCCGACATGGGTTCGAACCTGATCATGGCCTATCACATTGAACCCTTCACCTTCACACGCCCCAGCGAAGAGATGCGCAAGCGCCGCGAGCTTTCCGGCGAAGATGCCATGGCCATGAAGGATCTTCCCCACGTGAAGGCGGTGACCGCAGGCGTGCGTTACTTCATGCCTGAGTTCGGCGCCGGCACTTACGTGGTGAAGTACAACGGACGCAAAGCCAAGAACGTCATCCTGGAAGGAGACACTTCTAGCGCACGTGATGTTTATGACTTGAAGATTGCCCAGGGGCGATGGTTTGATGACACCGACGACCAGCAGCACGCTGCCGTGATCATTTTGGGTGCTGACACTGCGGAAACGCTGTTTGAGAACGAGCTGGTGATCGGCAAAGAGATCAATATTGAAGGACAGCTGTTTCGCGTCATCGGCGTCATGGATCCCGTCAAGAGCGCTTTCTCCGGAGGCAAGAATCCAGAAGACAACATCGTGCGTTTTCCGCTGAGTACCTTCCGCAAGCTTCACCCGGAGCTCAAGGATCACTGGATCACTGTGAAGGCCACATCGCACGAGGACATGCCGAAGGCGATGGACGAGATGCGCGAGCTGCTGCGGCGCCGTCGTCGAGTCGCTCCCAGCGCACCGGACAATTTCGCTATCTTCACCCAGGATTCGCTCTCCGATGTTTGGAACCAGATCACGGGCGCGGTCTTCATCTTTATGTTTGCGGTCTCCAGCGTGGGGCTGATCGTGGGCGGCGTAGGAGTGATGAACATCATGTTGGTCTCGGTGACCGAGCGCACCCGTGAAATCGGCGTGCGCAAAGCCATTGGCGCACGCAAGCGGGACATCCTCTTGCAATTCACGCTGGAAGCGGTAACTTTAACCGCTCTTGGCGGCATCATAGGAATCTTAGTAGGAGGAATCCTCACCTACATGGTGCGGTTTATCTGGTCATCGCTGCCGGCTACCATGTCCGCCTTCTGGAGTGTGACCGGATTCACTATTTCCTGCGCCACTGGGCTGCTGTTCGGGATTTATCCCGCGTGGAAAGCGGCTAACCTCGATCCTATCGAGGCGCTGCGATACGAATAGCCCCCAGACCTCGACAGAATATTTTCAAAGGAGGACAATTGCGGCTTTCTGGTAAGTTAGGCTCCTCCCGACCAACGCTAGGGGCGGCCTGCCGGATCCACACGGCAAATTCAGAATCGTTGCGCGCTGCATGATCCATCACCTGCTTAAATTTCTGGAGGTGGCGTCCGTACTGGGCGCACTCGCAGGCGCCGGTTACTATCTGCTGTGTGTCGGCAGTGCCCTTTCATTTCGGCGGTATTGGCGCTTGAGACGATCGCTGGCCAAAGACGAAGGCCATTCTCAGCCGCCGGTTTCAATTCTCAAGCCCCTCCGCGGTACTGATCCCGACATTTATCAGAGCTTCCGCAGTCATTGCCTGCAGGACTATCCCCAATATGAAGTCATCTTTGGCGTAAGCGATCCCCACGATCTCGCAGCAATTCTCGTGCAACGGCTCATGACCGAATTTCCCGAGCGCGCCATTAAGTTGGTGGTTTGTCCGCAGATCCTGGGAACCAATCTCAAGGTCAGCAACCTGGTGCAGATGCTTGCGTACGCGCGTTACGATCACTTGATCGTGAACGACAGCGATATCCGGCTAGATCGCAATTATCTCAACCGTGTGATGGCGCCACTGGCAGATCCCGCGGTGGGAATGGTCACTTGCATGTATCGCGGAATCGCCGGCAAGACTCTAGGTTCCCGCTTGGAGAGTCTGGGCATCAGTACTGATTTCTGTGCTGGCGTACTGGCTGCGCGCACCCTGGAAGGAATACGCTTCGGCCTGGGATCGACCCTGGCCTTTCCACGCAAGGCTCTCGAGGCAATCGGGGGATTTGAACCGCTCGTGGATTATCTCTCTGATGACTTCGAACTCGGCGCTCGCATTGCCCAGGCTGGATACAAGGTCGTGCTCTCTGACGAGATCGTCGATCACTACCTCCCGGATTATTCAGTCGCCGGCTATATCCAGCATCAGATGCGCTGGGCGCGGGGCACACGGGATTCACGCCGCTGGGGCTATGCGGGAATGATATTGACCTTCGGCTTGCCCTGGGCGCTGCTGGCGCTGGTGATTTCCAAATTCTCCTGGTGGGCCTGGGGCGTGCTCGTACTTGTTCTCGGAATGCGTCTGACCGTGGCGGCAGTGGTTGGACTGGGCGTGCTGCGCGATCGGCAACTTTGGCGCGATTTCCCGCTGATTCCATTGCGCGATTTGGGGGCTCTGCTGGTGTGGATTGCAAGCTTCACCGGTCATACCGTGGCTTGGCGCGGCGACCAGTTCGTGCTCGAGAAAGGCAAGCTGAGACCAGCCTGACGTAATGCAAGCCAGCCTGCACTTGCGTTTCCTATGTTGAATACGTGGGAACGGACGTCTCGTCCGTTCAAGTCGAAGCGCAGCCTCGACAGCGGCTTTGAAAGCGCTTCGCTTCAACCCTGCCCTAAATGGTCATGCACCACTCAGCTTCACTGCCACTCGTTTGACCCCCTTTTTCGCCCTCGTTATAATCGACTTCGCCGAGCGGGAGTAACTCAGCGGTAGAGTGCGACCTTGCCAAGGTCGAAGTCGCGGGTTCAAATCCCGTCTCCCGCTCCAGTTCATGAACGGCTGAGCCCGCCTGTCGCGGGTTTCCGGGTTTCCTTCCAAAGTCGAAGGCGCGGTACCCAAGTGGTAAGGGAGAGGTCTGCAAAAC